>Ga0209103_1000620_pt1 | contig 10951 bp, 8 predicted proteins | sample 4C3metaG_FD_184152 | JGI IMG/M metagenome (GOLD analysis project Ga0209103, IMG submission 184152) | Freshwater bacterial and archeal communities from Indian Creek, Illinois, USA - 4C3 metaG (SPAdes) (version 2) | ecosystem: Environmental > Aquatic > Freshwater > Unclassified | place: USA: Indian...
GCCCGATGTGCAGGGGTTCCAGCGCAGCCAGTCCCAACTGGCCGCGCAGGTCGGCCGCGCGCTGTCGCGCGGCCAGCGCAACCGGTGAGGATGAACCATGGCCTTTCACGAGATACGTTTCCCGGCGAACCTGAGCTTCGGCTCGGTCGGGGGCCCCGAGCGGCGGACGGAGATCGTCACCCTTGCGAACGGGTTCGAGGAGCGCAACACGCCCTGGGCGGATTCGCGGCGGCGCTATGACGCGGGGCTGGGGTTGCGGTCGCTGGACGATATCGCGACGCTGGTCGCCTTCTTCGAGGCGCGGGGCGGGCAATTGCACGGGTTCCGCTGGAAGGACTGGGCGGATTACAAGTCCTGTGCGCCCTCGGGCATGCCGGCACCGGAGGACCAGCCCATCGGCACGGGCGACGGGGTGACGACGGTCTTTCCGTTGCAGAAGACCTATGTCTCGGGTCGGCAAAGCTATACCCGCCGGATCCTGAAGCCGGTGGCGGGGACCGTGGTCGTGGCGGTGGCGGGCGACCCCAAGGTCGCGGGGCTGGCATTCACGGTCGATACCGAGCGGGGGCAGGTCACCTTTGCGCTGCCGCCCGACCTTGGCACGCGGATCACGGCAGGCTTCGAGTTCGATGTGGCGGTCAGGTTCGACACGGATGCGATCCAGACCTCGGTCGCGTCGTTCCAGGCGGGCGACGTGCCGAACGTGCCGGTCGTGGAGATCCGGCTGTGAGCGGGGAGGCGCTTTACGCGCATCTCGAGAGCGGGGCGACGACCGTGTGCCGCGCCTGGACGGTGGTGCGCCGGGACGGGGTGGTGATGGGGTTCACCGATCACGACCGCGACCTGGTGGTGAACGGCGTGCGGTGCCGGGCGCAAACGGGCCTGACGGCGCGGGCGTTGCAGCAGACGACGGGTCTGTCGGTGGACAACAGCGAGGCCGTCGGCGCCCTGAGCGATGCGGCCATCACCGAGGCGGACCTGCTGGCGGGCCGTTTCGATGCGGCCGAGGTGCGGTCATATCTGGTCAACTGGGCGGCGCCGGACGACTGGATCGAACAGTTCCGGGGGTCGTTCGGTGAAGTCCAGCGCGCGGGGGGGGCGTTCCGGGCCGAGCTTCGCGGTCTGACCGAGGCGCTGAACCGCCCGCATGGGTTTGCCTACCAGCCGGGCTGCTCGGCGGTGCTTGGCGACGCGCGGTGCCGGTTCGTGACCGCGCAACCGGGCTACCGAGCCGACCGGATCGTCGAGGTGGTGGAGGAGGGGCGGATCTTCCGCTTTGCCGCCTTTGCCGGTTTCGAGGCGCGCTGGTTCGAGCATGGCCGGTTCGAGGTCCGGTCGGGTGCCGCGTCGGGGCTGGTGGGGGTGGTCAAGAGCGACCGGCTGGAGGGCAGCGCGCGGCGGATCGAGCTTTGGCAGGAAATCGGCGCGCCGGTCGCACCGGGGGACCGGATCGGGGTCTATGCGGGCTGCGACAAGACCGCGGCAAGCTGTCGGACGAAGTTTGCGAACTTTCTGAACTTCGGGGGGTTTCCGCATATTCCCGGCGATGACTGGCTGGCGTCCTACCCGGTGCGCGACCGCCCCAACACCGGAGGCGCCCGGGCTGCGGCGGCGGGCGCTTGATGCAGGCGGCGCGGATCGTGAGCGCGGCGCGCGGCTGGATCGGGACGCCCTATCTGCATCAGGCTTCGTGTCGGGCGGCGGGGGCGGACTGTCTTGGCCTGCTGCGCGGGGTCTGGCGGGAGGTTCTGGGCGGCGAGCCGCAGCCGGTGCCGCCCTATACCGAGGATTGGGCGGAGCCGGCGCGCCAGGAGGTGCTCCTGGCGGCGGCGGAGCGCTGGCTGCATCGCAAGCCCCTGGCGGCCGCGGCGGCGGGCGACGTGGTCTTGTTCCGGATGCGGGCGGGCAGCATTGCCAAGCACCTCGGCATCCAGGCGGAGGTCGGGGCGGCGGCAAGTTTCGTGCATTCCTACACCCATCATGGCGTGATCGAGAGCCCGCTGTCCCTGCCGTGGCGGCGGCGCATCGTGGCGCGATTTGTCTTTCCTGAAGGAGCCGGTTGAATGGCCACTCTACTTCTTTCGGCGGCGGGTGCCGCGGTTGGTGCCGGGTTCGGCGGTGCGGTTCTGGGGCTTTCGGGTGCCGTCGTCGGGCGGGCGATCGGCGCCACGCTGGGACGGGCGATCGACCAGCGGCTGCTCGGGGCGGGGTCGGACCCTGTCGATGTCGGGCGGATCGACCGGTTGCGCCTGACCGGGGCCGGGGAAGGGGCGCCGATCGGCCGGCTCTGGGGGCGGATGCGGCTGGCAGGGCAGGTGATCTGGGCGACCGAATTTGCCGAGACGGTGCGCCGGCGCCGGTCAGGCAAGGGCGCGCCGGGGCCGAGCGCGAACGAGTTCAGCTATTCGGTGAGCCTTGCGATCGCGCTTTGCGAAGGCGAGATCCTGCGGGTGGGGCGCATCTGGGCGGATGGAAATGAAATCTCGCCGAGCGACCTGAACCTGCGGGTCTACACGGGCAGCGACATGCAATTGCCGGACCCGAAGATCGAGGCGGTCGAGGGGACGGGGATGGCACCGGCCTATCGCGGCATTGCCTATGTGGTTCTGGAAGACCTGGAGCTTGCCCCGTTTGGCAACCGGGTGCCGCAGTTCAACTTCGAGGTCGTCCGTGCCGCGCAGGGTCCGGCGGTGGACGCGCGCCAGACGCTTGGCGGCGCCTTGCGCGGGGTCGCGCTGATCCCGGGGACGGGGGAGTACGGGCTGGCCACGACCCCGGTGCACTATGCCGAGGGGCTGGGGCGGAAGCGGTCGGCCAATGTGCATTCGCCGTCCGGCGTGACGGATTTTGCCACGAGCCTCGAACAGCTGACCGAGGAATTGCCGAACCTCGCGTCGATCTCGATGGTTGTGTCCTGGTTCGGCAACGACCTGCGCTGCGGAAGTTGCGAGGTGCAGCCGAAGGTCGAGCAGAAGCTGCGCGAGGGCGTGGGCATGCGCTGGCGGGCCGGCGGAGCGGACCGTGCCGGGGCCGCGGTGGTGCCGCAGGTTGATGGCGCCTCGATCTATGGCGGAACGCCGGCCGATGCCTCGGTCATCGAGGCGATCCGGGCGATGCGCGCGGCGGGCAAGCAGGTGGTCTTCTATCCGTTCATCCTGATGGATCAGCTTGAGGGCAACAGCCTGCCCGACCCCTGGACGGGTGCGGTCGGCCAGCCGAAGCTGCCCTGGCGCGGACGGGTGACCTCTTCGGTTGCGCCGGGACGGGCGGGCACACCCGACCGCACTGCGGCGGTCGAGGCCGAGGTCGCGGCCTTCTTTGGTACGGCCCAGCCGGGGCATTTCAGCGCGAATGGCGAGGTGATCAGCTATTCCGGTCCGCCGGGATGGCGCTACCGGCGGTTCATCCTGCATTACGCCCGGCTTTGCGCCGTGGCGGGCGGGGTGGATGCGTTCTGCATCGGGTCGGAGATGCGTTCGTTGACCCAGATCCGCGGTGCGGGCGATACCTTTCCGGCGGTGGCGGCGCTGCGCATGTTGGCGGCGGATGTGCGCAGCATTGTCGGTCCGGCGACCAAGATCAGCTATGCGGCCGACTGGTCGGAGTATTTCGGCTATCAGGCGGACGGGAACCGGTACTTTCACCTGGACCCGCTGTGGGCCGACCCGACGGTCGATTTCGTCGCAATCGACAATTACATGCCGCTGTCGGACTGGCGCGAGGGCGAAGCCCATGCCGATGCCGGTTGGGGGTCGATCTATGACCTTGACTATCTGCGGGCGAATGTCGCGGGGGGCGAGGGGTTCGACTGGTTCTACGACAGCCCGGAAGCCGCCGCCGCGCAGCGACGCCGGCCGATCACCGACGGCGCCTTTGCGGAGCCCTGGGTGTTCCGCTTCAAGGACCTGCGGTCCTGGTGGTCGAACCCGCATCATGACCGGGTGAACGGTGTGCGCGCGGTGAACCCGACCGCCTGGGTGCCGGGCTCGAAGCCGTTCTGGTTCACCGAATACGGCTGCCCCGCCGTCGACAAGGGGACCAATCAGCCCAACAGGTTCATCGATCCGAAATCCTCGGAATCCGGGCTTCCGTTCTGGTCTACGGGTCGGCGTGACGACCTGATCCAGATGCAGTATCTGCTTGCGGTCACCTCGTTCTGGGGGGATCCGGCGAACAATCCCGTGTCGCCGATCTATGGCGGGCCAATGGTCGATCTGGACCATGCACATGCCTGGGCCTGGGACGCGCGACCGTTCCCGGAGTTCCCGGGGCAGGTGGCGGTCTGGAGCGACGGTGACAATTATTCCCGCGGCCATTGGCTGAACGGACGAGCGACCAACCAGCCTCTGGCAGCGGTCGTGGCGGAGATCTGTGCGACGGCGGGGGTCGCGGCGATCGAAACCGGCCGCATGTTCGGCCTGGTGCGCGGGTTCCAGCAGCCGGACGTCACGACCGCCCGGGCGGCCTTGCAGCCACTGCTGCTGGCCTACGGCTGCGACGTGGTGGAGCGCGAAGGGGCTCTGCGATTCCGCAACCGGGATGGACGGGTGACGGCCGAGATCGGGGCTGCGGACCTTGCCGTCGTCGCAGAGCTTGAAGGGTCGTTCGAGACGACACGGGCGTCCGAGGCCGAGACCGCCGGCCAGGTGCGGCTTGGCTTTGTCGATGCGCAATCGAGCTACGAGGTGCGCGCCGCCGAGGCGCGCTTTCCGGACGAAGCGGCGCGGGGCGTGTCGCAGACCGACCTGCCCCTTGCCCTGACCCGCAGCGAAGGGCTGGCCATGGTCGAGCGCTGGCTGGCCGAGGCGCGGGTCGCCCGGGACGGCGCACGGTTCGCCTTGCCGAAGTCGCGGCTGCGGATCGGCGCGGGCGATGTGGTCCGTCATGGCGGCGCGCGCTACCGGATCGACCGGGTCGACGGGGCGGAGGCGCAGCTCCTCGAAGCTGTGCGGATCGAACCCGGCGTCTACCTGCCGGCGGACCGCGCCGGCGAGGTGATCGTCACGCGGACCTTCGTGCCCCCGGTTCCTGTCGAGGCGGTCTTTCTGGACCTGCCGCTGCTGACCGGCGACGAGGTTGCGCATGCGCCGCATGTCGCGGTGGCGGCCGAGCCCTGGCCGGGTCCGGTGGCGGTCTGGTCGGCCGGTCAGGATTCGGGCCATGCGCTCAACCGGCTGGTCAACGGGCCTGCGATCCTGGGCGTGACGGAGACCGGCTTGTTCCGGGCCAGCCCCGGCCTCTGGGATCGCGGGGCGCCGCTGCGGGTCAGGATCACGGATGGCGATCTGGCGTCGGCAGACCGGCTTGCGGTCCTGAACGGGGCCAATGCGATGGCGATCGGCGATGGCAGTTCGGCGAACTGGGAGGTGTTCCAGTTCGCCGAGGCGCAGATCGTGGGGCCCCGGACCTATGAGTTGTCGACCCGTCTGCGCGGGCAGCTGGGGACTGACGCAGTGATGCCGCAGGAGTGGCCGGTGGGCAGCACGGTGGTGCTGATCGACCGCGCGCTGGTCCAGATCGATCTGCCGGTCGCTGCCCGCGGGCTCGCGCGCCACTACCGGTTTGGCGCTGCTGCGCGAGGCCTCGACGATCCGAATGTGACCACGCGGGTTGAGGCCTTCGACGGCGTCGGCTTGCGGCCCTATTCGGTGGCGCATCTGCGTGGGAGAGAAGCGGCGGGAACGCTTGAGTTGACCTGGAAGCGGCGGACGCGGATCAGCGGCGACAGCTGGCAGGCCGCCGAGGTTCCATTGGGCGAGGAGACAGAGGCCTATCTGGTGCGCATCGTGCAGGCATCGCAGATCAAGGCGGAATACACCGTGCCGGTACCCCGGTTCGGTTATGCGGCGACGATGCGGGCCAGCGACGGCGTGACCGGACCCTACGAGGTCAGGGTGGCACAGCTGTCCGTGCTGTTCGGACCGGGGCCGTTCCGCGCGCTTGCCGTGGCCGGATGAGATGCGCGACCCGACCGGGCCCGAGCTTTTGCTGCTCGCGCGCTGCCTCATGCCCGTCGCGGCCCCCGATCGTGCGGCGACGGCGCTGGCGATCCTGCGCGATGTCGAAGCTGCGGCGGCGCATCTTCGGCAGACCGGACAGTTTCACGTCCGGTGGGGCGACGGAAGCCTGATGGCCCGGTGTCATCAGCTATCGCCGGGGCCGGAGCCATTTGCTCGCGACAGGGATTTCCTTGACTGCGTGGTTGTCGCCTGCCAGGCGATGCTGGCGCATGCCGCGCCATGCTTGCGGCCCTTACAACTTTCAATGTCGCGCGCCGCGCCGGATATGGTAAGAAATCCTCTCAAGCACGAGGGTTTGCCATGTTCGAGACCAAGTCCAGGCTTTCCGCGGTCGATCCGGTCTGGCGGCGGGTCTGCGAAGAAGCGGATGAGGCGATCCGCAACGAGCCGCTGCTGGGCGGTCTCATCCATTCGGGCTTGCTTCAGCATTCGACGATGGAGCGGGCGCTGGCCTACCGGTTTTCGCTGAAACTCGCGTCCGGCGAGATGAGCGAGCAGATCCTGCGGGAAATCGCCGACCGGGCCTTCGGCAGCGATCCCGGGCTTGGCGGGGCGGCGAGGTCCGATCTGGGGGCGGTCTACGAGCGGGACCCGGCTTGCCACCGCTTCATGCAGCCGATCCTGTTCTTCAAGGGCTATCAGGCGGTTCAGGCCTACCGCATCGGTCACTGGCTGTGGCAGTCGGGCCGAGTCGACCTGGCCTATTTCGTCCAGATGCGGGTGTCCGAGGTCTTTGGTGTCGACATCCACCCTGCTGCCAGGGTCGGCAAGGGGATCATGATCGATCACGCCCATTCGATCGTCATCGGTGAAACGGCGGTGGTGGGCGACAACGTCTCGATGCTGCATTCCGTCACGCTCGGCGGCACCGGCAAGGAAGACGGCGACCGTCACCCCAAGATCGGCGACGGTGTGCTGATCGGCGCCGGGGCCAAGGTCCTGGGCAATATCCGGGTGGGGCACTGCTCGCGTATCGCCGCCGGTTCGGTGGTGCTCGAGGACGTGCCGCCCAACACCACGGTGGCAGGCGTTCCGGCCCGCGTCGTCGGCAAGGCGGGCTGTGCCCAGCCGGCCTTGACCATGGACCAGATCCTGAAGACGGAATAGCCGGCGCAGCATGATAAGGGTCCTGCGTTCCCTTGCGGCCGCCGTCACCGGGCAGGCGATCTCGGTCTTCGCCCGCTTCGTCACGGCCCCGCGTGCGATCTGGCAGGGGATCGAGCCGGTGCCCGGTCAGCGGATCTACTTTGCCAATCACAGCTCCAACGGCGACTTCGTGCTGCTGTGGACGGTGCTGCCCCCCGCCCTTCGCCGCCAGACTCGGCCGGTCGCCGCCCTCGACTACTGGCTGAAGTCGTCGCTGCGCGCCTTCATCGGACGCGAGGTCTTCAACGCGGTCCTCATCGACCGGCGGCCCGAGTCCCGCCGGGAAGATCCGGTCACCCAGATGGTCGAGGCCCTTGACCGGGGCGCCTCGCTCATCCTCTTTCCCGAAGGCCAGCGCAACAGCACGGACGCGCCGCTTCTGCCTTTCAAGGCGGGCCTGTACCACCTCGCCGCGGCGAGGCCCCGCGTCGATCTGGTCCCGGTCTGGATCGCCAACCTGAACAAGGTCATGCCAAAGGGCGAGGTGATCCCCGTGCCGCTGATCTGCACGCTGACCTTCGGCGCCCCGCTCCACCTCGCGCCGGACGAGCCGAAAGCGGCGTTTCTCGCCCGCATGGCGGCAGCGCTGCTGACGCTTCAGGACAGGCTGGTGGACCCGCCATGATCATTCCGCAACTTGTCTGGCTGTTCGCCGCGGTCGCGGGCATGCTCATCCTCGCCTCGATCCTGGGCGAGATCCTGCGCCACCGCCTCTCGCCCAACGGCAGCAATGCGCTGATCGAGACCCTGAACGCCCGGATCTCGGCGTGGTGGGCCATCATGATCCTGCTGGGCCTCGCGTTTCTGGCGGGCAATGCCGGGGTGGTATTCCTTTTCGCACTGGTCTCCTTCGCCGCCCTGCGCGAGTTCCTGACCATCACCCATTACAACCGCGCCGATCACTGGTCGCTTCTGGCCTGCTTCTTCGTCGTCCTGCCGCTGCACTATGCCTTTGTCCTGGTCGAGTGGTACGGGATGTATGCCATCGTCGTGCCGGTCTATGTCTTTCTGCTCCTTCCTGTCCTCTCGGCCCTGCGCGGCAGTACCCGCAACTTCCTCGTCCGGGTCGCCGAAACGCAATGGGCGCTGATGATCTGCGTCTATTGCGTGAGCCATGTCCCGGCCCTCCTCTCGCTCGAGATCCCCGGGTTCGAGGGGAGGAACATGATCCTGATCGCCTATCTCGTTTTCGTCGTGCAGCTGTCGGACGTGCTGCAATATGTCTGGGGCCAGTTCATCGGGCGTACCAGGATCGCGCCGAACCTGTCGCGCTCCAAGACCTGGGAGGGCATGGTTGGGGGCGTCCTCAGTGCCACGGCGGCCGGCACGGCCCTTTGGTGGATGACGCCCTTCTCCCCGCTCCAGGCCGCCGGCATGTGCCTTTTGATCACGCTGATGGGCTTTCTGGGCAGCCTCGTCCTTTCGGCCATCAAGCGCGACCGGGGGGTCAGGGACTGGGGCCATCTGATCGGAGGGCATGGCGGCTTTCTCGACCGGCTTGACAGCGTGATCTTCGCGGCCCCCATCTTCTTCCACGTCACCCGCTATTTCTGGTCGCTCACATGACGGATCCCGCAGCGCCGGAACACTGCCGCCCTTTCGCCGCGCGCCGTCCCGCCCGGGTGACCGCCACGCTCCAGCGCCGTTCTGCCAGGTCGCGCCGCTCGCAGGGCAGGGTGACCAGGCGCGCGAACCCCTTGACCCGGCCTGGAACATCGCGGAGCCAGCAGGCCCACCAGGCGACAGTTCAGGCAAGACCCGACCGCGCCCCCGGGCCGGCACCCGGAGGGTGAAACCCCGGCCGCCGGTCAGGCCAGCATCACCATCGGGTTCTCCAGCGCCTCGACCACCGCCCGCAGGAACTCGGCCCCCAGCGCCCCGTCGATCACCCGGTGGTCCACCGACAGCGTCATCGACATCACCGTCGCCACGCCGATCGTGCCGTCACCCATGACCACCGGCTTCTTCAGCCCCGCACCGACGGCAAGGATCGACCCGTGCGGCGGGTTGATCACGGCGTCGAAGCTCTCGATGCCCATCATCCCGAGGTTCGAGATCGCGAAGCTGCCGCCCTGGTATTCATGCGGCGCAAGCTTCTTCGACTTCGCCCGCGCGGCGAGGTCCTTCATCTCCGCCGACAGCGCGCTCAGCGATTTCTTCTCCGCATCGCGCAGCACCGGAGTGAACAACCCCCCCTCGACCGCCACCGCCACCGCCACGTCCGAGGGCTTCAGCCGCAGCATCCGGTCGCCGGCCCAGACGGCATTGGCGTTCGGCACCGCCTGCAGCGCCATCGCACAGGCCTTGATGATGAAGTCGTTGACCGACAGCTTCACCCCGCGTCCCTCAAGCTGCTTGTTCAGCGTCTCGCGGAACGCCATCAGCGCGTCCAGCCGCACCTCGCGGCGCAGGTAGAAATGCGGGATGGTCTGCTTCGCCTCGGTCAGGCGCGCCGCGACCGTGCGCCGCATCCCGTCCAGCGCCACTTCCTCGAAGGGCCGGTCGGCATACATCTTCAGCACCGTTTCCGCCGACATGCCAGCGGCCATTCCGCCAGCCGGTTTCGCCGGGGCAGGGGCCGCCGCCTTCTGGGCCGCCGCAGGCTGCACTGCCCCTGGCTGCACGGCTTCCACATCGGCCCGCACGATCCGCCCATGCGGACCCGAGCCCTTCACGGCCCCCAGATCCAGGCCCTTCTCCTTGGCAATCCGCCGCGCCAGGGGCGAGGCGAAAATTCGCGCGCCAGCCGCAGCCGGGGCCACCGGCGCAGCCAGAGCAGCAACCGGCGCGACTGCCACGGGGGCAGCGGCGGCCGCAGCAGCCGGGGCCGCCTTGGGTGCTGCGACGGAACCCGCATCCTCACCCTCGTCCAGCAGCACCGCGATGGGCGTGTTCACCTTCACCCCCGCCGTGCCTTCCGCCACCAGCAGCTTGCCGACGATCCCCTCGTCGACCGCCTCGAACTCCATCGTCGCCTTGTCGGTCTCGATCTCGGCCAGGATCTGGCCCGACTTGACCGCATCCCCCTCCTTGACAAGCCATTTGGCCAGCGTCCCTTCCTCCATCGTCGGGGACAGCGCGGGCATCAGAATGTCTACAGCCATTGTCCCCTCCTACCGGTAGCAGACGGATTTGACGGCGGTCACGATTTCCGCCGGCGTGATCAGCGCGAACTTTTCCAGGTTCGCGGCATAGGGCATCGGCACGTCCTTGCCCGTGCAGGTGATGACCGGAGCGTCCAGATGGTCGAACGCCTTCTGCATGATCGTGCTGGCGATGTGGTCACCGATCGACCCGACCGGAAAGCCTTCCTCGACCGTGACGCAGCGGTTGGTCTTCATCACGCTGGCCAGCACCGTGTCATAATCGATGGGCCGCAGCGTCCGCAGGTTCACCACTTCGGCCTCGATCCCGTCCTTCGCAAGCTCGTCCGCCGCCGCCAAGGCATGGGCGCAGCCGATCCCGAAACTCACCAGGGTCACATCCGACCCCGCCCGCAGGATCGACGCCTTCCCGAACGGCACCGTGAAATCCGGGTCCGTCGGCACCTCGAAGGACCGCCCGTACAGGATCTCGTTTTCCAGGAACACCACCGGGTTCGGATCGCGGATCGCGGTCTTCATCAGCCCCTTCGCATCCGCCGCCGAATAGGGCATGCAGACCCGCAACCCCGGAATGGCCGCATACCAGGCCGCGAAGTCCTGGGAATGCTGCGCCCCCACCCGCGCCGCCGCCCCGTTCGGGCCGCGGAACACCATCGGGCTGCCCATCTGGCCGCCCGACAT
>Ga0209103_1000621_pt1 | contig 10940 bp, 6 predicted proteins | sample 4C3metaG_FD_184152 | JGI IMG/M metagenome (GOLD analysis project Ga0209103, IMG submission 184152) | Freshwater bacterial and archeal communities from Indian Creek, Illinois, USA - 4C3 metaG (SPAdes) (version 2) | ecosystem: Environmental > Aquatic > Freshwater > Unclassified | place: USA: Indian...
ACACAGTTTTTTTTATACGAGATAATCTTTTTTATTTATTGATTCTTTCTCTAGTGTTGATTATCTTCTCTCTCATTTTCTCTATGCAGTCAACACCTTTTGACTCTTCAGATAGCTCACCACTACACCAAACACATCTGATCTACTTTTTGTACATGAGTACGATTTCTTTTTGGGGGGTTGTTTTGTCACTTCATCAGTCACGAATATTTTACTATGCTATTACTAGACAATTTTCTATTGATGATAAAAATCTTGCTTATGTATTAAGTGAAAAGGCACTAATAATTAATCCACAGCTTAAATTTTTTATACATGTTGGCTTTCCAATATTGATTATGACAATGCCCATATATTCTCTTATCATTGGAATACCACTATTTATACCAATGGTATCTATCCTGATATACATTGCATTTAAAGAGATTTTTCTAAATAAAAAAGAAAGTGTTAGCAACCCTGTGGAAAACAAAGCACCATTATTAAAAGAGTTGCCAGCACCCACATCTAGTTAAATCTTAGGGTGTGAGCAGTTTGCTTGACATCTGTCCATAACTAATTTGTACTATCCATTATGAACAGATATATGGCAATAAGCGAAGCCTCTGAGGTTTTGGGTGTGTCGAACACAACCTTGTTGCAGTGTCAGGAGAGGCTGCAAGGCAAGCTGATTTCACAGCACACAGCAGTACACCAACGCAGGCTAGATGGTGTCAAGCAGGCTGTGGTGGCTGCATCATGTTGATCGCCCACAAGATTGCACTCGACCCGAACAATGTGCAGGCCACCTACTTTGCCCGTGCAGCCGGGACTGCCCGGTTTGCCTATAACTGGGCACTAGCCGAATGGCAACGGCAATACGAGGCATGGAGGCTCAACAATAGCCTACCCAAGCCCTCCCAAATGGCGCTGCGCCGCCAACTCAACGGCATCAAGTCCGAGCAGTTCCCGTGGATGCTCGAAGTGACCAAGAACGCGCCACAAATGGCGATCATCCATTTGGGTACGGCATTCAAGAACCGGCATTTGTCACGTGCCGTGTCAGACATGGGCTTCTTCGAGTTTCGGCGACAGTTGGAATACAAAGCAGCGCAGCGCGGTGTAATGATTGTTGTAGCCGACCGTTGGTATCCGAGCAGCAAGATGTGCTCGGGTTGTGGACACAAGCTCGATGCCTTGCCTTTGGTTGTGCGCGAGTGGGTTTGTCCAGAATGTGGGGTGAACCATGACCGTGACGTGAATGCAGCCATCAACTTGAGAAATCTGGCGGTGAGTTCCACCGTGTCAGCCTGTGGAGAGGAAGGCTCTGGCTTTGGGCGCAAGCTCAAAACGAAACCAGCCTCTGTGAAGCAGGAATCCAGCAGCCAAGCTACCTATGGGTAGCTTGGTGTAGGTATGGATGAACGGCTTTTATGGTTTAACAACATGGTTTGACAATTTTTTACTTGCTTGTTAATAGTGTTTAATGGTTAACAAATATTCTAACTTGAGTAACTTTAACACAATCAGTGTTTGGATGAAAAAACACCCACATTTATTAAATCAAACAGATGAAGATAACACTACATTAATTGGTTGGATTTTAGATGGCTATAGGGGAAAAAATCAATACAAGCTAGCTTTAATAAGTGAGGCAATTGATCTATTTGATAGCATTGTGCATCATTCAATGTCTACACCATCCAATGTGTCTTTGAGCATGAATGCAGCACAAATAAGCAAAATATTATTTATGTTATTGCATGATTGCCACACACCTGAATTAAAAGATAAAATTGCAAGTACTTTATTAAAAAATAATATAAATAATATAAATGATATAAATGATAAAATAATTTATAAAAAAGAATTAGCCCTAACAACAAATTTTCTATTGTGTGCAAAAAAAATTAGCCAAGAAGATATTGAACTTTTAGTAAAAATGCAGCCCCAATATGACCACTTAATAGAACAACTTAATTTCAGCACTCATTTGACAACTGAGCCATCAAATCTTTTGCACCTAATAAACTCTTTGCAAGTTAACTATAGCATGGTATTTGATTATGTAAAAACAAACAACCACATTAATAAATGTGCTAACACAGCCCCGTCTAAACATGATGGCATGCATAAACCCAATTCTAGTTCCTGTCACCCCTTTAATCTAATAACTAGTGGTCAGAAAATTGCAAAATTTTTGGATGAATACTTTTCAATGTTGACAGACAGAACACAGAGTGCTTCTGTAAGAAAAGAGATGAATTTTATAGAGTCCATAAAAAAGAAAAACATGCTGCTTAACCTGGATAGGCAATTAAAGAAAAAGCAAAACTGCCACCACCAAAAAGAAATCGTTTATAAAATATAAAAAATTAAGGAATTAAGGTTTAGTTTTTTTACTAATTTTTCCTTGTTCAATTAATCCAACTAAATAGCCAGTATTTTCAAGCACACCTAATATCTTCCTGTTTTTTCCTTTAAAATATATTTTGTGCTCCCTATTGATGTCCAAAGTCACTTCCTTGTGTTCCTTTACAGTGTGCTCAAAATTGTCATCCAACATGTAATCAGCTAGTGGCTTGATCACTATCTTTTCAATAAACCTCCTAGCTGGTCTGCCACCCATTGCAGGGTCAAAGCTTTTATCAACAATAAACTGCATCATTTTTTCTGTATATTTTAAATCAAACCCATGTTCTTCTTTTATGTTTTTTTGTATGCTACTCATAAATTTTATAGCTATTTTTTCATATATCTCTTTTGAAAGAGAGTGGAAATGAAAAATTGAGTCAAACCTGTTTATAATTTCAGGTCTCATATTGTGCCTTATGGTATCCATGCGTAATTCATTTTTTTGAGATGAATTTAGCCCCTCAATATATTCCACATTAGACCCCAAATTACTTGTACATATGACAATTGTTTGGTCAAACTTTATATCATTCCCCTTATTGTCTGAACAAACACCATAATCCATAATGGATAATAGAATTTTATCCATTGAGTGATGCGCTTTTTCAACCTCATCTAATAAAATAACACTCCTTTTGTTTTGTGATACAAAATTAGTAAGAACACCGCCCTCTTGATATCCCACATACCCAGGTGATGTCCCTATAAGCTTGGTTACATCTTGCTCCAGCCCATACTCCCCCATATTAATTTTTAAAATAGGCACTTCAAGAGCCCCCGATAGGGTAATTGCAAGCTCTGTTTTCCCAACACCACTAGGCCCTGCAAACATGTAAATCCCTGCTGGCTTGCTTTTATTAGACCTGATATTTAGGGCTGCAACCTTTAAAATGTCTACAACCTCTGCAATAACGTCGTCTTGCCCAAAGACACTCTGGTTTACTGTTGCAGCTAATGTCTTTATTTTTTTTCTATCTAAAAGCCTTATTGGTGGGGCTTCTGTAACTGCCCCCAACAGTCCATCTGTCTGTGTGCCAACAGAAGTTATTGGAGTGGTAGCCTCAGTTTGAGAAGGTCTCTTGCCTTGGTTTTGGCTGCATTGTGGCACTTGTGTTGATTCTTGTTTTCTATCTAAATTTTCAGCCATGTGATTTGAGATAAAAACAGGCACATCTTTATCTCTACTACCATGTAGCATTTTTATATTCTCTTCCACCTGTTGGTTTAGAGACCGCAATAGATCACTTGTGCCACCCTGCCTTGACTGATTTGTTCTTATTCTGTCTGTGATTTTTTTTTGTAAATTAGTTAAAAAACTCTTGTTTTCAATTGCCATCTGTATGAGCCCTTGTTGATTTGTCTTATAGATTGTATTATACTTTACTATTGAAATCAATAAAAATATGCAAAAGGTCAAAAAACCTTTAACCCTTAAAAACTTGCCACCTTGTAGATAGTGAATAGTATGACACCATCAAATCTTGGCTCAAACACAAATAAGCACCGGCAGAAAACATAGATGGAAATAAGAGTCAATGCCCCCATCAGTCATAGTGCCAACATTGGCTTTGGCTTTGCTTTTTGTGTAGAAGAGTCTATAAATAAAATAGAAAACAAAGGGTTTTGGGGAACCTTATTTAAGACAATTACTCCCAGATTTGGAGATAAAAAACACAAACAGGATTTTGATGACACCATAGCAATATGTGAGTTTATAAAGAATACACATGAAACAAACCTATTGAATGGTCTGGTGATTCAAATTAATAGACCCACAAAATTTTCAAAACTAATGACCAAAGTTGGGCTATTTTTGGAAACTAAATTTATGGAGATGGGACGCAAGATACAGTGTGCCTATTCTGACAGTGTGGCATTAGCCTTTTGCAATGAGAATACTGGCTTAATTGTATTGGGCTTTGATATTTTAGATAAAGACAAGTTAACAGCTACATTTAAAAACAAAATATCTAGACAAGATACACTGGCTTTTATTATGTTTCATGAATTTTCTCACTGTTTTGAAATTAAACATGATTTAACCAATAACTACGATGAGAAGCACCTTGGCTTTAAAAAAATTTTAAAACTATTAACCAACTACAGTCAAGAAGATGTTTTAAAACTTAATGTAGAATTAATAAGAAATGGCTTTAATATCTCATTTAATAAAGATGATATGCTAAATATTGCAGACATAAACTCTGCCTATATAGAAAGTTATGCTGATGTTGGTGCAATTTTATTATACAAAAATTATTTAATACATAGAAATGAGTATAATCCCGATAGATTCAAGTCTTTTATTCAGGCCGTTGTAGAAGGCAGGAGTGAGATATTTAAAACACAGCAACATGGGAAAAGTATTGGCTATGCTACATTTTTAGCCATAGAGAAGCTTTTTGACAAGAATTTAATGCAAGAGGTTGATATATTGTCAGCACACTCTATGCCACAGGATTTAATACATCAAATAGCCTCTCTAGCTTCAATTCAATCAGTCTCTGAAATATTAAGTATTAAAATGCAAACACAAGAAAAAGTTGTGCGCTTAATCAGTAAAGTTAGTCAATTTTATTCAATACCTAATTCTCATAATGACTTTAATATTGGGCAACCTAACCTAGTCATGATTAAAAAGATTGATGACTTAACTTCTGAAAACTTTATCAACAATAAGGGAAGATATAAAAAACTTTTTCTTTCCTAAGAAAATCTTAACCTCTCTCACATTGCTTGTTGATTATTTTTTTTATTTTTATAAAATTTAAAATGGTCACAATGAATAACCTTAAATAAGAATATATAAAACACTATGGAAAATAAAAACACAATCTCAGCCACACATAAAAATTTAGAAAACTTTATAAAACTAGTCAAGAAAGCCACTTTTTTAACAGAAAAAGAGCTTGAGATTTTTAATAAAATACCACAAGATGTGTGGCTTGCTATTTTTGAAAAGAACTTTGCACAGAACTATGAGTTTTCAAGAAGGGTTTTGTTAAATAAATTTAGAGAAATAGAAAAAATAGACAATTATGGTTTGGAAAAATATAAAAATAAAATTTATGGAATGAAAAAATCACTTTTATTTATGAATGATGCCATAAATAAAGAGATTCCAATATTGTATATAACTGACTTCGATAATGATGGCTCTCTTGCTCAGGCAATAATAAATGAATATATGGAGATAGATAAGCATGGTGCAAAAAACATGCGTGTTGAATATGCCCAAAGTATTGGTGGCAACAACAGCCGTGGATTGACGCTGGAGCATGTTGAACTACTGGTTGCAGGTCACAACATAGACCAAGAAAAAGAATTTCTTATTGTCACAGCAGATAATGGAATTAACTCAAGACAAGAACAACACAGAATTTTAGCTAAATTTCCAAATGCAAAAATTATTATTACAGACCATCACAATCCAGAACCAGATATGGTTGTGGAAGAAAATGAAAGAACAGTTATTTTTAATCCACATTATAAGCCAACAGAATTTTTTAAAAAGTACAACATATCAGGGGCCAATACAATTGGTGTATTACTAAACAGATTATTGGAAGACAGACTTACACCAATTGAATTAAACTCTTACAGTAAAAACAAAGAGAAAATAACAACCCTATGTAAGGTGTCTAATTTACTGGACTATGTTGACTCCCATCCTGCAGATAAACCAGAAAAGGAGTTTTTGGTAACCAAGTTTTTAAAACTTCAGCCACTCATGAATATAAATAATTCTATTTCAAAAATGATTGTTGGTGAAATTACACCAGAAATTATTGAGTCACTAAAGAATAAAATAACTAATTTAAATATTGAAGTTCTCCATGAGGAAGTTAAAAACATTCAAACCCAAAATCAAATTGCAAGAGTTTTATTAAAAATATTTAAAAACTACCACGAAGGTGCTTATAGAACAAGCACAGATGAAGAAGAGAACTTGGAATACTTTAAAAATGAAAATGTATTTAATTCAATATTTTTACAAGAAATAAATAACATTAACAATTATCTAGGCAGCAGTGCAAACATAAACCCCAACCATATTGAGCAATTGAGACCAATCATTTTTGGATTAAATGCTGATTATGAAAAAGATGTGTTTTTAGACAACTTGGCAAACAAGATGGAGTCAGTTTATGAGTCATTAAAAGCAAGTGAGAAGATTATGGCATCTGAACTTAGAAATGGGGAGGTAATTACAAAGCAAAAATTAAAAAACAGTACTTTCTCCTATGCCGACCCACATGTTTTAAAAATATTTAACAGAAAGTTTTTAAATAAAGTTTACAATGATGAAAATCCAGGGTTTACAGTTACATTAGACAGCATAAAGCCAGAAAGAACTTCCGGAAGCTTTAGATCGCTATATAATATTAGTGATATTTTAAAAGACAAAAAGAAGCTTGAGATAGACTTAAATATTACTATAGAAACACCTGGTCATGAAAAGGCTGCTGGATTTATCATAAAATCTAAAAATCCAAAAAAATTTCCAATTACAGCAGACACCCTAAGAAAAATAAATGAACATATAAATTTAGCAATAGAACAAATAAAGGAACAGGAAATAAAGAATCAGACAGAACACATCTTGGTTGACCTTAATTCCATACAAATTATAGATAAAATAAATAAGACCATCAGAGGCAATGTTTCAAATTTTGAAAAAATAAACTGTTTGCTAAAATTGAGTAAAGACACTGTTTGGACAGACTCTTATACAACTGAACAATTTACAATGCAAGACATAGCAAAGCACAAAAAGTATGGGTACATTACCGTAAATACTGACTTTGCTGGCGGAACTGTTATTGTCCCTGTGGAGTTAATAAAAAAAATAGTAGCATCAAATTACGAAGATTATCTGAGCCTAGGTTATATGGATGGTGGTGTTTTTATGGTTGACAGGGTGCTGTCAACCACTGATATAAAAGGCATAATAGACACATCCATAATATCTAAAAAAACAGCAAGCCTAATTGAATCTTTTGAACAGGATTTTAAAAATCAAAGCTTGGTCACAATGGACAGAGAACAAATTAAAGATAACCCATTCTTTAAATACAATGATTATGGAAACTTAAATTTTAATCTCTTTGAGAAAATGGCAATAGGAATTATTGACTCCAATAATGTTGATTATTTAACTATTTTTGATGTTGAAGCAAATGGTTTTGCAAATGCAAAGATTATGAATATTGGTGCAATGAATTATTTTATTAATAAAGCCACTGGGGTTCAGGTAAATTCTGAAACCTTCTTCAATAACCATTTTTGCACATTAAGGGGTGAGGAGTATTTATTAAGTGAAATAGACAAGCAAGGCTTGAGGCAAATAACACAAGAAGAAAAGGACAATCTTCCTTTAAACTTGAAAAAACATGTCTTGATTAAACATAGCAACCTATATAATAATGAGAATTATACCTATTTCATCCACGATAAAATGGTAGCACAAGTAGAAAAAAATCCCAATACAAAAATAGAAGGGTTTATGATTGTTAAAAACTTTAAAGAGCAGACAGATGGAACTGTAATTTACAACAGAGAGATAGCTGCAACTATGTCAGCCTACCTAATAAAGGATGGTGACCTAAAAGTTCCACAAGAAATGATAAGTCTAACTGGAATAACACAAGAGGTTTTAGAACAGTATGGCAAGCCAAGCGCTTTTATTGATAGTGATATGTTTAATTATTACAGTGGAAAAAAAGTCTTGTTTGGGGCACACAATATCCCATATGATGCCAGAATCTTGAGGGCAAACTTGCCACGAATGTATGAAACACTAAGGAATAACCAAGTATATGATAGTGCAATTTTTTCAAAGGAAGAGATGTTAGCCTATGATGCAACACAAGTTGCTTACTTTGAAAACATTGAAGGGCTGCCAAAAAGCATAATTTTTTATAACAGTGAACACTCTAGTTTTTCTTTATCTAAATTTTTAACAAGAAATATAAATGGATACTTTCCAGATAGAACAAATAAGTATTTGTTAGAAATTGAAAATGGCAACTACTATTTAATTAATAAAGAAGAACATGAAAAGGTTAAACTAAATGTAACTGACAGGGAGTTGGCAGACAATATTACCATTGGGTCTATCCCAATGAAGTCTGTAAAATATTCTGTAGAAAAGTTATCAGAACAATGGATGATACATTCACTGTTGTTATCAGATGAAGGATTTGATATTAAATATGTGGACTTAAGCCACCCTGACTTTAAAGATTTAGAACGCTACACAGAAGAATTAAAATTCTTTCAAGATAATTATCATTTTGATGTGTCAGCAGAAAAAAACATTTTGGGGTTTACTTCTCACTTTAATGAAATTTGTCTGGATAGAGAAAATGGACAACTTCTATTGACTAAATTTACAGAAAGTTTTCTTGCTTTAAATAAAGGCATACAAGAAAAATTTTCAGATGCTTGGATTTATAAAGCTGTTTTGGGTGTGAAAGAACCCAAAAAAGGTGAAATCATTACAAATGATTTCATTGATTTAGTAAATTTTTATACCAATATTCCAAAAGAAAAAATCAGAACTATCTATGATGAGGTTTTACAATTTAAGTCAAAATATAATATAGATAATGTTATTCACCATGAGATGCATGCCAATGGACCATGGCGAACTGATGAAAAGGGTGATGTGGCATTTGAAGATAAACTAACCTTAACACTGCTTGCCCAAAGAGAATACAACTCCTATGACCATAATATAAAAAATGCCCTAATGGTATTTAATGATGCAAAAGTCAGAGCCAGAACTGCATTTGATATTGCAGATGGGTTAAGTATGGGAATTGCTCAAGATTCTTATAGCTTTAGACAAGGTATAAAATATGATAGGGCAGACTTAACTCCAATGATTAAAAACATCCAAGATAAAGAGGCACGCCTGAGTGATGAAACCCTGACACACATAGTTAAATTCCAACTAGACAGCGATATTTTGCCACAAGATGGATTTTTATATGCAATAGTAAAAGAAGGAGTTTCCATTACAAGGGAACAAATAGAAGAACACAAGAAAAAGTTGGGATTTGTTCTTATTAATGCACAATTAGCCACTTCTTTGCACAATGTATTTAAACAAGAAGACAACAAAAACATAATGGATATACTGTCAGCTAACAAAGAAACAATTATGCAAATCAAAGAAGAATTATCTAAATATTACTACCATATTGAATATAATAGAAAAGATTATCAAATTAAACAGTATATAAAAAAGGTCAAGGACTTAGTTGAGGCTGGTGCAACTATTACACCAAAAACAAAATTTCCAAGCTTGGGTGAGGTCGATGTTGAGGGTCTTGATTTAATCAAGGTGGTTCTTAAAAATTATTTTAATGGGCTTAAATCTGTTTATTCATCAGATAGTGAGTACGCTCAAATTAAGGACATTGCAATAAAAGCCTTTGATGTATTAAATAAAACCATTGAAAATCACAGTGCAACCAGGCTTGAACATGCTGCTGCCTTTCCAACCAGTGGAATTAAACAAACAATAAATGAAAATGGTGAACCTAATATTTTTGAAGAGAACTTTTTGCCAAACATGAGTATATTAAAGGAAAAGCCACTTAAAATTTTGGTGGAAAAGAATAATGAGTACAATCTTTTACATAATTTAGTAAAGCAAATGGTTGAGCAATCAAAAGAATATGATATGAAAAAAGCAACAAGAAGAACAAGCCAACTAAATTAACCATAATGGACAACAAGCAAACAGCAACAATATTAAATCTTAAAAAATTACCAATATCTGTGTTGTTCTTAAAATATTACTGTAAAATTAAAATCATGTGCTTGAGGGTTATTTATTGGTGCAGCATCTTGTTTTAAATATTGTACTTATATAATTATCTTGCTTTAACTTTTGTAAGAATTCTTGTTTTTTTTATTCTTTACCAACATGTAAATCTCATCCTAAATCTTGACTCCTAAAACTTGACATTTTTATAATAGAGCACATATACTTTCCCTATAATGGAAGTAGCTAGCAAAGATTAAATAAAAACTTAAAAAGGAGATAAATGAAATTAAACAAAAATGACAAGTCATTTATTGAGCTAAACAAACAAGCAAAAGCAAAAAATAAAACTTTACAGGAGTACTTACTTGAGGAAGATAGCCAAGAAGATGTCTGCAAAGTTTTTTATAGCAATATGCCAAAATTACTAAAATTTTCAATGAATTATGAAAAATTTAAACTTTTTTACACTAAAAACAAGGCTGCACTTGTTGCAAACATTATAGAATAACATCATTAATTCCATTAAAAGAATTAAAAAAACTTAAATATTAAATTTAACATCTACAACTTTATTAACTTTGCTCTGCTAAAATTTTTATCAACAGATAGATTTAAATCTTTATTTAACTGCCTATGCAATTGAAAAGATTTTATTGCTTGCTCTAAAATTACTATATCAACAACATATCAATAAGGTAAATTGTTTTCATCCTCCAATGTTGATTTATGAAACATAGAGTCTCTATGCTTTAATTTTATTGTAGTC
>Ga0209103_1000622_pt1 | contig 10916 bp, 7 predicted proteins | sample 4C3metaG_FD_184152 | JGI IMG/M metagenome (GOLD analysis project Ga0209103, IMG submission 184152) | Freshwater bacterial and archeal communities from Indian Creek, Illinois, USA - 4C3 metaG (SPAdes) (version 2) | ecosystem: Environmental > Aquatic > Freshwater > Unclassified | place: USA: Indian...
AAGCTGGCGCACCAGAAACGCCAGCGTGAACTGGAAGGCAAGCGCAGCAAACTGCGCCGCGAGCTGTTTGTCCGGCAGGATGAAGTCGAAGCGCAGCGCAATGACCTCATCAGTCAGCTTGAGGTGCAGCTTCAGCAACAGGTCGAGGAGCGCACGTTGTTTACTGTCGAGTGGGAGTTAGTGTGATGATGAATCGAGTCGCACCCTTAGACCTGCGCATGATCAGGCAGCGATTGACGCGTGCCAAGACTTGAGGAGAACGAGAGATGGCCAGCGGAAAGTTATTGCGGCAACTCATCAAATCGGGAACGCAAGGCGATTCTTCGGGTTTTCGCGCGGCGTCCGAGGCGGTGATCAAAGAGGAGCGCGAGAAGAACCATCATCTGCTCGCCAATGACCTTGAGCGTTTGCTCTACGGCGATCTGGCGATGGTCGGGAATAAGGCTCGCAAGCTGCAAAATCTGCCCAGCCTGCCGACCAACAAAGACAACGGCCTTGCGCTACTGGAAGAGCGCGCCGTGGTTCGGGAGGAAAAAGACATCATCCTCTCGGATGCCGCGCAGTCGGCACTCGATGAGATCCTGATGGAGCACAACCGGGCGGACGTACTGCGCTCCTACGGAATGCAGCCCGCGCGGAAGCTATTGTTTTGCGGGCCTCCCGGCTGCGGGAAGACGCTGACCGCTGAGGTCATCGCACACGCCCTGTCCATGCCCCTCATCTTAGTTCGGCTGGACTCGGTCATTTCTTCGTTTTTGGGCGAGACCGCTGCCAACTTGCGCAAAGTGTTCGACTACATCGCCGATCAGCCCGTGGTCGCGTTGTTCGATGAATTCGACGCCCTGACCAAGGATCGCGGTGACAGTGCCGATCATGGCGAGCTCAAGCGCTCCGTGAATGCTGTCCTGCAGATGATGGACGGTTATCGAGGAGAAAGCATCCTTATCGCCACCACGAACTACGAGACCTTGCTGGACAAAGCGGTGTGGCGACGCTTCGATGAGGTTGTGCGCTTCGAGATGCCGGATCTGGAGCAGATCAAACGCCTGTTGGCACTGAAGCTCTCCGGTGTTCGTCGCAATTTCGAGCCCGACGATGGCCAGGTGGCCTCCCTGTTCAAGGGCATGTCGCATGCCGACATCGAGCGGGTGCTTCGACGCGCGGTCAAGGAAATGATCCTGTCCAGCCGAGAGTTCCTGGAGAAGAGCCACCTCGATACCGCGCTTGCCCGTGAGTATCGTCATAAGAGTTAAGGGATGGAGGGGGAGGCATGGCCTATGAGCACTTACGCTTGGAGCGAGAAGCACCCTCAACGGAGCGCCATCCGAGGCGTCATCCGGGAATTCTCCCTCCTGCCGATCCGAGAGCGCATGGTGCCGCGTTAGCCGAGCGGCTTGGCCAGGCGCGGCAACGCGCGATGGCAGAGGACGTCGGCGGGTTCGACGACCGCAAGCTGCTCAAGATTCGGCTGCGCGCGGGCGACAAGAGCGTGCCCGCATTCAATGCCATTCCTGGCGTGGAGATCGTCAGCCAGGAAGATGAATCCATCGTGCTGGCATTCGCCACTGATGACGGCTTGAGCGAGATCGAGAGCCGCCTAGCCACCCTTGCACGTGATGGCGTTGTTGCACGTAAAGAACTGTTCTACGTCATCGAAGACTTCGACCACTGGACACCCCAAGACCGTACCGGCGCGGCCTTCCTTGAGCAAGGATTTCCAGCCACGCCAACCTTCATGCTCGATGTCGAACTATGGCCCCAGGAGCGACAAGACAAGCGCCAGGAAATGGTGCGTGCCTTTCTCGACTGGTTGCATGCACAAGGCATTGAGCGGCTGGACGACATCCAGCAACCTTCACTCGTCATGGTCCGTGTGCGCTGCAACCGTGCGCAGGCCGAGCAGATCTTGCGACATCGCGATGTGCGCACTGCCGACCTGCCGCCCCGCTTGGGCGTGGCCGTACAACTGCTTCACACCGATATCAACCAGTTTCCTTCGATCGATCCCCCCTCTGATGATGCTCCGTCCATTGCCGTGCTGGATTCCGGCTTGACGCGTGGACATTCGCTGCTCGGCGCAGCGGTCGGCGACGCGCAGGGCTACCTCGCGCCGCATCGCAGTGCCGATGACACCGCTCCCCACTGGCACGGCACCTTCGTTGGTGGGCTTGCGTTGTACGGCGATGTCCAGAGCGTTATTCAGCAAGGGCAGTTCGTCCCGCAGCTTCGCCTGTTCTCCGGCAAAGTGTTCGAAGACGACGGACAAGACCAAACCGAGTTCGTCGAAAAGGCGGTCGAGGAAGCCGTGTGCGACCTGCATGCGCAATACGGCTGCCGGGTCTTCAACCTAAGCTATGGCGACCTGAACAAGGTCTACGATGGCCGTCATGTGCGCGGGCTCGCCTACACGCTGGATCGGCTGACGCGTGATCTGGGGGTCCTGTTCGTAGTACCTGCGGGCAATTTGCTGTCATCCCAGTTGCCTGCCGATACACGCGCGAGTTACCCGGACTACCTGTTCGAAGGCCACGCTCGCCTGCTGGACCCCGCCACATCGCTCAACGCCCTGACCGTTGGCGGCTTGAGCCTGAATGAGGCCACACGCAATGCTCAGCGCCATCCCAACACGATTGAAGACCACGTATTGGCACGGGCGGAGCAGCCGTTTCCATTGACTCGCAGCGGTCCTTCTGCCAGCGGCGCCATCAAGCCCGACGTGGTCGCGCATGCCGGCAACATCGCCCTGCGGCGCTTTGGAGGTGGCACAGACCATGCCGGCCTAGGAGTGATATCGCTCAACGGCGACTTTGCCTTGGGGCCGGCATTTAAGGAGGACATCGGCACCAGCTACGCCGCACCCCAAGTCGCCCACCAAGCAGCACGGCTACTGGCCGAAGTGCCCGACGCCTCGCCCAGCCTGCTGCGTGCACTGATCGGCGCCCATGCCCGCTGGCCGCAAGCCTGCGAAGCGCTGTTGAACCCCGCCAATAATGCTGAAGGCCGAGACAAACTCCTGCGCCTCGTCGGGTATGGGCGCGTGGACGATGCGGCGCTGTTCCGCTCGCTTGATCACACCGTCACCCTGCTGGCCGAAGAGCGCGCCGGCAACGACCAGCACCACTTCTTCGAATTACCTTTACCAGACAGCTTTTGGGACGGTAGCCGCCGCACACGTGAGGTGACCGTCGCGCTCGCCTACAGCCCTGCCGTGCGCACCACGCGGCTGGACTACCGCAGAGCCAAACTGTGGTTCCACCTGGTGACGGCTGGCAGCCTGGATGAGGTCACCCAAGCCTACCGGCGCAATCGGGAAGAAGGCATGGGCGAGCGCGCCACCGGCCGCTGGCTACCCAACGATACCCGCAAGAACGGCACGTTGCAGGTTTCTCGATGGCGATTCAAACAGGCGTTGGCCAACGGTCACAAGGTGTTCGTCGTGGTGACCCGACAAGACAGCGCGTGGTCGCAAGATGAACGCCGTGCCGAGGATGAGCCCTACGCTCTGGCCGTGGTGTTGGCCGACCGTGAGCAGGCCAACGCTCAGCTCTACGCCCAGGTGCGGGCGGCGCTGCAAGCCCGTGCCCTAGCACGTGCGCGTGCCCGAGTCTGAAATACAGGAACCCCGCGATGAGCAAACAAAAACTCGAACTCACCTGGATTGGTAAAGAAAAGCGTCCAAAACTGGAACCGCGCATCCTGCTCGAAAATTCTGAGAAGTCATACCACGCCAAGCATCGCGTGACGGACAGCGACATCTTCGACAACCGGCTGATCTTCGGTGACAACCTTCTGGCGTTGAAGGCGCTGGAGGCCGAGTTTTCGGGGAAAGTGAAGTGCGTGTTCATCGACCCGCCCTACAACACGGGCAGCGCGTTTACGCATTACGACGACGGATTGGAGCATTCGATCTGGCTTGGGCTAATGCGGGATCGTCTCGAGATCATCTGGCGGCTGTTGTCAGATGATGGCTCGTTGTGGATCACGATTGATGACAACGAGGCGCACTATCTGAAAGTGTTGTGCGATGAGGTGCTTGGTCGCTCCAACTTCGTTCGACACATCACCTGGCAGAAGAAATACAGCGTAAGCAACAACTTCAAAGGGATCGCGTCTATCACCGATCACGTACTCGTTTGCCGAAAGTCTCCGGCTTTCAGTAATCGACTGTTGCCGCGTTCGGACGAGGCGGCGGCACGCTACTCGAATCCTGACAATGATCCACGCGGCCCCTGGAAAGCAGTTGACTACCTCAATCAAGCGTCAGTGACGCAGCGAAGAAACCTAGTCTATGACATCCGAAATCCGTTCACTGGAGAGGTAGTCAAGAACAAGGTGAAAGCGTGGAAGTATGAGCAAGAGACGCATGACATCCACGTCAAGGAGAGGAGGCTATGGTGGGGTTTGCGCGGTGAGAACTCCGTTCCTGCGCTGAAGCTGTTTCTGTCTGAAGTTCGTGACGGCATGACCCCACACAATTGGTGGCCACATACCGACGCAGGGCACACCGACGAAGCCAAGAAGGAAAGCATTTCCTTATTCGGCGCAGACATGGTGTTTTCGACACCAAAGCCAGAACGCTTGCTGCAGCGAGTGATTACTTTGGCAACCGATCCGGGGGACATTGTTCTGGACTCCTTCGCCGGCTCAGGCACCACGGGCGCAGTCGCGCAGAAAATGGGGCGACGCTGGATCATGGTGGAGCTGGGCGAGCACTGCCACACGCACATCATCCCGCGACTGAGAAAAGTTATCGACGGCGAAGACAAAAGTGGTGTCACGGAAAGCACTGGCTGGCAAGGTGGCGGCGGTTTTCGGTACTACACCCTCGCACCCAGCCTGATCGTCAACGACCGCTGGGGCAACCCCGTCATCAACCCCGAATACAACGCCGCGCAATTGGCCGAGGCGCTGGCCAAGCTGGAAGGCTTCAACTATGCGCCGTCAGAAACGCACTGGTGGCAGCACGGCCACTCCAGCGAGCGCGACTTCATCTACGTCACCACGCAGAACCTGTCCTCCGACCAGTTGCAGGCGCTCTCCGAGGAAGTGGGTTCCGACCGCAGCCTGCTGGTGTGCTGCTCGGCCTTCCGTGGCGTGACGGCTTTGAGGGCGGCGGAACGCTGGCCGAACCTGACCTTGAAGAAGATTCCGAAGATGGTGCTGGCCCGCTGCGAATGGGGCCACGACGACTACAGCCTCAACGTGGCGAACCTGCCGATGGCGAAGCCTGAAGAAAAGGCACCCTCACCCCAACCCTCTCCCGCAGGCGGGAGAGGGAGGAAAGCGCGTGAGGCTGCGGCTACGGCCGATCTGTTTGGCGATGGGGAGGGCCAGTCATGAACAAGAAGATCGCCGCGATTCCGGAGGACTACGCCGACTGGCTGGCCGACATCAAGACGCGCGTGGCAAGCGCCCGCCAGCGCGCGGCACTGGCCGCCAATGCTGCGCTGATCCGGCTTTACTGGCAGATCGGCCACGACATCCTTCTGCACCAGTCGGCTCAGGGCTGGGGCAGCAAAGTCATCGAGCGGCTGGCTCGCGACTTGCGTGAGGACTTCCCGGAGATGAAGGGATTTTCCGCGCGCAACCTCATGTATATGCGGGATTTTGCAGCAGCCTGGCCGGATGCTGAAATTGTGCAGCAGACTGCTGCACAATTGCCCTGGTTCCACATCGTCGTGTTGATTTCACGCCTGAAGGGCGGCCCTGCACGCGAATGGTATGCCCGAAGGGCCATTTCCGAAGGGTGGTCGCGCGTCACGCTGGAACTGAATATCCGCAACCGGCTGCGCGAACGGCAAGGGCAGGCGCTCACCAACTTCGACGCTCGTTTGCCCACGCCGCACTCGGAGCTGGCGCATGAAACCTTGAAAGACCCGTATCTGTTCGACTTTCTGGGCCTGGGCGATGAAGCGCACGAGCGTGAGATCGAAAACGCGCTGGTGCGGCACATCACCCGGTTTCTGCTGGAACTGGGAAGCGGCTTCGCCTTCATTGGGCGTCAGTTCCGGCTGGAGGTTGAAGGCGATGAGTTTTTCGTTGACCTCCTCTTCTATCACACGCGGCTCAAGTGCTATGTGGTCGTGGAGCTGAAGGCCACGGCCTTCAAGCCGGAACACGCGGGGCAATTGAATTTCTACCTGACCGCCGTGGACAAGCAGGTCAAGGCTCCGGATGACAAGCCCACCATCGGCTTGCTGTTGTGCAAGACCAAGAAGCGGACGGTGGCGGAATACGCGCTCTCCGGCATCGACAAGCCCATAGGCGTGGCCGAATACCAACTGGTACGCGCCCTGCCGGAGCCGCTTCTGACCAGCTTGCCTACTGTGGAGGAGCTGGAAAGCGAGCTGGAGGCGATTGGCGACGGGGAGTCTGAAGCGTCAACGGGTAAGCGCGACTTACAAGTTGGCGGGGAAGAAAATGAGGAACAAGCATGAACGCCCGCGTACAGAACCACATCACGGGCCGCCTGTCGCTGCGCCCGCCGCAGGCCGAGTCGCTTGCCAGGCTGAAACAATCCCTGGATGCCGCGCCCGAACTCTTGGGTCACGAGCGTGATGTCTCGGCCATTCTCTCCACGCTGAAGGCCGAGTTCCCCGCGCTGGAGGACTTCGAGCGCGAATTCCCGTCGCTGTGCTTTGCGCTGGCCACGGGCGTGGGCAAGACGCGGTTGATGGGCGCGTTCATCGCCTACCTGCATCTGGCGCACGGCATCAACAACTTCTTCGTGCTGGCCCCGAACCTGACGATCTACAACAAGCTGATCACGGACTTCACACGCAACACGCCCAAGTACGTGTTCAAGGGCATCGCCGAGTTCGCGCAGCAACCGCCGCTGATCATCACCGGCGACAACTACGACCAGACCGGCGCGGCGGTGGACGATCAGCAGTACTCAACGATTGGGGGCTTCGCTCACGACGTGCGCGTCAACATCTTCAACATCTCCAAGATCAACTCCGAGGTGCGTGGCGGCAAGGAACCCCGCATCAAGCGGATGCGCGAGGTGCTGGGCGACAGCTACTTCAACCATCTGGCGAACCTGTCCGATCTGGTGCTGCTGATGGATGAGTCGCACCGCTACCGCGCGAGCGCGGGAGTTCGGTCCATCAATGAGCTGAAGCCGCTGTTCGGTCTGGAAGTGACGGCAACGCCCTTCGTGGAATCCGGCAAAGGACCGGTGCCGTTCAAGAACGTGGTGATGGACTACCCGCTGGCGCGGGCGATGGAGGATGGTTTCGTCAAGGAACCTGCGGTCGTTACCCAGCGCAACTTCGTTGCTGCGGCTCACACACCGGAGGAAGTCGAGAAGATCAAGCTGGAAGACGGGGTACGCCTGCACGAAACGACGAAGGTCGAGTTGCTCACCTACGCCCGCGAGAACGGCGTCAAGCCGGTGAAGCCCTTCATGCTCGTCATTGCGCGTGATACCACGCACGCGGGGCAACTGTTGGCGCTTCTGGAATCGGAAGCGTTTTACGAAGGGCGCTACGCGGGCAAGGTGATCCAGGTGGATTCCAGCCGCACCGGCGCGGAAGAGGAAGAGATGATCACGCGCCTGCTGGCCGTGGAGAGTGTGGACGAGCCGACCGAGATCGTGATTCACGTCAACATGCTCAAGGAGGGCTGGGACGTGACCAACCTCTACACCATCGTGCCCTTGCGTGCGGCCAATGCGCGCACGCTGATCGAGCAGAGCATCGGTCGCGGCCTGCGCCTGCCCTATGGCAAACGTACCGGCGTGGCAGCGGTTGATCGCCTCAACATCGTCGCGCATGACAGGTTTCAGGAAATCATCGACGAGGCCAACCGGGGCGACTCGCCGATCCGGCTGAAGCAGGTCATCCTCGACGCGCCCAGCGCCGACGACAAGAAGGTGAGCGTCCAGGTCGGCTCGGGTGCGGCATCCCGCCTCGGACTGACGGATGCCACGCCTGCGCTCGATCCGGCGTCGGCAGCCGCCAATGGCGGTGCCGTCACGCCAATGCCAGCCCCGGTCTTCACTACCGAGGCGGAGAAGCAGGCCGCGCGTGTGGTCATGGAGGTAATCGGCAGGTACGAGGTCAAACGTGATCTCGTGCCGACCAGTGGCGCGCTGCTGAAGCCCGAGGTGCAGCAGGAGATTCTTGCGGAGGTGGCAGAGCGGCTGAAGCCGATGCAGGGCAACCTGCTGGCGGGCGTGGACGGTGCGGCACCAGCGATTGATCTGTCTGCCGTGGTGGCCAAGACCACCGAGATCGTGGTGCAGCAGACCATCGACATCCCGCGCATTGCCGTGGTGCCCAAGGGTGTGGTCACGACCGGCTTCCGCTCGTTCTCATTGGACGTGAGCCAGCTACGCTTGCAACCGGGCGAGCGCGAGATCGTCGGCCAGATGCTGCGCACCAACGAGCAGTTCACGCTGGCGGCGGAAATCGGCCTGAAGGAGCAGCGCCCGGAGGACTACATCGTCCACGCCCTGGTGGACTTCGACGACATCGACTACTTCACCCACGCCGACCTGCTCTACGACCTCGCGAGCCAGATGGTGAGGCACCTGCAGAGCTACCTCTCGGAATCCGATGCGGTCAGTGTGCTGAATCGGGAGCGCCGACCGATCGCCCGGGAAATCCGCGCACAGATGATGGCGCACTTCTTCGAGGAGGCGACCGAATTCGAGGTGCAGGTCAGTCGCGGCTTCACGGAACTGAAGGCCTGCAACTACACGGCCACGGCAGGCCAAGCACCGCGCCACTACCGCGAAACCGTGGATGACGTAGCGCGCATCAAGACGATGCTGTTCGGCGGGTTCACCAAGTGCCTGTACCCGCTGCAGAAGTTCGACTCGGACACGGAGCGCCGCTTCGCCGTCATCCTCGAACGCGACGCCAGCAAGTGGCTCAAGCCCGCGAAGGGGCAGTTCCAGATCTACTACAAGCACGGCACCGAGCAGCCGGAGTACGTTCCCGACTTCGTGGTGGAGATGGATTCGTTCATCCTCCTGGTCGAGACCAAGAAGCGGGACGATCTGAAGTCCGACGAAGTCGTTGCGAAGGCTGCTGCGGCGGTGCGTTGGTGCAAGTACGCTTCAGATCACGCCAGAAGCGTCGGCGGCAAGCCGTGGAAGTACCTCCTGGTGCCCCACGATGAGATCGCGGAATCGAAGCGGTTGAAGGATTACTTGCGGTTCGAGCGACAGGAGTGAGGAGAAGCGCGCGATGGCCTTGGGACGGATGGAGAAGATCCTGATACTGGCGAAGACCTATCCGTCGCCCAGCGCGCAATACGTCGAGACTTCGTGTGTCGCGGGCATCTCCGAGAACGGGGCGATGCGCCGTCTGTTCCCGGTGCCGTTCCGGATGGTCGAGGACGGCCAAAAGTTCAAGAAGTGGCAGTGGATCGACGTCCGCGTCGAAAAGGCCAATAAGGATCACCGGCCCGAAAGCCACAAGGTTTACGTCGACACCATCAACTGCGGCGACGTGATCGACACCAAGAAGTCGTGGGGTAGCCGTTGGGAGTGGCTGGAAAAGATGCCGGCCTTCACGAGCTTCGACGCACTCGATGCTGCGCGTCTTGCCGACCGCGTTTCCCTCGCGCTGCTGCGACCCAAGCGCCTGCTGGGCTTGGACATCACCAAGGCGCGCAACCCGGACTGGACGGACGAGGAACGGGAGAAGCTCCTACAGGAGCAGATGCAGGGCAACCTGTTTTCGGAAGCGGAAGAGCGCAAGCAAGTGAAGCAACTCCGCAAGGTGCCCTTCGATTTCCACTACCGCTACGTGTGCGACACGCCCGACGGCGAGAAGGAACACCGGCACAAGATCGTGGATTGGGAGGCCGGGGCATTATTCTGGAACTGCTACCAGAAGCACGGCACCACAGGCTGGGAGCAGCCGTTCCGCGCCAAGCTGGAGGAAGACCTCGGCACCAAGGAACTGATGTTTCTGATGGGCAACCAGCACCGGTTCCAAGACCAGTGGCTGATCGTCAGCCTGATCTATCCGCCTAAGCGCACGCCGGCTGACGAACGGCAGGGCCAGTTGTTTTGACCGAAATGTGCCTGACGGTCGCTCCGCATTGCTTGTGTACGGCGTTGGCGACCATTGAGCGATGGCAAAACCTGAAATCAGCTTCGTAGCACAGCAGCGCGCACGTCGAGGATTCCGCCAGCTCGGCCAGTTCGGCGATGGCTTCCTTCTGCGTCTTTAGGTGATTTAGGAAGCCCATCGTGTACCGATTCCAATCGCCGTCGGCGCGGTAGCCGTCGCGCACCTCGCGCGGACAGCCCAACGCGACCATGTGGACGTACTCGAGGCTAGAAAGGTTGAGCACTTTCGCTAGCGCTGTCTTTGAGAAGCCAGGTTTCCGAGAAAGTGGCAGCTCGCGAATGTCCACCACTGTCTCAACGTCGTGCTCAGCGAGCAGCGACATGAACTGGTTGAGGTCTAGACCCTCGTAGCCGATCGTGAAAACCGTCACGTCTCAATACTCCTCGATACAAGTGGGATGCCAGTGAGGAAAGAGAGTGTCTTTGCGCACAGCCCGCGTTGGCCAAAGCAACGAACGAGCCGCATGATTCTGACGATCTAAGGCTGGCCGCACAACGATCCATCCGGCTCCCGCTCCACAAACCACAGCCCCGCCCACAGCTTCGGGTCCATCGCGTAGCCCTCGGCCATCTTCGCGCATAGCCACGCGGCGGCCTCGGCGACCGGCACCTCGTGCACGGTGATGTCCTCGCTCTCGTCGCCGCCGCCGGCGTGCACGCGGGTGAGGCCGGTGGCGCGGCAGAAGGCGATGGTCTCGCTGCTCATGCCTGAACTGGTCGGGCCTTCCATCAGCACCTCGACGTGCGCGGCCTGCCAGCCGGTTTCCTCCAGCAGTTCGCGGGCGGCGGCGGATTCGAGCGTGTCTTCGCCTTCGTTGTCGCCGAC
>Ga0209103_1000623_pt1 | contig 10908 bp, 12 predicted proteins | sample 4C3metaG_FD_184152 | JGI IMG/M metagenome (GOLD analysis project Ga0209103, IMG submission 184152) | Freshwater bacterial and archeal communities from Indian Creek, Illinois, USA - 4C3 metaG (SPAdes) (version 2) | ecosystem: Environmental > Aquatic > Freshwater > Unclassified | place: USA...
GCCCCCCTCCGGTCCCGCCGCCTCGCCCGGCCGCGGCCGGTCGGATAGGCCCTTTCCGCACCCCGCCGCCTCGGCTATATGCCCCCCATGATCGACCTTGACCGCATCCGCAACTTCTCGATCGTGGCGCATATCGACCACGGCAAATCCACCCTTGCCGACCGGCTGATCCAGTCGACGGGCACGGTCGCCGACCGCGACATGAAGGCGCAGATGCTTGACAGCATGGACATCGAGCGCGAACGCGGCATCACCATCAAGGCCAACACCGTGCGCATCGAATACCCCGCCCGCGACGGCAAGACCTACATCCTCAACCTCATCGACACCCCCGGCCATGTCGATTTCGCCTATGAGGTCAGCCGGTCGATGCGCGCCGTCGAAGGCTCGCTTCTGGTGGTCGATGCCAGCCAGGGCGTCGAGGCGCAGACCCTGGCCAATGTCTATCAGGCGCTGGACGCGGGGCACGAGATCGTGCCGGTCCTCAACAAGATCGACCTTCCGGCGGCCGAGCCCGAGCGCGTCAAGCAGAACATCGAGGACGTGATCGGCATCGACGCCTCCGACGCCATCGCGATTTCCGCCAAGACCGGCCTCGGCATCCCCGAGGTGCTCGAGGCGATCGTCACCCGCCTTCCCGCCCCGAAAGGCGACCGCGCGGCACCCCTCAAGGCGATGCTGGTCGACAGCTGGTACGACGCCTATCTCGGCGTCGTCGTGATGATCCGCGTCATCGACGGCGTGGTCCGGCGCGGCGACCGGATCCGCATGATCGCCACCGGTGCGCTTTACGGCATCGACCGGCTGTCGGTGCTGAAGCCGCAGATGGTCGACATCGAGGCGCTTGGCCCCGGCGAGATCGGCGTGCTGACCGCCTCGATCAAGCAGGTCCGCGACACCAGGGTCGGCGACACCATCACCCATGAACGCCGCCCCTGCGCCGAGGCGCTGCCGGGCTTCAAGCCCTCGGTCCCGGTGGTGTTCTGCGGCCTTTTCCCCGTCGACGCCAATGACTTCGAGACGCTGCGCGACGCGATCGAGAAGCTGGCCCTGAACGACGCGAGCTTCACCTACGAGATGGAGACCTCCGCGGCGCTGGGCTTCGGCTTCCGCATGGGCTTTCTCGGCCTGCTGCATCTCGAGGTCATCCGCGACCGGCTGGAGCGGGAATACAACCTCGACCTGATCACCACCGCGCCCTCGGTGGTCTTCCGGCTGCACATGAAAGACGGCGAGGTGCGCGAGCTGCACAACCCCGCCGACATGCCCGACCTGACTTACGTCGCCCATATCGAGGAGCCGCGGATCAGGGCGACGATCATGGTCCCCGACGATTATCTCGGCGACATCCTCAAGCTCTGCCAGGACCGCCGCGGCATCCAGACCAACCTCACCTATGCGGGGTCAAGGGCGCTGGTCGAATACGACCTGCCGCTGGCGGAGGTGGTGTTCGACTTCTACGACCGGCTGAAATCGGTGACCAAGGGCTACGCCAGCTTCGACTACCAGATCTCGGGCTACCGCGAGGATCACCTGGTGAAGATGTCGATCCTGGTGAACGACGAACCCGTCGATGCGCTCAGCATGATGGTCCACCGCGACCGGGCCGAGGCGCGGGGCAGGGGCATGGTCGAAAAGCTGAAGGACCTGATCCCGAGGCACATGTTCAAGATCCCGATCCAGGCGGCGATCGGCGGCCGGGTGATCGCCCGCGAGACGCTGAGCGCCATGCGCAAGGACGTGACCGCCAAGTGCTATGGCGGGGATGCCACCCGCAAGAAGAAGCTCTTGGAAAAGCAGAAGGCCGGCAAGAAGAAGATGCGCCAGTTCGGGAAAGTGGAGATCCCGCAGGAGGCGTTCATCTCGGCGTTGAAGATGGATGGGTGAGGAAGAAAGAGAGATTTTCGGCGATCTCTCTGCCTCGACCTTTCTCGATGCGGCTCTGAGCAATGCTGGCGCTCCGCATCCAATTTGTATTGGACAGGCGGACGAACTGCTCCGCTTTTTCTTTTCTGATTGGGAGCAAGCAAGCAACATATCCTCGCTGAAAATGATTGCTCTGGCTTGGGGAAGTCTCAGGGTTTCGACTTTGCTCACCCGCATGGGGCTCGTAATTCAAGCACCTCCCGTCCAAAGACAGGCTATTGAAAGCATAGCTTATGCAGTGCTCTTTAGGTTTGATGCTGAGTTCCATGAGGTTTGGAAGTCACGTCATCTCGATGAAGATCTTGCCCGAAAATTTAAGAGAGAAGGCTGGTCAAGAGCTCTTGCTATCTTAAAAGAGAATAATGAGAATCTTGAGTCTGGAATTCGCTCGACTTATGAAACACTCATTGACTTGGGCGCACACCCCAACGTCTTGGCTATATCTCAGATGTCTGAGTATCGCATTGAATCTGGGTCTGAACTGGGAAGAGCCTATTTTTCCCAAATACTTGGCCAACCAAATGTTGATATTGCTCATATCAACAGTATTTCGAGTTACAATATCCTATTAGAAGCCGTGGAAATGATATGGCCTGATCGTTGGAGGGCACTAAAATTGAGTGTTCGCCAACAAGAAGTTCGGTTGCGATCAATCCAGTTCATTAAGGCGACGCGTGAGGAGCACGCTAAGACCCAGCAAGCGTAGGTCGGGCCTCAGCCCGACTCCGCTACCAATAAACCTCCCCCCTCGGTGCAACCCGCACCACCACCACCACCACCACCACCCGATCCTCCTCGATCTGGTAGATCACCCGCCAGGTCCCGACCCGCACCCGCCACGCGTTCTCCCGGCCTTCCAACTTGCGGCACCCCGGCGGCCTTGGGTCATCGGCCAGCGCATGGATCGCCTCCCGTATCCGCCGCGCCAGACGCATGTCCTTGATGGCGAGGAACTCCTTCTTCCCCCGCCGGTCGAACTCCACCGTCCAGCGCGTCATTCGGCGGTTTCACCCTTGGCCAGCGCCGCAAACACCTCTTCCGCCGAATACCGCTCGTTCGGGTCATAGTCGGGGCGCGAGCACTCTTCGTCCAACTCCTTGCGCCAGAACGCATCCTCGGCGCTTTCCATGAAGGCGAGGTCTTCCATCGTGACAATCGCCGCCACCGGCTTGCCATGCCGGGTGATCGTCACCTGCGCATGCGCGTGCTCGACCTGCCCCAGCAAATCCGCCAACCGCTCCCGCGCTTGCGATACCGTGACTTCGATCATCGCCGTCCCCCGTTTCGTACAAAATGGAAAAAACGTAAGGTACGCCATTTTTGCCAGAAAAGCAAGAAGGCCGGGGTTTCCCCCGGCCCTCGCGCTTGCCGTCAACGGATGCCTACCGGCAGACCCCCAGGTCATCGCAGAACACGCCCGCCGCGCCACCGATGACCGCTCCGGTCACGGCATTTCCGCCGGTCACGTCGGCGATCACCGCGCCGCCCGCCGCGCCGGCCAGGCCGCGCTCGGTGTCGGTGGTCAGGCAGCCCGGCAGGGCCAGTGCCGCAGCCATAAGTCCAAGCACGCGTGCAATCTTCATTGGTCATCCTCCATGGTTCCGGCGGCGACCCTGACCGCTTTGGCCGACCCTTGCATGGGCCAAGGTGCAAAAGCCGCCGCGATCGGCGGAACCCTTCCCATCGGCGCGGTGCAAACCGGCAGGAAACCGCCCCCGGCCCCGCGCCGAGGCAGGGGCGCGCGCATGGCGCCGTCAACCCGGCGTTAACCGGGCGTTAACCGGGGCCTGCGAGGTTCGCGCGATGAAAGCCCTTGCCGCGCTGCTGTTGCTGGCCGCCTGCGCCTCTCCCGCGCCCGAATTCACGGGTGCGGCGCGCTCCGATGTCACCGTCAACGGCCGCGACTATGCGGTCTTCCAGAAGGGCGAGCGGGTCGCGGTCATCCGCCTCGGCTTTGCCGGACGCGGCGAGCATCAGGAAATCCGCGCCACGATGATCGGGCTGATCCCCGCCGTCACCGGTTGCAGCCTCAGGCAAACCTCGCTTCGCGGCGACAGTGGCGAGATGCGGGGATCGCTCAACTGCCCTTGACAGTCGCCGGCCGGGGGCCAACAAACCGCCATGCTTCAGCGCACGCTGCCCCACGCCCGGATCGCGGAACTTCCGAACCCCTATTTCGGCAAGGTCCGCGACTGCTATGATCTTGACGACAATACCAGATTGCTGATCGCCACCGACCGGCTCTCGGCCTTCGACCGGATCCTCGCGGCCGTTCCGTGGAAGGGGCAGGTCCTGACCGAGCTGGCGCGCCACTGGTTTCAACACACCGAAGACATCGCCAGGAACCATGTCCTGTCCTATCCCGACCCCAATGTGGTCCTCGGGCGCAGACTGGCCATCCTGCCGGTGGAAATCGTGGTGCGGGGCTATCTCGCCGGCACCACCGCCACCTCGATCCTGACGCAGTATCGCCAGGGGATGCGGCGGATCTACGGCCACCGCCTTCCCGATGGCCTGCGCGACAACCAGGCCCTGCCGGCGGCGATCGTCACGCCCACCTCCAAGGCGCCCGACGGGGGCCATGACGCGCCCCTCACCGCCGGCGAGATTGTCCGTTCCGGTCGCATGACGCAACGGCAATGGGACGAGGTCAGCGAAAAGGCGCTCGCCCTTTTCGCAAGGGGCCAGCAGATGGCCGCCGCGCGCGGGCTGATCCTTGCCGACACGAAATACGAATTCGGCACCGATCCCGATGGCGTGATCTTCCTGGCCGATGAAATCCACACGCCCGACAGCAGCCGCTACTGGATCGCCGCGGGCTACGAATCGGCCCTGTCGGATGGCACGCGACCGCCGAGCTTCGACAAGGACGTGATCCGCGCCTGGGTCGGCGAACGCTGCGACCCCTACCGGGACGAGATCCCCGACATCCCGCCGGACATGATCGAGAAGACCTCGCGCGTCTACATCGGCGCCCATGAGGCGATCACCGGTCGCCCCTTCCGGCCCGACACGAGCGGTGCCACATGCCTGGACCGGATCCGCAGCAACCTGCGGCCGTTCTTCAGGCAAACCCGGGCAGGCCTGCCCGACGAAACGGGGGAAAGCCGATGATTCTCAGCTGTGGCGAGGCGCTGATCGACATGCTGCCCAGAACCTCGACCGAGGGCGAGGCCTGCTTTGCCCCCCATGCCGGCGGGGCGGTGTTCAACACCGCCATCGCGCTGGGCCGCCTTGGCGTGCCATCGGCCTTCTTCTCGGGCGTTTCCAGGGACATGCTGGGCGAGATTCTGGCCGAGACCCTGGTGGCCTCCGGGGTCGACACGCGCTTTCTCGCCCGGTCCGACCGGCCGACGACGGTGGCCTTCGTCAAGCTGGTCAAGGGCCAGGCGACCTATGCCTTCTATGACGAGGGAACCGCCGGGCGCATGCTGTCGATCGCCGATCTTCCGGCCTTGCCGGCGGACATCACGACGCTGTTCTTCGGCGGCATCAGTCTGGTCAACGATCCCGCCGCCAGCACCTACGCGGCGCTGCAAGCGCGCGAAAGCGGGGCGCGCGTGACCATGATCGACCCCAACATCCGCCCCGGCTTCATCGCGGGGCAGGAGGCGGCGTATCGGGCGCGGATCGGGCCGATGCTGGCGCGGGCCGATATCGTCAAGCTTTCGGACGAGGATCTGCGCTGGCTGGAAGGCGACGGCGACCTGACCGCGCTGGCGCACGGCGTCCTGGCAAGGGGGCCGAAGCTTGTGTTCATCACCGAAGGCGCCCGGGGGGCGCGGGCGCTGACCGCGACGCAGGACCGTTTCGTCGCGGCGCGAAGCGTTGCCGTGGTCGACACGGTCGGCGCCGGCGACACCTTCAACGCGGGGGTCCTGGCCGCCCTCCACGGTGCCGGGGCGCTGAGCAAGGCGGGCATCGGCCGGCTGTCCGACGCAACCCTCGACGCGGCGCTGTCGCTCGGAACCCGCGCCGCCGCGATCACGGTCAGCCGCGCCGGCGCCAACTCCCCCTGGGCGCATGAGCTGTGAGGGCCGTCCTCCAGCGCGTCACCTCGGCCGAGGTCAGGGTCGGCGATGAGGTGATCGGGGCGGTGGGCCGGGGCCTGGTGATCCTGGTCTGCGCCATGCGGGGCGACAGCGAAGCCGCGGCGGAACGGCTTGCGGCGCGGGTTGCCAAGCTGCGCATCTTCCGCGACGACCAGGACCGGATGAACCTTTCCCTGCGCGATGTCGGCGGGGCGGCGCTTGTGGTCAGCCAGTTCACGCTGGCCGCCGAGCTGCGCGGCAACCGGCCCGGCTTTTCCGCCGCCGCGCCGCCGGATCTGGGCGAAAGGCTCACCCGGCATTTCAGCGCCAGTCTGGCCCGGCAGGGGGTGGCGGTCGCAAGCGGCCGGTTCGGGGCCGACATGGCGGTGGTGCTGACCAACGACGGGCCGGTCACGATCTGGCTGGACACCGACCAGAGCCGGGATCGCGGCTGACGCCGGCCGCCCCGGCGCGGCCCCTCATCCGCTGATGACCTCGCCGCAGTCCGCCAGCGCCTGGATCGACGCGCTCGACCCGGCGAGCGAGTAGTCCTGCACGTCCCCGCCGTCCGACCCGCGCAGGAACAGCCGACCGCCCTCGGCGATCTCGACGAGAAAGTCGACCGCGGCCGCATTGTCCGGCAGATCGAAAAGGATCGAATTCTGATAAAGCTCGGCTCCGGTCAGGTCCCAGGGCGCCCGCTGGTCGATCTGCACCTCGAGATCGGTGAAATCGCCCGCGCCGAACTGCCAGTTGCTCGAGAAGAACTGAAGCTGCGCGGTGCCATCGGGGAAGGTCCAGACCGAGAAGGCCTCGCCCGGCGCCGAGACCTCGGCGACGCAGCCGATCGAGCCGTCGTCCCAGCCGACCACCGCGACCTGCCAATGCCCGCGCTCGAACAGCACCTCCGACTCCTGCGCGAGGGCTGGCCCCGCGATTGCCGCCACCAGTGCGGCTGCCAGGCCGATGCGAAACGTCATGACGCATTCCCCTGCCGCCACCCTCGGCGCATTCAACCCTGCCGGCCGCGATTCCCGCAAGCCCAATCCGCCGGCACCGGGCCGTCCGGCCGGATTTCAGGCCGCCCATTCCCACGGCGTGCTGAACTGGCCCAGAACCTGCGCCACCGCCGCATCCTCGACCGGGGCCGACCTTGCAAGCTGCGCGACCAGGCCGCGCTTCTTGTCCTCGACCACCGCGCGGACCCGCGCCGGCACGCCGGCGGCGGCCAGCGCCGCGTCGAAGACCCGGGTGATCGCGCGGCGCCGCAGATCGGGCTTGAACACCTTGCCCACCGCGGTTTTCGGCAGTTCCGGCAGCACCTCGATGTATTTCGGCACCGCGGCGCGCTCGCGGACATGCTGGCCGGCGAAGGCCATCAAGTCGTCGACCGAGCAACTGGACCCCTTGACCAGCTCGACATAGGCGCAAGGCAGCTCGCCCGCATGGGCGTCGGGCTGGCCGATGGCGCCGACGACGGCCACGGCGGGATGGCCCATCAGCGCCTCCTCGATGATCGCGGGGTCGATGTTGTGGCCACCCCGGATGATCAGGTCCTTCTGCCGCCCGGTGATGTAGAGATAGCCATCCGCATCGAACCGCCCCAGATCCCCCGTCCGCAGGAAGCGGCCCTCGGCGAAAAGCTCGCGGTTGCGGTCGGCCTCGGTGTAGGTCGAGCCTTCATAGATCCCGGGGCTCGAGATGCAGATCTCGCCCACCTCGTCCACCGCGCATTCGCGAAACCCGATCGCCCCCTCGGCGGTCAGGATGCGGACATGGGTGTAGGGGAAGGGGATGCCGACCGAGCCGATCTTCTTCACCCCCTCCGGCGGGTTGATCGAGACAAGGCAGGTCGCCTCGGTCAGCCCGTAGCCTTCGACGATCTCGATTCCGGTTTCCTTCTTGAAGCGGTTGTAAAGCTCGACCGGCAGGGCCGAGGAGCCCGAGAAGGCGTTCTTCAGGCTGGCGATGTCGGCGTTCACCGGGCGCTGCATCAGGGCCGACAGCGCGGTCGGCACCGTGATCAGATAGGTGACGCGATAGCGCTCGACCAGCTTCCAGAGGTTGTCGAACACCCCCTCGCCGCGATAGCCCTGCGGGGTCGGGAACACCACATGCGCGCCCGAGCCGATCATCGACATCAAGACCGGGTAGCAGGCAAAGACGTGAAACAGCGGCAGCGGGCACAGCACCACATCGGTCGGCTTGAACAGCAGGTTGGCCCCGAGCCAGCCGTTGTAGATCATGCCCGACATCTTGTGCTGGGCGACCTTGGGCATGCCGGTGGTCCCGCCGGTGTGGAAATGGGCCGCCACGCGGTCCTCGAGGATGTCGGCAAAGCTCAGCCGGTCGGCCGGCATCTTCGCCATCTCGGCGCTGAAATCCTTGACCGTGGCGGTGTGCGCCACCGGGTTCTTCGGCCGGATCAGGGGCACGATCAGCTTCTTCAGCCCGGAAAGATAGCCGACCAGGTCCAGTTCGAGCACGCACCGGACCTCGGGCGCGAACTGCACCGCCTCGGCCACCTTCTGCGGCACGTCGGTCTTGGGGAAGGCCTTCAGCGTGACGACGACCTTGGCCCCGGTCTCGCGCAGGATGGCGCTGATCTTCTCGGGCTCGAGAAGCGGGTTGATCGGGTTCACGATCCCCGCCACCGCCCCGCCCAGCAGGACCGCCGCCGTCTCGATCGCGTTCGGCAGGACGAAGGCGACCACGTCCTTCGGCCCGATGCCGAGCGCGCGGAACAGGTTGGCCGCGCGCGTGACCTCGCCGTGCAGCTCGGCCCAGGTCAGCGTCACCTTCTTGTCCGCCGGTCCCGACAGCAGCTGAAAGCTGACCGCAGGCCGCGCGCCATGGCGATCCTTCGCCTGCGTCAGGTATTCGTACATCGACCGGGCCTGTCCGCGCGCGGCCCAAGGCGCATCGGCCTCGATGGCGCGCTGATCCGCGACGGTTGCGAAGCTGGTCATCCGATCCTCCCCTGAACTGCCCGCTGTGACCGCCGGCTCGGCGACAGGATGGCGGGTAAGCGCGGGATTGTGAAGGCTGTTTGTCGGCCGGGCCGGCGCAGACGCGATGTCAGGCCGCCCCGTCGGTGAACTGCAACCGCGCCAGGCGCGCGTAAAGCCCGCCCGCGGCCACCAGCTCGTCATGGCTGCCCGTCGCCGCGATCCGGCCCTGGTCGAAGACCACGATCCGGTCGGCCCGCTTGACCGTCGCCAGCCGGTGCGCCACGACCAGCGTGGTGCGCCCCCGCGACAGCCGCTCCACCGCCGCCTGGACCGCGCGCTCGCTCTCGGCATCGAGCGCGCTCGTCGCCTCGTCGAGCAGCAGCACCGGCGCATCACGCAGGATCGCGCGGGCAATCGCCACCCGCTGCTTCTGCCCGCCCGACAGCAGCACCCCGCGCTCGCCCAGCGGGCTGTCATAGCCCTGCGGCAGCGCGGCCAGGAAGTCATGCGCCGCCGCCGCCCGCGCGGCCGCCTCGACTTCGGCATCGCTGGCATCCGGGCGCCCGAAGCGGATGTTCTCGCGCGCCGATGCCGCGAAGATCACCGGGTCCTGCGGCACGAGCGCGATCGCCTGGCGGAACTCGGCCCGCGCCATGTCGGTCAGCGCCACCCCGTCCAGCGTGATTCGCCCCGCCTGGGGATCGTAGAACCGCAGCAGCAGTTGCAGGATCGTCGTCTTTCCCGCCCCGGACGGCCCGACCAGCGCCACCGTCTCGCCGGGGCGCACATGCAGGCTGACCCCGTTCAGCGCGCTGGTCTCGGGCCGCGCGGGATAGCGGAAGGTCACGGCCTCGAAGCCGATCTCGCCGCGGACCGGGCGGGGCAGCGGCACCGGACGGACCGGGTCGCGGACCGCGTCCTCGGTGTGCAAAAGCTCGACCAGCCGTTCGGTCGCCCCCGCCGCGCGCTGCAACTCGCCCCAGATCTCGGACAGGGCCCCCACGGCGCCCGCCACCATGACCGCGTAGATCACGAACTGCACCAGCTCGCCCACCGTCATCGCGCCCATCCGCACGTCCCGCGCGCCGATCCACAGCACCCCGACGATCCCCGCGAAGGTGAGGAAGATCACGATCACCGTCATGACCGCCCGCGTCCAGATCCGCGCCTTGGCCGCGACAAAGGACCTTTCGGTCACGGCGGCGAAATCGGCGCGCGTGGCGCCCTCGTGCGTGAAGGCCTGCACCGTCTGCACCGAACTCAAGGCCTCGGCGGCCGAGCCCGAGGACGAGGCGATCCAGTCCTGGTTCTCCTTCGACAGCCGCCTGAGCCTGCGGCCGAGGATGATGATCGGCACCACGATCGCCGGGACGACCAGCAGCACCAGCCCCGTCAGCTTGGCCGAGGTCAGCATCAGCAGGGCCAGCCCGCCCACCAGGATCAGCAGGTTGCGCAGCGCGACCGAGACCGAGGAGCCGATCACCGAGAGGATCAGCGTGGTGTCGGTGGTGATCCGGCTCAGGACCTCGCCGGTCATGATCCGCTCGAAGAAGGCGGGCGACATGCCCAGGACGCGGTCGAACAGCGCCCGGCGGATGTCGGCCACCGCCCGCTCGCCCAGCCGAGTGACGAGATAGTAGCGCAGCCCCGTGCCCATGGCCAGCAGCAGCGCGATCCCCAGGGCGCCGGCGAAATAGCGGTCCAGCAGCGCCGCATTGCCGGTGTCGAACCCGTCGACCACCCGGCGCACCGCCAGCGGCAGCACCAGGCTGACCGCCGCCGTCAGCACCAGCGCCAGCAGCGCCAGCAGCATCATCCCGCGATAGGGCCAGAGGAACGGCGCCAGCCCGCGCAGCGCGCCGATTTCCTTCGACTTCGGCCGCTCCCCGGTCGCAGCACCCGTGTCGGACATGCGTCCCTTCCCCTGTCGTTCGCGCATGGGTGTAGTCGGACGCCGCGCGGGCCACAAGCTCTGCCGTCTGCGGCCAAAGCGCTGGGGG
>Ga0209103_1000627_pt1 | contig 10826 bp, 6 predicted proteins | sample 4C3metaG_FD_184152 | JGI IMG/M metagenome (GOLD analysis project Ga0209103, IMG submission 184152) | Freshwater bacterial and archeal communities from Indian Creek, Illinois, USA - 4C3 metaG (SPAdes) (version 2) | ecosystem: Environmental > Aquatic > Freshwater > Unclassified | place: USA: Indian...
ATGCACTGCCCATAACCGAGGAACTGCAGTTCGCCTACACCTCCCAACACAAGGGAGTGATGCATGCCTGCGGGCACGATGCGCACATGGCAAGCCTTCTCGGAGCAGCGAAAATCCTACACGCTCTGCGCAATGAATTTGAGGGAAGTATCCGGTTGGTTTTTCAGCCCTCCGAGGAGACTTATGATGGTGGGGCAAGTCAAATGATTGCCGAAGGAGTATTGGAAAACCCACGACCTGCGGCCGTCCTGGGGCAACATGTGTTCCCCGACCTCGCGGCAGGCAAGGTAGGAGTAAGAGGCGGAAATTATATGGCGTCCACCGATGAGATTTACCTTACCGTAAAAGGCAAAGGGGGCCATGCCGCAACTCCACACCTTGTGGTAGATCCTATTGTAATTGCAGCCCACATTATTGTTGCGCTACAGCAAATTGTTAGCCGCAGGGCAAAACCGTTTGTCCCTTCTGTTCTGTCATTTGGCCGCATCATAGGTGAAGGGCGCACCAATGTGATCCCTGACAAGGTTACCATCGACGGCACTTTTCGCACTTTTAATGAGGAATGGCGCTATGAAGCCCACCGGCTCATTGTCGAAATGGCTGAGACCATTGCACGGTCGATGGGAGGCAATTGCGAGGTAAAAATAAACAAGGGATATCCGTTCTTAGTAAACGATGAGAACCTGGCCAGCCAATTTCGCTTGTGGGCAGGGGAGTATTTGGGAAGCGAGAATGTGAAGGAAATTGACCTCACCATGGGCGCCGAAGATTTTGCCTACTTTTCGCAAATCACCCCATCCCTATTTTACCGTCTGGGTACACGCAACGAAGCAAAAGGCATCGTTTCCAATGTGCACACTTCCACTTTCGATATTGATGAAGATTCACTTGAAACCGGAATGGGGCTGATGGCGTATCTGGCAGTAAAGCAACTCGAGGAGTAATTTTTCTGTTAATTTTTTTGGAATTTCGAAAACTCCCTTATATCCTTATCGCATAAATTAATCCTGTTTTGATTATGAAAACATTAACCGCTCCTGTGCTGCCAGCCAATCGCGTTGCCATGCTCGACACCTTGCGCGGGTTTGCCCTCTTCGGTGTTTTGATGGTAAACATGCAGTTTTTTCATGACCCAATGATGGCGTTTATGTTTGGTTTTCCGGAAACCGCAACGGGAGCGGACAAAGCCTCTATTCTGCTTATCAAATTTCTTTTTATGGGGAAATTTTTTGTGATTTTCTCCTTGCTATTCGGCTACGGCATTTCAATTTTTCTTTCAAAAACTTTAACATCGGGTGTGAGTATTTTGCCTGTTTTGAGGCGAAGACTTGGCGTTTTGTTGCTGATCGGAGTCCTGCATTTTGTTTTATTATGGGCAGGCGACATCCTGATGTATTATGCCATATTTGGGTTTGTGCTGCTTCTGTTTAATAAAGTATCAAACAAGGGACTGGTTAAATGGTCGATTTGGCTTGTATCAATATCCATTGTCCTTTCAACTCTTTTGTGGCTTCTTATTCGGATGGCAATGCAGATACCTGAAGCTGCGCCTGCATTTGATGCAAGTGATGCTGAAACTGTAAAGACTTTGCAAAACATGGTGGAAAATGTAGCCCGCATTTATTCTTCCGGCACATATAGTGAAATGGTTTCATTGCGCCTGCATTACATTCAATTCCTTGCTCTGATAGTGCCGTTCCTTCTCCCTATGGTACTCCCCATGTTTCTATTGGGTTTGCTTGGCGGACGCAAACAACTGATTGAAAATTATTCCGACCATTTGCCATTCTTCCGCAAAAGCATGTGGGTAGGCCTTTCTGTGGGGCTGCCATCCAGCCTTCTTTTTGTTTATGCATTCCTCAATATAAAGCAGATGCCAATGGTGGTAAATTCTGTTTTATATACGATAGGATCGCTAGGCGGCATTTTCATGGGATTGTTCTATATCTCTACGCTGGTGTTGCTCGCAAGCAAAAACAAGCTAAAAACCTTTTCTGCCTGGATGTCGCCCGTTGGAAAAATGGCACTCACCAATTACTTATTGCACAGTATTATTTGCACAACCATTTTTTATGGCTACGGTTTTGGTCTAATCGGGCAGATAGGCGCCTTCCAGGGAGTGTTGCTGGCAATAGTAATTTTTATTGTGCAAATTCCTCTAAGCCGGTTTTGGCTTTCCAGGTTTTATTACGGACCCTTCGAATGGCTTTGGCGAATCCTTACATATGGCAAAGCGCAGCCATTTGTCAAAAAAAACCTGCCCCACTAACTTATATAGAGATTCGCTTGCCCTCAAGGCCTGGTAAAACTCCTTTTCCCCGTTTCAAGAAATTCAATAAACCGCTCAATATTCAAATCGAAGGCATGAGGGGGTGCCAGAAGGCTTTCGTCATGGCCGAGAATCAGGTAATAGGGTTGGGAATTCACACCATAGCGCTCTGCCTGAAAGAGGCTCCACTTTTGCCCAACAGTGCGTATGCGCCTTTCCCGGCCAAACGCTGTTGAAACAAATTGCTGGTCTGCAGGCAGTTCAGTCCTGTCGTCAACAAAAAGAGATATTTTCACAAAATCGTTGGCAAGCATTTCCAATACACGGGGATCAGACCACACATTGGCTTCCATTTTACGGCAATTGGCACATCCCAATCCGGTGAAATCCAGAAAGATAGGTTTTCCAACCCTGCGGGCTGCTTCGAGGCCTTCCTGATAATCTCTGAAGGATAACAAGCCGTGAGGACCCACCATTACACTCTCTCCCACATAAATCGTATTTTGCGCAGCCGGGGTGTGGGTTGCCCCACCAAAACCGCGGCTCAGGTCAAACTCCTGCTTGGTTTGAGAGGGCAACATACTGCTGATGGCTTTCAGGGGTGCTCCCCACAAACCGGGAATCAGATATACAACAAAAGCAAAGGAGGCAACAGCCAACATCAATCTGCCCACCCCAAGATGTTTCAAATCGCTATCGTGGGCAAATTTTATCTTGCCGATCAGATAGAGGCCCAACAATAAAAACAATGCAATCCAGATAGCCAGATAAATCTCCCTGCTCAGGATACCCCACTGACCCACGGCATCGGCAGTGGAAAGGAATTTGAGCGAAAAAGCGAGTACTATAAATCCTAAAACAACCTTCACTGTATTCATCCAACCGCCCGATTTGGGCAAAGACTTGAGGGCCGCCGGAAACATGGCAAAAAGAGCAAAAGGAATGGCAAGTGCCAGGCTAAACCCAAACATACCGGCAGCAGGGGCAAACACTTCACCACTTGTGGCAGCCTGCACCAACAAGGTGCCTACTATTGGGCCGGTGCAGGAAAAGGATATTATTACAAAAGTTAAACCCATCAGAAGCACCCCTATCAAACCTCCGGTTTTATCAGCTTTCCCATCTAAGGCAGTTGACCAGCTCGAAGGGAGCGTAAGTTCAAACGCACCCAAAAAGGAAGCGGCAAATAACACCAAAAGGGTAAAAAAGAAAATATTGAATGCCGGACTTGTTGCAATGGCATTCAGGGCATTGGCCCCAAAAATCATGGAGATGGCTATTCCTAAAATCACATAGGCAAACACAATTGTGAAACCGTAGAGCAGACCATCGCGCGTAGCACGGGATTTATTTCCTGCGTTTCTCACAAAGAAGCTCACCGTAAGCGGAATCATAGGGAAAACGCAGGGAGTTAACAGGGCAAGTAAACCGCCCAGAAATCCCAATACAAAAGTGCCCCAAAACCATGCCTCTTTTTCCCCATCGTCGGGTTGCCCGTCTGCAAGTTGCTCCCCGGCAATAGTTGCCTGCTCCAACTCTGCCTCGGTTTCGCCCACGGGCAGGGTATCGGTGGCCGCATCAACCTGCCCTGCAGGAATACCTGCCACCCCGGTGGCAGCAGCTCCTGTTCTTGCAGGGAGGTTAAAGCTAAACTCTACAAAATCGGGAGGCAAACAACGGGTATCATCGCATGCCATATACACAAGTTCACCGCGTATTGCTACAGGCTGGCTACCCGTAACCTCTACCTGCTGCCTGAAAACCACAACCCCGGAAAACATCTGAAGCGTCATATTGAAGTTGGGGTCGAACTTCTCAGCGGGCCTGGAGTATCGCAGCTGCCCAATAGTGCGAAAGCCCGCACCTTCTGCAATTGTAATAGCTGTGGGTATAGGACCTCCCGGAGGCAAGTCGGTGCCATAGATGTACCAACCCGCGTCAATGCTGGCAGAAAATCTGAGTTCGTAGAGGTTTTCAGCAATTTTTTCCTGGCTAAAATTCCAGGCTACAGGCTGCAAAATCTGACCTGTGCTAAAAGAGGCAATCAGAATACCTGCAAAAAACAGCAAAAGTTTGAGAGGTCTAAGCAATTCAGACATATACACTAATTTAAATTTGATAAGGTAAACGCTTATTAGGAAAGATTGATTGGTGAAATTCTGTTAAATCAAGTTAAATGAAGCTTAGAGCATAAGAATCATGCAAAATTAAGCATAATTGCCCCGATACAAACTATGCCCTAATACATGGTTGCAAGGAAGCTTTGAAAATGCGGCTGGTGCTCGAGGTAATTTTCCCAAAATCACCCATTTGAAGGCCCGGTACCCATACAATGGTATTGCCCGACATAAGCACCCAGATATTTTCCTTTTCGTGGAGCGGTACTTTTTTGTCTATGAGCAAATTGCTCAGCTTTTTTCGTCCTTGCATTCCTAAAGGCACAATACTGTCACCGGTTTGCATTTTCCGCAACATAAGCGGGAACTGCAATCTGTCGGCATCGAAATAGGCTGTCTGATTCCCTTTGTCAAAAGAAGGGATTTCTGTTTGAGGAAGCATTTCAAAACTAAAGAGCTGGTTGCCGATAGTTACCTTACTCGAAGAATTGATTATGAAATGTGGTTCGTCCTCTTTCCCGGTCACAATGGGTAGTATGAAAATTTTATCCCTGTCTTTTATTGCCTTATGAGAGGAGGAGTAAAACACTTTTCCTGCCTGGCCGGATAAGCTATCGTTTAGCTGACTGCACACTTCGGCCGAAAACCCAAAGTCTTTCAGTATTTCATAAAGAATCAAACCGGAGTATTGCTCTCCGCCCAACTCACTTATGGCAATAGATACTCCTTCATTTTCCTGTTTAATGCATTTCTCCCTATATCCATCCACAAACTTATCTAAAGCATTGGCGGTAGCTTGCATGCGCTCCATAAAATCCTTCATGGTTTCAGAAAACCCGGGGCGCAACTCCTTTAGTACGGGAACGATATGGTTTCGCAGTTGATTGCGCAGGTACGCATCTTCCAGATTGCTCGCATCAGTACGAAAAGGAACAAGTTGCGTTTGTGCACAGCGTTCCATTTCACTTCTGCTTGCCGACAACAATGGTCTGATAATCTTCCCGTTCACCTGAGGAATGCCGGAAAGCCCCCTTACCCCTGTTCCCCGAATCAGATTGATAAGGGCTGTTTCTATGCTGTCGTCGAGATGGTGTGCGGTAGCAATGTAGTGGTAAGCATTCTCATTTGCCAAATCCTGCAACCAGGCATACCTGAGATTGCGGGCAGCCTCTTGCACCGATAGTTTTGACTCCTTGCAATAGCGGCGGGTGTCAAATTTCCTGCAAAAAAATGGAACCGAAAGCTGCTGGGCATATTCCTCCACCAGAAGCATATCCAGATCCGCCTCTTTTCCTCTCAACTGAAAATTGCAATGGGCAATAGCAAACTTATAGGATGATTTGCTGAATAACCACGCCATTACCATAGAGTCCATGCCCCCACTCACAGCCAGTAGAACCCGGGTATTTTGGGTGTCCGGAATTACAGAGTCCATAAACTTCCGGAATTGTTGCATCAACACATTTTCACCTTCCATGTTTCTATCAATGTATGGTCCGGATGCCACTTGTGCGTTTTCAAACTAAGACTCGAAGCCCGCCTCAGCACTTCTCAGAAAAAGAGGATTTGAGCTTTTTGGCAAATGAATTGCCGCAAACAAAATCAGCTTCAACAGCAAAAGTAAGCATTGCAGGGCAAAGGGAAAAATAATCATAAAACAGACTGATACTCATGTAACTTTTATCCCTTTAGGCCGTCTTAATATTGAAGGTAAACAAACAGGCAAATGAGCCTCAGTTTTGATTTTTCCTCTCTCATAGTTGTTAGAACACCTTCATTTGTTTTGTTGCAATTCTTGGTTTTTGTTCTGGTGAAGTTTTTGATTGGTTGAGGTGATTACAGCAGGTTTTTCCTGCTGTAATCTTTTTATATCCTCAGGTTTATTGGCAGCACCTTGCGCTTCAAGGATTTTTGAATTACTGCAATCTGGATTTATTAGATTGGGGTACACAAGTAAGCCGTTTTTATAAAAATGGACTAAATTTGGGCAAAAATCCATATCCTAAAAAATCCTCACATTATGTACGGAACCATCAAAGGCCATTTGCAATCACAGATCGACCAGATCAGAGAAGCCGGTCTCTATAAAACGGAGCGCATCATTACCAGTCCGCAATCTGCTGAAATAAGCATTTCGACAGGTCAAAAAGTACTGAACTTTTGTGCCAACAACTACTTAGGACTCTCCAACCATCCTGCCGTAATCGAAGGGGCAAAAAAAGCGCTTGAGTCAAGGGGCTACGGCCTTTCGTCGGTGCGTTTTATCTGCGGCACACAGGATATCCACAAGGAGTTAGAAGCCAGAATTGCCAGATATTTCGGCACCGAAGATACCATTTTGTATGCCGCTTGTTTCGATGCAAACGGAGGAGTGTTTGAGCCTCTTTTCGACGAAAACGATGCCATTATCTCCGATGCCCTCAATCATGCTTCTATCATTGACGGTATCAGGCTTTGCAAGGCTGTAAGGTACCGCTTTGGCCATGCCGATATGGGCGAACTGGAACAGCAGTTGATAAAGGCTCAGGCGCAGAGGCACAGGATTATCGTTACCGATGATGTATTCTCCATGGATGGCGACATTGCCCTGATGGACCAGATAACTGCCCTTGCCGAAAAATACAATGCCCTTGTTATGTCGGATGTATGCCACAGTGCGGGCTTTATAGGCAAAACCGGGCGAGGTGCAGCAGAGTATTACAATGTGCATGGCAAGGTAGATATCATCACCGGAACGCTTGGCAAGGCCATGGGCGGCGGGCTTGGAGGCTTCACCACAGGCCCTCGCGAAATCATCGAAATCTTGCGCCAAAGGTCCCGTCCATACCTCTTTTCGAACTCCCTCAGCCCGGCAATTGTGGGAGCTTCACTTGCTGTGCTCGATCTCATTGAAACAGACAACAGCTTCCGCGACAAACTCATGGACAATACGGCCTACTTCAAAAACCATATCAGCAAAGCAGGTTTTGACCTCAAGCCTAGCGATTCTGCTATTGTAGCGCTGATGCTCTACGATGCCCAACTTTCGCAACAATTCGCCGCCCGCATGCTTCAGGAAGGAATTTATGTGATCGGATTTTACTATCCGGTAGTGCCCAAGGATCAGGCCCGTATCAGGGTGCAAATTTCGGCAGCTCATGAAAAACAGCATCTCGACAAGGCCATCGAAAAATTCATTAAAGTGGGCAAGGAGCTGGGGGTGATTTAAATTTGGCTCTCTTGAAGTCTTGAGAAAACGGCCACCACCTGTCTGGAAGGCCGTTTTTTTTAAACCCTGAGCAGGCAGGCTGCAAATTTTTTAGTATTATTGTTCAGCATTTTCGGGTTAGGCAGGCTTCGGCAAGCAATTTTTCACTCTTGTGATTCTACGGCTGAGAATCCAATTTCTATCAGCAATTGGGCCTTCCGACCCGTTTTTTTTGAAATACTTTTGAAATCCAAAACGCTCATTAAAACGCAAGGAAGCTATGAAATCTGGATTTTATTTAAAAAACTTTGCTGCTCACGAAGTAACCGCAGACAGAGCATCACAACCCGGAGCACATTGCAGAGGAATGAAATTTTCGTTTACCAAGATTACGCCGGCAATTCTGTTTTTCCTGTCGGTTTTACTTACAGGGCAACAAGTGTTTGCAGGTCTTTCCCCCCGCACTATCCGGCAGCTCGATGAGTATTACAGGCGCGTATTGGCCGACTGGGACCTTCCGGGAATGGCCATAGGGATTGTGTATGATGGGCAATTGGTGTTTAGCCGCGGCTACGGTGTGAAAGAAATTGAAAAAACCGCAACTCCGGACGCCAACACGCTATTTGCAATAGCCTCCAACACCAAAGCGATTACTGCAACCATAATAGGGATGTTGGTGGATGAAGGTTTGCTTGGCTGGGACGATAAGGTAAATGACCATCTGCCCTATTTCGCCCTGAGCAATCCTTGGCTTACCTCACAAGCCACCATTGCTGACCTGCTTAGCCACCGGATAGGCTTCGGAACTTTTAGCGGAGATCTGATTTGGTACAGAAGCAACAAAAGTGCAGAGGATATCATCCGCCGCGTTGCCCATCTGCCGCTGGCCCATGAATTCAGGGCAGGCTGGGGATATTCCAACCTGATGTACATTGTTGCCGGTGAGATTATTGAAACTGTAACAGGAAAAAGCTTCGAAGAGAATGTAAGGGAACGGATACTGAAGCCTCTGGGCATGACCCGCACCATAATCCAACTGGAAGATCTGCAGCGCATGGGAAATTTTGCAAGCCCACATGCCCGGATAAACAACCGCAACACGGTGATCGAATGGGTTGACTGGGAGGAGGTTGCAGCCACAGGAGGGGTCATTTCCAGCATCAACGATATGTCAAGGTGGATGATTTTTAACATGAACCGGGGCGTATGGAATGGCGACACCCTGCTTTCAGCCACCCAATTCAACCGGATTTTCACCCCCCACAACAACTTTGTGGTTGATCACACCCGCATCAACGATTTCGACCGCAACTTCAGGGCTTATGCTTTGGGATGGGGACTGGCAGACTACCATGGTAGGTTTATTGCAGGGCACACAGGAGCTTACGATGGCATGATTTCGGAAGTTCGCATGCTTTTGAAAGACAGAATTGGAGTTATTGTTCTAACCAATGGAGCAAAAAGCCCAATCGGACCCATTACCAATTATACTCTGGAGACGCTGCTGGGCAAGTCGCCCCGCGACTGGTCGGCATTAAGACTTCCTGCAGCGCAGCGCGAGTTTCAGGAAGACGAAAGGGTAACAGCCATCCGCAATGCACGCATACACAATACGCAACCCTGGCTTCCTCTGGAAAAATTCGCTGGCGCTTACAAATCGGCGATTTATGGCAACATCTATGTAAAACTTTCCGATGGCAACCTCAGGCTGGAATTCGAGCACTCGCCGGGACTTTCTGCCAGTCTTCACCACTGGCATCATAACACTTGGGAAATCCGTTGGGACGAAACCCAGGCATGGTTCGGATTCGGGACACTGCAATTTCACATCAACAACCGGATGCAGGTTACAAGCATGGCGTTCGATGTACCAAACCGGGATTTTTACTTTGAAGAACTAAAACCCATAAGGCAGCAACCGTAATATCTTTGCAATTATTAGAAACATTTGCATGCAAAAGGCTAATTTTGCAGAAAAATACATACCATGGAGAAACTGACAAAAATTGTTGCAACAATATCTGACAAACGCTGCGAGCCGGAATTTCTGCAGGCGCTTTTCGATGCAGGAATGAATGTTGTAAGAATTAACACTGCCCATCAATCACCTGAACAGGCATCTGTTTTGCTTCAAAATGTCAGAAAAGTATCTGATCGCATTGCAATAATGCTCGACACCAAAGGACCGGAGATCAGAACCAATGCATCGCCAAACCAGATTGAGGTTTCTTCCGGCCAAATACTAACGATTAAAGGGCAGAAAGGTGCTCCATCAGAAGGCAACACCCTCTATTTAGACTATGAAAAAATTGCCGACCTGCTCCATGTAGGCAGTATGATTATGATTGATGACGGGGAGATTGAGATACAAGTTGTGGAAAAGCATACAGATTATCTTTTGGGCAAGGTGTGCAATCCGGGAGTCATTAAAAGCCGAAAAAGCATCAATCTGCCGGGCACTATAATTGACCTCCCATCTCTCACTGACAAAGACAGGGAATTCATCGAATTCGGGATAAAGGAGAATATAGATTTCATTGCCCACTCATTTGTAAGGAATGCGGAGGATGTGCTCGACATTCAGAAAATACTGAACCTGCACAACAGCCCGATGAAAATCATCGCCAAGATTGAAAACCAACAGGGCATTGACAACATTGACCAGATACTTCCGCATGTTTACGGTATTATGGTAGCCCGTGGCGATCTGGCCATAGAAGTTCCGGCCGAGCGCATCCCGGGAATACAGGCCCAGCTGATCAAAAAATGTATTACCAATAAGAAGGCGGTAATTGTAGCGACTCAAATGCTGCATTCGATGATTCACAACCCTAGGCCCACGCGTGCTGAGGTAAGCGATATTGCCACTGCAATCTTTTCTGGTGCCGATGCAATCATGCTCAGTGGCGAAACGGCATTTGGCAACTATCCGGTAGAGGCCGTGAAAATCATGACCAAGACAGCAAGAGAGGCCGAACTCAGCAAGCCTTTTCTGCTCGACCGCAATGTGCTGCCCCATGACAACAGCATATCGGTTTACCTCTCCCAGACGGCTGTCGACTCCACCGAGAAACTGAATGTAAAAGCCATTATTACAGATACCGACACAGGCAAAACGGCAAGATATCTATCGGCATTCAGAGGGAAAACTCCCATTTACTCCCAATGCTACGATGCGCGGGTAGTAAGGGAGCTGGCCCTAAATTACGGGGTCTATGCCGACTTTATGGAAGTGCGGATTTCGAAAAAAGAG
>Ga0209103_1000628_pt1 | contig 10815 bp, 7 predicted proteins | sample 4C3metaG_FD_184152 | JGI IMG/M metagenome (GOLD analysis project Ga0209103, IMG submission 184152) | Freshwater bacterial and archeal communities from Indian Creek, Illinois, USA - 4C3 metaG (SPAdes) (version 2) | ecosystem: Environmental > Aquatic > Freshwater > Unclassified | place: USA: Indian...
CGCCAGCGGCCATCTGTGCTGCGTTCTAGGCCGGTGGCGCGCTGCCCTAGGTGCAGTTGCGCGCCGCGCTGCTTGAGCCAGCGCACGGCAGGCAGGGGCAGCAAATCGCCCAAGCAGGTGCGCGGCAACAGCAGCTGCGAAGCGCGCCAAGGCGCATGGCCGGCCCCGAGCAAGGCATCGCGCAGCACCGTCAAAAACACCTGGCCGCTGGCCTGCTGCGCCGGGGTGTTGAGCGCGGCCACACACAGCGGCTCGATCAGGTCGTGCCAGACCCGCGGCGGCAGGCTGGCGCACAGGCCGGCCACGCTCGCGCTCGGGGCGCAGGCAAAGCCGCGCCGGCGCCAGCCCGCCGCCGCTGCCAGCAGCGCCGCCCGGTCGCGCCAGCTCCAACCGCGCGCGCCGGCCATCGCCGCCAGGGTGTCGAGCGGGGCCGGCCAGCGCAGCGCCCAAGACGGTGTAGCCAGCCCGCTGCCGTCGGCAAAGCGCAGATCGAGCGGCATGGCGTGCAGATGCGTGCTCAAATCCACGCCCAAGCGCTGCATCAGGCCCAAGGTCTGGGTGTAAGCCCCGATCAGGATGTGCTGGCCGTTGTCCAGCGCCAGCGGCGGGGCCGGTGGTAAGTCTGTGCCAGACGCGCGCTCGAGCGCCCGCGCGCGCCCGCCCCACGCCCGCGCCGCCTCCAGCAGCGTCACCTCCAGCCCGCGCTCGCAGGCGCGCACCGCCGCTGCCAAGCCGGCCCAGCCGCCGCCAACGACGAGCACTCGCGCTGTCATGGCCTGTGGCACATGGGGTTGCGGTTGCTGCCTAGCCTCACAGCCGCCCCAGCGCCTGCACCTTCCAGGCCAGCCAAAATTTGGTCAAGGGCGTCAGGCGCACGCGCTGCGTGAGCACGCGCAGCGGGTCGGTGGCGATCTGCTGCAGCAGCCGGCGGTAGATGCTGGCCATCATCAAGCCGGGTTTTTGGGCGCGCCGGTCGGCGGCGGGCAGCAGCGCCAGCGCCTCGTCGTAGACGCCGAGCGCGCGCGCTATCTGGAACTGCAGCAGCGCCGCGCAACGCTGCTCGAAACCGGCTTCGGCTTCCAGCCCGCGCTTGAGCAGCTCGTTCGCCTTGACCTCGAAGCGTTGCAACTCGTTGATGGGCAGGTAGATGCGTCCGCGCAACGCGTCCTCGCCGACGTCGCGGATGATGTTGGTCAGTTGCAGCGCCATACCGAGCCGGTGCGCGTAAGCGGTGGTCTGGATCGTGCTCTGGCCAAAAATGCGCGCCGCCACCTCGCCCACCACGCCCGCCACCAAGTGGCAATAGCGCTGCAGGCCGGGGTAGTCGAGGTAGCGCGACTGCTCCAAGTCCATCTGGCAGCCGTCGATGATCTGCAGCAGGTGCTCGGCCTCGATGCCGTAGGTGGCCAAGTGCGGTTGCAGCGCCTGCAGGGCCGGGTGTTCGGGCACGCCGTGGCTGGCGTCATAGCAGCGCGCTACCTGCAACCGCCACCAGTGCAGCTTGAGCTGCGCCACCGCCGGGTCGTGCACCTCATCGACCACGTCGTCGATCTCGCGGCAGTAGGCGTAAAAGGCGGTGATGGCGGCGCGCTGGGGCGGCGGCAAAAACAAAAAGGCGTAGTAAAAGCTGCTGCCCGAGGCGGCGGCTTTTTGCTGGGCGTAGGCTTGCGGCGTCATGGTCGGGCGGCTGGCTGTCGGGGGGTGGGGCGTGAGGCTGGCGGGGGCAGGCGCTAGGCTTGAGCCGGGCCAGCCGCGCCAGCCCGGCTCAAGGGCGAGTAGCGCATGAAGGCATGGTAGAGCAAGGGCACCACGAACAGCGTGAGCACGGTCGAAAACGCCAGCCCATAGACGATGCTGGCCGCCACCGGCCCCCACAGCAGGCTCTCGCCGCCCAAGCCAAAGGCCAACGAGGCCAGCCCGCCGATGGTGGTGCTGCTGGTGATGAGCACCGGCACCAAGCGCCGCCGCGCTGCGTACAGCGTGGCGTGGAGCACGCTCATGCCGGCGCGCAGCCGGTTGTTGGCGGCGTCGATCAGCACGATGGCCGAATTGACCGCGATGCCGCCCAGCGCGATCACGCCGTACATGGTGAAGAGCGAGAGCGGATTGCCTGAAAGCGCCAGCCCAAAAGCCACCCCGGCAAAGGCCAGCGGCACCGCCACCAGCACCATCAGCGGCTGGAAGTAGCTGCGAAACTGCGCCGCCAAAATCAAGTAGATCAGGCCGATGCCGAACAGGAACAGCACCCCCATCGCGTCCAGGCTTTCTTCGATGTCTTCGAGTTCGCCGGTGAAGTCGAGGTCGACACCCGGGTGCTGGGTGCGGATGCGCTCCCAGCCCGCCTTCACCTGCAGGTTGGCCTCGCGGGTGTCGGTGAGTTCGCGGTCTAGGTTGGCCTGCACGGTGATGGCGCGGCGCAGGTTGAAGTGCCGGATGGCCCCACGCCCCGGCGACACCTGCACCTCGACCAAGGTGCCCAAGCGCGCGATCTGGCCGTTGGGCAGCGCCACCGGTTCGTTGAGCAGCGCGTCCGGGTCGGGTCGCAGCCCCAGCGCCGAGCTGCTGCGCACCTTGAGTTCGATGCGGTCGCCCTGCAGCCGGGTAAAGGCCACCGTTTCGCCATCCACCGCCAGCCGCACCAGCCGCGTCACCTGCTGCGCATTGAGGCCGAGCTCGCGCATGGCCTCGTGGTTGAGGCGCAGTTGCAGCAACGGTCGGCCGGGCAGGTTGTCGTCTTGCACGTCCTGGGTGCCGGGGATGGCGCGCACCAGCTCTTTGATGGCTTCGGCGGCGCGTTGAATCTCGTCGAAATCGTCGCCGCGCACCCGGATGTTGATCGGCATGCCGGTGGGCGGGCCGCCGGTAAAGATGAAAAAACTCTGCTCGCCCGGCGTGTCCATGCCCTCGATGTCGGCGCGCATGGCATCGACCACCTCCTGCACCTCGCGCGCGTCGCCCGTGCGCGGGTTGAGCGAGACGAAAATCTGGCCGAAGTTGTCGCCATACACCGGCTCGGTGTCGGTGAACATCAGCCCCGCCGTGCTCGAGACCGAGCGCGCCTCGTGCCCCTCCTCGGCCGGCCCCACGCCTTGCAAGCGCGCGCGCACCGCCTGCTCGACCTGTTCGGTCACGGCCATGGTCTGCTCCAGCGTGGCGTTGGCGGGCATGTCCACGTTGACGTAGAAAGCGCGGATCGGGTCGAAGGCAAAGAACTGCACCCGCACCACCCCGACGGCGTACAGCAGCACCGCCAGCCCGATCACCGCCAAGGCCAGCGCAGAAAAGCGCTTGGGGCGGCGCAGCACGAAAGCCAGCCACTGCGTGTAGCGCAGCCGCAGGCCGCGGTTGAAGGCGTTGCGCCAGCGCTGCACGCGCGAGGGCGGCCGCTCGAAGCGCCCACCCACCAGCTGCACATGCACCGGCAGCATCCAGAACGCTGCGATGAGCGAGATCGCCAGCGCCAGCGTGACCACGAAGGGGATGATGAACATGAAGTCGCCCACGATGCCGGGCAGCAGCATCAGCGGCATAAAAGCGGCCATGGTGGTGGCCACCGAGGCCAGCACCGGCTTCCAGACTTCGCCGATGCCATCGAGGCTGGCCTGCAAGGCCTTTTGCCCGCGCTCCATGCGGTAATAGATCGATTCGGCCACCACCACCGCGTTATCGACCAGCATGCCGAGCGCGATCACCACCCCCAGCAGCACCGAGATGTTGACCGTATAGCCCAGCGGCGCCAGCAGGGCAAAGGTGCCGAAGAGCGAAAACGGAATGCCCAGCGCCACCAGTGCGCCGATGCGCGAGCCCAGAAACAGCCAGCACACCGCCAGCACCAGCAGCATGCCGTAGAGCGCGTTGGTCTGCATGATGGAGATGGCTTCGCGCGTGGGCACGGTCTGGTCGTCGCTCAGCTCCAGCCGCAGGCCGTAGAGCGCCAGCGTCGGGTTTTGCGCTGCGATGTAGGCGTTCACCCGGTCCACCAGTTCCAAGGTATTGGTGCCGGCGGTTTTGGTAAAGGGCATCGAAATCGCCGGCTGGCCGTTGACCGAGGCCAGTTGCGCGGCCAGGGCGCGGTCGCGTTCGATGCGCGCCACGTCGCCCAAGCGCACCGAGACACCGGGGCGGCCGGCAGCGGCCACCGGCAAGCTGGCGAGCTCCGACGGGTCGAGCACCACCCCGCGCACGCTCACCGACCAGGCGCCGCCATCGGTCTTGAGGGTGCCGGCGGCGCTGTCGCGCCACCAGAGGCGCAGCGCGTCAGACACATCGGTGGCGGTGAGTTGGTGCGCGGCCAGCGCCATCGGGTCGGGGCTGACGCGGATCACCGGGTCGCGCAACCCCGAGGCAAAGACCTGGTCGATGCCGGTGATGCGCTCCATGTCGGACTGGATGCGACGGGCGTTGAGGCGCAGCGTTTCGTCGTTGGCCAAGCCGATCAGTTGCACGGTGGCGGTCGGGAAGCCGCTCGAGGAGGTGATCTCCATCACGTGCGGGTCGTTGGCTTCGGGGGGCAGTTCGGCGGTGGCGGCGTTTTGAATCTCGCGCCGCAAATCATTCATGCGCTGGCTGAACACGCGCGGGCTGATCTCGTGAAAACGCACCAAGATGCTGGAGATGGTTTCACGCGAGGTCGAAGTGACGAAGCGCACATCCGAGACGCCGGCGATGGCGTCCTCGAGCGGGTTGGTGACCAACTGCTCGATGTCTTCGGCGCTGGCGCCGGGCAGCGTGGTGGTGATGGTGACCCAGTTGAAGTTGATTTCCGGGTCTTGCTCGCGCGGCATGCTCAGGTAGCTGAGCAGGCCGAGCAGAACCACCACCACGAAGGCGATGTTGGCCAGCGGATGATTGGTAAGCAGGGAGCGCAAGAAGTTCATGGGCTGCAGGCGAGAGTGCGCTTTAGTTCAGGGCTTGGCCGTCGGTGAGCGCCGCCTGCCCACGCACCACCACCAGGGTCTCGGGCGGCAGTTGAGTGGCCACAGCGCGCCCTTCTTGTGCACCGGGCAGGCCGATGAAGCGCGCTTGTTGGCCCTGGCGCACGAAGATGCCCAACGCATCGCCCCGGCGCACCATCAGGGCCGCTGGGATGTGGGGCTGCGGGTCGCGCCAGCGCAGCACGCCGCTGCTGCCCGGGGGCGCGGTGCCTGTGGCAGCACCTGGGTCGGTACCCGGGGCGGCGCCAGGGGCGGCGGCCTCGGCCCAGCCCAGGCGCACGGCTTGGGTACGGTTGGCGGCCTGCACGGTGGCGCTCACGCGCAGCAGGCGCAGCGGGTGCGAGAGCGCGCTGCCTTGGGGCTGGAACTGCCACGCCCCGGCGCGGCGCAAGCCCGGCACCTCGGCCGGCGGCACGTGGGCTTGCACCTCGGCGGCGCCGCTTTCGGCGAGCACGAACAACGGCGTACCGGGTGCAACCGTTTCGCCCACTTGGGCCGTGCGCTGCACCACGGTGCCGGCAAAGGGGGCCAGCACGCGGGTGCGCTCGAGCTGGCGCCGGGCGCTGCGCAGCTGCGCTTCGGCGCTGGCCAGTTCGGCCTGCTGCAGCGCGACCTCGGTTTCGCGCTGCGTCAGCGCTTCTTTGGAGAAAAAGCCTTGCGCCACCAAGTCGCGGGCGCGTTGCAACTGCGCCAAGCCCAGCTGCAAGCGCGACATGGCGGCGTCGCGCCCAGCCTGGGCGCGTTGCAGCGCCAGCTCGTGGTCGGTGGGGTCGATCTGCAGCAGCAGATGGCCGCGCCGCACCGTGGCGCCCACGTCGGCGCCCCAGCTCAGCACCCGGCCGCCCACTTCGGCGCTCAGGCGCGACTCGTTGCGCGCCAGCACCGTGGCGGCGGCGCTGCGCTCGGGCTGCAGCCAGACGCTGTCGAGGCGCGCGGTTTGGACGCTGGTGGCAGCGGCGGTGGCGGCTTGGGTTTGGGGGTTTGTGTTTTGGCCTAGGGCGGAGCTGGCACTTAGAAGGCCAAACAAAAGGGCCGCAGCCAGCGTGGTTGTGGCAATGGGCAAGGCAGCCAGCGTGGGCAGGGTCGCCTGCATGCGCTGGGCGACTGGGCGGCGGGCAGGGGGCAGCGTGACAGGCGAGGGCGACGCCGTCGGGTGCAGGCAGCGGTTCATGGGGCGTTTTCCTGATGGGACGCAAAGGGCGGGGGCGGGGGCTGGGCGGCTGCGGGCCGCCAGAGCGCGCGCCACAGCAGCAACGGGGCGTCGGCGGCGCGCAGGCGCGGCCGCTGGCACCAGGTGCGGCCACCCAAGGCTTCGATTTTGTCCAAGATCCGCAATCCCCCCTGCACCACCAGGCGCAATTCCCAGCCCACGCGGCCGGGCAAGCGCCACGCCAGAGGGGCGCCCTCGAGCATCAGAGTGCGGGCGTGCGCGCACAGTTCCAGCAGCATGGCTTGCGCCTGCGGCGGTGCGCCGGCACCGGGTTGCAGGCTGGCCAGTGCCACCCCGTGGCGTTGCAAGGCGGACAAGGGCAGGTAGTGGCGCTGGCGCGGCAAGTCGAGGCTCAAATCCTGCCAGAAGTTGATCAGTTGCAGCGCGCTGCAGATGGCGTCGCTCTGCTGCAGCGAGCGCTCGTCGCGCACGCCATAGAGGTGCAGCAGCAAGCGCCCCACCGGGTTGGCCGAGCGGCTGCAGTAGCCGAGCAGCTCGGGCAGGTCGGCGTACAGCTGGCCGCTGGCGGTGCGGCGCACGTCTTGCTCGAAGGCATCGAGCAGGTGCAGCAGCGGCTCCAAGGGCAGCTGCCAAGCGTGCACCTGCTGCGCCAGCGCGGGCATGATGTGGGGCCAGCGCAGGCCTGCAGCCGGCGTTGCAGCAGATGCAGCAGGTGCAACCGCGGCCAGCAACTCGGCGCGGTAAGCCTGCAAATCGAGCAGGCGCTGTGCCGCGCCGGCGCTGCCCTCGTCGGCGATGTCGTCGGCGCAGCGCGCAAAGGCGTAGATGGCCCGCACCGGCGCACGCAAGGCAGGCGGACACAACCACGACGCCACCGGAAAGTTTTCGTAGTGCGCCACACCATGCACGGGGTTTACCATCGGATCGATTATGCCGCCCTTGGGTGCCGGCGTGTATCGCGGGCCAAGCGTGGGCTGCCTTACAATCTCGGCTTTTCCCGCGTCTACCCAAGGGCATCCTTGCTACGGCGCGGTCAGGCGCGCGGGTGGCGAAATTGGTAGACGCACCAGGTTTAGGTCCTGACGGTGGCAACACTGTGGGGGTTCGAGTCCCCCCCCGCGCACCACTCTCTTATCGCATGGTTTCATTGCCCGGCAGCCAGTCGATGGCGGCGGCAAACCCCCGCCGGGTCACGCCTTGCGCCAGCGGGTCTGTGCCTAGGCCTTGGTCCAGCACGGTGGCGGTGGCGGCGCCGGTGTCTTGCATGATGGCTTTGAGCCCCCGCGCCAGATAGGGCGAGGTGGCGCGGGCGGTTTTGATCTCCACTGCGTGCAGTGCACCGCTGCGCTCCAGCAGCAAATCGGCCTCGGCGCCGGTGGCGGTGCGCCAGAAATGGGGCACGCTGTGGGGGTGGGCCAACGCTTCGCGGCGCAGCAGGTCTTCGAGCACAAAAGTTTCCCAACTGGCACCACGTATGGGGTGGCTGTTGAGTGCCTCCAGCGAGTCGATGTTGAGCAAGTGGTGCAGCAAGCCGGTGTCGCGCAGGTACAGCTTCGGGGCCTTGACCAGCCTTTTGCCTACGTTGCGAAAATAGGGGGGAAGCCTGCGCAGCATAAAACTTTGCTCCAAGATGCCCACGTAGCGGGCGACCGTGGGCTGGGAGCAGCCCAGCGACGCCGCCAACTGGCTGAAATTGGCCATGCCGCCTTGGGCATGAGCCAGCATGGTGAGCAGCTTGCGCATCAGCACCGGGTCGGCTCCCACACCGATCGCGGGCAAGTCGCGCTCCACATAGGTGCGCAAATAAGCCTCCCACCAGTCCCGGAAGTGCCCGCCACGCCGGTGGGCACCCAGCGCATCGGGCAAGCCGCCACACAACCACAGTTGCTGCCAGTCTGCTACCGGCTCAGGGCCGGTGCCGGCCTCGTGCGCGGTCAGCGGTTGCAATTCCAAAACGCCCACCCTGCCTGCCAGGCTTTCGGATACCTGTTTGACCAGCGCCGGCTGGGCCGAGCCCAAAATCACAAAACGGCCCATGCGCTGTCGGTCGGCATCCACGGCGCCGCGCAGGGCCTCAAAAAGCACGGGCAGGCGCTGGGCCTCGTCCAGCACCAAGCCTGGGCCTTGCTGGCGGGCATCGAGTTGGAAGCGCGGGTCTTCGGCAAACAGGGCGCGGGTGGATGGGTCTTCCAGATCCAAGTAGGTGTGGCTGGCAAATGCTTGGCGGGCCAAGGTGGTTTTACCCACTTGGCGTGCGCCCAAGATCAACACCGCAGGGAACTGACGGGCCAGGTGCAACAGGCGCGAGGTGGCGAGGCGATCGTACATGCCATGCAATTTTATAGCAGAGCTTTGTATTTGCATGGTACTTAACTTGGGGCGGTGCGGTACGTGCGGGTCAACACAGTGCCCATTTGAAGTGCCTGGCCGCAGCGATGTCAGCTTAGCCGCAGCAAAACGCCTCGGCTACAATTGCCGGCTAACCCAAACGCCGCCGCAAGGAGGCGCACGGGTGCAGGGGAACTGGGCCTTGCCCGCCCCCGCGCACCATTGAAACAAATAACCTCATCCCGAACACCGGGGGCCTTGGCCTTGCAGGCCGACCCCTCACAGGAGTAATCAGCATGGCCGTCACCGTTGAAACACTGGATAAGCTCGAACGCAAGATCACGCTCGAGCTGTCGCTGGAGCAGATCAACCAGGAGGTGCAAAACCGCCTCAAGCGCATGCAGCGCCAAGTCAAGCTCGACGGCTTCAGGCCTGGCAAGGTGCCGCTGAGCGTGGTGCAAAAGCGCTTCGGCGGTTCGGTGCACTACGAGGTGATGAACGACCAGCTCGGCCAGGCCTTCCAGTCCGCAGCCCAAGAAGCGCAACTGCGCATCGCCGGCACCCCGAGCATCAACGAAAAAGAAGGGGCGCCAGAAGGCGCGGTGGCTTTCGAGGCGGTGTTTGAGGTCTATCCAGAAGTCAAAATCGGCGACTTGAGCGCGGCCACGATCGAAAAATTCAGCGCCACGGTGGACGAGGCGGCGATCGAGCGCACGCTCGACATTTTGCGCAAGCAGCGCCGCACCTTTGTAGCCCGCGCCGCCGACGAGCCGGCGCAAGAAGGCGACCAGGTGCGCATCGACTTCGAAGGCAAGATCGACGGCGAGCCCTTCGAGGGCGGCAAGGCCGAGGGCTTCCAGTTCGTGCTCGGCGAAGGCCAGATGCTCAAAGAGTTCGAAGAGGCCGTGCGCGGCATGCGCGTGGGCGAATCCAAAACTTTCCCGCTCAACTTCCCGGCCGAGTACCACGGCAAAGACGTGGCCGGCAAGCAGGCCGATTTTCTGGTCACGCTGCAACAACTCGAGGCGGCGCAACTGCCTGCGGTGGACGACGAGCTGGCCAGCGCCCTCGGCGTGGCCGGGGGCAGCGTGGAGGCGCTGCGCGCCGACATCCGCAAAAACCTCGAGCGCGAAGTCAAGTTCCGCTTGCAGATGCGCAACAAGACGGCGGTGATGGACGCGCTGGTGGCGCAGTCCGAGCTCGATGTGCCCAAATCCAGCGTGGCGGCCGAGGTCGAGCGCCTGATCGAGGGCGCGCGCGCCAACCTCAAAGAGCGCGGCGTTCAAGGTGCCGATCAGGCCCCGATTCCGGCCGAGCTGTTCCAAGCCCAAGCCGAGCGCCGCGTGCGCTTGGGGCTGGTGGTGGCCGAGCTGGTCAACGCCAACCGCCTGCAAGCCACGCCGGAGCAGGTCGATGCCCATATCCAAGAGCTGGCCAGCTCCTACGAGAGCCCGGCCGATGTGGTGCGCTGGTACCAGAGCGACCGCCAGCGCTTGGCCGAAATCGAGGCGCTGGTGCTGGAGAACAATGTCACCGAGTTCGTGCTGGCGCGCGCGCAGGTGAGCGACAAAGCGATTCCTTTCGACGAACTGATGGGCAAGGGCTAAACCATGAGCGCACTTCACACACAAGCCTTGGGCATGGTGCCCATGGTGATCGAGCAGTCGGGCCGCGGCGAGCGCGCCTACGACATCTACTCGCGCCTGCTCAAGGAGCGCGTGGTGTTTCTGGTGGGTGAAGTCAACGACCACACGGCCAATCTGGTGGTGGCGCAGTTGCTGTTCCTCGAGAGCGAAAACCCGGACAAGGACATTTCGCTCTACATCAATTCACCCGGTGGCAGCGTGAGTGCAGGCATGTCGATTTTCGACACCATGAACTTCATCAAGCCCGAAGTGTCCACGCTGTGCGTGGGCATGGCCGCCAGCATGGGGGCTTTTTTGCTCGCGGCCGGGGCCAAGGGCAAGCGTTTTTCGCTGCCCAACTCGCGCGTCATGATCCACCAACCGCTGGGCGGCGCACGCGGCCAAGCGACCGACATCGAGATCCATGCGCGCGAGATCTTGCGCCTGCGCGCCGAGCTCAACCGCATCTTGGCCGAGCGCACCGGGCAGGCGCTAGAAAAAATCGAGCGCGACACCGAGCGCGACTACTTCATGTCGGCAGCCGAAGCAGCCGAATACGGTTTGATCGACAAAGTGATCGACAAACGCGGGTCTTGATAAGCCCTTCTCGGCTGCAGCCTGCTTGGCAGCAAGGTGGCCGCGAAGGCGCTATGATGGTGCGCAGCCCATCCTTTGATGCAACGAGAACCTAACCTAGGCGCGCCCCCATGCCCGAACGCAAAGGCCCCACCAGCCCGAAAAACCTGTTTTGCTCCTT
>Ga0209103_1000629_pt1 | contig 10803 bp, 5 predicted proteins | sample 4C3metaG_FD_184152 | JGI IMG/M metagenome (GOLD analysis project Ga0209103, IMG submission 184152) | Freshwater bacterial and archeal communities from Indian Creek, Illinois, USA - 4C3 metaG (SPAdes) (version 2) | ecosystem: Environmental > Aquatic > Freshwater > Unclassified | place: USA: Indian...
GCCCCTCGCTGCGGCACCGGCGTTGCCGGATCGAATCGCGGGTGCCGGCCGGCATCCTCATGGAAAGCGACCCCGGCGCGCTTGGCCAGGTCGTGGCCAATCTGGCCGACAACGCCGTGCTGCACGCCTTCGGCGAGGGTGGCGATGACCACGAGGGCCTGCTGCGGATCGAGGCCTTGGAACGCGAGGGTCCTTCCGGGCGCGAGGTGGTGCTGAGTTTCATCGACAACGGCATCGGCATGGATGCGGCCACCCAACGGCAAGCCTTCGATCCGTTCTTCACCACCCGGATGGGACGCGGCGGCACCGGCCTTGGCCTGCACATCGTCTACAACCTGGTGGTGCAGGTGCTGGGCGGACGCATCCGTGTCGACAGCGCGCCGGGGCAGGGCACGCGCTTCGAACTGGTCTTGCCGAGCATCGCGCCACCGCAACCCGGTGGAGGGCCGTCGGATTACCCCCGATAGGCCTCGATCGGGATGCAGGCGCACATGATGTTGCGATCGCCGTAGACGTTGTCGACGCGCGCCACCGGCGGCCAGTACTTCGTGTGCTTCAAGGACGGCAGCGGGAAGGCGGCCAGCTCGCGCGGGTAGCCGCGGGTCCATTCGCTGGCGGTCACCACCATCGCGGTGTGCGGCGCGTGCTTCAAGGGGTTGTCCTCGCGGTCGAGGCGGCCGTCCTCGATCGCGCGGATTTCGTCGCGGATCTGGATCATCGCGTCGATGAAGCGGTCGAGTTCGTGCAGCGATTCCGATTCGGTCGGCTCGACCATCAGCGTGCCGGCCACCGGGAAGCTCAGGGTGGGCGCGTGGAAGCCGAAGTCGATCAGGCGCTTGGCCACGTCCTCGGCGCTGATGCCGGTTGCGTCCTTGATCGGGCGCAGGTCGAGGATGCACTCGTGCGCGACCAGGCCGTTCTTGCCGCTGTAGAGCGTCGGGAAGTGCGGCTCCAGCCGCTTGGCCACGTAGTTGGCGTTGAGCAGGGCCACCTGGGTGGCGCGACGCAGGCCTTCGGCACCCATCATCACGATGTACATCCAGCTGATCGGCAGGATGCTGGCCGAGCCGAAGCTCGCCGCCGAGACCATCGGGCCGCTGCCCACGCCTTCGGTGCGGAAGCCATCGGTCGTCAGTGCGCCGGGCAGGAAGGGTGCCAGGTGCGCCTTGACCGCGCAGGGGCCCACACCCGGGCCGCCGCCGCCGTGCGGGATGCAGAAGGTCTTGTGCAGGTTGAGGTGCGAGACGTCCGAGCCCCAGTGGCCGGGCTTGGCCACGCCGACCAGCGCGTTCATGTTGGCACCGTCGGTGTACACCTGCCCGCCGTGGGCGTGGATGATCGCGCAGATCTCGACGATCGCCTCCTCGAACACGCCATGCGTGGACGGGTAGGTGACCATGAGTGCGGCGAGGTTCGCTGAGTGCTGCTCGGCCTTGGCGCGCAGGTCGGCCACGTCGACGTTGCCGTCCTTGTCGCAGGTCACGACGACCACGTCCATGCCGACCATCTGCGCCGAGGCCGGGTTGGTGCCGTGCGCCGATTCCGGAATGAGGCAGATGTTCCGATGACCCTCGCCGCGGCTGCGGTGGTAGCCGCGGATGGCCAGCAGGCCGGCGTACTCGCCCTGCGCGCCGGAGTTCGGCTGCAGGCTCACCGCGTCGTAGCCGGTGCACTCGACCAGCATCGCTTCGAGTGTCGTGATCAGCTCGCGGTAGCCTTCGGCCTGTTCGGCCGGCACCAGCGGATGGATGTTGGCGAACTCCGGCCAGGTCACCGGGATCATCTCGGCTGTGGCGTTGAGCTTCATCGTGCACGAACCGAGCGGGATCATGGTGCGGTCCATCGCCAGATCACGGTCGGAAAGCTGGCGCAGGTAGCGCAGCAGCTCGTGCTCGCTGTGGTGGGTGTTGAACACCGGGTGCTGCAGGAACGTCGATGTGCGGCGCAGGCCGGCGGGCAGGGCGTCGGGGGTGGCGGCGTCGGCGGCGTCGATGTCCTTGAGCTCGGCCCCGAACAGCGCGGCGAGGGCCACGACATCCTCGCGGGTGGTGGTTTCGTCGAGGCTGATGCCGAGGCTGGTGGCGTCGATCGCGCGCAGGTTGATGCGCGCCGCGCGAGCCTTGCCATGCAGCGCGGCGGCATCGACGCCGACCACGTGCAGGGTGTCGAAGAAATCGGTGCCGACGGTGATGCCCTTGGCGCGCAGCGCGGAAGCAAGAATCGCGGCGAAGCGGTGCACGCGGGTGGCGATGCGGGTCAGGCCTTCCGGGCCGTGGTAGACGGCGTACATCGAGGCCATCACCGCCAGCAGCACCTGCGCGGTGCAGATGTTCGAGGTGGCCTTCTCGCGGCGGATGTGCTGCTCGCGGGTCTGCAGCGTCAGGCGGTAGGCCGGGTTGCCCTGCGCATCGATCGAGACGCCGATCAAACGCCCCGGCATCGAGCGCTTGAAGGCATCGCGGCAGGCGAGGAAGGCGGCGTGCGGGCCGCCGAAGCCGAAGGGCACGCCGAAGCGCTGGGTGTTGCCGACCACGATGTCGGCCCCCCATTCGCCCGGTGCCTGGATCAGCGTGAGCGCGAGCAAGTCGGTGGCGACGGCGACCAGGCCGCCCTTGGCGTGCACGGCCTCGGCCAGCGCCTTGTGGTCGTGGATCTGGCCGAAGGTGTTGGGGTACTGCAGCAGCACGCCGAACACGTCGTCGCTCGCGGCGTCGGCGTCATCGCCCATCACCACCTCGATGCCGATGCCGTCGGCGCGGGTGTGCAGCAGGGCCAGCGTCTGCGGATGGACGTGCTTGGAGACGAAGAAGCGGTTCGACTTCGACTTGGCCGAGCGCTTGGCCAGTGTCATCGCCTCGGCGGCCGCGGTGGCTTCATCCAGCAGCGAGGCGTTGCTGATCGCCATGCCGGTGAGGTCGGTCACCAGGGTCTGGAAGTTGATCAGCGCCTCCATCCGGCCCTGCGAGATTTCCGCTTGGTACGGCGTGTAGGCGGTGTACCAGGCCGGGTTCTCGAGGAGGTTGCGCAGGATGACGTTCGGCGTGTGGGTGCCGTAGTAGCCCTGGCCGATGAAGCTGCGGAACACCTGGTTCTTCTGCGCGATCGCGCGGATCTTGGCGATCGCCTCGACTTCGCTGATCGGCGCGGGCAGGGCCAGCGGCTGTGTGGCGCGGATCGAGGCCGGCACGATGGCGTCGGTCATCGCCTCCAGCGAAGGCTGGCCGATCGCTTGGAGCATGTGGGCGATCTCGGCCGGGTTGGGGCCGATGTGGCGCTCGAGGAAGGCGTCGTGGTGCTCGAGGGCGCGAAGCGAAGGCGTGGTCATGGCGATGTCCGGTCAGGAAGGGCTTGTCCGGCCACCGCGCCTGCATGCGCGGTGGCGCTCATGGGGCCTGCGGCTTTCGCCGCAGGAAACCCCCCATTCGCCCCTCTGTCCTTTTGCCTGAGAGTTTGCGAAGCCTGTGTCGCGCTTCGCGTGCACCTTCGGCGCCGGGTTTGACCGGTCTCTCCAGAGTTGCTCGCGCGCGACGGTACGGGGGCCTGAGCGATTACGGGCGTTGCGCCTTCGGCAGCGCAGTTGCCGGGTTTCGAGGCCCGGCTCCAGCGCTTCTCCCGCCGCGAGCAAGAGCCCGGCCAGTATAGCCGGGCCTTCGCGGATGTGTTTTCGCCCGGCCCCTGTTCAGAAGCGGTAGCGGAAGCCGAGCTGCAGGGCCCAGCGCGACTGGCCCACGGCGTCCCGGCGCACTTCGGTGTCCGCGGTGTTGAAACGGTAGACGTAGCGCCCGCTGGCCGGATCGATACCACCGAACTCGACCACGCCCAGGCCCTGCGGCTGGCCGAAGCCGCTCACCCAGACCTCGTTGATCAAGCCCCAGTCCTCGTTGACGAGGTTGCCGACATTGAGCACGTCCAACCACAGTTCGGCACGGTCGCCTTCGAAAAAACCCGGCAGTTGCTGGCTGATGCGCAGGTCGATGCTGCTGACCCAGGAGCTGAACTGGCCATTGCGCTCGGCGAGCTGGCCGCGTCGGCCGTTGAGGTCCGGAGTGGCCGCGACGAAGGCCCAGAACGCCGCTTCTTCGGCGGCTGAGCCGAACAGCACGTCGCCGGGTCCGCTCGGGATGTAGAGCAGGTCGTTGCCGGCGATGCCGTCGCCGTTGGCGTCGTTGTCGAAGACGAAGCTGTAGGGCCGGCCCTTGCGACCTTCGAAGAAGGCACCGATCTCGGTGCGGTAGCCGTCGAAGAAGAAATGCCGGTAGCTGACGACCGCGGTGAAGCGATCGCGCATGGCGAAGTTGGAGCGGCTGCTCAGTTCCTCGTTGGGCTCGAAAATGGTGCGCGACGACCAGTTCTCGACCGAGATCGAGCCGGCAAGCTGGTTCACGTCGCGGGCATCGCCGTAGGCGTAGCCCACCTGCCAGAACCACGCATCGTCCTCGTCCATCGGCTTTTGCAGGCTGATGCTGAAGTTCTCGGCACCGCCCTTGTTGGTGTGGCGGGCCAGCATCACCTCGCGGAAGGCGCGGTCGCGATTGAAGCGGGCCTGCACGCCGGTGCCAACGCCGGCCTGGTTCCAGCTGGCCGGCAGGTAGCCGGCCGGGTTCCAGAACATCGGTCGGCCATCCGGGCCACGGCCGGTCGGCGCGCCGAGGTTCAGGTGCTCGTAGTGAACACCCGATCGGGTCGAGAGCAGGATGGCCTCGGCGCTCAGCACCAGGCCGTGCCAGGGCAGTTCGTGCTCGATCGCCAGGTTGGCTTTCCAGACCGAGGGCTGTTCGAGGTCATCGGCGATGAAATCGACATCGACCGGCACCACGCCACCCAGGTTCAGGCGCGGCTGGTTGTTGGGGTCCATCGAAACCGGCGGCAGCATGCCGGCGCAGACCGGCAGGCCGGCCGTGCCGCAACCGAACACATTGACCGTGACCCCGTTGTTGGTGAATGGGTTGGACAGCCAGACGTTGGCCGCTGCCCCCTGGAACAGGCCCACGCCGCCACGGAGCTGGGTCGGACGTTCGCCGTCGAAGCGGTAGTTGAAGCCGAAGCGCGGTTGGAACAGGCGCTCGCCGTCGATGGTGACATCGTTGCGGCGGCCGAAGCGCTGCGAGGCGGTGGCATTGAACACCGGCGAATCCGGCACGCTGGCTTCGTCCATGCGCACGCCGAATTCGAGGCTCAGGTTCGGATTGACCGCCCAGGTGTCCTGGACGAACAGGCCGAAGTTGTCGAGTTCCCAGACCGCGGCGGTGTCATCCAGTGAAAAGCCGGTAGCCGGGGCGCGCAACAGGAAACTCGAATAGCGACCGGCATCGAAATCGGCGAGGCTGCGGAAACCGTAGTTGCCGAGCGAGCTTTCGAGGAACAGGTTGTAGATGTCGTTCGATTCGTGGTCGAAGCCGAAGCGCAGCGTGTGGTCGCCGCGGTACCAGGTGGCGGCGCCGAAGCTGTTCCAGGTCTCGGTGGTCAGCAGGTTGGCGTGGCGGAACTGCTCGGTGCCGAGGGCGATCTGGCCCGCGCCGGTGCTGATCTGCACCTGCGGCAGGCGCGAGAACGGTGGCTGCTGGGCCATGAATTCGCGGTGGCTGATGCGGAACTCGGTCGAGAAATCGCTGTTCCAGTCACTGAACAGCTGGCCGACCACGCTTTCGAAGCTGTCGATGCGGTTGAACCAGGCGCTCGACAGGGTCAGGCGGTTGCCACCCAGGCGGGCCAGGTCGATGGTGCTCTGCTCGGTCTGGGTGTAGCGCAGGCTGGCGCGGTGGAAGTCGTTGATGTTCCAGTCGAGCTTGACGAGCCGCTCTTCGACGGTGTTGTCGAGTGCCGCCGCGCCAACCCCGCCGGCATCGATGCCGTAACGGGTCCGGGCGATGCGTGCCGCCTCCTCGCCCTGTGCCGTGGTGACGCCGACCAGCGAGCCGATGTCCGGGGCCGGCGAGCTGCGCTTGAACTCCTCGTAGGCGGCGAAGAAGAACAGGCGGTCGCGCAGGATCGGGCCGCCCAGCGTCATGCCGCGGGTGTACTGCTGGTCGAAGGGGCGGAAGGCCACGTTGCGGTCATCGCGCTCGCGGCCCCATTCGCCGTCGCGGAAGATGTAATAGAGACTGCCTTGGAACTCGTTGGTGCCCGAGCGGGTCACCGCGTTGATGCCGGCACCGGTGTAGCCGCGCTGGGTGACGTCGTACTGCGAGATGGCGACGTTGATTTCCTCGATCGCCTCCATCGAGACCGGCTGGCGCAGCAAGGGCAGGTTGTTGGCGCGCAGGCCGAAGGTGTCGTTGACGGTAACGCCGTCGATGGTGATCTGGTTGAAGCGGTTGTTCTGGCCGAGTGCCGAGATCGAGCCGAACTGCTTGTCCGATTGCACGATGCGCGGGTCGGTACGGGCGAAATCCTGGATCGAGCGTTCGATGGTCGGCAGTGCCGCGATGCGTTCGCTGGTGATCAGGGTTCCAGCACCCATGGCATCGGCCGCGAAGGGGCTGGGCGTGCCCGCGCCGACCACCACCACGGTCTCCAGCACGGCGGTGGGGTCGAAGCGGACATCGACCGTCTCGGTCTGGCCCAGTTCGAGGAAGACGTTCTCGACCGTTTCGGTTTCACCGCCGCGGGTCACCGTCACCGTGTAGGGGCCACCAACACGCAGGCCACGGGCGGCGAAGCGGCCTTCGGCGTCGGTGGTGGCCTGGGCCACGGTACCCGAGGGCAGGTGGCGGATGCTCACCTGCGCGCCTGCAATCACCTGCGCATCGATGCCGCTGACGCGGCCGGCGAGGTTGGCGGTGGTGATCTGGGCCTGGACACTGCCGGCGGTGAGCGCGAAAGCGAGTGCGAGGGCCAGAGGGTGGCATTTGCGGCGGTACGGCGTCATGGGCGTCATGGGCGTCTTGTGGGCAGGGAAAATCCCGCCGAAGGTAGCGTATTTTCATGACCGTTTTCATTGGCCGGTGGATGATCAGGCCCGGACCCCATGATGGCCCCAGAAACGCCGAAGGCCGCATCGCGCGGCCTTCGTTGGTGCCCAGGAGAGGACTCGAACCTCCACGGTTTTACCCGCTAGTACCTGAAACTAGTGCGTCTACCAATTCCGCCACCTGGGCAGGTGCTTCATGCCTTGATGGCAGGAAGGCCGCAGAGGTTACGGCCCGATGGCGATGCTGTCAACGCCTTCCCGGCGCAATGCGGTAGGCTGCGCGGCATGAAGAAAACCAAGGGAAGCGCGGGCCCGCACCCGCGCAAGGGCGACAATCCGGCTCCACGGCGGCGCAGTTACGACCCCTTCGGCGTCGATGCGCCCACCCCTCAACCGTCGCGGACCGGAGTGGACACCGACGCCGACCCCTTCGCCGGCCGCGAGGCGAAGCGCTACGACAACCCGATCACCAGCCGCGAGGCGATCCTCGCGCACCTCAAGGCCGCACCCGGCCCCTTGACTGCGGATGAACTCGCCAAGGCCTTCGATCTCGAGGCCGCAGAGCGCTTCGACGCGCTCGGCAAGCGGCTCGCGGCGATGGTCCGCGAAGGCCAGTTGCTGATGAACCGCCGTGGCGGGTTTGCGCCGGCCGAACAGCTCGACCTGATCGCCGGGCGCGTCATCGCCAACCCGGACGGCTTCGGTTTCTTGAAGCCCGAGAACGGCAGCGATGACCTCTTCCTGCCGCCTGCCGAGATGCGCAAGGTGATGCACGGTGACCGCGTGCTCGGCTGCGTCACCGGCGTGGATCGCCGCGGCCGCCGCGAGGGTGCCATCGTCGAAGTGCTCGAACGCCGCTTGACCCGCGTGATGGGCCGCTTCGAGGAGCGTGCCGGCATCGGCTACGTGGTGCCGGACGACCGCCGCATCCTCGCCGAGGTGCTGATCCCGCCGCTGGCGCGCAATGGGGTGAAGGAAGGCCAGCGCGTGGTCGCCGAGATCACCGCGCCGCCGGAGTCGGGCCGCCCGCCGTTCGGCCGCATCCTCGTCGTGCTCGGCGACCGCCTCACCGCCTCGCGCGTGGTCGAGGCCGCCATCCACACCCACAACCTGCCGCACGAGTTCCCGCTGGAGACGCTGCGAGAAGCCGAAGCCGTGCCGCTGGAAGTGCCGGCCGACGTCGCTGCCCAGCGCATCGACCTGCGCGGCGTACCGCTCGTCACCATCGATGGCGAGGATGCCAAAGATTTCGACGACGCGGTGTGGTGCCAGCCCGACGACAAAGGCTTCCGGCTGATCGTCGCGATTGCCGATGTCTCGGCCTACGTCCAACCCGGCACGGCGCTCGACGCCGAAGCGGTTCAGCGCTGCACCTCGGTGTACTTCCCCGGCTTCGTGGTGCCGATGCTGCCGGAGACCTTGAGCAACGGCATCTGCTCGCTCAACCCGAAGGTCGACCGCCTGTGCTTCGTCTGCGACATGCGTGTTGACTTCGACGGCCAAGTGACGCGCTCGAAGTTCTACGAGGCGGTGATGCGCTCGCAGGCGCGGCTCACCTACACCACGGTCGGTGCGGCCATCGACGGCGACGCCGAGGCGATCGAGCAGCTCGGTTCCTTGAAGCCGCAGATCGAGGCCCTGCATCAGCTGTTCAAGGTGCTCTCGAAGGCGCGTGCTGAGCGCGGCGCGATCGAGTTCGAATCCGGCGAAGTGCGCTTCGTACTGGATGCGAAAGGTGAAGTCATCCAGGCCGGCATGCTCGAGCGCAACGACGCCCACAAGCTGATCGAGGAATGCATGATCGCGGCGAACGTCGAGGCCGCGCGCTTCGTCATCCGCAAGAAGATTCCGGCCCCGTTCCGCGTCCACGACCGGCCGCCGGAGCGCAAGTACACCGAGCTGCTGGAGTTCCTGATGGAGTTCGGCCTGCGCCTGCCGGCCTGGCAGAAAGTCGAGCCGAAGGACTTCACCGCCCTACTGCGCAAGGTGCGAAAGCGCCCGGACGCTGCTTTGCTCGAAACCGTGCTGCTGCGCTCGCAAGCGCTGGCGCAGTACTCGATCGACAACATCGGGCATTTCGGGCTGGCGCTGGAGAGCTACGGCCACTTCACCTCGCCAATCCGCCGCTACCCCGACCTGCTGCTGCACCGCTCGATCAAGCACATCCTGGGCGGCGGCACGGCGAGCGACTTCGGCTACACCGACAAGGAAATGGGTGCGTTGTGCCTGGCTTGCTCGGAGAAGGAGCGCCGCGCCGACGAGGCCGAGCGCGAGGTCGACGAGCGCTACCGCAGCGCCTGGATGGAGCAGCACGTCGGCAGCGACTTCGATGGTGTCGTCAGCGGTGTCACCAGCTTCGGCCTGTTCGTCGAGCTGCACGAGTCGAAGGTGAATGGGCTGGTGCATGTCACCCAGTTGCCACACGACTACTACCACTTCGACGCCACCCGCAAGACGCTCGCCGGCGAGCGCCGGGGGCTGGCGTGGGCGCTCGGCGACGTGGTGCGGGTGAAGGTGCTGAAGGCCTCGGTGGAGGACCGCCGCATCGACTTCAAGCTGGTGCTGCCGGACGAGATCGATACCCCGCGCAAGGGTGGTGCGCCGATGCCGCCACACCCGAATGCAAAGCCGGCGCGCGGGCCCGCGAAGCCCGGCATGGGCAAGCCCGGCGCGGCCAAGCCGGGTTCGAGCAAGGGCGGCGCGGGCAAGCGCCACCGCTGATACGCAAGGAGCGGAACCAGAAATGAGCAAGACCAGTTGGATCGTCGGCATCAACGCCGTCGCTTCGGCCCTCGAGCACGACGTCGCCAACGTCCGCGAAGTGCTGATGGAGAACAGTGGCAAGAACCCGCGCCTCTCCGAGATCGAACGCGAGGCCGGCGATTGCGGCATCCCGGTGCGCAAGGTCAACACCCAGGCGCTCGAAGGCATCAGTGGCGGCACCCGCCACCAGGGCGTGGCGGCGCGCTACGAAGCCGCCACGCTACTCGATGAGAAAGACCTGAAGGGGCTGATCGAAGCCGCCGAAGGCAAGGCACTCGTGCTGGTGCTCGATGGCGTGCAGGACCCGCACAACCTCGGCGCCTGCCTGCGCAGCGCCGCCGCCGCCGGCGTCACCTGTGTGGTGATCCCGAAGGACAAGGCGGTGGGCATCACCGCCACCGTGCGCAAGACTGCCGCCGGTGCCGCCGACCGCATCGCGCTGGTGCAGGTCACCAACCTCGCCCGCGCCCTGCGCGAGCTGAAGGAGCTGGGCGTATGGCTCTACGGCTTTGCCGGTGAGGCGAAGGCGTCGTTCTACGCACTCGATCTGAAAGGCAATGTCGGGCTGGTGCTCGGCGGCGAGGCCGACGGCCTGCGCCGGCTCACCGGCGAGACCTGCGACCAGCTCGTCCGCATCCCGATGCCCGGCGACATGGAGAGCCTCAACGTTTCGGTCGCTACCGGGGTCGCCCTGTTCGAAGCCGTGCGCCAGAGGAGCATCGCGTGAGCCTGCAGTGGTTCGATTTCGTCGGTTTCGCCGGCATCGGCCTGATTCTGGGCGCCTACGCCATGCTGCAGGCGGGCCGTTTCGACAGCCGCTCCAATGGCTATCTGCTGGCCAATATGTTCGGCTCGCTGCTGCTGCTGGCCTCCATCGTCGGCTCGCCGGCACCGCTGGCCGAGGTGCTGGCACCGACCCTGATGCAGTTCGCCTGGATCGCGATCAGCCTCTACGGCCTGTGGCGTGGCTTGCGCGAGCCCACGGCCGCCGGCAAGCCACCCGCAGCCTGATCAATCGCCCGCGGCGCGGGCGAGGTCGTGGTCGTTGAACTGCTTCCAGCGGTTCATCACCGCACAGAACAACTGCGCCGTGCGCTCGGCGTCGTAGACCGCCGAATGCGCTTCGTTGC
>Ga0209103_1000631_pt1 | contig 10783 bp, 9 predicted proteins | sample 4C3metaG_FD_184152 | JGI IMG/M metagenome (GOLD analysis project Ga0209103, IMG submission 184152) | Freshwater bacterial and archeal communities from Indian Creek, Illinois, USA - 4C3 metaG (SPAdes) (version 2) | ecosystem: Environmental > Aquatic > Freshwater > Unclassified | place: USA: Indian...
ATTTCGCCACCACGCGCGTCAGCGCCTGGCGGAAGCCCGCCTGGTGCGAGCCGCCATCGCGCTGCGGGATGTTGTTGGTGAAGCAGAGCATCACCTCACGCGGGGAGGAGGTCCACCACATCGCGAGTTCGACGCGGATGCCCTCGCCTTCCTTGGCGATGACGCTGATGGGCGGCTTGAAGATCGGCTCCTTGCCCTTGTCGAGCCATTCCACGAAGGCAACCAGGCCGCCATCGAACTTGAACGCGGCGGTCTGGGCGGGGACGTGGCGGTCATCGCGGATGGTGATGGCGAGGCCGGAATTCAGGAAGGCCAGCTCGCGCAGGCGGCGCTCCAGGATGTGGAAGTCATACTCCACCTGGGTGAAGGTCCCGGGCGAGGGCTTGAACGTCACCTGCGTGCCCTGGTGATGCGGGCTGGGGCCGATGATCTTGAGCGGCTGCACCGTGTCGCCATGCTCGAAGCGGATGAAATGCTCGATCCCGCCGCGCCAGATACGGACTTCCATCCACTCGCTGAGCGCGTTGACCACGGCCGCCCCCACGCCGTGCAAGCCGCCCGAGACCTTGTAGGAATTCTGGTTGAACTTGCCCCCCGCATGCAGCCGCGTCAGCACCACCTCGGCGGCGCTCACGCCTTCCTCGGCGTGGATATCCACCGGGATGCCGCGGCCGTCATCGGTCACGGTCACGCTGCCATCGCCGTTGAGGACGACATCCACCCGGCTGGCATAGCCGGCCTGGGCTTCGTCCACCGAGTTATCAATGATCTCGAAGGCCATGTGATGCAGGCCCGAGCCGTCATCGGTGTCGCCGATATACATGCCCGGGCGCTTGCGGACCGCTTCGAGGCCACGCAGCACCGTGATCGAGGCGCCGGTGTAATCGGCGTCGGAGACCTGGTTCAGGGGGTCGTCGCCAGTCGGCCCGGGGGGGGGTGTATCGCTGCTCATCGGGATTTGGAAAACCTCTGGAAAGACCTTGGCTTTATGCCAGTTTTACGCATCCAGGGACAGGGGCGCCGGATGCGCCCCGCCAGGGGTGATTTTCCAGTGTTCCGCGCGGCCCGAAAGGGGGATGAAAACCTCCATGTCGGTGCCGGTCAGGAAGCTCTGCGCCGGCAGGGCGGCCAGGGCGTCGAACAGGGCCACGCGCCGGGCCTCGTCCAGATGGGCGGCCACCTCGTCCAGCAGCAGCAGGGGGGCGAAGCCGCGGGCGGCGGCGATCAGCCCGGCATGGGCCAGCACGGTGGAGATCAGCAGCGCCTTCTGCTCGCCGGTGGAACACAGCCCGGCGGGCATGGCCTTGGCGGCATGGGTGAAGATGAGATCCGCCCGGTGCGGGCCGCTCAGCGTGGCGCCGGCCGCCGCGTCACGCGGGCGGGAAGCGGCCCAGGAGGCGCGCAGGGCGTCCTCGGCGGCGAGTGCGGGCATCTGCTCGAGCAGGGCGGCGGCGGGGCATTGCAGCGCCAGGATCGCGGCCGGGAAGGCGCCCTTCGGCACCGCCCCCATGGCGGCGTTCAGCCGGGCCACCAGCGCCCGGCGTGAGGCCGCGATGGCGATGCCGTGCCGCGCCATCGCATCCTCCAGCCCGGCCAGCCAGGCGGCATCCGAGCGGCGGTTCTCTCCCCTGGGGGCCAGCAGGCGATTGCGGCCGGCCATGGCGGATTCATAGGCCGTCACCTCGCGCGCCAGATGCGGCTCCAGCGCCATGGCCAGGCGATCCAGGAAGCGGCGGCGGCCACCCGCGCTTTCCTGGAACAGGCGGTCCATTTGCGGCGTGATCCAGACCGCCGCCACGCGCTCGGCCAGCTCGGCCTGGGCGCGGATCTTCTCGCCATCCAGGCGGAAGGCGCGGCGTTCGGCGCTGCCCTCCTCCAGGCTGCCGGTGCCGATCTCGAAGCCACCCAGCCCGTCATCGAAATGGCCGGAGACGCTCCAGGCCCCGCCTCCCACCGGGATGCCCAACTGGGCCACCTCGCTGATGCGCGCACCCCGCAGCCCGCGCCCGGGGCCAAGCAGGCTGATCGCTTCCAGCAGGTTGGTCTTGCCCGCGCCATTGGCCCCCGTGAACACCACCACGGGCGCCGCGAAGCGCAGCTCGGCGGCGGCATAGGAGCGATAGCGCGTGAGGCGAAGGCGCGTCAGGCGGAGCATGGCGGGGAGCGCGACAGGCGCCGCTCGGTGTGCGGCGGGGCCACGCGTGAATCCTCTCTAGGTGGGCGAGGCCCTTATGCCCTGGCTTGCCGCCAAAGCCCAAGTTTCTCCTGCGCGGCGCGGTCGGAATGGGCGATGATCACCAGCTCGCTCACCGCTTCCGGAGCCAGGCTGGCCCAGGAGGGGACGACGAGGCAGTCGCGTTCCATCAGGGCGAATTCAGCGCCCTGGATGCGCGCCGTGCCGCGCCCCGAGACGACGACGAAAACATTGCCATCCCTGGCCTGGCGCGGCCGCGTGGCGAAGCCCTGGAGCGGCAGCCGGAGCTGGGCCGCGATGGTGGGCAGGATCGGCCCGCCATCGGCCGGATTGGTGAATTCCAGCGCGTGGCCGTCTCGCCATCCAGCGCGGCGAAGGCGCCGCTGCCCTCTAAGACAAATCTTAAGGCGCACTGCGTATGACGATGGCAGGGCGCCACTTCGCCAGGGAGAAAGAGTTGCAGGCCGACATAGAGCGAAGGCGCAGCGCAGGAGGATGCGGGCAGGCTTGGATTTTCCATGATCAGCACGCGGCGTTCGGCCTGCCCGGCTCTGACCAAGGCACCGGCGCGCATCAGGAATTCCCGCGCCTCGCCATGGCGCCACAGCACGGGGCTGGCGGCGGAACGCGGCGTGGGAGGCGCCAGGCCGCGCAGCACCTCCCAGAGCGGGTGCCAGAGCCTGGTGGATGTGGCGTGAGGCCATCTCGGCATAGAGCTGGCGCCGGGGGATGTCGTTGGGGGCGACCATGGCGCGGTTCCGTTCAGGTGCATGCCAAGCACAGGGAGTGTCGCGCTCCATTCAAAATGTCTCAAAAATAAGCATTTAATCTTTAAAATAATCAAAATGCGGGCCTTGCACACTTATAGGTTTCATTCATTAAGCATTCGTGTATAATAATGGCGGCACAACCTCGTATTGTAGGAAAAATGAGAATGTCTGATCGTTCTGATATCAATCGCGGTGAAGTTGTCCTGATGGCGCTGCGCTTCTCTCTCCTCGCGGCCTCCGCCGCCCTGGTCGGCGTGCTCGCGCATATCGCCTGGAAAATCATCTCCGCCTGATCGAAGCCGCCCTTCGCCCGATGGAGTGAGCCGGCCACCACGGCCCTGCGGCAACGCGCGCCCCTCCCCGGGGCTTGCTTGATCCCCGCCTCCGCCATCCCCCTATCCTGGCGATGGCCCTTCTATCCCGCCCCCTGGCAGGGGCAGCAGCGGCCGAAGCACGGGCTGAACTGTGCCGTGATCCTGCGCGGATTATCCGCTAAGCCTCGCGGCATGCACTACCGACCCATCGCCGTGCTTGGACTCGGCGCCCTGATCTGGGGTGCCTTGCTGCTGGCCTCCACCATCCCCACCCCTCCCTTGGTCAAGGCCTTTTTGATCCCGGAAGGCCTGTTCCTGGCCTGCCTGGCGCTGCTCAGCCCCTGGATCGCGCTGGCCTCGGTCAATGCGGTGCTGGGCTGGGCCATTCTCACCTTCACGCGCGATCCGCCGGCCCATGTGGTCCCGGCGCTGCGCGGACTCGACCTCGCGGCGCCGCCGCGGGGCCACATCGCGGCGCCGCCGCGGGGCCACATCGCGGCGCCGCCGCGGGGCCGCACCGCCATCGCCGTCTGTCTCCGCAATGAGGAGATGGCGCCGGTCCTGGCCGCGCTTGATCCGTTGCTGGACGGGTTGCCGGCCAGCCATTTCTCGCTGTGGTTCCTCTCGGACACCCAGGACCCCGAATTTCGCGCCGCCGAGGATGCGGCCCTGGCCGTCTGGCGCCCACAGGATGCGGATCGCACCCATCTGCGCCGCCGCGCGGACAACACCGGCTTCAAGGCCGGCAATGTCATGGCGTTCCTGGAAAATGAGGGCGCGGCCTTCGACTACCTTCTGTGCCTCGACGCCGATTCCGAGATGTCGCCCGCCGCCGTGCGCCGCCTCGCCCTGGCGCTGGATGCCGCGCCGCGCATCGCCATCCTGCAGCAATTGATCGTGGGCCGGCCCGTCGCCGCCGTCTTTCCGCGCCTGTTCCAGTTCGGCATGCGCGCCGGCATGCGCGCCTGGGCCACCGGCCAGGGCTGGTGGCAGGGGCCGAAGGGGCCCTATTGGGGCCATAACGCGATGATCCGCATCGCCCCCTTCCGCGCCCATGGCAAGCTCGACACCCTGCCCGACGGCTCCACCATCCTCAGCCATGACCAGGTGGAGGCGATCCGCCTGCATGGTGCGGGCTGGGAAGTCTGGTGCCTGCCGGATGAGGAAGGCAGCCTGGAGGGCAATCCGCCCGCCTTGCCCGAATTCATGGCGCGGGACCTGCGCTGGGCGGCGGGCAACATGCAATACCTGCCGCTGCTGCGCCGGCCGGGGCTATCCGGCATGGCACGCTTCCAGCTTCTCCAGGCGATCCTGATGTTTCTCTGCGCGCCGCTCTGGGTGCTGGCCTTCATCCTGGCGGCCTTCCTCGCCGCACTGGGCCGCTTCGACGAGGTGAGCGCCGGGCACCTGGCCGCCATCATGGCGATCTTCTGGGTGGCGCAGCATTCCCCCAAGCTCGCGGGCTACGCGCAGGTGATGATGCAGGGGGCGCAGGCGCGGCGATATGGCGGGCGGCGGGCCTTCGCCTGCGGCGCGTTGGCGGAGATCATCTTCACCACCATCCTCTCGCCCATCTCCTGCCTCAACAAATCCCGCTTTCTCCTCGCCCTGCCCTTCGGCGCGCGCATGGGCTGGGGCGCGCAGAACCGCACGGCGCGGAATGTCGGCTGGATGGATGCCGCGCGGCTGCTGTGGTTCCACACGCTGATGGGCGTGCTGGCCTTCGGCTTCCTGGCGCTCACCGCCCCCTGGGCCATCGGCTTCGCGCTGCCCTGGGCGGGAGGGCTGCTGCTGGCCATTCCCTTCTGCGTGCTGACCGCCTCACCGCGCCTCGCCCGCTTCCTCAACCGGCGCGGCTGGGCCGCCACGCCGGAAGAAGTGGCGGGATATCAAGGCTCCGCGAGGGCGTAGAGCAACAAGATCGTCTGCTGGAACGGGCTTTGATTATCGTCCGAGATGATGGCCACCAGCACCCGCCCCACATGCCGCAGCACGGCCACGCCCTCCCAATTCTCGGCCGGGGCATCGGGCGGCAGGTCGAGCCAGGTTTCGGCCACGAGGGGGGCGCCGCCGCCCAGGGCGGCCGGTGAAAGCCGCGCCAGCCGCCCGGTGAAGCCGCCAAGGATCGAGAAGCGACGCTCCAGCACCAGCGCGCCGCCATCGGGCAGCCCCGCCACATCGGTGGGCTCCAGGCCGGGCGCGGGCAGATAATCCGTGGCCCGCCAGGCGATGCGGCCGCCCTGCGGCATGCCGAACCAGGCGGCGCGGCTTTGCGGATCGCCATGGCCGGGCAATTGCTCGGCGAGTGCGAGGAGGCGGCCATCGGCCAGCATCGCCAGGCCTTCCAGCCCGCCATTGCCAGGCGCGTTCTCGATCCCGGGCGGCGCCTCGACGGGCACGCCCGGCCCCTCCAGATCCCGGTAGCGCAGGATGCGATGCCGGCGCTCGAAGCCCACCAGCCAGTCGCCATCGGGCAGCCGGACCAGGCTTTCGGCATCGCCCAGGACGCCGCGGCGCAGCGGCGCACCAGCAAAATCCCGCAGCGGACCGTGCCGCACCTCGCCAATCCCGGCCAGCCGGCCATCCCGGAGCAGCAGCGGCGCGCGCCACCACCGGCCCAGATCACTGATGGCGATGAGCGTCAGATCCGGCGCGAGATGAAGGCCCGACAGGCCGCCAAACCCCCAAAGCGAGCTATCCAGCACCAGACCGCCCAGCGGCACGAGAAACGGCCGTAACGGCGCCGCCAGGACAACAGGCCCCGCCCCGGCGCAGCCCGGCAGCAGCGCGAGGCCGGCCAGCAGGGCGGCGCGACGCTTCAGCGGATCAGCCCGCCGCCGCGATCAGAGAATCGCGGGGGCGCGTTCGGCCGCGGCGCGGTGCCAGGCCTCGGCGGCATCCTCGTCGAACAGCTCGGTCAGCTTCTTCATCATGGTGCCGCCCAGTTCCTCGGCATCCACGATGGTGACGGCGCGGCGGTAATAGCGCGTGACATCATGGCCGATCCCGATGGCGATGAGTTCCACCGCGCTGCGGCTCTCGATTTCCTTGATCACCTCGCGCAGATGCCGCTCCAGGTAATTGCCGGGATTGACCGAGAGCGTGCTGTCATCGACCGGCGCGCCGTCGCTGATCACCATCAGGATGCGCCGATGCTCCGAGCGCGCGAGGATGCGGCGATGGGCCCAGTTCAGCGCCTCGCCATCAATGTTTTCCTTGAGCAGCCCCTCGCGCAGCATCAGCCCGATGGCCCGGCGCGAGCGGCGCCAGGGCGCGTCGGCGCCCTTGTAGATGATGTGGCGCAGATCATTCAGGCGGCCGGGATTGCGCGGCTTGCCCTCCTGCACCCAACGCTCCCGGCTCTGCCCGCCCTTCCAGGCGCGCGTGGTGAAGCCCAGGATTTCCACCTTCACGCCGCAGCGCTCCAGCGTGCGGGCCAGGATATCGGCGCACATGGCGGCGACCGTGATGGGGCGCCCGCGCATCGAGCCGGAATTGTCAATCAGCAGCGTGACGACCGTGTCGCGGAAATCCGCCTCGCGCTCATGCTTGTAGGAGAGCGAGAGCGTCGGGTTCGCCACCACGCGCGCCAGGCGCGCCACGTCGAGGATGCCTTCCTCCAGGTCGAAATCCCAGGCGCGCTGCTGCTGCGCCATGAGCCGGCGCTGCAAGCGGTTGGCGAGCTTGGAAACCACGCCCTGCAAATGCTGGAGCTGCTGGTCGAGCTGCTGGCGCAGCCGCGTCAGCTCATCGGGGTCGCACAGGTCATCGGCTTCCACCACCTCGTCGAATTGCGTGACGAAGGCGCGGTAGCGCGTCGTGTCATCGCTCTGCGGGACTTCCTTGCGGGCCTGCGGGCCGCCGGGCTTCTCGTCGCCCTCGGCGGCGGCGCCTTCCTCCTCGCTATCCTGGGCCTCCTCGTCGGCGGCCTCGCCCTCCATGCTTTCGGGCTCGGCGCCCTGCATGGATTCCTGCTCCTGGCTTTGCGCCTCGCCGGCGCTGGCCTGGTCCTGCTGGGAAGACTGGTCGCCGCCCTCGTCGCCTTCCTCATCCTGGTCGGATTCGCTCTCCATCTCGGCCTCGGCGAGGTCGAGCGCGGTGAGAAGCTTGCGGGCGGCGCGGGCGAAGCTCTCCTGGTCATCGGTGGAGGAGACCAGCTCCTCCATCGCGCCAGCGGCCTTCTCGTCCAGGCTGCCGCGCCACATCTCCAGGATGCGGCTGGCGGCGGCGGGCGCGGCCTCGCCCGAGATGCGCTCGCGCGCCAGGAGCGAGAGCGCGGTGTGCAGCGGAAGCTGGTCCTTCCGCGTCATCCGGTCATAGCCCTCGGCTTCGCATTCCTCCGAGAGACGGGCGCGCAGATTGGCGGCCACACCCGCCATGTGCCGGCTGCCGACGGCCTGGACGCGCACATCCTCCAGCGCGTCGAACACCTCGCGCGCTTCCTTGCGGCTGGGCGCGCGGGCGGCGTGGGTGCTCTCATCATGGTGGCGCAGCTTGAGCGCCACGGCATCGGCCGCACCGCGCAGCTTCGCCATTTCCGCGGGCGGCAGGCTTCGGGTGGGCAGCGGCAGGCGCGCGCGCTTGCCCGAGACGCCGGCCGGGCCGGGCTGGAAGGCGACCTGCACTTCGGCCTGCTGCGCGATGGCACGGACCACGCCGGCCGTCGCGCGCTTGAATTCTTCCTGGCGGGTGAGGTCCTGCTTGCTCACATCAGCCCGCCTTCTTGTAGAGTCCCGTCGCGATCTCGGCGTTGAAGCAGCGCTGATAGTATTCCGCCACCGTCGAACGCTCGGCCTCGTCGCATTTGTTGAGGAAGGTCAGGCGGAAGGCGAAGCCGATATCGCCGAAGATGCGGGTGTTGTCGGCCCAGGTGATGACCGTGCGCGGCGACATGACGGTGCTGATATCGCCCGCGATGAAGCCGGCGCGCGTCAGATCGGCCAGGGCCACCATGGCTTCCACCTGCTTCTTCATCTTGGCGTCGGTCGAGCCGATCTTCGCCATGACGATCTCGGTCTCCTGCGCGTGCGGCAGGTAGTTCAGGGTGGCGACGATGTTCCAGCGGTCCATCTGGCCCTGGTTGATCTGCTGCGTGCCGTGATAGAGGCCGGTCGTGTCACCCAGGCCCACCGTATTCGCCGTGGCGAAGAGGCGGAACATCGGGTGCGGGCGGATCACGCGGTTCTGGTCGAGCAGGGTGAGCTTGCCCTCCACTTCCAGCACGCGTTGGATCACGAACATCACATCGGGGCGGCCGGCATCATATTCGTCAAACACCAGGGCGCAGGGATGCTGCAAGGCCCAGGGGAGGATGCCCTCGCGGAATTCGGTGATCTGCTTGCCATCCTTGAGCACGATGGCGTCCTTGCCGATCAGGTCGATGCGGCTGATGTGGCTGTCCAGGTTGACGCGGATGCAGGGCCAGTTGAGGCGGGCGGCCACCTGCTCGATATGGGTGGACTTGCCGGTGCCGTGATAGCCCTGGATCATCACGCGGCGGTTATGCGCGAAGCCGGCCACGATCGCGAGCGTCGTCTCGCGGTCGAAGCGGTAGGAGGGGTCGAGTTCGGGCACATGCTCGGTGCGGACCGAATAGGCCGGCACCTGCATGTCGATATCCACGCCGAAGGCCGCACGCGCGCTCACGGTGGTGTCGGGCATGTTGATTGCCGCGGTGGGACTCACGTCGGGGCTCACGTCGCCGCTTTGGGCCAGCTTGGTCATCACGCTTCCGCTTCGTTCAATGGAGGTGGGCATATCAGGTCTGGACGAATGTTAGGGCAGCCCATCCGATTGGGCTACCCGGCAAGGCCCGTGACTTCAGGCAGGTGAGGCCGCGTGGGCCGGTTCGGCCCGGCCGAGCTTCTGGCGCAGCAGGGAATAGGCCCGGTTGATGTCCTTCAGCCGGTCCTCGGTGCTGCGATCCCCGCCATTGGCATCGGGGTGGTAGCGCTTGGCGAGTTCCTTGTAGCGGGCCTTGAGCGTTGCGGGGTCCAGCGGCCATTCCAGCTCCAGCAGGCCGAGCGCCGCGCGCAATTCGGGCGGGGCCTCGTTGCGCGGTGGCGCGCGGCGCTTCTCGTGCAGGGCCGTCTCCCGCAGGATTCCCAGGGGGTCCACCATGCGGTCGGGGTCCAGGCGCACACCGCCGAGCCGGCCCAGCGGCCAGGTCGGGCGCTGGCCGACGGAGTCGAGGCGGATGGCGCTTTCGATATCGGCCGGGCCCATGCCGCGATAGAAATCCCAGCCGGAATTGTACTGGCGCACATGCTCCAGGCAGAACCAGAGATAGTCCCGCAGCGCGCGGTCCTTGGGCGCGCGGTACTCGCCCGCGGCCGTGCAGCCGGGGGCGGCGCAACCCCTGGGGGGCGCCTTCGGGTCGGTCTGGGGTTGGAAGCTCGCACGCCGTGGCATCCGGACTTTATGGGTGCGCCCCCCGAACTTGGCAACGAGGTGGGACAAGGATGGCTTGGCAATCCCGCCCCTCTCTGGGATTCTCGCCTCATGCAGAATCGCGCCCAACGCATCCATGCCGCCCTCACCGCCGGCTTCACCCCGATCCGGCTGGAGGTGGTGGATGACAGCCACCGCCATGCCGGCCATGCCGGCGCCGCCCCAGGGGGCGAGACGCATTACAACGTGCTGCTGGTGAGCGATGCCTTCACCGGCATGAACCGCGTGGCGCGCTCCCGTGCCGTGCATGCGGCGCTGGACGCTGAATTTTCCTCCGGGCTGCATGCCCTGGCGCTCACGCTGCGCGCGCCCGCCGAAATGGGTTAGAGCAGATCCCGCCTGACCGTACTCGGCCTGGCGGGTGAAGATGCTCGCAAAAACAAAGTGCTAGAGGCGTGCAGCCGAACGCAGTGAGGCGGAAACGGCTCTAGCCCCTCGCAAGGTTGCGGCTTATTGGCTAGACTCCGTCGCAGAAAATGCCCGATGGAGAAACGTCCATGATCCAGATCAAACGCCGCGCCCTGCTGGCCGGGGGCTTCGTCCTGGCTGCCCCGGCTCTTGCCGACGCCCAGACCGTGCCGCGCAATGCCCGCATCATCATCGGATTTCCGGCTGGCGGCAGTTCGGACATCGTGGCGCGGATCTATGCCGATCGGCTGCGCGGCCTCTATGCGCCGAATATCCTGGTGGAGGGCCGCGTGGGCGCTGCCGGGCGCATCGCGGTGGAATTCGTGCGCGACACCGACAAGGACGGCACGACCTTTCTGCAAACCCCGGCCTCGATGCTGACCTTGCAGCCGCATCTTTTCCCGCGCGACGTGCGCTATGACGCGCTGACCGACTTCATCCCCGTCAGCACCGTCTGCACCTTTCCCTTCGCCTTCTGCGTGCCGATGGCGCATCCGGCCCGCAACCTGGCCGAATTCGGCGCCTGGGCGCGGGCGCAGCCCAATGAAATCCCCTTCGCCTCGCCCGCCGCCGGCTCCTCGCCGCATTTCATGGGGCTGATGCTGGCCCAGGCGCTGGGCATCCGAATGACGCATGTGCCCTATCGC
>Ga0209103_1000632_pt1 | contig 10778 bp, 10 predicted proteins | sample 4C3metaG_FD_184152 | JGI IMG/M metagenome (GOLD analysis project Ga0209103, IMG submission 184152) | Freshwater bacterial and archeal communities from Indian Creek, Illinois, USA - 4C3 metaG (SPAdes) (version 2) | ecosystem: Environmental > Aquatic > Freshwater > Unclassified | place: USA...
GGCCCAGCGCCGGCCCCAGGTGCCGCGCGATGAGGCGGGCCACGATATCCTGGCTGCCGCCAGGGGCGACGGGGACGATGAGGCGAATGGGCCGGTCCGCCTGGGCCGAAGCGAGGGCGGGGAGAATCAGGGCGGGGAGAACCAGGGCGGGGAGGGCGAGAATTCCACGACGATTCATGTGTAAAATTTCCAGACGAGAGGGAAACAGCCGGCCGATCCGGGGATCAAATTCCCGATTTCAAAAGTGAGATATGATGCAAACATGCTATCGTCAACGTGAAATATGCGCCATCGCCGCATGATCCCCCCGCGCCACGCACATTGCTGAGGGGGCAACTCTTGCTTCACGCCGCGCGCGAGATGATATGCATCGGCCATGAACATCATCTCCTCCGCTCCCGTCCCCGGCCTCCTCGGCGCCATCGGCAATACGCCCCTGATACGTCTGGGCCGCGCCAGCGCCGCCACCGGATGCGAGATCCTGGGCAAGGCGGAATTCATGAATCCGGGTGGCTCGGTGAAGGACCGCGCGGCGCTGGCCATCATCGAGGGCGCGGAAGCGCGGGGCGAATTGCGGCCCGGCGGCCTGATCGTCGAGGGCACGGCAGGCAATACCGGCATCGGCCTGACGCTGGTGGGCAATGCCCGGGGCTATCGCAGCGTCATCGTCATGCCGGAGACGCAAAGCCAGGAGAAGATAGACTTTCTCCGCATGATCGGCGCCGACCTCCGCCTCATCCCGGCCAAGCCCTTCAAGGACCCCGGCAACTACGTCCATTATTCACGCCGCCTGGCGGAGGAATTGAACGCGGCCGATCCGGGCTCGGCACTTTGGGCCAACCAGTTCGACAATCTCGATAATCGCGAGGGCCATCGCCGAACCACCGGCGCCGAGATTTTGGTGCAGGCTGGTGGCAGGGTGGATGCCTTCACCTGCGCCTGCGGCACGGGCGGCACGCTGGCCGGCATCGCCATGGCCCTGAAGGCGCGTGACGCAACCACCCGCGTCGTCCTGGCCGACCCCATGGGCTCGGCGCTTTACGCATGGCGCAAGACGGGTGAGCCCGTGATGAGCGAGGGCGGTTCCATCACCGAGGGCATCGGCCAATCGCGCGTGCCGGGCAACCTGGAAGGCGCGCCGATTGATGACGCGTTGCAGGTGACCGATGAGGAAGCGCTGGAGCAGGTCTTCGACCTGACGCTGCATGAGGGCCTGTGCATCGGCGGCAGCGCCGGCGTCAATGTGGCCGCCGCGGTGAAGCTGGCGCGGATGATGGGGCCGGGGCATCGCATCGTGACCATCCTTTGTGATGGCGGGGCGCGCTATCAGTCCAAGCTGTTCAATCCGGAATTCCTTCGCTCCAAGGGCCTGCCCGTGCCAAGCTGGCTGGCATGACCCTCGAAATCATCGAGCTTGGCCGCTCCATTCGCGAGCGTGATCCGGCGCGGCCCTCCTGGCCGGAGGTCATCTTCTCCTATCCCGGCCTGCATGCCGTGCTCTGGCACCGGCTGGCGCATTGGCTCTGGATGCGGGGGCTGCGCGGCCTGGGGCGTTTCGCGTCGCATCTGGCGCGCATGCTGACGGGGATCGAGATCCATCCCGGCGCCCGAATTGGCCGGCGACTATTCATTGACCATGGCATGGGCGTGGTCATCGGCGAGACCGCGACCATCGGCGATGACGTGACGATCTATCATGGCGTGACGCTGGGCGGCCTCTCGCTCAAGGCGGGCAAGCGCCACCCCGATGTCCTGGATGGCGCGGTGCTCGGCGCCGGCGCGCAGGTGCTGGGGCCGATCACGGTGGGCCGTGGCGCGCGCGTCGGCGCCAATGCCGTGGCGGTTGCTTCCGTGCCCGATGGCACCACGGTGGTGGGGATTCCCGCCCGCTGCTCCGGCCCCGATTGCCCCGAGGTCATCACCGTCGGCTACGGCCTGCCGGCGCAGGAGATCGACCCGGTGGGCGAGCGGCTTGCCGCTTTGGAGGGCGAAATGCGCGCCCTTCGCGTCGCGTTGGAGCAGCGCCGGGCTGGTTGAGTTTTGCGCCGCGTGAATTCCGGGTGAAGCTTTGGCCGGGAAGTGCGATGTAGCAGCTTCCAAGCCAGGAGTTTGCCCGATCGTGACCACTCGCATCACCCGCCGCGCCGCCATCGTCGGCGCCAGCCTTCTGCCCACCGCCCTCGCGCTTCCCGCCCTGGCGCAACCGGCCTGGCCCTCGCGCCCTGTCCGCATCGTTGTTCCCTTCGCGCCTGGCGGTTCGGTGGACACCATGGCGCGCGCCATCGCGACCCGCATGGGCGAGCGCACGGGCCAGACCGTCACGGTCGAGAATCGTCCCGGCGCCAATGGCACGGTGGGCGGCATCGGCGTCTCGCAAGCCGCACCCGATGGCTACACGCTGCTGGTCTCGGCCTCGGTGCAGACCATCGCACGCCTCGTGATGCGCGCGCCGGGCTACGACCCCCTGACCGACCTCAAGCCCATCGCCCGCGTGGGCGAGGGGCCTTGCCTCATGGCCATCAACCCCTCCCGCCCGCAAACCACCATGGCGGAGATGGCGACCGCCATGCGTGCCAATCCGCGCGACTGGTCGGCCGGGGTTTCGGCGCTGGGTTCGGCGGGGCACCTGGCTTCGATCGAATTCGTTCGGCAGGTGGGCGCCGACATCACCTTCGTACCGTATCGCGGCACCGCGCCCATCCTGGTGGATCTGCTGGGCGGGCGGCTTGGCTTCAACACCGACCCCATGCTGGCCATGCTGCCGCCGGTGCGCGCCAACAGCCTGCGCGGCATCGCCCTCACCGCGCCGCAGCGCAGCGCCGCCGCGCCCGAAATCCCCACCACCGCCGAGGCCGGCTTTCCGAGCGTGGACGCGCATTCCTGGTGGGCCATCTGGGGCCCGCCGCGCATGCCCGACGGCGTCATCGCGCGCATCAATGCCGAGGTGGAGGCCATCATGGGCGAGGAGGCGATCCGCACCCGCCTCTCCGGCCTGGGCATCGTGCCCTTGTTCCAGGCCGGGGCCGCGCTCGACAACTACATCGCGCGCGATTTCGACAAGGCGCAGACCTTGCTGCGCCTGGCTCGCGTCGAGCCGGAATAGAGCCTGCTCAGCGCACCAAGTATAGCGTCAGCGCCGGAAAGACGCTGAGCAGGACGAGCACCACCGCCGTCGTCACGCAATAGGGGATGGTCCAGAGGAAGATCTGGCCCGGCTTCATCCTCGTGACGGCGGCCGCAATGAACAGCGCGATGCCGACCGGGGGCGAGACCAGCCCCAGCACCAGGTTGATCGAGACCACCACGCCGAAATGCACGGGATCAATCCCGTAGATGTCGGTGGCGATGGGCAGCAGGATGGGCACCACCATGATGAGGCCCGGAATTCCGTCAATCACCGTGCCGATCACCAGCAGGATCAGGTTGACCAGCAGCATGAAGGAGACGGGGCCGGTCGCGATGGTCTGCATCCAGGCGGCGATGTCCTGCGGCACCTTGCCGAAGGTCAGCACCCAGCCGAACACGGCCGCCGTCGCCACCATGAACAGCACCACCGCCGCGTTCCGCCCGGCCGACAGCAGCATGCGCGGCAAGTCGCGGTCATGGAATTCCCGCGTGACGAACCGGCCGATCAGATAGGCGGCGACGCAGGCCACGGCGGCACTCTCCGTCGCGGTCGCGATGCCGGTGGTAATGCTGCCGATGATGACGAGCGGGATGAGCAGCGGCATGCCGCCATCGCGCAGCAGGCGCAGCCGATCCCCCCAGCTCAGCGGGCGCGGGGTGGGGAAGGGGCGCAGCAGCCCCACGCAGAAGATCACAAGGAAGAAACCCGCCGCCATCATCAGGCCGGGGATGATGCCGGCCAGGAACATGTCGCCCGTCGCCACGCGCGCCAGCACCGCATAGACCACGAACATCATCGAGGGCGGGATGATCGGCGCCAGCAAGCCGGCCGAGGCGGTGGTGGCGACGGAGAAGCGGCGATCATACCCCTCGCGGTCCATCTCGGGGACGATGACGCGGCTCATGATGGCGATCTGCGCCGCGGCCGAGCCCAGGATGCTCGCCATCAGCGCGTTGGAGAGGATGTTGATATAGGCCAGGCCGCCGCGCACCGTGCCGACGAAGGCGCGCGCCAGGCCGATGAGGCGCGTGGTGATCCCCGCGCCATTCATCACCTCGCCCAGGATGAGGAAAAGGGGAATCGCCAGCAGCCCGTAATTCTCCACGCCGCCGAACATCTGGATCGGGTAGGAGCCGAGCAGCACCTGGTTGTTGCTCGCGAAAATATAGGCCGCCGCCGAAAGCGCCAGCACGATGCCGATGGGCGCGCCGATGAAGAGCAGGAAGCCGAAGGCGAAGCCGGTGATCAAATCTCGGCCTCCTGGCGCTCGGCGAAGGCCTCGCCCGTGATCATCGCGGCCATGTCCTCCACCAGATTGGCCGTGGCGTGGATGGTGGTGGTGAGCGAGAACCAGGGCATCACCAGGAAGAACAGCCATTTCGGCAGGTTCAGCGTGGTGGGCCGCTCCATGTAGATGCCGTTGAAATTCACCTCGAAGAAGGTCTGGAGGTTCCAGCCGCTGGCGATCAGCGTCGGCAGGTCGAACCACCACCAGCACAGCACGAGCATGAGCACGCCGAAGCCCAGCACCAGCGCATCCACCACCACGCGCGCCGCGTGGCGCAGGCGGCCGGGCAGGGGGTCGGTCAGTAGCGTCACGGCGAAATCCAGGCGTTGGTGCACCAGCAGGGATGCGCCGATGAAACAGGTCCAGATCATGGCGAAGACCGCCGCCTCATCCACCCAGAACAGCGAATAATTCAGGCTGCGGGTGACGACGTTGAGCAGAACGAGGCCCAAAACCAGGGCCATGCAGACGACAAGGGCCGCGCGCTCGACGGCGGCCAGGCCAAGGCTGACGCGCCGCATCAGGAAGCCGAGGCTCCTGCCATGTGAGCGCGAGGGGGCAGCGCCCCCCCGTGATCAGGGCAATCCACCTCAGCCGCGCGGGAAGGCTGCGCGCAGCTGCGCCAGCGCCGGCGCCCTCGGACCCCAGGCGCGGTCGAACTGCGCCACCGCATCGCCGAAGAATTCGGGGCCGGTCGGGCGGACCTGCATGTTGCTCGCGCGCAGTTGGGCGCCTTGGCGCGCCTCGCGCTCCGGCATGGAATCGCAGAGTGCGTCCAGCGCTTCGGTCATGGTGCCGCGGATCAACTCGCGGTCGGGCGGAGCCAGCGTGCCGAAGACGCGGGCGGACATCATGCCCACCGCCGGGAACATGAAGTGGTTGGTCAGCAGCATCGTCCGGCACAGCTCCTGGAAGCGGTTGTTGATGATGCTTTCGAAATCCAGGTCCACGCCGTCAATCTGGCCGTTGGACAGCGCCTCGAAGATGGCGGGCAGCGGCAGCGGCGTGGGCGCCATGCCGATCAGGTTGAAGAAGTCGCGCGTTGGCGCCGCCGGCGTGATGCGGATCTTCTTGCCGCGCAGATCGGCCAGGCTCGTCGTCACGTCGCGTGTGCTGATCTGGCGCATGCCAACCATGCCGTAGCGGAAGCCCACGCAGCCCGTGGCCTGCGGCAGCCCGGTCAGCAGGCCCAGCGCGATGGGGTGGCGCAGCATCCGCACCGCCTCCTCGATGTCACGCGCGACGAAGGGAGCGAGCAGCGCGCCGAAGGCGTCCACGCGGTTGCTGATCTCGGAGACGGTGAGCAGGCAGAGGTCCAGCGCGCCGGTCTGCATTTGCTGCAGCATCGCCGCCTCATTGCCCAACTGGCCCGAGGGGAACAGCGTGACGGAGAAGCGCCCGCCGGAGGCATCGCGCAGCCGCGTGCCCCAGGCCGTCAGTTGCTGGTTCCAGGTATGGGCGGGCGGGGTGATGAGGCCCATGCGCAATTCGCGCGGCGCCTGGGCGCGGGCGTGATTGGCGGGCAGGGCCAGGCTGCCGGCGCCAGCCAGGGCGGCGAGGCTGGCGCGGCGGGTCAGGGAACGCGTCATCGAATCTCTCCGTCCGTGTCAAATGCAGATTTAGGTATGTGCGACAGGCATGTCAGCTTTGCAAGCTTGCCGGAGGTCATTCCACCTTGATGACGAGCTTGCCGAAATTCCGGCCCTTGAGCAGCCCGATAAAGGCGTCCGGCGCGGCCGGCAGCCCCACCACCACATCCTCGCGCCATTGCAACTGGCCGGCGCGGATCAGCCCCAGCATCACCGCGCGGAACTGGCCATAGCGCTGCCAGCCATGGTCGCTGACGATGAAGCCCTGGATGCGAAGCCGCTTGCGGACCACCGGGCCGAGATTGGGGCCGGGGGGTGCGCCGGCCGCATCGGCGCCGGGTGCGATGTTGTATTGCGCGATCATCCCGCACATCACCATGCGGCCGAAATCGCGCAGCCGCGGAAACACCGCCGCCTGCACATGCCCGCCGACATTCTCCCAATAGACGTCAATGCCTTCGGGGCAGGCGGCATCAAGCTGCGCGTCGAGGTCGCCGCGATGATCCAGGCAATCGTCAAAGCCCAGTTCCTCCTTCACGAAGGCGCATTTGGCCGGCCCGCCCGCAATGCCGATGACGCGGCTGCCGCGCGCCTTGGCGATCTGTCCGGCCACCTGGCCCACCGCACCCGAGGCGGCGCTGATCACCACCGTCTCGCCCGGCTTGGGCTCGCCGATATCCTCAAGCCCCACCCATGCGGTGAGGCCTGGCATGCCCAGCACGCCCAGATTGGCCGAGAGCGGCACCTCATTCACATCCACGCGGCGCAGGCGTCCGCCATCCATCACGCAGAAGCGCTGCCAGCCCTGGCCGCCCATGACGGTATCGCCGGGCGCGAAGGCCGGATCATCGGAGGCGACGACCTCGCCCACGGTCGCACCTTCCATCACGCCGCCGAGATCCACCGGCTTGGCGTAGCTTTTCGCGTCGCTCATCCGGCCACGCATATAGGGATCGAGGCTGAGGAAGCGGTTGCGGATCAGCACCTGGCCACGGCCAGGCAGCGGCACGGGGCGTTCGACAATCTCGAAATCCTCCCGCACCGGTTCGCCCACCGGGCGGCGCTTCAGCAGGACCTGGAGGTTGTTCTCGCTCATGGCTCGCAGCCTTCCTCGGTAAGGAGCGCGCGGACCATCGCTTCGGTCACGCCGCTTTCGGTGAATACATCGCCTGGTGCGCGCAGCAGCACGAAGCGCATGGCGCCGTCGCGTGCCTTCTTGTCGGCCCGCATGCGCGCCATCAGGCGCTCCACGCTGAAGCGGCGGGGCAGGGCCGCGATGCGGTTGGGCAGCCCCACCTCGCGCAGGTGTTCGCGCACACGGCCGGGCATTTCCTGGGAGCACAGCCCAAGCCGGGCCGAGAATTCGGTGGCGAGGCCCAATCCGATGGCCACCGCCTCGCCATGCAGCAATTCGCCGCCATAGCCGCACTCGGCTTCCAGCGCGTGGCCGAAGGTGTGGCCGAGGTTGAGCAGGGCGCGCCCGCCCTCGGGCTTCGTCTCGAATTCATCATCCACGACGACGGCGGATTTCAGCTTGCAGCTTTCCAGCACGGCATGGGCCAGCGCCGCGGCATCGCCCTGCATGGCGCGCGGCCCCTCGCTCTCGCACCACTCCCAGAGCGGACCTTGCAGGAGGCCGTGCTTGGCGACCTCCGCCCAGCCCGCCCGCAATTCGCGCGGCGGCAGGGTTCGCAGCGTGGCCGTATCGGCCAGCACCAGCTTGGGTTGGTGGAAGGCGCCGAGCAGGTTCTTGCCGTGGCTGGTGTTGATGCCGGTCTTGCCGCCGACGGAACTATCCACCTGGGCCAGCAGCGTCGTCGGGCATTGCACGAAGGGCAGGCCGCGCAGCACCGCGGCGGCGGCGAAGCCGGCGAGATCTCCCACCACGCCGCCACCGAGCGCCACCACGCAAAGCCGGCGATCCGCCTCGGCCGAGAGGATGCCATCCACCAGCCGCTCGAACTGGGAGAAGCTCTTGCTGGCCTCTCCGGGTGGCACCAGGAATTCAGCGGCGATGGTAAAGCCGGTATCGGCCAGGGATTCGCGCAGCGTGGGCAAGTGCAGCGGCGCCACCGACTGGTCGCTGACGATGACGACGCGCCGGCCCTCCAGCCTTTGCGCCATCTCGGTGCCGGCGCGCTTCAGCACGCCCTCGCCGATCACGATGTCGTAGGCGTTGCGGGAGAGGGCGACGCGCAGACGCTCCGGCGGGCGGTGGGCGGCCAGGGCCTCGGCCACGCGGCGCGTGGTCACGTCGGGGTGTTCATCGCTGCAAAGAAGGGTCACATCGGCCTCGGCATAGGCGGGGTGGCGGGCGGCCATCAGGCGTTCCAACACCTCGCGCGGGTCCTGGTCCACGAATAACGGGCGGTGGTCACGGCCCGCCACGCGGCGCATCAGGGTGGAAAGGCGGCATTTCAGCCAGAGCGCGGTGGCACCCGATTCACGGATGGCGGCGCGCGAGCGGGGGTCCATATAGGCGCCGCCGCCAGTGGCGAGCACGATGGGTTCGCCCGAATTGAGCAGCCGCGAGATGACCCGGCGCTCGCCCTCGCGGAAATGCGCCTCGCCATAGCGGGCGAAGATTTCCGAGATGGGGATGCCGGCCGCCTGCTCGATCTCGGTATCGGCATCGCAAAAGGGCAAGCCGAAGCGCGCCGCGAGGCGACGGCCGATGGAGGATTTCCCCGCCCCCGGCATGCCGACCAGTACGATACTGCGCATCGGTGGAGCGTGAAGGGAATCGGGCTGGGCGAGGTTGCGTGACACTGTGCCCAAGGCTAGCACAATCCTTGAATCGCGCGAGGGGATGCCCAGCCCGCCATGTTTCGCCGTCCGGTCCTGACCCTGATTTTACTGTTGCTCTGCGCTGGCGCGCTGGGGCTGCTGGCGCTTGGCGCCTTCCCCCCCGCCGTCCCCACGGCCCCGGTCGAGCGCGTGCTGCCGAATGACCGCTTCCAGGTGCGGTGACACTCATACGGGATGAATCGCCACCTCGAATCCTTCCTGGAGATGATGGCGGCCGAGCGCGGGGCCGCGCGCAACACGCTCGAAGCCTACCGGGCCGATCTTGAGGGCGCGCTGGCGCATCTGGGGGGCGATGCCGACCGGGCCACGGCCGAGGAACTGCGCGGTTGGCTGGCCACCCAGGCCATGTTTTCCGCCCGCACCCAGGCGCGGCGGCTTTCCTCGCTGCGGCAATTCTACCGCTTCCTGGCCCGCGAGGGGCTGCGCGCCGATGATCCCACGGAATTGCTGGACGCCCCCAAGGCGCCCGCCCCCCTGCCCAAGGCGCTGAGCGAGGCCGAGGTCACGCAACTGATCGAGGGCGCGCAAAAGCTCTCCGCGGCTCAGGCGCCGGTGGCGGTCGCCGCGATCGAGCTGCTCTACGCCTCGGGCCTGCGCGTCACCGAACTCGTGACGCTGCCCGCCGGCATGCTGCGCGCCGATGAACCCTTGGTCACCGTCATGGGAAAGGGCCGCAAGGAGCGCCTGGTGCCGATCTCCCGCCGCGCGCGGGAGGCGGTGCAGGCCGCGCAGGAGGGGTTGGTCCCGCGCGGCAAGGGCAGGCTTTCGGCGAAGAAATGGCTGCTGCCCTCAAGGGGGGCGAATGGGCACCTGACGCGGCAGGGGGTGGGGCTGCTGCTGAAGCAGGCGGCGCTGGCCGGCGGGCTGGATCCGGCCAAGGTCAGCCCGCATGTCCTGCGGCACAGCTTCGCCACGCATCTGCTGTCTCGCGGCGCCGATTTGCGGGCGCTGCAAACGCTGCTCGGTCATGCCGACATCGCCACCACGCAAATCTACACGCGCGTGCTGGAGGAGAGGCTGCGGGCGGTGGTGGAGGAACACCACCCGCTGGCGCGGGGTTAGAGCGGGATGCGTTGAGGCGGAATCGCCGAAAACGTTGAATCCCGCTCTCAGCAGTGGCGAGACCATGAAAGTGAGCGCAAGCGAACGCATCATGGTCTAGGGTATCATCTGATCAAACGGAATCGTTTGATCGAATAAAGATGCCGGTGATTCAATGATCTGGAGCTTTTTTCGTGAGCCCTTCCGGACGGAAAAACTCTAGGCTTCGCCAAGGCGCGGATGCATGTAGTTCAGCCGCGCACGTCGCGCATGAGTTGCCGCAGCCGGGCCGCGGCCTCGCTTCCCTTGCGGCAATCCCGCCACATCGCCTCGGCCACGCGCTGATGGACGGATACGGCTTCTTCCGCTGCCGTGATGCCGGCCACGCCCGTCGCGGCCGAGGGCGGCGCATCGGCCGCGATGGGGGAGGTGATGACATGCGCGCGATCCCGCCCGCGCAGCACCATGAAGGAGGCTGTAGGCTGGACGCCGGTGGCGAGGCCCAGCTGCAATCCGATCGGCACGGTTTCCATGATGACGGCCATGGCCTCCGCTTCCTGCGCCGCGGCTTCGCGGGCACGGGCACGGGAGGCCTCGGGGATGTTCAAGCCGCCGGCGACACCCTCGTTCAGGAAGGTGACGATGGCAGATTCGCTCAGCACGGCGATCACGCTGGGCCGCTTCTGGATGTAGAGCCGCTTGCGGGCGGTCAGCGCGCCCAGGCCCTGTTCAATGACGGAGATGGCCACGTTGCGGTCCGGTCCGGCGGGCACGGCCTGGGTCCAGGCTTCGGCCAGCGCGCCTTCCAGTGCATCGCCCGTGATCTGCCAGCAAAAGGCGCCGCCCACGAGCAGGATCTGGTCGGCCTGTTCCTCCAGGCCGCGCAGGCGCTCCTGGAAGGCGGCGGGGCGGGCAAAGTATTCGA
>Ga0209103_1000633_pt1 | contig 10767 bp, 5 predicted proteins | sample 4C3metaG_FD_184152 | JGI IMG/M metagenome (GOLD analysis project Ga0209103, IMG submission 184152) | Freshwater bacterial and archeal communities from Indian Creek, Illinois, USA - 4C3 metaG (SPAdes) (version 2) | ecosystem: Environmental > Aquatic > Freshwater > Unclassified | place: USA: Indian...
CGTCCGCTGGACGGGGAAACCCGTCTGGCGGCGTGGTAAAACGTGGAATCCCGACCGGATTGACGCGATTTCGGCCTTCAAGCCGCGAAATCACGAGCATTCGGCGGATTGTTCAGACCTTCCCTAGGCGATGCAACGCCTTCGGAAGGGACGAAGAAGGGTGAAGACATCCACCGGTCCCCACCAGCTTCGCTGCGCTTGATCACCGATGAGCGAATCGCACAGGCACCTTCGAAAGCGAGCAGAAGATCCCAAGGGCTGCCGAATCCGTCGGGAAGGAACTGACCGAACGATTCGGACCAGTTGCTGTTGACGCATGGGCCGCGACCGAAAAGCGCGTGAGACAGCGTGTGGCTCCATCGCTTGTCTATGAGACAGTCGCGTATCGCCTTCATGAAGGCAGCCGTATAGCTACCACTGCCCTCGCTGCCTCCCGTGCCGAAGATCGCTGGCTGTTGAATTTCCCGATCGCTGCCGTCAACGATGGCGATGACGCATTCCATCCAGTCCATCGCTGCGCCTCGTAGATGGCGCTTCAGACCAAAAACCAAATCCAGCTTGCCGCCATCTTCCGAATCATCAGGCTTCGTGCCACCGGTGATTTCGGCGATGACGCGGCGCGTCTCAGAGATCGATGCGCGGAAGGCATCGAATCGAGGATCCTGAGAATCTTCCAGATCCATTAGGACTTTCCGTGACGTTTTTTCGCTTGATCCCGGATAGAAGCCTGAGCGCGCTCCCCATGGGTTCAGCAGCGGCGTCGGTGCATAGCGATTGAGGAGAAAATCCAAAAGCGCCGGCTCATCCGCGTGGCTGGCGAGCAGGAAGCGCTCGCCTTCCCACCAGCCCCTGGCCTCTGGGTCGAGCTGCTCGGACACCAGGCGCAGCACGCCGAGTGCTTTGAGGTAGTGGGCCAGCGGGGTGGGAGCGCAGCCGTCGAGTCGGTGCAGGATCATGGTGCGGCTCCCTGTTGCAGGCGCTGTACCCAGATCGCCATCAGCGGCCGCCAGTCGCAGCGGTCGCCTGCGGCCAACGCAGCGAGGTAGGCGTCGGTGGCGGCGGGCGACGGCAGCAGGTCGAGCCCGGGCAGATCGAGCTGTCGCAGCATCAGGCGCAGGAACAGGCGGGTGATGCGGCCATTGAAATCGGCAAACGGGTGGATGCTGAGCAGGCGCCCTTCGGCGAAAGCCAGGGCTTCGAGCTGCAAGGCGTTGTCGGCCGCGGCGTGCTCGAGACGAGCGGCAAGATCGCGCGAGTATTCGCGCATCAGCATCGGGACACGGAAGTGCTCCGGCGCGGTATGGGTGCCGACCATCACGTCGATGCGGCGCCACCCGAGAAAGGCAGGCACCAGTTCGTCGCAAAGGCGACGCTGCAGGTCGAGAATCAGCCCGTCATCGAGCACGCGATCATCGAAGCGGCCGTGTTCGATGTCCTGCTCGACTTCGAGAACTCGCGCGGCCAGCAGCGGTGCCAGCTCGGCGTAGCTCAGCCGGCCGTGGGTGGTTTCGAGATAACGGGTGGCATGGGCCGGCGGGCGTGCAGCGCTTCCAGAGTCTCCAGGCTCACCGGCTCGCCCTCGAAGGCCATGCTCTGCGCCACGTTGCGCGGGATGCGTTGCCAGCGCCGCCGGGCCTTTTCCTCCGGCGCAAGCTTCTTCCAAGCTTCGATGGCTTGCTTCCAGTCCATGCCTTGCATTCTGTTCCTCCAGCAGCGGGTCGGCAAGCGGCAGCCGCGATGCGCGTTGGTCGGCGGCGCGCAGCAGGGCTTCGCGGTAGGCCAGGGCGTAGGGGCCATGGCGTTGCAGCAATCCCAAAACGCGCTCGGTCCAGCCGCGGCCGGTGACCGGATTCAGGCCGGCAGCGGCGGCATCGAGCTGGAGGCGGCTGGCCGGCAGTTCGATGTACTGGCCCCTGCCGTCCACGAGCCGCAGCGCAGGCAGGATTTCGCCGTCGCGCACGCCGCGCAGGCGCAGTTGGCTGTCGTTGGCGCGCTGATCGGCTGGCGAGGCATGCCAGGCCATGCGTACCTTGCCGTGATGGCTGCAGACCAGGTAGGCCAGCAGGTCGAAATCGTCGGCAGCAAGATCGAGGATCTCCTGCTCCAGGGCATTTGGTGGCGAGGGCGGCACGGCGGGCCGCTCGGCCAGCATGCCGGCTTGTTGCAGCAGCTCCCGCCAAGGCCCCAGCAGGGCCGGATGCTCGGGTTGATGGCGAATCAGCACGGCAAACAAGGCCAGGGTGCTGGCCAGCTCGTGGCGAAAGCCCTGACGCCTGCGGTCGGGTGGGTCGGGGTAGAGCTGACGCACACCCAGCCAGGCCTGCTTGGGGGCCTTGGCAAGGTCCTGGCGCTGCGGGCGCGCCGCGCCAACCATCGAGTTCTGGAACGGGGCCAGCGCTTTGCCGGCATCGTGCCAGCGGCCCGCCAGATCGAGCAGCGCGACGTCGGCCAGGCCGATGGTCTCGGCCATGGCGGCCACCTGCCGGCCCACCTCGGCCCCGTGCGTGGCAATGGTCTGCCAACTCAGGGTCACGCTCTCGGATTCACCGTCCTCGCAGGCTCCGGCCTGCTGGGGCACGGAGGCCGCAGCCACCGAGGGCACCGCCTGGGTGCTGTGCGGACTCCAGCCGGTAAGCGTGTGGTAGCCGCCGCAGTCGGCGGCCACCAGCACGGCCTGCCCCGGGTAGAGGTCCTTGCGGGCGGCCACGCGCCAGCCGCCATCGAGATAGTCCCAGACCCAGGCGCGGATTTTCTCGCGCAGCTTGGGTGACTTTTTGCTGCTGGTTTCGGTGCCGCACAGCCAGTCGCGGGCCGCGAGGAAGGGCACATTGCACAAGGCGTCGCGGGCGGCGGCAAGATCGTCCGGCGGGTGCCTGGCATCCTTGGCGATTTCGGCCCAGAACACCTGCAGGTCGCGTTCCTCGCCGCTGCGGATGAAGCGCGAGATGTCGATGTCGGCCCCGGACAGATCGGGCGTGGTGTCGAACAACTCGTCGAGTTCGTGCCGCAGCAAGAGGTGGCGTGCCGAGTAGGGGTAGAGCCGGGCGAGCCGCTGCGGGTGTGTTTGTTCGAAGACTTCGAGTGCCAGCGGCGAGACCTCGTCGAGCAGTGTCAGCGCTTCGCGGGCGGCATCGAGATCCTCCGGGGTGTAGGGCAGGGCCTGCGCTTCGTGGGCCTTTCGCCGCTTTGCGTCTTCCGGGCCGGGCTCGGCTGGTTGCGGGTCGATCACGATGACCTGCGCCTTGCCGCCCCAGCGCGCCGCGCGGCCGAAGCGCTGCACCAGACTGGCCCAAGGAGCCAGTTGCGTGACCAGCACGGCGGCGGACAGATCGACGCCGGCTTCGACGACTTGGGTGGCGACGATGATGCGGTCGGTGCCCGGCGCGCAGGCCTCGCGATTCAAGAAGGTTTCGCGCCAATGGCGGCGGTCAGCAGGCCGGAAGCGGCTGTGCACCAGTCGCAGGTCGGTGCCCGAGAGGGTTTCGTCCCTGCTCAGCCGGTCATGGATCTCGATAGCCCGCTGCACGGTGTTCATCACCACCAGGGTGGGGCCAGCAGCACCACGGCCGCCGGCGTGATGGGCCTGCACGATCTTCTGGGCGATGGCACCCGCATCGTCGAGGGCGATGAGTTCATGGGGTTTCTTGACCCCCTCCCAGAGCGGGCCTTGACGCTGATCCGACGGAATCTCGCTACGTGGCAGGGTGTGGGCGAGACCGCGCGTCTCCGGGCTCTGGCCGAGCCAGGCCGCCTGCAAGGTGGCGCTCATCCACCAGCTCCGGCAGGGCCGCAGGGCTTTGCCGGCGGCTTCGTCCTGACGGCGGAAGGCCTGCAACTGCCCCGAGGTGGCCAGGCCTACGTCCATCAACTGCACTTCGTCCATCACCCACAGGCAGTCCTGGTTCAACAGCCCGAACTCCAGCGGCCAGCGCGCCCGTGGTGCGGCATAACCCCGGTTGAGTGCCCGCGACAGCAGCATGTCCTGGGTGCCGATCAGCACTGCGGAATGCTCGGGGTGGAGGCTCCATTCGCCGGCATCGGCCCCGCCCATCAGTCGATGCACTCCCACCTTGCCGGCATGGTCTCCGGTGCCTGGCCAAAGCCGGTTCGTGCGTTCGAGTGCCTTGTGGATCTCGTCCTCGGTCTGTTCGACCAGAGTGCGCATCGGCAGGCACCAGACCAGTCGCCGCGGCCAGTGTGGGTCATCGCGCTCCACCCGGTTCCACAACCACGCCGCCAGCACCCCCAAGGTCTTGCCAAAGCCGGTGGGGATGCGGATCAGGCGATCCGGGCAGTCGCTGCTGCCGGCCAGCTCGGCCTGCCAGGCGTGCGGGGCACGCGCCGCCCCCGCCGACCCGAATGGCCCTGCGAGCCGGCGGAAGTACTCGCGAAAGTCGGTTCGGTCCATGCTTTCCATCCCCTGTGGCGATTCGAATGCCGTATTGCGGCCAAGCCGCCGTGAGCACCCTGGGCGTAGGTGTAGCAGCGTGCTGTCTCAAATCCTGAGACGCTCTGCGGATCATGCCGATTTTCCAGCCCGTCACCATCCCGGCGAATCCGGGTCAGCTTGCCGTGGCGTGTTGGCGACGGCATCCTGCTTGCCCGGTCGGGGAACAGGCGATGACAAAGCGCAAAGCAGGGACAGTCAACGGAAGCAAACGCGAACCGATGTCGCGGGTCGATACCGCCTGGTTGCGCATGGAGCGATCCACCAACCTGATGATGATCACGTCGGTGATGATGTTCGAAACGCCGCTGGCAATCGAACGGCTGAAACGACTGGTTCGCGACCGATTCCTGGCCTACCCGCGATTCCGGCAGAAGGTGGTCGAATCGACCATGGGGCCGCATTGGGAAACCGACCCGGATTTCGATCTCGACTGGCATGTGCGGCTCTCCGCGCTGCCGGGCCGCGGTGGCAAGCGCGAACTGGAGCGTTTCGTCAGCCAGATGGCCAGCACCCCGCTGGATTCGAGCAAGCCGCTCTGGCAGTTTCATCTGGTGGAGCGCTACGGCAGTGGCTCGGCGCTGGTCTGCCGCATTCACCATTGCTATGCCGACGGCATCGCCTTGGTGCAGGTACTGCTCTCGATGACCGATGTCGAGGCCCGTCCGCAGAAGGCCGAGCCGCTGGTCAAACGCTGGCTCAAGAAGGCCGAGCATGCCAAGGTCGCCCAGCGCGTCGGCGTGATCGGCCGTTACGTCGAGATGGGCGGCAAGGTGCTGGAGAAGGGCCTGAACTTCTACCGCGATCCCTCGCTGGCCGCCGTGCTCGCCAACGAGGGCAAGGAATTGGCGAAGGAGCTGGCCTACGCACTCGCGCTCGAGGACGACCCGGCCACCGTGCTGAAGATGCCGTTGGGGGTGAGCAAGCGCTGCGCCTGGGCCGAACCGCTGAAGCTCGCCGACGTCAAGGCGGTGGGGCGGGCCTTCTGCTGCACCGTCAACGACGTGCTGCTGGCCTCGGTGGCCGGTGCCTTGCGCAGTTACCTGATCGAGCGCGGCGAGGTGCTCGATGGCCGCAACATTCGTTGCACGGTGCCGGTGAACCTTCGCCCGCTCGAGCACGCCAAGCAGCTCGGCAACCACTTTGGCCTGGTGTTTCTTGAACTGCCGGTCGGCGAGCCGAACCCAGTGGCGCGGCTGGAAAAAGTGGCCGCCAGCATGCGCCAACTGCGCAAGTCGCGGCAGGCGATCATGGCCTTCGGTCTGTTGGCCGCATTGGGCATGGCCCCGACCTCGCTGCAGCGGATTGCGCTGGAGCTGTTCTCGCGCAAGGCCAGTGCCGTGGCCACCAACGTACCCGGCCCGCAGAGCCCGCTGTACCTTGCCGGCAGCAAGGTCAAGGACATGATGTTCTGGGTGCCGCAGACTGGCGGCATCGGCATTGGCGTGTCCATCCTCAGCTACAACGCCCAAGTGCATTTCGGGCTGATTGCCGACGCCAAGCTGATGCCCGACCCGGATTCGGTGATCCGCCGCTTCGAGCCGGAGTTCGACAAGCTGCTCTACCTCGCCCTGATGGCTGGTTGGGAGGACGGGCTTTCACCGGCCCACGCCGAGGCGATTGTCCACAATGCCTGTGGACAATCGTCTGGACAGGCATGGGACGAAGCGGCTGTCAGCCTTGCCGAACAAGGCTGTCAAGACACCCTGCGCAATTCATGAGCAGGTCGTGTCGCGTTGACCGGCATGGCCAGGGCCGGTATGATTCGCGGCCTCGGTTCGACCGGGCGGTTAGCTCAGCGGTAGAGCACTGCTTTCACACGGCAGGGGTCACAGGTTCAAGCCCTGTACCGCCCACCATTTTGGGGCACCCTCGCGGGTGCCTTCTTTTTTTCGCCATGGCATGAGCGTGCTCCTGTTCCACGCCGGCCTCGATGGACCGGCCGAGACGGCCGACAGCCTCGACGATGCCGAGCGCCTGCGGGTGGCGCGCAAGCGTGATGCCCTGCAAGGCCGGCGCCAGCAGGCCGCCTTGGTGTTCGTGCGCCAGTGTCTGGCCCGGTGCTTCGACCTCGATCCCGCGCAGCTGCCCCTGCGGCGCGCACCGAACGGCAAGCCGCAGGTCGATCCTGCCGGCTGGCAGGCGCTGGGCCGCAGCGATCCGCCGCCGCAGTACAGCCTGAGCCATTGCGGCGGCCACGCCCTGCTGGCCATCGCCGACTGCGCGGTCGGGGTCGATCTCGAAGCACGCATCCTGCAGGCACGCCCGGCATTGGCGGCGCGGGTGCTGGCGGCCGAAGCGTTCCGGGTTTGGCAGGCGCTCGATCCGGAGTGCCGGATCGATGCCCTGACCACGGCCTGGGTGCGCAAGGAGGCCGTGTTGAAAGCGAGTGGCCTCGGCCTCGGGTTCGGCCTTCGACGATTGGAGCCGGGCTGGGATGCCGGCCCGGCCCGGGTCGATCTGGGCCGGCACGGACGCTGGCAGGTGGTCGATGTCGAAGCCCCCGACGGCCACCGGGCCGCGCTGGCCCTGCCGGTCGAACGTCTGCACGGCGGCTCGGTAGGAATTCATTCATAATTCTAATGCCGCTCACCGCCACCGAAGGAACCGGAATGCGCCGTCTCGTCGCCCTGAATCGCCACACCCTCGCCCTGGCTATCGGCCTTGGTCTGCCCACCCTTGCTCTTGCCCAGAACGCAGCACCGGCTGCCGCCCGCGAAGGCAGCGACGCCGCCACGCTGGACGCGATCACCGTGACCGCCACCCGTCGTGCCGAAGACGCCCGCCAGGTGCCGATCGCGGTCAGCGCCATCGACGGCGAACGCCTCGACGTGGCGCGCTCGGGTGGCGAGGACATCCGCTTCCTCGCCGCCCGCGTGCCCAGCCTCAACATCGAATCGTCGTTCGGCCGCACCTTCCCGCGCTTCTACATCCGTGGTCTGGGCAACACCGATTTCGACCTCAATGCCTCGCAACCGGTGTCGCTGGTCTATGACGATGTCGTGCTGGAGAACGTCGCCCTCAAGGGCTTCCCGGTGTTCGACCTGGAGGGCATCGAGGTGCTGCGCGGCCCGCAGGGCACGCTGTTCGGCCGCAACACGCCGGCCGGCGTCATCAAATTCAATTCGGTCCGACCCGATTTCACCCGCTCCGGCTACGGCCGGATCAGCTACGGCGAGTTCGAGACGCTGAACGCCGAAGGCGCCATCGGCGGTGCCCTGACCGAGACCCTGGCCGGTCGTGCTTCGTTGCTCTACCAGCGCCGTGGCGATTGGGTCGATAACACCTTCGCCGGCACTCGCCGCAACACGGCCCTGGAAGGCTACGAAGACATGGCCTTCCGCGGCCAGTTGCTGCTGCAGGGCAGCGAGGATTTCGAGGCCCTGCTGGCGCTGCAATCGCGCCGCCTGGAGGGTACGGCCCGGCTGTTCCGCGCCAACATCCTGGGCCTCGATGGCCGGCTGGTGCCCGGTTTCGACCCGGAGCGGATTTCGATCGACGCACTCAACCAGCAGGAACTCGACAACGATGGCGTCAACCTGCGCCTGAGCTGGGACTTGGGTGCGGCCACCTTGTTCTCGGTGAGCAGTTGGAACCAGGCCAGCCTGTTCTCGCGTGGCGATATCGATGGTGGCTCGCGCTACACCTTCGATTTCGTCCCGGGCAGCAACCCCGGTAGTTTTCCGGATGGTGCCCGTTTCGCTTCGGAATCCGGCGACGGCTCCGAAGTCACCCAGTACACCCAGGAATTGCGCCTGGCCTCGAACGGCGATGCGGCCATCGACTGGCAAGTTGGCGTGTACCTCTTCGAAGACCAGGTCGAGATCGACAGTTTCAGCTATGACACGCTGGCCGGCGGCACGATCAATGGCTTCGCCACCCAGCGCCAGGACAACACGGCCTGGGCGGTGTTCGGCTCGGTCGACTGGCAGGCTGCCGAAGACCTCGTGGTGCGTGCCGGCCTGCGCTACACCGATGACGAGAAAACCTTCGTTGGCCAACGCCTGATCGGTCCCTTCGGCGCGCCGCCGATCGCCCCGATCCGGGTCAATCCGCGTGCCGAGGAATGGAGCTGGGACCTCGCCGCGACCTGGAGCGTGGCCGAGGACGTCAACCTCTATGGCCGTGTCGCCCATGGTTTCCGTGCTCCGGCGATCCAGGGCCGGCTGACCTTCGCCAACGCCACTCTCCCGGCCAACCAGCTGGTCACCGTGGCGCGCCCGGAGACGGTGCTCTCCTGGGAGGCCGGCATGAAGGTCGAGTTGTTCGACAACCGCGCCCGCGTCAATGCCTCGGTGTTCCGCTACACCATCGACGACCAGCAGCTCACCGCCGTCGGCGGCGCCACCAACTTCAACAGTCTGCTCAACGCCGCGCAAAGCCACGGCCACGGCTTCGAGCTGGACCTGGAGGCCCTGCTCAGCGACACGCTGCTGGTCACCTTCGGCACCGGCTGGAACCGCACCGAGATCGACGATGCGAGCCTGGCGGTGTCGACTTGCTTCAATGCCATCGCCTGCCGGGTGAGCGACCCGACCTTCGTCCGCGACGGCCGGACGCTGGCCCTGATCGACGGCAACCCGCTGCCGCAGGCGCCGGAGTGGACCACCAACCTCACCGCCCGCTACGGCATTCCGCTGGCGGGCGATGCCGAGTTGTACCTCTACACCGACTGGGCCTACCGCAGCGAGGTCAACTTCTTCCTCTACGAATCGGACGTGTTCCGCGGCGCGCCCTTGCTGGTCGGTGGCCTGCGTGTCGGCTACGCCTGGGGCCTCGGCCGTTACGAGGTGGCTGCCTTCGGTCGCAACATCTTGAACGAGATCGAGGCGGTCGGCGGCATCGATTTCAACAACCGCACCGGCTTCATCAACGAGCCGCGCACCTGGGGTGTGGAGTTCAAAGTCGTGTTCTGAGCATCACGCTTGCGCAAAGAAAGAAAGGCGGCCGAGGCCGCCTTTCTTCTTTCAAGCCATGGCCGGCTCAGAAGCGCAGGGTCGCCCCCAGCGTGTAGAAACGCCCGATGGTGTCGTAGAACTGCGGGAAGGTGTTGCCGCTGTTGGTGCCGGTGCCGGCGATGGTGTTGCCCACATTGGGCGGTTCGCGGTCGGTGAGGTTGGCCACGGTGAGGTTGAGGCGCAGGTTGTCGTTGAAGGCCCAGGAGGCACCGAGGTCGAAGTAGTTGTAGGCACCGATGCTGGAGAACGCCGGCAGGAAACGGCCGTCGATGGGTTCTTCCTCGATGCCGCCCAGGTGCCGCCAGTTCAGGCTGAGCGAGAAGTCCTGGTAGACCCAGGTGGTGCGCAAGCTGGACTTGAAGTCGTGCCGCACATCACAGGCCACACTGTAGAAGCCGTTGCAGTCGCGGTCGATCGAGACCGGCGTGGCCTGGATGCGCCAGGTATTGACCCGGTTGGCATTGAGCGCGAAGTCGAGGCGCCCCCAGTCGCCGAGGTCCCACAGGTACTGCACGCCGAGGTCGAGGCCGCTGGTCTCGATGGTGCCGAGGTTGGAGGACAGCAGCGCGATGCCACGCGATTCGACGCCCGAGAAGGTGCCGTTGAGCGGGTTGCGGCCGATCAGGGCGCAGTCCGCAGCGTTGCGGTTGACGTAGCAGCCGTTGAGGATGTCGTTGACGCTGGGGCTGGAAATGGCGCCGGTGATCTCGATGCGGTAGTGGTCCAGCGTGATGGCGAGGTTCTCGATCGCCGCCGGCGTCCACACGAAGCCCACGGTGCGGGTGTCGGCTTCCTCGGGGACCAGTTCCGGGTTGCCGCCCTGCAGGATGTTCACCTGGCCGGCCGAGGGCTGCGGCAGGAAACCGAACACCGCCGCCGGGACGCCGGTGGCAAGGCAGAGGTCGCGCGGCGCGGTCGGCGTCGGGCCGGCGCAGGGATCGACCGCGAGGTTGCTGAGTGCGGTGGTCTGCGGCGAGAACAGCTCGGCCACGTTGGGGGCGCGGGTGGCGCGCTGCTGCAGGGCGCGGAAACGCAAGTCCTCGATCGGCGTCCATTCGCCGCCGAACTTGAAGCTGTTGTAGCTCTCGGAACGGCCGCCGGACTCGAAGGTGCTGCGCCGGAAACCGCCCTCGAACGAGACCGACTCCGCCCAGGCGGCGTCACGCACCAGCGGGGCGATGAACTCGAAGTAGGCTTCGGTCAGCTTGAAGCCGCCGCCCCGGTTGATGGTGGGCTCGGTGGCGCCCAGCAGTTCGCCCGGCGTCCGGCCGGCGACGTCGGCGACGTTGGCTGCATCCAGGCTGCGTTGTTCGGCACCAATGGCGACGCTGATCGGCATATCGGCCCAAGGGCTGACGAAGC
>Ga0209103_1000634_pt1 | contig 10760 bp, 7 predicted proteins | sample 4C3metaG_FD_184152 | JGI IMG/M metagenome (GOLD analysis project Ga0209103, IMG submission 184152) | Freshwater bacterial and archeal communities from Indian Creek, Illinois, USA - 4C3 metaG (SPAdes) (version 2) | ecosystem: Environmental > Aquatic > Freshwater > Unclassified | place: USA: Indian...
CCCTCAGATCCAGGCCCTTGTAGATGCCGATGCCATAGAGGCCATGCGCCCGCGCACCCGTCACACGGGGGCCGGAGAAGACCAGCATCTGGCTGCGCGCCAGCGTCAACCATGGCGCTTCCTGCGCCAGTTGCCGCTGGATATTGGCGGCAAGCTGGGCGCGCTCGGCCGGGTCAATGGCGCGGCGGGCACCTTCGAGCCAGGCGTCGGTCTGCGGGTTCGCCCAGTTCATGCGGTTCGGCGTGGGGCGGTTGCGGCTGTGCCAGTAGAGGCTGAGCGCATCCGTGGCCGACACATACGGATAGCTCAGGAAGAAGGCATCGAATTCCTGTGTGGCCAGCCGCCCCCAGGCAACGGTCGCATCGAACAACTGCACGCGCATTTCGATGCCGACCTGGCGCAGCGCCTGCTGGATGATCTCGCCCGAGCGCTGGTTCACCAGCGTGTTGATGCCATAGAGCAGGAAGGTGGCGCGCTGACCGTCCTTCACGCGCACGCCATCGGCGCCCATGCGCCAGCCGGCCTCATCCAGCGTGCGGCGGGCGGCCGCCTGGTCGAAGGCCGGCACCATGGCGTCCGATTCCGCGTCGTAATCGGCAGCGCGCGGATTGATGATGTTGCGCGCCACTTCGGCATGGCCGGACCAGACGGCGCGAACGAGGCCCTCGCGGTTCACCGCCATATGCACGGCGCGGCGGATCGCCACGTCACTCACCACGGGCTTGTCCACCTTGAAGCCCATGAAGAAGTCCCAGAAGTAGTTGGGTTGCTGGGAGATCGTCACCGTGGGCACGCGGCGAATGGCGTCCCAGAAGGCTTCGGGGATGTAGTTGGTCACGTCGGCCTGATTGGCCTGCAGGGCGGCGACGCGCGCCGCGGCCTCGGGGATCACGCGCCAGACGATGCGCTCCACATGCGCCGGGCCGCGATTTTCCAGAACCGGCGGCCCCCAGCGGTAATTCGGGTGGCGCGTCAGCACCATCTCGTTGCGCGGCGTCCAACTGCCCCAGCAATAAGGGCCCGTGCCGTTGAAGCCCTGCACGCCGAAATTATCGCCCAGGCGCTCGACCGTGGCGGAATCAATCGCCGAGCCGAAGAACAGCGTAAGCTGCGAGAGCAATTCGCCGAAGGGCTCGTTCAGTTCATAGACCAGCGTGTGCGGCCCCGTCGCGCGGATATCCTTCACATTGCCGGCGCGCCAGGCGACGGGCGAGGTGACGCGCGGCGTGGTGCGGCCGATCCAGCGGTTGAGGCTGAAGGCCATGTCGGCGGCGGTGAAGGGCTTGCCGTCGCAGAAGGTGACGTCGGTGCGGAGGTGGAAGGTGTAGGTCAGGCCGTCGGGCGATACATCCCAGCGCTCGGCGAGGCCCGGCCGGATTGTCCGCATGTCGAAATCAATGCTGACCAGCGTGTCGCTCAGCATGGTGAGCACCTCACCCGCGGCCAGCGCCGTGGAGCGGTGCGGATCGTAACGGTCGCTGTCGATCTCGCGCATGATGGTGATCTGGTTGCGCGGCTGGGTCTGCGCCTGGGCCGTCACAGCGAGGCCGAGGGCGGCGAGGCCACCCAGCGCCAGGCGTTTCCAAAATTGAGCCATTCTTGGGGTCTCCATCTAGATTCTGAGCCGGGGGTCGAGCGCATCGCGCAGCGCATCCCCCAGGAGGTTGAAGGCGAGCACAATCACAAAAATGCCGAGTGAGGGGATCACGCTGATATGCGGCGCGATGAACAGGAAGTTGCGCCCCTGCGCCGCCATGGCGCCGAGTTCCGCCATCGGCGCCTGCGCGCCAAGGCCCAGGAAGGAGAGCGCAGAGCCAAGCAGAATCACCTGCCCCAGCCGCAGCGTGGAAAAGACGAAGATCGCCGAGAGGCAGTTGGGTGCCAGGTGCCGCGTGATCAGCCGCGCATCGCTCATGCCGATGGCGCGTGCGGCCTCGATGTAATCCAGCCCCATCACGACCAGCGCCGAACTGCGGACGATGCGCGCCATCAGCGGCACGGTGGCAATGGAGAGCGCGATGATCACCGAGGTCAGCCCGGGACCGAAGATGGCGGCGAGCGCCAGGCCGAACAGGATGGCCGGGAAGCTGAGCAAAATGTCCATCAGCCGCATCAGCAGCCCGTCCACCCGGCGGTAGAAGGCGGCGAGGAAGCCGATCAGCGCCCCCAGCACCCCGCCCGCGATGAGCGAGGCAAGCCCCATGGCCAGCGTCACGCGCAGCCCATGGAGCATGCGCGCCAGGATGTCGCGCCCCTGCCCATCCGTGCCGAACCAATATTCGGCGGAGGGCGGCTGCATGATCGACATCAAATCCGTCTCGAAGGGATCACGCGGCGCGAGCCAGGGTGCGAGGAGGGCGGCCGCGATGATCAGCAGCACGAAGAACAGGCTGATGGCGCCGCCCGTATCGCGCATCAGCATGCGAATGGGCGAGGGCCTGCGCGGCGCTTCCGGGGCGGCGGTGGTCACGGTCGCGCTCACGACTGCCTCACCCGCGGGTCGAGCACGGCATAAAGCAGGTCCACCGCCAGATTGATCAGGATGAAGCCCGCGCTCAGCACGATGATGGTGCCCTGCGCCATCGGGAAATCCGCCGAGAGGATGGCGCCCACGGCCAGCCGCCCGACGCCCGGCCAGGAGAAGATGGTCTCCGTTACCACGGCACCGCCCAGCAGAAAGCCGATCTGCAACCCGATCAGCGTCACCACCGGGATCAGCGCGTTGCGGAGCGCGTGGCGCAGCACCACCAGATGCTCGGCCAGGCCCTTGGCGCGGGCGGTGCGGACATGATCGGCCGAAAGCGTGTCCACCACCGCGGTGCGCGTCATCCGCGCCACGGGCCCGACCAGCACACCGCCCAGCGTGACCGCCGGCAGGATCAGCGCGCGAATGCCATCCATGCTCCAGAGCGGCCCGCCACGCCCGGTGAAGGGCAGCAACTGCCACTGGAAGCCCACGAACCAGATCAGCACCAGCCCCAGGAAGAACACCGGCACCGAGACGCCCGCCACGCTGATGGCCATGATCAACTTGTCGAGCAGCGAGCCACGCCAATAAGCCGCGATGGTGCCCAGGAAGATGCCCGTCGGGATGGACCAGAGGAGGGATGCGAACATCAGCTCCAGCGTCGGGCCGATGGTGGCGCCCAGTTCCTGCGTGACCGGCACGTTGTTGATGATGGAGACGCCGAGATCACCCTGCGCGAGACGGCCCAGATAGATGCCGAATTGCACCCAGATCGGCTCATCCAGCCCCAATTCGGTGCGGATGGCGGCGACGATCTCGGCGGTGGCCTGCGGGCCGGCGCGCACGGTGGCGGGGTCGGTCGGCACCACCTGCATCAGCAGGAAGCCTATCAGCAGCACTCCGAAAAGCACCGGGATGGCGAGGCCGATGCGGTGCAGGGCATGGCGCAGCATCAGGCGAATTCCCCGTGCCGGTCATGGATGGCGATGCCGTCGCGCAAGGTCGCGTCACAGGCCACGCCCAGATATTCCTCCGGGGTGAGGGCCGTGATGTCACGCGAGAGGATTGCGATATCCGCATCCATGCCTGGCTCCAGCGTGCCGCGCCGGCCTTCGGCGAAGCTGCTATAGGCGCCGCACCAGGTGTAGCAATGCAGCGCTTCCTGGATGCTCAGCCGCTCCTCTGGGCCGAAGACGGTGCCCTGGTTCGTCTGGCGCGTCACCATGGTGAAGAGGTTCACGAAAGGATCGGGCGTGGAAACCGGCGCATCCGATGAGGCGGAGGGGTGGTGCCCCTGCTCCAGCCAAGTCTTCATCGGATAGGCGGATTCGGTGCGCGCGGGGCCGAGGTTCCGCAGATAGAGATCGGCGAATTCATACATGAAGACCGGCTGCGGCACGGGCAGGATGCCGCGCACCTTCATGCGGCGCATCTGCTCGCGCGTCACGAAGCCGCAGTGTTCGATGCGGTGGCGGCGCTCGGGCGTGGCGCCGGCGGCCTCCATGCCGGTCAGCACCTGCTCGATCGCGGCATCGCCAATGGCGTGGATGTCGAGTTGCCAGCCCTGGCCGTGATACTGCTCCAGCAGGGCGTGGAGAGTTTCGGTGGGGAAGGTGAGGACGCCGGTTCCCCCCTGGATGTAGGGGTCGAAGAAGGCGGCGGTCAGCCCGCCCGCGCTGCCATCGGCGAAGACCTTCACCGCACCCCACCGCAGGGCCGCATCCGGATCATCGCCGGGCAGCCAGGGGCGCAGGCCGGCCTTCCATGCATCGGTCGCGATGCCCTCCGGATTGCCGGCCAGCACCAGCCACATGCGTTGCAGGCAGCGGCCTTCGCGCGCCGCGCGCTCAAACGCCGCGATCTCGGCCATGCCGGAGGTCATGCCCAGATTCATGTCGGTGGCCGAGGCGAAGCCGAGCGAGGCCAGGCGCCGCCCCGCCGCCTCGATGGCCTCCACCATACGCGCCTCGTCCGGCTCGGGCATGGCGGCAGTGATGAGACTGAGCGCGCGCTCCTGGATCAGGCCAGTCAGCGCGCCATTGCGCCGTTCGATCACGCCGCCCTCGGGGTCTGGCGTGTTGTGACCGATGCCGGCGGCGCGCAGGGCCGCGCTGTTGGCCACCCCCATATGGCCGCAGGTGCGCATGATGAGCAGCGGGTGGTCCGGCACCGCGGCGTCGAGTTCCGTCACCGTCGGGTGGCGGCCGATATCCAGCGCGCCGTGGTCATAGCCCCAGCCCATCACCCATTGGCCCTTGGGCGTCTTCGCCGCGGCCTCGCGCAGGCGGCGGCGGGTTTCCTCCAGCGTGCGGACTTCCTCGGCGCGGAGGTTGACCATGGAAAGCCCCAGGCCATAGGGCAGAAGATGCATATGCGCTTCATGGAAGGCCGGGATGGCCAGGCGCCCCTCCAGCGAAACCCGGCGCGTATCCGGCCCCGCCAGCGCTTCCATCTCGGCGCGGGAGCCCACCGCCATCACCTTGCCGCCGGAGACCGCCAGCCCCTCGGCCATGCCGCCTTGCAGCCCACGAAACACGCTGCCGCCGGTGAGGATGATATCCGCGTTCAAGCCAGCCCTCGATCCTGGTGAGGCCTTGATGCTCACGCGGCCATGGCGGCGCGTCAACCGCATATCCAGGTCTTTCGCGATGCGGGCGGCTCGTGCCACGCTCCCTTCCCAGCAATGGAGACCCCGCATGCCGAAGCCTTGGGCAATGCCATGAGCGACCGCATCTTCGCCCCCGGATTCCAGGCGCGCCCCTATTGGTGGGAGGCGGCCGAACCGCCGAGGCGCGACAACACTCTGCCGGCGCGCACCAGCGTGGCCGTGGTGGGCGGCGGCTATACGGGCCTCTCTGCCGCGCTCACGCTGCGCCGGTTGGGCCATGAGGTCACGGTGCTGGATGCCGAGCGCATCGGCTGGGGCGCTTCCTCGCGCAATGGCGGCATGGTCTCGGGCGGGCTGAAGGTGGCGCGCGGGCCGCTCACGCAAAACTTCGGTGAGGAGAAGGCCGCCGAAATCGCCCGCGCCTGCGGGGCAAGCTTTCCCTTCATCGAGGAGACCATCGCCCGCGAGGGCCTGGATTGCGACTATGCGCGAAGCGGCCGCTTCGTCGGCGCCTATACGCCCAAGCATTGGGCCGCCCTGGCCGGCAACCGCGCGCGCATCGAGGAGATCAGCGGCGATGAGGCGCGGATGATCCAGAGGTCCGATGTGCGGCAATTCGTCGCGACGGATCATTATCACGGCGGCATGTTCGCCGCCGGCTCGGGCAGCCTGCACCCCGGCAAATACGCCCGCGCCCTGGCGGCAGCGGCCGAGCGCGCGGGCGCGCATCTGGTGGACCAGGTGCGGGTGAGCGAAACCGCGAAGGAGGCGAGCGGCTTCCGCCTGATGACCTCGCGCGGCGAGATGCGCGCCGATGCCGTTCTGATGGCCACCAACGGCTATAGCCGCGGCGGGCCGATGCCCTGGCTGACCAAGCGCCTCATGCCCATCGGAAGCTACATCATCGCCACCGAGGAACTTGGCGAGGAGCGGATCAACAAGATCTTCCCCGGCCGCCGCATGATCAGCGATTCCAAGCGCGTGCTGAATTATTACCGTCCCTCGCCCGACGGAAAACGCATCCTATGGGGTGGCCGCGCCAGCTTTGGCCCGACCACGGCCGAGGAAGCGGCCCCCCGGCTGCATGCCATGATGGTGGAGGTGCTTCCCGAATTGCGCGATGTCCGCATCACCCATGCCTGGACCGGCAATGTCGCCTTCACCTTCGACTACCTGCCGCATCTGGGTGTCGAGGATGGCGTGCATTACGCGGCCGGCTGCCAGGGCAGCGGCGTCGCGATGGCGAGTTGGATGGGCCATAATGCCGCGCTGAAGATCGCGGGGGCGGCCAATGCCGGCTTCGCGCTGGACAGCCTGCACTTCCCCACACGTGCCTTCTATGACGGCAACCCGGACTGGTTTCTGCCCGTGGTCGGCCGCTGGTATCGCCTGCGGGACCGGATGGACCGCATCATGGCGTGAATGCCGGACACACTTGCAAGCCAGCCCTGAATCCCGCAGCAAGGTGGGGGAAACACGATCCGGGCGAATGCGGAAGCGTTCCAGCATCGCACCGGACTCGAGCAGGGAGCCCCTCATGCAACGCCGCGCACTGTTCGCCGCCTCCGCCTTGTTGCCGCTTGCGGCGCAGGCCCAAGGTTTCACCCCGCAAAACCCCGAATGCATCGCGCCCGCGGCCCCCGGCGGGGGCTTCGACCTCACCTGCCGGCTGACGACGCGCATGCTGAACGAGACGGGCATCGTGGCCCAGCCCATCCGCACGCAGAACATGCCGGGCGGCATCGGCGCGGTGGCCATCAACCACATCAACGCGCAACGCCGCGCCGACCCGAATGTGATCGTGGCGATCTCGACCGGCTCCTGGGTCAACATGGCGCAGGGCCGCTTCGGGCGCTTCGGTGAAAACGACGTGCGCTGGATCGGCGCCATCGGCGCGGATTACGGCGTGATCGCGGTGCGGCGCGACAGCCGCTTCCAGACCCTGGCCGACCTCATGGCGGCCTTGCGCGCCGATCCGGCCAGCGTGCCGACGGGCGCGGGCGGCGCGGTGGGCAGCCAGGATTGGCACAAGGCGGCGCTGGTGGCGCGCGCGGCGGGCGCTGACCCGCGCCGGATGCGCTACGTGCCCTTCGAGGGTGGCGGCCAGGCCATGGCGGCGCTGCTGGGCGGCCATATCCAGGTCTTTCCGGGCGATGCCTCGGAAGTGCGCGGCCAGTTCGAAGCGGGGGAAATCCGGCTGCTGGCCGTGCTGGCGGCGCAGCGCCTGCCGGGCGCGCTCGCCAACGTGCCGACCGCGCGCGAACAGGGCGTGGAGGTGGATTGGCCCATCGTGCGCGGCTTCTACGGCCCGCCGCAAATGCCCGATGCCGCTTATGACTTCTGGGTGGACGCCATCCGCCGCCTCCAGGCGCATCCCGCCTGGCCCGAGGCGCGCGCGGCCCAGGGGCTGTTCGAATTCAACCTGGTGGGCGCCGAATACGCCGAGCTATCGAAGCGCCGCACCGCCGAATTCCGCCAATTGGCGCGCGAGGTCGGGCTGGTGACGCAGGGGCAATGACCGCCGGCAGGCGCGCAGCGCCGCGAGGCGGCAACAACCCCGGCAGGCGCGCAGCGCCGCGAGGCGGCAACAACCCCGGCAGGCGCGCAGCGCCGCGAGGCGGCAACAACCCCGGCAGGCGCGCAGCGCCGCAAGGCGCTCCGGCATGACAGCCGGGCGCCTGCTCGGGGTCTTGCTCCTGGCACTGGCCGGGCTCGCCATCTGGTCCGCGCAATCGCTGGAGGTGGCCTTCGCGGCTGATCCGCTCGGGCCACGCGCCTTTCCCACCACGGTCGCGCTGCTGATGGCGCTGTGCGGCGCATTGCTGCTCATTCCGCGCGGCCCGGATTTCGACTGGCCCGAGCGCCTGGCCGCGCCGCCTTTGCTGGTGCTGGTGCTGGTGAGTTATGCGCTTCTCCTGGTTCCGCTCGGCTTCCTGCTGGCGACGATCCTGCTGGCTTCGAGCGCGGCGCTGCTGTTCGGCGCGCGCCCCTTCGCGGCGCTGGCCACGGGGCTGATCACCAGCGCCTGCCTGTGGGCGCTGTTTGATCGCGTGCTGGACCTGCCGCTGCCCAAGGGATTGCTCGGCGCATGATGGAGACCTTCGCGGCGCTGGGCGGCGGGTTTGCGGTGGCACTCCAGCCCACCAACCTGTTCCTGGCGCTGATCGGCTGCATCATCGGCACGGCGATCGGCGTGCTGCCGGGCATCGGACCGTTGAACGCCATCGCCCTGCTGCTGCCCTTCTGCCTCGCGCTGAAGCTCCCGCCCGAATCCGCGCTGATCCTGCTGGCGGCGGTCTATTACGGCTCGGGCTATGGGGGGCGGATCACCGCGATCCTGCTCAACATGCCGGGCGAGCCATCGGCGGTGCTGACCACGCTGGATGGCCATCCGCTCGCCAAGCAGGGGCGTGGCGGCGCGGCGCTCGCCATCTCGGGCATCGGCAGCTTTGTGGGCGCCACGATTTCCGTGGTGCTGATGACCTTCCTCTCGGTGCCGCTGGCGCGCGCCGCCGTCGCCTTCTCGCCGGCTGATTATGTGGCGCTGATCGCCTTCGCGCTCTCGCTACTGGGGGCTGTCGGCGGGGGATCCGCGCCCAAGGCCTGGGCGGCGGGGTGCCTGGGCATCCTGCTCGCCATGATCGGGATTGATTCCGGCACGGGGGTGGAGCGCTTCACCGCCGGCTCCATGGAATTGCTGGGCGGCCTGGATTTCACCGTGCTGGCCATCGGCCTCTTTGCCATTGGCGAAATCCTGCTGCTGATCGAAACGCGCATCCGGGCCGAGGCCGCCAAGCTTGGCCAGGGGCAGCGCCTGACGCTGGCCGAGATCATCTTCTGCGTGCCCGCGATGTTCCGCGCGACCGGCATCGGCTTCGTGATCGGCGTGCTGCCGGGAGCCGGCGCCTCGGTTGCAAGCGCCCTTTCCTATACAGCCGAAAAGCGGCTGAACGAATCGAACGGCAAGTTCGGCCAGGGCGACATGCGCGGCGTGGCCGCTCCCGAGACGGCCGATAACGCCGCGCAGATCGGCAATCTCGTGCCCATGCTCTCGCTCGGCATTCCGGGTTCGGGCACCACGGCGGTGCTGCTGGGCGCGCTGCTGATGTACAATATCACGCCCGGCCCCCTGCTGTTCGAGCAAAGGCCCGATGTGGCCTGGGGGCTGATTGCCTCCATGTATATCGGCAATTGCATGCTGCTGCTGTTGAACCTGCCGCTGGTGGGCATCTTCGCGCGGCTGCTGACGGTGCCGGTCTGGGTGCTTTATCCGGGTGTGCTGGCGCTGAGCTTCGCCGGTGTCTATGCCGCCAGCAATTCGGCCTTTGACCTGCTGCTGGCCGTCGCCTTCGGCGTGATGGGCTGGGCCTTCCGCAAGCTGGGTGTGCCGCTGGTGCCCATCATCCTGGGCTTCGTGCTGGGCCGCATGCTGGAGGACAATCTCCGCCGCGCCATGTCCCTCTCGGATGGCGATGTCATGGCACTGCTGGGCTCGCCCGTGTCCATCGTGCTCTGGGTGATGACGCTTGCCGCGCTGCTCTGGCCGCTATTGGCTCGCCGCAGGGGTGTTGAAGCGCGCGCCCCTGGCGTGTAGGAAGACTGCAACTGCGGGCGTGGTGGAACTGGTAGACGCGCCGGACTCAAAATCCGGTTCTGGTGACAGAGTGTCGGTTCGATTCCGACCGCCCGCACCAACTTCCAGCGGCTCGGCTCAGGCCGCCTCCCCCGCCGCCCAGCCGCTCGCCCAGGCCCATTGGAAATTGTACCCGCCGAGCCAGCCGGTCACATCCACAGCCTCGCCCACCACAAACAGCCCCGGCACGTCCTTCGCCATCAAGTTCTGCTGCGAGAGTGCGGCCGTATCCACGCCACCCAGCGTGACCTCGGCCTTGGCGTAGCCCTCCGTCGTCGCGGGTGTCAGCCGCCAGGATTTCAACAGGGTGGCGAGGCTGGTCAGCGCGCGGTCCGGCAGGTCAGCCATGCGAAGTCCGGGCAGATGCCGCTCGGCGAGTGCCTGGGCCAGGCGGGTGGGCAGCAATTCGCCCAAGGCCGTGCGCGGCTCGGCCTTGGGGCGGGCGCGCTTGGCGGCCAGCAGGAGCGAGACGCCATCCTGGCCGGGCAGCAAATCCAGCGTGATCGCCTCGCCCGGCTGCCAGTAGGAGCTGATTTGCAGGATGGCGGGGCCGGAGAGACCGCGATGGGTGAATAGCATCCCCTCCGGGAATTTGGCGGCCCCAGCCCGCGCCAGGACCGGCAGCGAGACGCCGGCCAAGGGCTGCATCAGCGCCAGATCCTCGCCGCCAAAGGCGAAGGGAACCAGGCCAGGGCGGCGCTCCACCAGGGGCAGCCCGAAGCGCTTCGCCGCGTCATAGGCGAAGCCCGTGGCCCCCATCTTGGGGATGGAAAGCCCGCCCGTGGCCAGCACCAGCGAGGCACCGCCGAACACGCCGCGATCGGTCGTCACGGTGAAATCCACCCCACGCGTGATGTGGGTGACGCGCGTTTCCAGGCGCAACTCCACGCCGACGGCTTCCGCCTCGGCCAGCAGCATGGCCACCACCTGGCGCGCCGAGCCATCGCAAAACAACTGCCCCAGCGTCTTCTCGTGCCAGGCGATGCGGTGCTTCTCGATCAACGCCAGAAAGTCCCGCGCCGTGTACCGCGCCAGGGCCGAGCGCGCGAAAG
>Ga0209103_1000636_pt1 | contig 10746 bp, 9 predicted proteins | sample 4C3metaG_FD_184152 | JGI IMG/M metagenome (GOLD analysis project Ga0209103, IMG submission 184152) | Freshwater bacterial and archeal communities from Indian Creek, Illinois, USA - 4C3 metaG (SPAdes) (version 2) | ecosystem: Environmental > Aquatic > Freshwater > Unclassified | place: USA: Indian...
CCACACGATGCATTGGCTGCAACGCAGCCAATGCATCGTGTGGATCTGATCGCGATTCCAGTTCGCGGCGCGCTTGAGCAGTGCCCAACGGCAGCCTTTCAGATCCGGCTCGCTCTTCACTTCGGCACGCCGGACCTGATCCAGCGCCTGACTGACACCGTCGTCTTGCCCTGGAGAATCTCCAGCACCAAAGCCGACTTCCGCCGGGCCGTCCAACGCTTGATCTCTTCGTCCATCACGACACTCATCGGGTTCTCCTCAGGAAAGTAACACCCGAGCAGGAATTCGCTGGGTCATTACACCCTCGGCCTGTCGGAAATCCACCGCCCAGGGTGGGATCAGACCCAATGCTTGTGTGAAGAGTTGTTCCATCCGCCAACGCTGCTCGGCAGGAGCGCTTCATGCAAGTCCATTCCACACCGATCGCGATTGCGCCTCAAACAGCCGGCGACTGAGGTGCTCCAGCACCATCCGAACCGCACGCTCACGCACCTCAGGTGCGTACCTCGTCAATCTGTTCATGCTCCAATCCTCTCAAGGTTCGGAGCCTCCGAGAAAGCCGGGGCGGTTCAGCCCTTACCTTGCGCGGCCAAGCTGTGAGCGCAATGCCGCGCACGGAAGAGCGGTTGCGTGAAGCCCTCATAGATCTGGTGTCGACGACAGATCCACCCTGGGTGCAGAACGCACGGTTCTTGAGCTGGCCGCGGCCATCGCGAACGCCGCGCTTGCGACGCTGCTTCCGCTTGCGACGCAGGCTGCGGAACAGGCTTCCTCCGCGCTGCTGGTCGGTGTAGATGTGGCGGTAGATCCACTCGTGGCTGGCCAGCGCCGTCGCGCCGGCGATCTGGTCGGGACTCCATTCGTGCCGGAGCAATCGCTCGATCCAGCGGATGCGCAGCGCGTCGATGCGAGGACGTCGGTTCGCTCGCTGACGTCGCATTCGGCTGATGCGCTCGGCGCGTTCCGGGTGGTAGCTGCCCGCATCGGCATTGCGGCGGAGCTCGCGGCTGATGGTGCTCGGTGCGCGGTCCAAGCTATCGGCGATTGCCCGAAGCGAAAGGCCGGCTTGGCAAAGCGCGTGGATTCGGTATCGTTCTTGCTGATTCAGGCGGCCGGCGGCCATGGGCAACTCCACTTGGCGGTGAAGTCGCTCAGGTTAGGCCGCCTGGATCGCTTCAGCACCTCGGGTATTGCGTTACGGGGTTGAACTCACCCCGAGTAGAACCGCCAACTACGGGTAGGAATCCCTCGGAATGAAGGATTCAGCTTCAAAATCGGAGTCAGCGGCGGCGGGGAAGGGCTGCGGACAGTTCGGACGTGACATCGCGGCTCATGGATGCAGCGGCAGGCTCAACAGTGCCACCGCGCCGGGAGCATCCTCGCGCGGCAGCAGTTCCAAACGCCCGTGCTGGGCTTCAACGATCTGCCGCGACAAGGCCAATCCGATGCCAGCACCGTCGGACTTGGTGGTGAAGAACGGCACAAACAGATTGCCGCTGCTCGGCAACCCATAGCCCCCATCGAGGATCTCGATCCGTGCCAGATCGCCCTCGCGCTGCCAGCGCAGTGACACCGGGCTGTCGTCGCCAGCCTCCAACGCGTTGCGCAGCAAATTGATCAACACCTGTTCGAGCTGGTCGCCGTCAGCGAGCAGGCGCAAGGTGGGACCGTCGTTAATCGTTATGCGCGGATTGCCGAGCAATTGGCGCACCCTTTCGCACAACGAGGCGAGATCCACCTCGTGCAGATGCGGCGGCGGTAGCTTGGCCAGTTGCGCGTAGCCGCCGACAAAACGCTGCAGCGCCTGACTGCGCTGGCCGATCAACTTCAGCCCCTGGCGCAGGTCGCCATCGAGTTCGGCATCCACCGGCGCGCCGACCAGCGGCAGCATGCGCTGCAGGGTGTCGGCCATCGACGCAATCGGCGCCATCGAGTTGTTGATCTCGTGACTGAGCACTCGCAACAAACGCCGAAATGCCTGCACTTCCTCTTCGCGCAGAGCGCGCTCCATCGGCTGCAACAGAAGCAATCGGCCTGACTGGCTGCGGCTACGCAGCACGGTATGGCTGATCTGCCAGCGGCCATGGCCCCCGACGAAGCTGGCGGCGTGGATCGATCCGGATGGCAGTTCGAACAATCCGGCCAGACCCAGTTCGGCGGCGTCACGCCCGAGCAACGTTTGCGCGGGCTGGCCGAGCAGGCGTTCGCCGGCGGGATTGACCAGACGCAACCGTCGGCCCTGTTCGAATGCGAACACGGCGCCGTCGAGCGCGGCCAAGGTCTTGCTCAATAACTGTATGCTCTGCTGCAGGTCGCGCTGCTCGTCCTGCAGGCGCGCGGCGAGCTGGTTGAAGCTGCGCACGATCTCGGCGAAGTCCTCGCGGCCCTTGGGCTGGGTACCGCGCACGCCGTAATCGCCTTCACGCAAGGTATCGAGCAGGTTTCGGACGGTGTATAGGTGCCGCGAGCGTCGGGCCGGTGCGCGCCAGATCGCCCAAGTCAGCGCCAGCACCATCGCCAACAGCAGCGCGCCCTCCCAGGCCCGCGGCACGCCGGCGACCAACACCAACGCCAACGCTGCCAACGCCGGCGCGGCCACCCACAGGTTGCGCCGCTGCTCGTGCTCAGCCCCGCTCATCGCCGCGCAGGCCATGCTTTTCCAAGCGCCGGTACAGGCTTTGCCGGGTGATGCCGAGCTGTTCGGCGGCGCGCTGCAGGTTGCCATGATGGCGTTCGAGTGCGTCGCGCAGCAACAGCGCTTCGGCGTCCTCGAGCCTCATCGGCTCCAGCGGCGACCGCGCGCCCGGCTCGGCCACGTCGGCATCGGGCTGCAGGCGCAAGTCGTCGACGCCGATACGGAGATCACCGCCGAGCAAGGCCGCGCGCTCCATCGCATGCGACAGTTCGCGCACGTTGCCCGGCCAAGCGTAGTCGAGCAACGCGCGCTCGACATCATTGCCGAGCTGCGGCAGCGGCCGCCGGTAGCGCCGGCACGCAGCGGCGAGGTAATAGCGCGCCAGCGGCAGGATGTCGTCGCGCCGCTCGCGCAGCGGCGGCACCCGGATCTGGAAGGTGTTCAGCCGGTAAAACAGATCGCGGCGAAAGCGCTTGGCTGCGACCTCGGCGGCGAGGTCGACATTGGTCGCGGCGATCACCCGCACATTCACCCGATGGGTACGCGAGGCGCCGAGTCGCTCGAATTCGCCGTCCTCAATCGCGCGCAACAGTTTGGGTTGCTGCTCCAGCGGCAGATTACCGATTTCGTCGAGGAACAAAGTGCCGCCGTCGGCCAGTTCGAAACGACCGGCACGGTCTTGGCGCGCGTCAGTATAGGCGCCGCGCACATGGCCGAACAGTTCGGCCTCGAATAGGCTTGGCGTCAACCCGCCCACGTCCACCCGCACGAACGGCCGCTCGCGCCGCGGCGAGCCCTGGTGCAGGCGGTGCGCGAGCAGATTCTTGCCAGTGCCGTTTTCGCCGAGCAGCAGTACGTTAGCGTCACTGTCGGAGATCCGCACCAACTCGTTGAGCAGGCGGCGCATTGGCGCCGATTCGGCGACAAGGCCGGTGTCGGCCTCGTCCATCATCAATGCCTGCGCGGCGCCGAGCCGGCGTTCGCTACGACGGCTGCGACCGAGCGCGATGCGCGACTCCAGCACGTTGAGCACGCGCGCGTTTTGCCATGGCTTTTCGATGAAGTCGGCCGCACCCATGCGCATGGCCTCCACTGCCAGTTCAATGCTGGCCCAGGCGGTCATTGCGATTACCGGCAGTTCGGGCCAACGCGCAACGACGCGTTCGATCAGCGCCAGGCCTTCGCGTCCGGAGGTGGTGTCCTGACTGTAGTTCATGTCCACGAGCACCGCCGCAAACTCGCCCTGCTCCAATTCGGCCAAGGCGCGCTCGGGCGATTCGGCGCTGGTCATCGCGTAGCCGGCGACCTTGAGCAGCAGACGCAGCGCTTCGCGCATATCGGCCTGGTCGTCGACGACCAGCACACGGTCGGCGGGCGCGGCGACTGAACGGGAAACTTCGGTCATGCGCGCAGTCTATGCTAGCGGCCCGCCGCGCGCTTGCGACGCGTGTGCGGGGAGTGGCGCGACGGCGGTCGCCGCCGTCGCACCATTTTCAATCCACACGTAGGGCCTGCATCGGCTCGACCTGAGCCGCGCGCAGCGCCGGCACCATACTGGCGATCAGGCCGGCCAGCGCCAGAGTCACCAAGACCAGGCCGATGGCAGCCGGGTCGGCCGCGCCGACCCCGAACAGGAAGCTCTGCAGCAGCCGCGACAGCGCCATCGCGATGGCCAGCCCGATCGCCAGCCCCAGGCCGACCTGCCAGCCCGATTCGCGCAGCACCTGCTGCAACAGGCGCGACGGCTCGGCGCCGAGCGCGGCGCGCACGCCGAACTCGTGACGCCGCGCGGCCACCGCTACCGCCATCACCGCATACAGGCCGACCGAGGCCAGCAACAGCGCCAGCCCCGCGAACAGGCCGACCACGGCCAGATTCAGGCGCTGCTGGCTAGTGGTGGAGGCCACCACCACCTGCATCGACTGAAGGTTGGCGATGGGTTGCTGCGGCGCCACTTCCTGCAAGGCCTCGCGCAACGAGCCTTCGATCGCACCGATGTCCTCGCTGCGCAGCCGCAGCGCGTAGCTCAGTGGGACGAACTCGCGCAAGAGCGCCCAGATCGACGGCGGAACCTGCGCCAGCGGCGCGTACAGGATTGCCGGCGCCGGCTCGCCCGGACCGAATTGGCGCACGTCGCCGACCACGCCGACCACACGCATCGGAAGGTCACGGCCGTCGTCCATCGGCAGGGTCACGATCTTGCCGAGCGGATCGCCGCCGAGATGATCGCGGGCAAAGGTCGCACTGACCATGCATACCGGTTCGGAGCCGGCGGTATCGCGGTCGTCGAAACCGCGTCCGGCCAACAGCGGTATGCCGAAGACCTCAAGGAAATCCGGGCTGGTCAGGCGGTACTGGCCGCTGATGGTCTTCTTGTCCGGCAGCACCATGCTGAAGTTGAGCTGCGAGGCGGTGGGCAGGTTGGTCGAGGCACCGGCCTTTTCCACCCCGGGCACGCGCTGCAGCCGCTCGAGGATGCGCTGGGTCTGCGCCATCGCCTCGCCAGATTCGACGAAGCGATTCTTGATCAGCGACAGGGTGAAGGTGGTGACCCGCTCGCTGTGGAAGCCCATCGGCACCGATTCGAGCTTTTGCAGGCTGCGCGTGAACAGCGCAGCACCGATCAGTAGCACCACCGCCAGCGCGACCTGGGCAATCACCAGCGCGCGACCCAAGCGGCCGGCCTGCCGGCTCCAACCGGCACGGCCGCCACCGACCAGTTCGCGCGGCCAATCGCGGCGGCGCGCGCGCAGAACACCAAGCACCGCCGCCAGCAGCGCGGTCAGCACGCCGGCGAACAGCGCGAACAACGGCGCCGCGTCGGTCAGTCGCACGGATTCGCCGCGCATCCATTCCAGCGGCACCAGCCCGCCGAACACGCGCAGGCCGATCCAGGCCAGCAACAGTCCGACCAGACTGCCGAGCAGACCGATCAGCGCGCCCTCGGCCAGAGCCGGAACGCTCAGCCGCAGCAACGGCGCGCCGAGCGCGGCGCGCACCGCGCTGTCGTGGCTGCGTGCCAGCGAGCGGAGCAGCATCAGGCTGGTCAGGTTGATCGCCGCGATCAACAGCACACACACCGCCGCGCCGAGGAACATCCACAGGGTGTCGCCGGTACGCTGGGCGAACACGCTCGATTGCAGCGGCAGTGCGGTGGTCAGATTGCGCCGCAGGTGTTCGCGTTGTCGCTCGCTGGGGCCGGCGTCGTTGGCCAGCATCGCGATCAGCACGCTGTGGGTCTCGGCGGCGGCCGCGGCGACGCTGGCCTGCGGCTTGAGCCGGGCGACGATGAGCTGGTTGGTGGACAGGTCGGTATCAGCTGGATCCGGCTGCAGGCTCATCAGCAAGTCGAAGCGATCCGGCCATTGGAACGCGGCCGACAACACACCGACGATCTGCACCGCCCGCCCTTCCAGTTGCAGGCTGCGGCCGACGGCAGCCGGATCAGCGTTGAATCGCGTACGCCAGAACGGATAGCTCAGTATCACCGCCTGCGGCCCGTTTGGGCGGTTCTCGTTTTCGTCGAAGTTGCGTCCGGCGGCCATCGGCAAGCCCAGCGCCTGGACGAAACCGCGATCGGCGCGCAGCGCCCGTGCGACCTCGGCGCGGTCGCCGAAAGCGATGTTGGCATTGGTAGTCCACCTCATCGTCATGCCGGCCGACTCCACGCTCTGCATGCGCTTGAGAGGCTCGAAATAGCGCGGCGCGGCCACGATCTGGCCTTTCTCGAGCTCGATGCCCAAGGTCACCAGCCGCTCGGGCTGCGGGAACGGCAGCGGCTGCAACAATGCCTGATGCAGCATCGAGAACACCGCGGTCACCGTGGCCACACCCAATGCTAGGGTCAGCACCGCCAGCAGCAGATAGCCTGGGCGGCGCAGCAGGCCGCGCCAAGACTGGCGTACTTCTCTCAACAGCACGCCGGCGTCGCTCACGTGCCCACCTCCAACGCTATCGGCGCCGGGATATCGTGCTCGTGGCGCAGGCGCTCGAAGGTGTCCTCGTCGACGATGCGGCCATCGAGCATGTGCACGACGCGGCGGGCGCGGCGAGCGAAGGCCGGATCATGGGTGACCATGCACAAGGTAGCGCCGTCGCGGTTGATCTGTTCGAGCAACTGCATCACCGACTCGCCGTTGCGGCTGTCAAGGTTGCCGAAGGGTTCGTCGGCGAGCAGGATGCGCGGATTGCCGACCAGCGCGCGCGCCACCGCCACGCGCTGCTGCTGACCGCCGGAGAGCTGGCCAGGGTAGTGGCGCATGCGGTGGTTCATGCCGACCTGTTCAAGCACCTCGCGCACGCGGCGGTTGGCGTGCTCGCGGTCGTAGTCGTCTCGGAAGGTCAACGGCAGGGCCACGTTCTCTTCCACGGTCAGATCGGCAATCAGATTGAAGGTTTGGAAAATGAAGCCGATCTTGGCGTTTCGCATGCGCGCGCGGGCGCGCTGGCCGAGATCGGCGACGTTGGTGCCGTCGAGCAGATAGTGGCCGCTGCTGGGCGCGTCGAGCAGGCCCAGGATCGACAGCAACGTGCTCTTGCCGCAGCCCGAGGGGCCGGTGATGGCGACGAAATCACCGGGCGCAATGTCCAGGGCGATGCCCGACAGCGCGTGGGTTTCTACTTCGTCGGTGTGGAATACCTTGCCCAGGTTTTCCAAACGCAGCAGGGACGGGGCGGGCGCGATCAGCGCCGATACGTTATCAACATTGGGCATTATCATCTCCATGGTAGTTCAACGCAGTCGCAAGGTGTCGAAGTCGTTCCACTGGCCTGTGTCGGACAGCACAGCCTGATCGCCGGCGCGCAGGCCTTCGCGCACTTCGATACGGTCACTGGACACGGTGCCGAAGCGCACCGGCACGCGCCGGGCGACGTTGTCGTCCGGGCGGATCACGAACAAGGTGGTTTTGCTGTCGGGCGCGGCCGAAGACGGACGGCCGATGCTGATCACATCGCGCAGCGTGCCCAACAGGATGCGACCATCCACTGAGAGGTCCGGCCGCGAGCCGGACGGCAACGGCTTGTCGAAGGCGACGTCGGCGGCGACTGAGCCGTTGCGCACCGCCGGATCGACCCGGATCAGCTTGCCCGTCATCACGCCGTTGCGGGTATCGACACTGACCGGCAGATCCAGCACCAAATCCTTGGCCAGCACCTCGGGCACCTGCAGGCGCGCGATCAGTTCGTCCGGCTTCACCACTCGCGCCAGCTTGGCGCCGGTTTCGATGCGCTGGCCCGGCTCGACCTCGACCTGCTGCAGGACGCCGTCGATGCCAGCGCGCACTCGCAGCGAATCCACCTGCTGACGCACTACTTCCAGCGTGCTGGCGGCCTCGTCGCGACGCGACTGTGCGGCTTGCAGTTGCGCGTCCATATTGCGGCGGAAGGCGTTGACACGCTGACCTTCGAGGCGCACGCGGTTCTCGCTCTGCTCTGCAATGATCTGGCTATGCTTGAGTTTGATCGAAGAGATCACGCCGGCGTCGTGGGCGCGCTGGTAGGCCTGCGCATTGACCTCGGCGATACGCCAGTCGGTTTCGGCTTGAGCCTGCGCGGACTGTTGGTCGAGTAGTTGCGAGAACAGAGAGGCGCGCGCTGCGGCGACGTCGGCCTCGGCACCAGCCAGGGCCGCCTGTGCCTTTGCCAGATTGGCCTGCAGTTCGGGATTGCTCAGCCGCAGGATCACCGTATCGGCGGAGACCTTGGCGCCGGCCTCGACCACCACTTCCTGCACCGAGGCGGTGGTGCCGGCGGTGATCCAGCGGATCTGGCGCGGCACCAGAGTGCCGTTGGCGCGAATCTCGCGTTTCATTTCGCCGGCTTGGGCAGTGTCGATCCATAGTTGGTTGCGGTCCACGCTTGGCGCGGCCGTGCCGAGCGCGGCGGAGAGGCCGAGCACGCTAGCCAACACGCTAGCGCCGGCGACGATCCATAGCGTTCGCGTGTGGCGCCACCAAGCGGTCTTGGAAGTCTTGATGATGTCCATGCACTATCACAAGCAAGAGCCGTGCCAACCGTGTTGCTTTGTCGCGGAGCGCGCTGCGGCGCGGCTTTGTGCGGGATAGCGATAGCGCAACGGGTGCGATCCGCGTCCGTAGTTGGACGACTATGTCCGGAGTCGGACATCCGGGGGCGCGCGTCCCGCAATCGGACACCACCCGCATGCGCCGCCGGCTCAGGCGGCCAGTTTCGCCTCCTGCGCCAGACAGCCCTCCAGCATCCCCAGGTAGCGCGCGCGCACCGCAACCTTGTCGGCGGCGGCGGAATTGCGCTTGATCCGCTGGCCGAAGGTCACGGCCCAACCGGCCGACACTGCATACGCGTCGAGATTGCTGGCTAGTCTCAGCTTCCAAGTGCAACGCCCTTACCTCAAGGTCAGTGCATGCCAAGAACGTATCACCACCTTACCGCCGAGGAGCGCGGCGTGATCATGGCCGAGCAGCAGCGCGGCACGTCCAACGCCGGAATTGCGCGGATGCTCGGGCGATCGCCCTCGACCTTGTCCCGCGAGCTTCGCCGCAACGGCGGTGGGCACTACGACGCACCGGCGTCCGGCGCGGCCTATCGCCGCCGTCGCACCGCGTGCCGGCGGCGTCACAAGCTGGCCGAGGGCACGCCGCTGCACGGCTTCGTGCGCGACCGTCTGCTTTACCGCTATTGGTCGCCCGAGCAGATCGCAGCGACACTGCGCGACATACATCCCGACGACCCTGCGGCGCGCGTCAGCCACGAGACGATCTACGCGGCGATCTATGGATCAATCGCGTCTTCTGTGGAACGCCGCTGATCATGCCATCGCCGGTGCCAGCCATGGGTTGCGGGGCAGATGCTTGAGCTTGGCGCACAGCAGGTAGGCGATCGCCGTCAGGTTGCGCACGGTGGCATAGCCCTTCGCTCGCGCCTTGGCCGCTTGGATCAGCGCATTCATCGCTTCGACAAAGGCATTGCTCAGGCCGCTGCGGAAGTGTTCGACGATGCCGGGCAGATGCGCGCGGCAGGTCGCGGCGAGTCGCTTGAACGGCGGCAGCCGGCTGCGCCGCGCCCACGAGATCCAGCGGACGAACAGCCGCTCGGCATCGTCCGGTGCCGGGCGCGTTCGATAGATCGCCCGCAGCGCTTCCTTCATTCGCCAGGCGCGCGCCGTCTTCAGGCCGCTGCGTTGCAGCCAATGCATCGTGTGGATCTGATCGCGATTCCAGTTCGCGGCGCGCTTGAGCAGTGCCCAACGGCAGCCTTTCAGATCCGGTTCGCTCTTCACTTCGGCACGCCGGACCTGATCCAGCGCCTGACTGGCCAGCGCCACGACGTGGAAGGGATCGAAGGTGATGCGCGCCTGCGGGCATTGTTGGCGGGCACCGGCCTGGAAGGCACCGGACAGGTCCATGCTGATGTCAGTGATCGATGCGGCATCGCCGCCGTGCGCCTGCAGATCCGCCGCGAACGCGGCAAAGGTCGCGGCATTGCGGCCCGACGTGGCGAACAGCAAGCGCCGCGCATCAGCGTCGTGGAACAAGGTCACGTACCGTTGGCCGCGGCGTGTGCTGGTCTCATCGACGCCCAAGCGCCGCACATCGCTGAAATCCTTTCGCGCCCGTGCCTGCTCGACGTGGTGCCGCAGCAGGCGCCAGATGCGATCGTCGGAGACGCCAACCAGCCGCGCCACGTGCGCCACCGGCATCGCCTGGCACAGCGCGATCACGAACGCCTCCATGACCAGCGAGAACCCAGAGCCGGGTCGCTCCCAGTGGTCCGCAACCTGGGCATGCACAAGCTAAAGGTGATCCGATTGAAGCCGATGATCAACGGGGTGCCGACCAGCTTCGGTTCCGCCTTCCGCCAGCTTGGCCCCGTTCCCGAGCTGGAGCCGCCACGGGGCGAGGAAGACCTCTGGCTGCTGCGCAACAAGGTGCAGCTCAATTGGTACCCCAAGATCCAGGCCATGAAGGCCGTGGGCCTCGCCGGGGGCGATGGCGTGGCAGATCTGGAGCGCGGCTCGCTCACCCCGCGCCACGTGGCGCTGCTCGATCTGGATCGCGCCTGGTTCGAGCTGATCCGCTTCAAGAACGAGCGCGGCTGGCACAACTTCAATATCCCCCGTCGCGCAGTGGAGA
>Ga0209103_1000637_pt1 | contig 10744 bp, 7 predicted proteins | sample 4C3metaG_FD_184152 | JGI IMG/M metagenome (GOLD analysis project Ga0209103, IMG submission 184152) | Freshwater bacterial and archeal communities from Indian Creek, Illinois, USA - 4C3 metaG (SPAdes) (version 2) | ecosystem: Environmental > Aquatic > Freshwater > Unclassified | place: USA: Indian...
GGCCTGGCACCGGCAAGAGCCAGACCATCGTGAACATCCTGGCGCAGGCCGTGCTGGATGGGCGCAGCGTGATCTTCGTGGCCGAGAAGGCGGCGGCGCTGGAGGTGGTGAAGCGCCGCCTCACGCAATTCGGCCTGGGCGCCGCCGTGCTGGAATTGCACAGCGAGAAGCAATCCAAGCGCGCCGTGCTGGACGAACTCCGCGCCACCCTGGCCCTGGCACCCCCGGTGGCGCCGCAGCGCGAGGCGGCGGTGCAGCGCCTGGGCGATTTGCGCGGCAGGCTGAACCGCCACGCCGCCGCCATGCGCGACATGGTGGGCAAGACGGGCGTGAGCGTGCAGGAGGTGGTGGGCCGCCTGGCTGCCCTGCGCGCCTCGGGTGTCACGCCGCCACCCTTCCGGCTGGACCCGGCGGGCTGGGATGCCGCGCGTCTGCGGGCGCTGCGTGAGGCAGGGCGCAACCTGGCCGCCAGCGTGACTGGGGCGAAAAGCCCCTGGCGCGGCGTGGTCGCGCCGCTGGACGCCATCGCGGCGCAGCGGCTGCTGGCGGATCTGCCCCGCGCGATCCGGGCGCTGGCCGCCGCACCAGGCGGCGTGGCAGAAGTGGAATCGGCCCTGACGGCCGAGGCGCTGCGAGCAGAGGCCCCGCTGCGCCCCGAAGACATCCCCGCCGCCGAGGCGCGGCTGGCCGATCTGCGGCTGGTGGCAACGCCCGATCCGCGCTTCCTCCCCGGCGCGCTGGACCTGCCCGGCCTTGCGGCGGCGCGGGAGACGCTGTCCCGGCCCGGCGGCATGCTGGGCTTTTTGGATGGCGCGCGGCGCGCGGCGAAGGCGACACTCGCCGCAGCCCTGCGTGACCCGGAGGATGCCGCGGCGCTGGATGCGCTGCTGGCCGCGCAAGCGGCGAGGGCGCGGCTCGGCCCCGGCCCGGATGCCACGGAACTCGGCGCGCAACTGGCCTGGATGGCGGCGCATGCCAGCGCCTTCGCCGCGCCCCCCGCCACTGCCGCTCAACGCGAGGCGCTCACCGCCTGGGGAACGATCCGGGAGGTGACCGGCCTGCCGCCCGGCGAGAGCTTCGCGGCCATCGCCGAACGCCTGGCCGCCATGGCCGCCGAGCCGGAGGCGCTGGCGCCCTGGCAGGCCTGGGCGCGGGCGGAAGCCGCCGAGCCGAGCCTTGCGCCGCTGGCCGAGGCGCTGGCCAGTGATGCCCTGCCGCCCGATGCGGCCGAGGGCGCGCTGGATTTCGCCATCCTCGAAGCCTTGCTGCGGGTGGCGATGCGCCAGCACCCCTCGCTGGCGGTGTTCGACGCCGCCGAGGCGGATCGCTGGGTGCTGGATTTCCGCGCCGCCGACGCCGCCCGCGTGCGCCTGGCCCGCGCCGAAGCCGCCGCCACCCACGCCGCGCGGGTGGATGCGCTGCGGAAGGGAGACGAAGCGGCGAGCCTGGCTTTCCTGCGCGGCGAATTCGAGCGCAAGCGCGGCCATGCGCCCTTGCGGACGCTGCTCTCCCGCGCCGCGCCGCTGATCCGCAAGGCCAAGCCCATCCTGATGCTCAGCCCGCTGAGCATCGCGCAATTCCTGGCCAATCCGCATCACGCCACGCAGCCTGGTTTCCCCATCTTCGACCTGCTGGTGATGGATGAGGCGAGCCAGATCGAGCCGGTGGATGCGCTCGGCGCCATCGCGCGCGCCAGGCAGATCGTGGTCGTCGGCGATGACAGGCAGATGCCGCCCACGCGCTTCTTCCAGCGCATGACGGAGGATGTGGAAGAAGCAGCGACGGAGGAGGAAGACACCCTCGACGCACGCGATGTGGAGAGCATCCTGGGCCTGGCCAATGCGCGCGGCATCCCGACCGCCATGCTGCGCTGGCACTATCGCAGCCGGCACGAAAGCCTGATCGCCACCAGCAATGCCGAATTCTACGGCCAGCGGCTGCTGGTGCTGCCCTCGCCCCGGCCGCGCAGCGCGGCGCTCGGCCTGTCGCTGACGCGCGTGGATGGCCGATTCAAGGGCAGCGCCAATGCCGAGGAAGCGCGCGCCGTGGCGGAAGCCGTGTTGCGCCATGCCCGCGAAACACCCGGCGATACGCTGGGCGTCGCGGCCTTCTCCGTCACGCAGCGCGACGCCATTGCCGATGCCGTCGAGGCGCTGCGCCGCGACAACCCCGGGACGGAGGCCTTCTTCACCGCCCACCCCGCCGAGCCCTTCTTCGTGAAGAACCTGGAAAACGTGCAGGGCGATGAGCGCGACTGCATCATGATCAGCGTGGGCTATGGGCGGGGCGGGGATGGCAAGCTCGCCATGCGCTTCGGCCCGCTCTCGGCGGAGGGCGGCGAGCGGCGGCTGAATGTGCTGATCACGCGCGCCAAGAAGCGCTGCATCGTCTTCTCCGGAATCGGCGCGGAGGAGGTGGATCTGGAGCGCGCCAAGGGACGCGGCGTGGCGGCGCTCAAGGCCTTTCTCGGCTTCGCCGCGGGTGGCGAGGCGGCGCGGGCCGCGGCGCGGGAAGGCTCGGCCATCGCGGGGCTGATTGGCGGGCTGATCACCCAATCAGGGCGGGAGGCGGTGCCGCGCGTGGGCCTCTCCGGCCTGTTCCTCGACGTGGCCGCGCGGGGCGAGGCGGGGTTTGACCTCGGCGTGGAGGTGGATGGCGCCGACTGGTCCGGCCTGCGCTGCGCGCGGGACCGCGATCGCGGCCGGCAAATGGCGCTGGAGGGGATGGGTTGGGCGCTCACGCGCAGTTGGTCGCTCGATTGGCTGAACCAGCCGGAAGGCGCGGCGGCCAGGCTGCGTGCGCCGTTGGGCTTGGAGGCGCCAGCCACGGCGCCTGGGTCCGCCGTGAGTCTGGCCCCCGCCTATGCCGAAGCGACGATGGGGCACCCCCCCACCAACCGCGCCGAACTCGTTGCCCTCATCGCCGCCATCATCGCCACCGAGGCGCCGGTGCATGGCGATGCCGTGCTGGAACGCCTGCGCCTGCTGCTCGGCGATGCCGCACCGGACGCCAAGGGCTTCGCCGCGGCGCTGAACGAGGCGCGACTGCTGCAAGGCATCGCCGAGGCCAACGGCTTCTGGTTCCCGGAGGAGCGCGGCCCGATCATCGCCCGCAACCGCGCCGGCGCTGCCGCCCATCTGCGCCGCCCCGCGATGATCCATGCCGAGGAGGTGGCGGCCGGCGCGCGGCTGGTGCTGGAACTGGACCCCCAGGCGAATGAGGAGGAGCTGGCCCAGGGCCTGGTTCGCCTCCTGGGTCTGGAGGCAGGCGCGGCCCCCGCCTTGGCCGCGCGGCTCGCCCTGCTGGTCGGGTCAGGGCAGGTGGCGCTTCTCAATCGGGAGTAATCGGCCTGTTCGATTGAAAAGTCTAAAACAATTCATTGGCAAAGTCATGCTGCATCGCAATATATCGCCTTGTGGCCGGAATGACCGGCTGCCTTTTCATTCCGTGCAGGAGACATGCCCATGCTGACCGTCGGCGACAAATTCCCGAGCTTCGACCTCACCGCCGTCCAGGGTGGCCCCGAGGGCCTCAAGGGCCCCGGCAAGTCCTTCATCCAGATCTCCGACCAGAGCGACGCCGGCAAGTGGAAGGTCGTGTTCTTCTGGCCGAAGGATTTCACCTTCATCTGCCCGACCGAAATCGCCGCCTTCGGCAAGCTCTCGGGTGAGTTCGCCGACCGCGACACCGTGATCTACGGCGTCTCGACCGATAGCGAGTTCGTGCACCTCAACTGGCGCGTGTACAACGAAGACATCAAGACCCTGCCCTTCCCGATGCTGGCCGATGTGAAGCGTGAGTTGAGCACGGCGCTGGGCGTCCTTGACAAGCAGGCCGGCGTGCCGCTGCGCGTGACCTTCATCGTGGACCCCGAGGGCACGATCATGCACGTCTCGGTCAACGGCCTGAATGTCGGCCGCAATCCGCAGGAGACGCTGCGCATCCTCGACGCGCTCCAGACGGATGAGCTCTGCCCCTGCAACTGGACGAAGGGCGAAGAAGCCCTGAAGCCGCAGGAGCTTTTCGAAAAGGCGGCGTAATTCAGCCGTTCGCCGCGGAGCCAGCCGCCACACCAACCCTGGCTCCGCGGCGAAAAGGGGGGGCAATCAGCCCCCTCACACCCCCCGCATCGCTTCGCGATGGGGCCTCTTTCCCGACAACCTGTTTCTTTTTGGAGCCCGCGCCATGTCGCTGGAATCGCTGCGCAACGCCCTTCCCGAATATGCCAAGGACCAGAAGCTGAACCTCGGCTCCCTGGCCGCCGAGCCGGCGCTGACCGAGCAGCAGCGCGCGGGCACCTTCATCGTCTCCGCGCTGGCCAGCCGCAACGCGACCACGACGCGCGCCATCCTCGCCGAATTCGGCCCCAAGCTGAGCGCCGAGGCCCTGGCCGCCGCCAAGGGCGCCGCCTCCATCATGGGGATGAACAACATCTACTATCGCTTCACCCACCTGGTGGGCGGTGATTACCCCAGCATGCCGGCCAAGCTGCGCATGAACATCATGGCGAGGCCGGGCGTCGAGAAGGCCGATTTCGAGTTGTGGTCGCTGGCCGTCTCGGCCATCAATGGCTGCGGCATGTGCATGGAAAGCCACGAGAAGGTGGTGAAGCATGCCGGCCTGACGAGCGAGCAGGTGCAGGCCGCGGTCCGCATCGCTTCCGCCGTGCATGCCGCGGCGGTGACGATCGAAGGCGAGGAAGCCCTCGCGGCTGATACCAAGTCTCTCTGATCAGGACCCATGCGCCCACTTGCGCAGTCCGATGGACATGATGAGCCAGGGCTGATCGACGAGGCGGTTCCATTGGTGGCAGCAGTGGCCTGGCGGCTTGCGGGCGATCAGGCCGGCGGGGCCTTCGGCGTTGAAACGCAGCACCCAATCCCCTTCCTGAGTCACAGCTTCAGAGATTTGGTATGATTCACCGCTTCGGTGAAGAACCTCAGCGGATCAGGCTCTACATGAACCCCACCGGGTCCACATCCACCTGGACCCGGACTTCGCGCGGGAGCTGAACCCGCGCGAGCCAATCCGCCAGCACCGGCTGCACCTTCACGCCGCGCGCCGCCTTGAGCAAAAGCCGGTGCCGGTATCGCCCACGCAGCAGCGCGAGCGGCGCCGGCGCCGGCCCCAGCACCTGCAAGCCCGGCCCGACCGGCGCGCCCAGCCCCAATTCCCGCGCCCCGCGCTCGGCCGCGCGGGCATCCTCCGAGCTGACGATCAGCGCGGCCAGCCGGCCATAGGGCGGCCAATGGCCCGGCTCGCGCTGCGCCGCCTCGACCTTCAGGAAGCCCGGAAAGTCATCGCGGATCAGCGCCTGCATCACCGGATGCTCGGGCGAGAAGCTTTGCAGCATCACCCGGCCCGGCTTGTCCTCGCGGCCCGCCCGCCCGGCCACCTGATGCAGCAACTGCATGGTGCGCTCACCCGCGCGCAGATCGCCACCGCCCAGGCCGAGATCGGCATCCACCACGCCCACCAGCGTGAGATGCGGGAAATGCCAGCCCTTGGCCACGATCTGCGTGCCGATGATGAGATCCACCTCCCGCTCCTCGATCTGGCGGGCGGCTTCGGCGGCGGCGGCGGGGCCGGGGATGGTGTCGCTGGCCATGACCAGGCGGCGGGCTTCGGGAAACAGCTCCGACACCTCCTCCTGGATGCGCTCCACGCCGGGGCCGATGGGCACCAGCGAATGCTCCACGCCGCATTCCGGGCAGGCGGGGGGTGTCGGCGCCGTATGCCCGCAATGATGGCAGAGCAGGCGGCGCTGCGCCCGATGCTCGACCAGCCAGGCGGTGCAGTTGGGGCATTGCATGCGATGCCCGCAGGCGCGGCAGAGCGTGAGCGGCGCATAGCCGCGCCGGTTGAGGAACAGCATCGCCTGCTCGCCCCGCGCCAGCGTCTCGGTCACGGCGGCGATGAGCGGTGGCGAGATGAAGCGCCCGCGCTCGGGCGGGTGCTGGCGCAGGTCTATGGCGCTGACCTGGGCCATCGCCGCCCCGCCATGCCGCACCGGCAGGCCAAGGCGCTTGTAGCGCCCGGCCTCGGCATTGGTGACGCTCTCCAGGCTGGGCGTGGCGCTGACCAGCACGCAGGTGGCGGCCTCCAGACGGGCGCGGACCACCGCCATGTCGCGGGCGTGATAGATCACGCCCTCCTCCTGCTTGAAGGCGGTCTCATGCTCCTCATCCACCACGATCAGGCCGAGATCGGGGAAGGGCAGGAACAGCGCCGAACGCGCGCCGACCAGCACCGGCGCGTCGCCCTCCGCCACGGCGCGCCAGGTGACGCGGCGGGTGCGCGGCGAGAGCTCGGAATGCCACAGCGCCGGCGGGGCGCCGAAGCGGCGCTCGAAGCGTGCCAGCCATTGGGTGGAAAGCGCGATTTCCGGCAGCAGCACCAGTGCCTGGCGGCCCTGTTTCAGCGTCTCGGCCACCGCATCCAGATAGACCTCCGTCTTGCCGGAGCCGGTGACGCCTTCCAGCAGCGTCACGCCGAAGCGCCGCGCGCGCACGGCTTCGCTCAGCGCCAAGGCGGCCGAGGCCTGCTCCGGCCGCAGGGCGGGGGGCGCGAAATCGGGGCGTGGGCGCGGGAAGGCGGCGGCGCGGGGCATCAGCGCAGGCGCAATCAGCCCGACCGAGGCGAGGCCGCGCACCACCCCCAGCGAGACCCCGGCCAGGCGCGCGATTTCCACCCCCGGCAGGGTATCCGCCCCCAGGGCTTCCAATGCGCGGGCCCGGTCCGGCGTGATGCGCGCCTCGGCCCCCGGCATACGCCGCCAGCCGGAGGCGGTGGCCGGCGCTTCCAGCGCGGCGGGCGCGCTCATCGCCATGCGGAGCACGGCGCCGGGGGGCGAAAGCGTGTAGGCGGCCACCCAATCCACCAGCCGGCGCAATGGCTCGCGCATGGGTGGCGCGGGCTTCACCGTGATCACATCGCGCAGGCGGGTTTCGGCCACATGGTCCTGGCCTTCCGCGTCATCCCAGATGACGCCAAGCGTGACCCGGCCACCCAGCGGCACCTCGACAAAGCTGCCCGGCCCCGCCACCAGGCCGGCAGGCAGGCGGTAGTCATAGGCGCCTTCCAGCGGCAGGGGCAGGAGAACACTGACGCGCTGGCCCGCAATCTGTTCCGCCTTGGCCTTTCGGGATGCTGTCGCCATGGGCTATTCCCTTCGCGACGGGGCGGCCGATGGTCAATCCCCGCCTCCGATTCGCCGCCAGACAGGATATCTCAACCATGAAGTTCTTTGTGGATACAGCCGATGTCGCCGAAATCCGTTCCCTGGTGGGCACGGGCTTCATGGATGGCGTCACCACCAACCCCAGCCTGATCGCCAAGTCCGGCCGCAAGATGAGCGAGGTCATCGCCGAGATCTGCGCCCTGACCGAAGGCCCCGTCTCGGCCGAGGTGACGGCGACGGATCATGAGACGATGCTGAAGGAAGGCCGCTACCTGCGCGCCATCGCCAGCAATGTCTGCGTGAAGGTGCCGCTGACCGAGGCCGGGCTTCGCACCTGCAAGGTGCTCTCGGATGAGGGGGCGCCGGTCAATGTCACGCTCTGCTTCTCGGCCAACCAGGCGCTGCTGGCGGCCAAGGCGGGGGCGACCTTCATCTCGCCCTTCGTGGGCCGGCTGGACGATATCGGCCAGGATGGCATGGAACTGATCGCCGATGTGGTGCAGATCTACCAGAACTACAATTTCAGGACCGAGGTGCTGGTCGCCTCGATCCGCCACCCCGTCCATGTGCTGCAATCTGCCAAGCTGGGCGCGCATGTCGGCACCATGCCGCCGGCGGTGATCCGCAACCTGCTGAAGCACCCGCTCACCGATCGCGGGCTGGAGGCGTTCCTCGCGGATTGGGCCAAGACCGGGCAGAGTATTCTTTGAGTTGTTTTGCCGCCTTCAGGCGCCAGGCGGCGACTCCGCCGCCTGGGCTTCGGATCGCTGAAGCGATCCGAAGCGCCTGTTCTGCGCGCCTTCCAAAGAAGCGTTGCTTTTCAGGCGAATGCCGGATTTTGGGGGCATTTTGCCCATGACCATCCCGCCCGATGCCGCCGCCGTGGAGGCCTTCCTCCAGGCCAACCCCGGTTTCCTGTCCGAGCGCCCGCAGCTCTACGCCATCCTCATCCCGCCGCGCCGCCTGCATGGCGAGGCGGTTGCCGACCACATGGCCGCGATGATCCAGGCCGGGCGGCAGGAATGGCGCGGGATGCTGGAAGCGGGGCGCACCCGTGGCGCCTTCGCCGCCAAGGTGGCGGAAGCCGTCCTCGCCCTCATCGCCAATCCGGATGCCCGGGATAGCCTCCGGCATGAATGGCCCGCCCATCTGGGCCTGGAATCCTGCCGCCTTGTCCCCCTTATGCCCGGCCCCGCCCTGGTGGTGCGCGATGTCAGCGTGGCCAGCGCCGCCTTGCATGGCGAGGCCGCGCCTCTGATCCGGCGCGAAGCGCTGCTGCGCGTTGGCGACCAGACCCTGGCCCTGGGCGCGCGCGATGCGGCGAATTTGCCCCATGAGCCGGAATCTCTGGCCTTCCTCGCCCGCGCCCTGGGCGCCATGCTGTCGCGATGACCGCGGATGCCGCCCGCGCCGAATTCCTCACCTGGCTCGCGACCGAGCGCCGGGCCAGCCCGCACACGCTGGAGGCCTATGGCCGGGATATTAGCGACCTGCTGAGCTTCCTCACCAGGCACCAGGGCGCCGAGCCCGACCTTGCCGCGCTGGGCGCCATGCGACCGGCCGATCTGCGCGGATTCCTGGCCGCCCGCGCCGCGGAGGGCGCCGGCAATGCCACGCGCGCGCGGCAACTGGCCGCCATCCGCAGCTTCCTGCGCTTCCTTGCCCGCCGCCACGGCATCGCGCCGCTGGCCATCGCCGCCATGCGTGGCCCGAAGCGCGTCCAGCCTGTCCCGCGCGCCCTGAACCGCGCCGATGCCCGCGCCGCCGGCGTCGGGATCGGCGATGTCCACCACCCCGAGCGCCCGGAATTCCAGGCCGCGCGGGATGTGGCACTGTTCACTCTGCTCTATGGCTGCGGACTTCGCATCAGCGAGGCGCTCGGCCTCAATATCGCCGATGCGCCGCTGCCGGGCAGCGATGCCGCGCTGCGCGTGCTGGGCAAGGGCGGCAAGACCCGGCTGGTGCCGGTGCTGCCCGTGGTGCGCCAGGCCATCGCCGGCTGGATGGCGCATCGCGGCGGTGCGGAGCCTGATGAGCCCCTGTTTCTGGGCGCGCGTGGCAAGCGCCTGGATCCGGGCGTGGCGCAAAAAACCCTGCGCGATTATCGCCGCCTGGCCGGCCTGCCCGAGCACGCGACGCCGCATGCGCTGCGCCATTCCTTCGCCACCCATCTGCTGGCCGGCGGGGCCGATCTGCGCTCGATCCAGGAATTGCTGGGCCATGCCAGCCTCTCCACCACGCAGCGCTACATCGCGGTGGATGCGGAGGGCCTGCTCGCGACATGGCGCATGGCGCATCCGCGCAGCGACTGACCGCCCCGGCGGCAGCGTCCAGGACTCCGCGCCGCGCGCTTCCCGCCCTGATTTTCGCCCTGATTTTCGCCCTTCTGGCCTCCATCGCCCCCGGCTTCACCCACACCACCGGCAAGGTGGATGGCCGGGATGCGCGGCTGGTCTCGATCCTCCCGGGCGATCCGGTGATCGAACTCGCCGCCCTGGAGGAGCTTTCGATCCGCGTGCTCAATGCCGATGCCGCGGTCGTCACCTCGCAGCATCACCGAGAGGCGCATGACGCAGGTGCGCCGGGTGCGGATGATGGCGCGGGTGATTGGCGAATGGATGCTCGGGCGGGATGCGTTGAGGCGGAATCGCCGAAAACGTTGAATCCCGCTCTCAGCAGTGGCGAGACCATGAAAGTGAGCGCAAGCGAACGCATCATGGTCTCGCCGCCAGTCAGGCCACCCGCCTGCCCGAAGGCGCGTGAGGGAAGTCTCCGCCCAGGGGACCTGAAGGCCCGGCTGCTGCATGAGGCGGAGCCATACGGCGCCGTATGGCCGTATTTGCCCGTCGCCTTCCTGGGCCTGCGGGGCCTTACCGGTTGGCGCGCGCCACCACCGCCTCGAACAGCACCTGGCAGCCGGCCTCGGCTTCCTCCGGCAGGATGCTCTCCGCCTCATTATGGCTGAGGCCGTCCTTGCAGGGGGTGAAGATCATCGCGGTCGGCACGCGTCGCGCCACATAGACCGCATCATGTCCCGCGCCAGAGATGATCTCCCGCGCCGGATAGCCGAGCCGGGCGGCGGCCTGGCGCACGAGATCCACGCAAGCCGCGTCGAAGGGCTGGGCGGGGATGTCGAACAGCTTGGTCAGCTCCAGGTGGCAGCCATTCTGCGCCACCAGCGCCGCGGCCTGCTCCGGGAAGCCCTGCATCAGCGCCTGCACCTCGGCATCCTTCGGGTGGCGGAATTCGATGCTGAAGCGCACCTCGCCCGGCACCACGTTGCGGCTGTTCGGCAGCACCTGGAACTGGCCGATCGTGCCGCGGCCATCCTCGCCGCGCGCGCGCATCAGGTCATCCACCAGCGCGATCACCCGCGCCGCCGCCACCAGCGCATCGCGCCGGGTGGAGGGCGGCGTGGTGCCGGCATGGGCGTCCTGGCCGATGATCACCGCATCATACCAGACCTGGCCCTGCGCGCCGGTGACGATGCCGATCCGCTTCTGCTCGCGCTCCAGGATCGGCCCTTGCTCGATATGCAGTTCGAAATAGGCATCGGCGGGGAAG
>Ga0209103_1000638_pt1 | contig 10743 bp, 10 predicted proteins | sample 4C3metaG_FD_184152 | JGI IMG/M metagenome (GOLD analysis project Ga0209103, IMG submission 184152) | Freshwater bacterial and archeal communities from Indian Creek, Illinois, USA - 4C3 metaG (SPAdes) (version 2) | ecosystem: Environmental > Aquatic > Freshwater > Unclassified | place: USA...
GTGCATCTGGGCGCGCTGCCCGGCACCCCGCTCCATGACGCGGCAGGGGGGGTCGAGGCGATCGTCGCCGCCGCCGCCGCCGATCTGGCCGCGCTGCAAGCGGCCGGCGTCGATGCGGTGATGTTCGGCAACGAGAACGACCGGCCCTACGAGCTGAAGGTCGATGCCGCCAGCACCGCGACCATGGCCCATGTCATCGGCCGCCTGCGCGACCGGATCACCGTGCCCTTCGGGGTGAATGTGCTGTGGGATCCGATGGCGACGATGGCGCTGGCGGCGGCGACCGGGGCGGGCTTCGTGCGCGAGATCTTCACCGGCACCTATGCCAGCGACATGGGTCTCTGGTCGCCCGATGCCGGGGCGGCGCGGCGCTATGGCGCGCGGCTCGGGCTGGGCGCGGTGGCGACGCTTTACAACGTCTCGGCCGAATTCGCCGGCTCGCTCGATCCGCGCAGCCTGCCCGACCGGGCGCGGTCGGCGGTGTTCTCCTCGATCCCCGATGCGGTGCTGGTGTCGGGAGCGATCACCGGCGAGGCGGCGCGGATGGAGGATCTGGCGGCGGTCAAGCGCGTGCTGCCGGCAACCCCGGTCCTGGCCAACACCGGGGTCAGCCATGCGACCGTGGCCGAGGTGCTGCGGCTTGCGGACGGCTGCATCGTGGGCTCGGCGCTGAAGGTGGGCGGCGACACCTGGGCGCCGGTCGACCCCGCGCGTGCGCAGGATTTCATGGACCGCGCCCGCGCGGCACGGGGGGGCTGAGCCGATGGCCCTGCGGGACGTGCTGCTCGAGCTGATGCTGATCCCCGGCCTTTCCGGGCATGAGGACCGGGTGGCCCGCGACATCGCCCGGCGGCTCGATGCGATGGGCCTTGCCTGCCGCTTTGACCGGCTGGGCAACATCTCGGTCGAGGTTCCGGGCCATCCCGACCTGCCGCGGGTGCTGCTCTTTGCCCATATGGACCAGCCCGGCTTTGTCGTCCGGCGGATCGAGGACGACGGCCTGATCCGGGTCGAGCGGCTGGGCGGCATGCCCGAGCGCGCCCTGGCGGCGCAGGCGGTGCTGATCACGGGCTCCGGGGGCGACTGGCCGGGCGTCATCCTGACCAAAAGCCATCACGCGACCCTGCCGGAGGAGAAGTACCGCGTGGTGCCCTACGCCGAGCTTTGCATCGACGCGGGCTTTCGCAGCCGGGCCGAGGCCGAAGCGGCCGGGCTGCGCATCGGCGCGCCGGTGACCTATCTGCCGCGGGTGATCGAGCTGCACGGCGGGCGCATCGCGGGGACGGCCATCGACGACCGCGCCGGCTGTGCGGTGCTGCTGGAGCTGCTGGCGCGGCGCAAGGCGGTCGCGGGGCCGCCGCTGACCGTCGTCTTCTCGGTGCAGGAGGAGTTCAACCTGCGCGGCGTCCTGCCGGCCGCGGCCGCCGCCCGGCCCGACATCGCGATCCAGATCGACCTGATCCTGGCCACCGACACGCCGGACATGGCCGGGCGGGGCGCGGTGTCGCTGGGGGGCGGGCCGGCGATGAGCCTGTATTCCTTCCACGGGCGCGGCACGCTGAACGGCGTCATCCCGCATCCCGCACTGGTCCGGCTGGTCGAGGCGGCGGCGGGCGCGCGCGCCATCCCGCTGCAACGCTCGGCCCATACCGGGGCGCTGACCGACCTCAGCTACATCCAGTTCGCCGGGACCGAAGGGGTGGCCGCGATCGACCTCGGCTTTCCGTTGCGCGCCACCCATTCCGCGCTCGAGGTGGTGGACCCCGGCGACCTCGAGCGGCTGGTCGACCTGCTCGACGCGGTGCTCGACGGGGTGGACGCGGCGCTGCGGCTGGAGCGGCGGCCATGAGCTGGACGCTTGGCATCGATGTCGGCACCTACGAGACCAAGGGCGCGCTGGTGGCCCGGGATGGCGCCATCCTCGCCACGGCCGCGCGCCGGCACGAGATGCTGGTGCCCCGCCCCGGCTGGGCCGAGCATTGCGCGCAGACCGTCTGGTGGGGCGATTTCGTCCATGTCACCCGGGCGCTCCTGGCGCAGTCGGGCGTGGACCCGCGCGGGATCGAGGCCGTCGCGGCCAGCGCCATCGGGCCCTGCATGCTGCCGGTCGACGCCCGGGGCGCGCCGCTGATGAACGGCGTGCTCTACGGGGTCGACACCCGCGCCTCGGCGCAGATCGACCGGCTGAATGCCCGGATCGGCGCCGAGGTCATCCTGGCCCGCTGCGGCAATGCGCTGACCTCGCAGTCGGTCGGCCCGAAGATCCTGTGGCTGAAGGACACGCATCCCGACCTCTTCGCGCGGACGGCGAAGATCCTGACCTCGACGAGCTACCTGACCTGGAAGCTGACCGGCGCCCATGTGATCGACCACTACACGGCGGCGAATTTCGCCCCGCTCTACGACGTGGATGCCCTGGACTGGACGGCGGAGCTGGCCGATTTCCTGCCGCTCGACCGGCTGCCGCGGCTGATGTGGTCGACCGAGATCGCCGGGCAGGTCACCGCGGCGGCGGCGGCCGAGACCGGCCTTGCCGCGGGCACGCCCGTCACCTGCGGCACGATCGACGCGGCGGCCGAGGCGGTCAGCGTCGGCGTGCTGGCCCCGGGCGAGATGATGCTGATGTACGGCTCGACCGTCTTCATCATCGAGGTCACGGCGGCCGCGCTGCGCGACCCGCGGCTGTGGTATGCGCCGTGGCTGTTTCCCGGGCGGCATGCCTCGATGGCGGGGCTGGCCACCTCCGGCACCCTGACGCGCTGGTTCCGCGACCAGCTGGCGCGGGATGCGGACTTTGCCACCCTTGCCGCCGAGGCCGCCGCAAGCCCCAAGGGCGCGCGGGGGCTGGTCTGCCTGCCGCATTTCTCGGGCGAGCGGACGCCGATCCATGATCCGCGCGCGCGCGGCGCCTTCTTCGGGCTGGATCTGACCCACGGGCGCGGCGACATGTTCCGTGCCGTCCTCGAAGGGGTGGCGATGGGCACGGCGCAGATCTTCGAGACCTACCGCGCGCTGGGGGCCGCGCCCTCGCGCGTGCTGGCCGTGGGGGGCGGGACGCAGAACGCGGTCTGGATGCAGGCCAGCTCGGACCTTTGCGGTGCCGCGCAGCTGGTCTGCGACAAGACCATGGGGGCCAGCTACGGCAATGCCTTCCTGGCCGCCGTCGCCATCGGCGCGGTGATGCCCGATGAGATCACGCGCTGGAACCCCGTCGCCCGCACCGTCCGGCCCGAGCGGGTTGCCGCCTATGACCGGCAATACCCGCTCTGGAAGGCGCTGTACGCGCAGACCAGGGACATCGCCCATGCGCTCGGGGGGCCGTGACCGGTCGGCGTCACCTCGGGCGCGGCCGGTTCGGACGGGCGACGCGGGACGGGCGACGCGGGCGAAGCGGGCGGGCCTACTTGACCGCGCCGGCGGCCATGCCCTTGATGATGAACCGCTCCAGCACCACGCCGATCACCACCAGCGGCAGGATCGCGGCGGTGGACAGGGCGGCCATCGACCACCAGGAGATGCCCTGCGATCCGGTCTGGCTTGCCACCATCACCGGCAGGGTGCTGGCGTGGGTCGAGGTGAGAAGTGCCGCGAAGAAATACTCGTTCCAGGTCAGCACCAGGCTGAGGATGAAGGCCGCGACCATGCCGGGCAGCGCGATCGGCAGGATGATGGTGAAGAAGGCGCCCCAGATGCCGAGACCGTCGACCATGGCGGCCTCCTCCAGCTCGGTCGGGATGCCTTCGAACTGGTCCTTCATGATCCAGATGACGATGGGCAGCACCGTGAGCGTGTAAAGCAGGATCAGGCCGATGCGCGTGTCGAGCATGGCCAGCTCGCGGTAGAGGACGAGAAACGGCAGCGCCAGCACGACCGGAGGCAGGATGAGCTGGCTGAGGAAGAAGAACGAGATGTCGTCGTTCTTCATCCGGCCCCAGCGGTAGCTGAACCGGCTGAGGCCATAGGCCGCCAGCCCCCCCAGGATGACGGCCAGCGCCGAGGCGCAAAGCGCCACGACGGTCGAGTTCCAGAACCGCTTGAGGAATTCGTCGCGCACGGTGGATCCGGCCGCGATCGTGTCGGGCGAGAGCCCCAGCGAGCGCCAGCCAAGCCAGGCCGGCGTGTAATCCACCCAGGGCACGAGGTTGCCCTGCATCACGTCCGGCGCCAGCTTGAAGCTGGTGGTGACCGTCCAGTAGATCGGGAACAGGCAGATGAAGGCCCAGAAGATCAGGATGGCGTAGATCGCGACCCGGCTGGCGAACCACCTGGCGCGGAAGTTGCGGTCGGACTCGCTGTCGCGGAAGATCGCGGTGGCGGGGGCGGCGGTCATGTCCGGGGCCTCGTGTAACGTCCGGCGAGTTTCATCAGGATGGTCATGAACACGATGATCAGCACCAGATAGACCATGGCCAGCATGGTGCCGTAGCCGACGTTGGACCGGTCGCGGTATTCGCGGAAGATGAAGCTGGTGACGGTGTCGGTCGCGCCGCCCGGCCCGCCGGCGGTGACGTTGATCACGATGTCGGCCAGCTTCAGCTTGAAGATGATCCGGATCAGGATCGCGGTGATCGAGACCGGCAGCATCAGCGGGAAGATCACCTCCCAGAACGACCGCCAGCCGGTGGCGCCGTCGACGCGGCTGGCCTCGGTCAGTTCCTTCGGGATGGCCTGGAGGCCCGCCAGCAGCATGATCATCATGAAGGGGATGAAGGTCCAGGGCGCCGCGATTTATCACGGTTTTCTGCTGTTCCGGGCCTGTTCGGCGGTTTGAAACGCGCATGATCCGGCCGGGCGGCCGGGCGCGCTGTGGCGTCGCGGGCTCTGCGGGCGGCATTCGCTGTTTTGGGGCCCTTGCGGCCTGATTTCGTGCCCCGGGGTTATGCCGGGAACGGGTTCAGGCGGCGCAGCTGGACGAGACGGCGCATGTTGTAGGCTAGGTTCTTCATCCCGATCTTGGCCTTCGCCCGCACCATGCCGATGGTGCGCACCAGCGTGCCGCCCATGTCGTTGGCCTGTGCGCCGAAGATATGCTCGACCCGTGCACGCACCGTGGATTTGGTCTGGTTGTTGCCCTTGCCCTGTTCGGTCAGCGGCTTGCCCCGCTTGCCCTTGCGGTGGATGTGGCTTTTCAGTTTCAGGGAGCGCAGCTTGGCTTCCATCTCCTCGGAGCGATACGCGTCGCCATCGTCGCTCGGACCGATGGCGCAACAATGGCGACCGGCCCAGACGCCGGAACCGGTGTTGCCCCGCATCAGCAGATGATCCACCGCCTGGCTGTCATGCAGGGCCGCATCGCTGACATGGTAACGGCGCACCAGCTTGTGCTGGCGGTCCACGTTCACGTGGTTCTTGTAGCCGTAGTGGCTCTTGCCATGCTTCTTGGTCCAGCGCGCGTCCGTGTCTTTCTGACTGCGCCTGGCAGGCTTGTCCGCCCAGCCCTCGGGCACCGCACCGTCCTTGATCGCCTTGTTCTCGTCGCGGCTGTTGTGGTTCTTCGGCACCGGCACGATCGTTCGCCATTGTCTCTCGGACCAATTGCGTTCCAATGGCTCACCATCCACGATCTGCCCACCGCGCGCGATGTAGCCTTGCCGCGCCAGATAGCCGTCGAACTGCCGGAACAGCGCCTCGACCATGCCCGCCTGCGCCAGACCCTCGCGCCAGACCCTCGCGCCAGAGCCAGACGGTCTTGGCATCGGGCACCCGCCCGTCGAGGCCAAGGCCCAGAAACCGCATGAACGACAGCCGGTCACGAACCTGATACTCGATCTGGTCGTCCGACAGGTTGTAAAGAGCCCCCAGAACCAGCGTCTTGAACATCACCACCGCGTCCATCGGCTTGCGCCCGGCACGCGACTTGCGCTCCGCCTCAGGCTTGCGCCAAACCCGCTCCAGCGTCGGGCGGAACTCCTCCCAGGGCACGATCGCGTCGATCTCGACAAGCGGGTCCCTCTTGGAATCCAGGCTCGCGTAGCGGTCTGAAAGATCAAAGAAACCCATCTATGCCATCGTCACGCCCCTGTCGCCAAATCCCCCCAGCTTCCTACCGCGGCCGCTCGGTCAGGGCAATTCTTCGAGGTGCCCCTCAGTCTTCACGTGCGTTCCTCCCTGTGGCGGACCTCTGGCCGCGCGGGCCTGGTCCGGTTGCATTGCGATGGGCCTCATCCGAGGGGTGGCGTCCGCCGCGCAGGCGCGCGGCGACGCGAAAGATCGCGGGGGGAACGCGGGGCCTCCCTCCCCGGCGGCAGGCTTCCCCTGGGGTAGCTTGGCAAGGGAGAATGGCCCTGTCAAGTTTCTAACATGTTAGTATGATCAGCCGGTGGACAGCACCTTTCCGCCCGGCTAGCCTTGACCGCGCAAGGGGAAGGGAAGTCGGGATGGGGGAAGGTAAGGCGGGATGGCCGGGGTCACGATCCGCGACCTGAAGAAAGTCTATGGCGGGGTGCAGGTCATTCACGGGCTCGACCTCGACATTCCCGATGGCGAGTTCGTGGTGCTGGTCGGCCCCTCGGGCTGCGGCAAGTCCACCCTGCTGCGCATGATCGCGGGGCTTGAGGACATCTCGACCGGCGAGATCCGGATCGGCGCGCGGCAGGTGAACAACCTGCCCCCCTCCGAGCGCGACATCGCCATGGTGTTCCAGAACTACGCGCTCTACCCGCACAAGACCGTGGGCGCGAACATGGGCTTTGCCCTGAAGATGCGGGGCGAGGACAGGGCGGTGATCGCGCGGAAGGTGGCCCGCGCCGCCGAGATCCTGGGGCTGACGCCCTATCTCGACCGCTATTCCCGCGCGCTGTCGGGCGGCCAGCGCCAGCGCGTCGCCATGGGGCGCGCCATCGTGCGCGATCCGCAGGTGTTCCTGTTCGACGAACCGCTGTCGAACCTCGACGCCAAGCTGCGCGTCCAGATGCGCACCGAGATCCGCGAGCTGCACCTTCGGCTGAAGACGACGACCGTCTATGTCACGCATGACCAGATCGAGGCGATGACCATGGCCGACCGGATCGTCGTCATGCAGGGCGGGCGGATCGAGCAGGTCGGCGCGCCGCTGGAGCTTTACGACCGGCCGGTCAATACCTTTGTCGCGGGCTTCATCGGCAGCCCGGCGATGAACATGATCCCCGGAACCGTCGATCGCGGGGGGGTGGCGCTGGCGGACGGGACCCGGCTGCCGATGCCGCCGGGCCTGAGCCTGGCCGAGGGGCGCGCGGTCACCTATGGGCTGCGCCCCGAGCATCTGCTGGCCGGGGCGGAAGGAATCTCGGGGAGGGTTGCGGTGGTCGAGCCGACCGGGTCCGAGACGCATGTCGTGGTGCGGGCCGACGGGCGCGATCTGGTGGCGATGTTTCGCGACCGGGTGCCGTTTCGCCCGGGCGATGCGCTGATACTGGTGCCCGATGCGGGGAAGGTGCATCTTTTCGATGGCGCCTCGGGCCTGCGCCTAGTGTAGGCGGCGGAGCGGGGGGTTTCACACCCCCCGCGCCCCCCGCGGGATATTTGTGTCGGAATGAAAGGGGGCGAGGGGTGTCCGAATGCTGAAGGGGATCGACAACCGGTTGAATGCCGAGGTGCTGGCCTGCCTTCGGGCCATGGGGCATGGCGATGTGCTGATCGTGGCGGACACGAACTTTCCCGCCGACGCGATCGCGCGGGCGACGGTCACGGGCCGACTGCTGCGGATGGAGAACCTGACCTCGGTCGAGGCGGTCAATGCCATCCTGTCGGTGCTGCCGCTGGACACGTTCGTGGCGGATTTCGCCGGGCGGATGCAGGTGGTGGGCGCGCCGGGCGAAGTGCCGCCGGTGCAGGCCGAAGTGCAGGACGCGATCGACCGCGCCGAGGGACGCCCGCGCCCGATGGTCGGCATCGAGCGCTTTGCCTTCTACGACATGGCGCGCGGGGCCTATGCCGTGATCCAGACCGGCGAACGGCGGTTCTACGGCTGCTTCATGCTGCGCAAGGGCGTGATCCCGCCCGGGACATGACAAGGGAAGGCATGAGATGAAACCCATCGTGATCCTTGGCATCTTCGTTGCCGACACGGCCTATCGGGCCGCGCGCATGCCGAAGATCGGCGAGACGATCCTGGGCCGGAGCTTCGCGCTCGGGCCGGGGGGCAAGGGCTCGAACCAGGCGGTGGCCGCGGCGATGGCCGGCTCGGGGGCGGGGGGCCAGACGCATCTCATCACCCGGCTTGGCCGCGACGACTTTGCCCAGATCGCGCGGGCGACCTGGGCCCGCGCCGGGGTCAGGGCGGAAGTGACCGAGGATGCCGAAAGCTATACCGGCGCGGCCTTCATCTTTCTCGAGGAGGCGACCGGCAACAACGCCATCATCGTCGCCCCCGGTGCCGCCGCGCGGATCACCGAGGCCGATCTCGAGGCGCAGGCGGGGCTGATCCGCAGCGCTGCCGTCTTTGTCACCCAGCTGGAGCAGCCGGTCGCGGCGGCGCGCCGGGGGCTGCAGATCGCGCGGGCCGCCGGGGTGCGCACGATCCTGAACCCGGCGCCGGCGGCGGCGCTGGACGATGCCTTTCTCGGCCTGTGCGATGTCGTGACGCCGAACGAATCCGAGGCCGAGGCGCTGACCGGCCTGCCCGTGACCAGCCTGGCCGAGGCCGAACGGGCCGCGGATGCGCTGCTGGCGCGGGGCGTGGGCGCGGTGGTGGTGACGCTGGGCGCGAACGGGGCGCTCTACCGCGACCGCGACCGCAGCGTCCATGTCCCGGCGATCAGCGCCGGTCCGGTGGTCGAAACCACGGGCGCGGGCGATGCCTTCAACGGCGGCTTCGCCGTGGCGCTGAGCGAGGGGCGCGACGTGGTGGAGGCCGTGCGCTTCGGCTGCGCGACCGCGGGCATCTCGGTCACCCGCCCCGGCACGGCGCCGGCCATGCCGTCACGGGCCGAAATCGACAGCCTGCTGGCGCGTGGCTGAGCGGGTTGTCATCGAAATGTTACAAAATCGACGCATATCTTTCGCCAAGCCGTCCTAAAGCGGCGGGATCGGGCCGCCCACCCTGCGGCTTTCGGGAGCTGGCGAATGGATGATGCGCGTCAACTGGGCCGGGATCTGCATGTCGCCACGGTCAAGATTTCCGCGCGCGGGGTTGATGTGCATTACGGGCAGAACCATGCGCTGAAGGATGTCGATGTCGACATCCTGGACCGGGCGGTGACGGCCTTCATCGGGCCCTCGGGCTGCGGCAAGTCGACCTTCCTGCGCTGCCTCAACCGGATGAACGACACGGTGGCCTCGGCCAGGGTCACGGGGCGGATCCTGCTCGAGGGCGAGGACATCTACGACCCGCGCGTCGATCCGGTCCAGCTGCGCGCCAAGGTGGGCATGGTGTTCCAGAAGCCGAACCCCTTCCCGAAGTCGATCTACGACAACGTGGCCTACGGGCCGAAGATCCACGGCATGGCGCGCGGCAAGGCCGAGCTCGACGCGATCGTCGAGGCCTCCCTGCGCAAGGCCGCGCTCTGGGGCGAGGTCAAGGACCGGCTTGCCGCCTCGGGCACCAGCCTTTCGGGCGGCCAGCAGCAGCGGCTGTGCATCGCCCGCGCGATCGCGACCGGGCCCGAGGTGCTGTTGATGGACGAGCCCTGCTCGGCGCTCGATCCCATCGCCACGGCCCAGGTCGAAGAGCTGATCGACGAGCTGCGCAGCCAGTTCTCGGTGGTGATCGTGACCCATTCGATGCAGCAGGCGGCGCGCGTCAGCCAGAAGACCGCCTTCTTCCACCTCGGCCATCTGGTCGAATACGGCGACACCCCGCAGATCTTCACCAACCCGAAGGACCCGCGGACCGAATCCTACATCACCGGACGGATCGGATGAGGCGATGCCCATGAACGCGCATATCATGTCGGCCTTCGACCGCGACCTCGAATCGACCCAGGCGCTGGTCCTGCGGATGGGCGGGCTGGTCGAGACCGCACTTCTCGACGCGAGCGAGGCGCTCGAGACGCGCGACGACGATCTGGCGGCGCGGGTCCGGGCCGGCGATGCGGCGATCGATGCGCTGGAGGACCAGATCAACATCGAATGCGCCCGGCTGATCGCGCTGCGCGCCCCGACGGCGGGCGATCTGCGCACCGTGCTGACGGTGATGAAGATCGCCGCCTCGCTGGAGCGCGCGGGCGATTATGCCAAGAACATGGCCAAGCGGACCGCGATCCTGAGCCAGATGACCCAGGTGCCCGGCGCCGCGGGGGCGATCCGGCGGCTGGCCAAGGCGGTGGTGGTGATGCTGACCGACGGGCTGGACGCCTACATCCGCCGCGACGTCAAGCTGGCCGAGGACGTGCGCCAGCGCGACCGCGAGGTCGACCAGATGTACAACTCGATCTTCCGCGAATTCCTGACCCACATGATGGAGGATCCGCGCACGATCGGGCCCTGCATGCATCTGCATTTCATCGCCAAGAACATCGAGCGGGTCGGGGATCACGCGACGGCGGTGGCCGAACAGGTGATCTATCTGGTGACGGGCGCGCTGCCCGAAGAGGCGCGGCCCAAGATGGACAGCACCGGCAGCATGGGAACCAGGGGCTAGAAGGGTAGGGGCTGAAAATGGCACGGAACGGACAGCCAAGGGTCCTCTTGGTCGAGGACGAGCCCGCGCAGCGGACGGTCCTGGCCTACAACCTCGAGGCCGAGGGCTTTGCGGTGACGCAGGCCGACAACGGCGAGGATGCGATGGTGCTGGTCGACGAGGAGGAGCCCGACATCATCATCCTC
>Ga0209103_1000641_pt1 | contig 10719 bp, 11 predicted proteins | sample 4C3metaG_FD_184152 | JGI IMG/M metagenome (GOLD analysis project Ga0209103, IMG submission 184152) | Freshwater bacterial and archeal communities from Indian Creek, Illinois, USA - 4C3 metaG (SPAdes) (version 2) | ecosystem: Environmental > Aquatic > Freshwater > Unclassified | place: USA...
TCTCTAATCCGTTGTCCAGCGCGGCTGCAAGATGATTCGGGGATATTCGGCCACAGCCGATAAGACCATATCGTAAACTCATGGTTTCAGAGCCTCCCCTACAGCAACTCAATATTGCTTCTGTCAGCGACACCCTTAGCTGCATTCTTGGTGTCAAAGATAAATCTCGCATACTTCTGAACAAGCTCGTAATCTACATTGGTGTGGCCAGCAGTAATCACCACAAGGTCTACGCTTTCAACGAGTTCCTTACTCAGCTGCGGCTCCCCTTTCATGGCTAGCCCATGGTCATTAAATTCGGCTACATAGGGGTCGTAATACACTACTTCTGCACCACGGCATTTCAATTCCTTAATAACTCTGATGGCCGGGCTCTCCCTGAAATCTTCGATATCTTGTTTATAGGCGACCCCCAATATCAAGATCCGTGACCCATTCACAGACTTCTTGTGTCGGTTAAGGATACGACCTACCCGCTCTGCGCAGTACTCTGGCATTCGATCATTGATCATCATGGAAGCCTCAATCATGGATGTGTGAAACCCAAACTCACGCGCTTTCCACGACAAATAGTACGGGTCCAGCGGAATACAGTGCCCGCCCAAGCCAGGGCCTGGATAAAATGCCTGAAACCCAAATGGTTTTGTCTTGGCCGCGTCGATTACTTCCCAGATATTAATGCCCATGCGATCACAAAGAATCGCCAGCTCGTTTACCAGCCCGATGTTTATGTTGCGATACGTGTTCTCGAGTATCTTCTCCATTTCAGCGACCGCTGGTGAAGACACGCGATGCACTGGCGCATCCAGTATATTCTCATATAGCGTTGCAGCCACCTCAGTACATCTGGGCGTGACGCCTCCAACTACTTTGGGGGTGTTTTTCGTCTTAAAACGAATGTTACCGGGATCCACCCTCTCCGGAGAAAACGCCAGATAGAAATCTTCGCCGCACTTCATTCCCGACTTTTCCAGTATGGGCTTGAGCAGTTCCTCAGTAGTACCTGGATAGGTGGTGGATTCTAACACAATAAGCATGTCCTTGTGCATGTAAGGCACTATACTCTCTACGGCTGACCTCACATAGCTTATATCTGGCTGCTGATAAATATCTAGCGGAGTGGGCACACAGATGCAAACGCAATCGGCCTGCGCTACTAAGGCAATGTCTGTTGTCGCCGATAGCAAGCCGGACCCGACGATTGAACGTAAGTCTTCATTAACCACATCACCAATGTAATTAACGCCGGCATTGACCATGTCTACTTTTTGAGGTTGTATATCAAAGCCGATGGTTCGATAACCGGCTTTTGCTTTTTCTACGGCTAGTGGTAGTCCTACGTAGCCTAGGCCAATAACTCCAAGAGTTACAGTACGGTTCAGCAATCTATTTCTTAAGTCATTCATCTTCTCTCACCTTTCTCCGATAAGTACCGCGCTGCAATTGACACTATTTTCTCGGCAGCATGTCCATCACCAAACGGTTGGTAGCTCACGTCTCCCTCCGGCAATATTGCTAATTTACTTAAGATTTCCTGTCTATCCGGTCTCGAAAGCTGGTTCATGTTCCCTGCCATCGTCTCGGGCCAAGCTACATGATCGAAGATCGTAACACCCTGCATTCCCGCTAACACCTAACGAGTCGATTGCGCGATAGTCCAAAAGTCGTTGGCCCACCTGCATCTTGAGCCTTTCCTGCTTGCATACTCCATCGTTATGTGATACGTTATACATAACGAGGATGTGTCTGCATGGTTGCTCTTATTAGGCAAAAAGATTCGCGGTCCGGCATCACCTACGTCTACGAATCTGCGTCCTATTGGGATAAGGAGAAGCAGCAGTCTCGTTCTAGACGGCGGCTGATTGGCAGGTTAGATGAAAAGACGGGTGAAATCGTGCCGACGGACGGCAGGGGCCGGAAGGAGCAAGCTGTTGCCGCTGCCAGGAGGGGGCCCGCACCTGCAGAGACGGCAACCCGGACTTTCTACGGTGCCACTTATCTCTTAGGTGCCATTGGCGAAAAGCTAGGCATCATCGAGGACTTAAAGCTTTGTTTCCCACAAACCTATCGGCAGATACTGTCTATCATCTACTACTTGGTCTTGGAAGACCATACTCCGCTGTACCGGTTTGAAAAATGGGGGCATTTACACCACCACCCCTATGGCAAAACCATTACCTCGCAGCGAAGCAGCGACCTGTTTGCCTCGATTACCGAGGAGACAAAGCACCAGTTCTTCCGACTTCAAGGCAAGCGCCGTAGCGAGAAAGAGTATTGGGCTTACGGCATCACCTCGTTCTCTAGCTACTCGAGAGCCTTGCGACAAGTTCAATACGGCAACAACAAAGAAGGCGATTCCCTCCCCCAGTTCAATCTGGCGCTAGTGTTCGGCGAGACATCTAACCTCCCGTTTTACTATCGGAAGCTAGCCGGGAACATCCCAGACACGAAAACAGTGAAACATCTTCTAGCTGATCTAAATACGCTTAGGTTTACAAAAGTTAAGATGGTGATGGACCGAGGCTTTTATAGCGAAGACAATGTCAATGCCCTTTTTAAGGAGCATATTAAATTTCTTATCGCTGGCAAGATGTCCGTGGCTTGGATTCGCAGGGAGCTAGAGAGCATCTTAGAAAACTTCCGTAGCCTTGAAGTCTACAACGATACGTACCAGCTCTACTGTCGGACTATCCAGACTAAGTGGCACTACACTCAGAAACGGCCATATAAAGGGGACACCATATCGGAATCCCGCCGTGTCTACTTGCATTACTACTACAACATCGACCAAGCGGCAGAAAAGGAAAAGGCTTTTGACCGACAGCTAATGGAACTACGCTATGAACTAGAGTCAGAGAAGCGAGTTCCCGAGCACGAGAACCAGTACAGGAAATATTTCGAGGTGCAGACAACCCCAATACGCGGCACCAAAGTTATCGTCAAAGAAGACGCTGTACGACAGGCCAAACGCTACTTCGGCTATTTCGTGCTCATAACCAATGAAACTATGGATGCTGTCACCGCCCTACAGCTCTATCGCAACAAGGATTTAGTAGAGAAGGCCTTTGGCAATCTCAAAGAACGACTGAACCTACGACGCACACTTGTCTCTTCAGAGCAAAGCCTCGACGGGAAGCTCTTTGTCGAGTTTGTGGCCTTGATTTACCTCTCCTATATCAAAAAGCAGATGCAAGACACCGGTCTATTTAAGCAATACACTCTCCAAGGAGCCCTAGACAAACTCGATATCATCGAATGCTTTACCGCACCGGGGCAAGCCCTACGGGTTGGAGAGCTACTTGAGAAGCAGAAGGACATCTATGTTGCCCTCGGCGTGGAGCCGCCAACCTCGTTATGAGTCGGCGGGAATCTAGGTTGCAACGTCCATTTCTCAAACAAACCTTTGTCCTGATTTTTTTCTTGACGTAGGACAGGTAGGTTATGTCGTAGTCCTTCACTCTGTAGTCTTTGATGTATCTTCTACCAGATCATTGTATAGGCTGGTCAGGTATTCGTTCATTTCTGACTGATCACTTGCTGCCTTCTCTGGATTGTAAAATAGGTGCAGATACGCCCGCCTCTTAAAAAAGGCCATCCTGCCTTCCTCGACAATCGACTGGAATAGCTCGCCGCTTCTTTGGGATGGGATATCCTCCCCGTAGGGGTGATTGCGTAGCCTCTGCCAGCGAGAAAACCGGCTGAGAGAATTGTTCTCTTCCAGAATCAGAAAGTAGGCAATCGACAAGATCTGTTTGTAAGTGTCAGGGAAACAGCCTTTAGGTCAGGCGAAATACCCATGATCTGCCCGATCTGACCGAGTAGATAGCTGGCACCAGAAAAACTCCTGCGTACCGCTGTAATAGGAACTGGCCCTAGCCTAACTTGCGCCACTACTTGTTGCTCCGGCTTCTTCAGGTAGGAGAGGGTTGGTATAATGTCGCCAGTTTCATGCTCCAGTTTTCCTAGCAGTATTCTCTAAGCTCTAGCTTGCCGGTTTTCCTTGTCCCAATAGGGTTCGTTCATGTACACCTATGTGATGCCGATTTTCTTGTCCTTCTTCTAGACAATCCCAACAACACTTACCGCGTTACAATTACAATATGTAGCGAGTCGAATGCCATTAGAACTTGCCTTAAACATGGGTATTGTCTGGTCTTAATGGTTGCTCCTCGTTATGCATTTCGGGTAATCAGGGTGTGCTGGGGTGCTGTAGCGCGCCATTCGCCTTGTTGCGCTATGAAAGTAGCTCCGTAAACAATACGCATCCGCTTGTCAGGTTGTAATGCGCCACTCAGCTCTGTCGAGGGCCTGCGGGAGCAGTGTAGATGCCAATACCGTTTTGTGCGAGGTGGCGATTGTAGTTCGTAGCTGCCGGCCATGTTCACGCTGAGGTGCGAGTCGAACTACCTTGTGGGTGGAATTCTACCGTAGACGCATGACGCATATCTAACTGATCTAAGCACCGCACTGGCCGCACAACTGATACCATTAAGGTCTATCAAGCTGTGCCTTAAGGTACGTTGTAGTGCGTATTATGGCCTTGTTGGGGCGACACCACAATCGGTCCACCTATGCCGCAGCTTGCTGCCGACAACAAGCACGCGACGATATCATACTATTTTCAAATTAGAGCAGACCTCGTTCGCATACGCTAGCATTGATGCAATGATGCATGAAAACGCAAACTACTCAATCTGCATATTGAGTTTAGTAGTTTTGAGCGAAAGGAAGATTAGATTGCTACAAAGGGCCACTAGTGGGGGAGAAACTGTACTTAGCTCGGTCGGCCGCAAGGCAGCATACATGATCGCCATTGTGGTGGTTGGACTGTTCTTCAGTGAGCGTCAGCTTGTTTTTCCGTTCCGCGTCGGCGTTCCAAGTATGCATTTTTATTTGCTATTAATGGCTTTAATGGCAATGTTGTTGCTGGTGCAAAGGAAATACTACATTGATGTTGTCACACTATTATTGGCTTCTAGACTGATTGTTTATCTGTTGCCACACCTTGCCATTATGAACTTCGAGGGGTTTTTGGGGAACTATTCCGCAGTGATTGCCTCATTTGTGTCGTACTTAGTGTTTTCGCAGCGCCATAGCCACGAGACAAAACACCAGATACGTTGGATTATGCTAGCATTTCTTTTCGCTCTATCTCTGCAAGTCTTGTACATGGCTCGCGCGCTCAGTGTCGAGCTTGGTGTGGTGCATGTGGGTCTCTGGAAGTATCACCTTGCGCTGCCTATTGGTAATTCAAACTTCATTTCGGCTGTGATTCTATTCTTAATGGTGTTTGTATACCATACGGAGTTTGTTTGGCAAATAAAGGGCTCAGCTATTCTTCTCGGCCTAATTGCCCTGTTTGCCGTTTTGTCGCGAACATCGATTTTAGTTCTTGTGTTGCTCTTTCTTATAGAGTTCGCAACTCGTTATGTGAGGATGATTCGAAGGGCAAAGGGGCACTCATTGGTAATCCCAATAATTGTGGTAACCGTTGTGTTGGTGTTGACACTGTCTTTTGCCATTTTTTACGGGGTGAACTACTTGTTGGTCCGAGGGGACATGGGGATGACATTCAACGAATTTTCGCTCATGGGGGGCCTGAACGCATTAACAAGCGGTCGGGTAGATATAGTCATCTTTCAATTAGATGAGTGGGCAAGCAGTCCAGTTATCGGCACTGGGTTTGCCTTTGCTGGTGGTGCCCGGTGGTCGCATAACTGGCTTATCGACCTACTTGCACAATCTGGCGTCGTAGGGTTTGCGCTGTTCATTAGCGCACTAGGCATCTCAGTCTTACGAGTGCGAAAATACGCTGGAGACAATACCCTAGTCTTGGCGATTTTTCGCTCATGTATCGCGGTTTTACTGGTGGGGCTTGGCGAAGTGGTGCTTTTTACGATACTAATTGACTTGCTGTTCTGGGGGTTACTGGGGATAGCAATTGCTGAGGTTAACCATCTGCAACGTAATGCCCGTTCGGCCCTCGAAGCTCTCTAGGTGCATTGCACTGAGGGGCAAAGACCTAAGACTGCAGGCGGCACGCTACATTACAAATTTAGTTTCTAGCGCAGTAACTTTAACCGCTTTTGCGGTGGTATTTAGGAGCTATGGGACACTTCGTGTTTTTTGCACATAACAGGAGAAAGAAGGTATTGTACTTGCACGTTGTCTTTCTTACCGGCACATATCACCCACACGGCTCGGCTGTCAGCAACTGCGTGCGCAATGTAGCTTTAGAATTGACACGCAATCACAAAGTAACCATAGTGTGCGAAAAGTCCATGATCAGCCAAGAGACTGTGGAGATTATTGATGGACAGTATATTAAGCGCTTCATGACAAACGAGGCGATTCTCAGGGGGATGCTTGAGAGTAGGCGGGTGGGTGGGGCAGCGGGATATGTCGGGGAGTTGAACAAAATAATCTATAATGCGCACAGGCTATTAATCGCGGTGAAGTTGATACTTTCAAGAGTTACCGTACGAAGAGATTTGGTTTGTGCGTTTCAAGCAGAACTGAATATGATTGAAGATAGAATTGATATGATTGTACCAGCAAGCTTGCCGTTTGAGAGTGTGATTGCTGCTGCCCGATACAAGAGCGAAACCGCTAGCAATGCCTTAATCGTACCTCTTCTTTTTGATCAGTTTGCAGATAATGACTTGTTGCATAGGTTGCCTGCGAACAAAACACTTAAACGAAGTAAGCACATTGATGTGGAAAGGAATGCTTTGGTACAAACCGATATGATTTTGGCAATGCATACACTTAAGTCGCACTTTTCGAAGGAACACAGCGCGCTCAGGCACATCCAATATGTGGAGCATCCGCTAATAACTAAGATTTCAAGCAGTCCTAGGGTGGATGACGAGGGAATGAAGATAGCGTATGTCGGTAGCTTGAACAAGAATTACGTTACACCGGGCTACCTGTTAAGATTGTTTGAGGCGTGCAACATAGATGGGGCAAGAATGCACTTCTATATTCGAGGCAATTGTTCTGACATTGTAAACAAATTCTGTGGTAGATTAACAACAAAAATGGTGAATCACGGAAGCGTAGACAAGCAAACAGCCAACCAAGTTATGTGTGAAAGTCATGTGTTGATCAACATAGCTGAGCAAAGTGGCCGTCAAGTTTCCAGTAAGATATTTGAGTATATGGCTTGCGGTAAGCCTATCATACATTTTTACAGTGTGGATTCAGATGTTAACTTAAAAATATTGGCTAGGTATCCTTTGGCGTTATGCCTAAAACAAGACGAAGCCATCTTTCAACGAAATGTGGTCTATTTTGAAGAATTTTGTAACAAGCATTACAATATGTTTGTCCCATTTGAGGAAGTCGAGAAGATTTTTTGGGATGCTGTGCCAAAGTACACTGCAGATTTGATGGAGAAGCTGCTGTCGTGTAATAAAGTCTCAGCATCGGAGTAAGTGTTCGGATTTATTTTGCCGACGCCCATAAACGATGCTCGATAAGATTCCTGCACCTCTCCTGCGTTCCGGGGATTGCCGAGATGGCGATCTTGTAACGGTGCTGCGCCAGCGGCATCATATGGCGTTTCATCGCTGGCCGAACTTGGGCCAGCGGGTTGTGCGAAGCAGTCGCCAGAGACTTTAGCAGTCGCTGCCCGGGCTACATGCAGTAAACATCAATTGAGTATCTAATCGAGATCATCAGGAAAGTCCTTGTTGAAGCCAAATAGAGAATAGTGTTCAGCGATGGCAACGGGCGACGCCTCAGCACCACTAAAGTCGTTGAAGAAAGCGATGGATGAGATGATGGAAGAAATACATAAAATACAATTCGAAATGGCTTTAGAAGTAAAAAGAATATGCCAAAATCACAACATAGAATATTTTTTGATAGCTGGCACTTTATTGGGTGCAGTAAGGCATAAAGGATTTATCCCATGGGATGATGATTTGGATATTGGAATGCTTAGAATAGATTACAATAAATTCATAAGCCTGGCACCAATCGAGATGGATAAAAAATATGTTTTGCAGACTTGGGATACAGATCCTGGCTTTGCGTTGCCTAGCGCCAAGCTAAGGAAGTCGGGAACAAAATACATTGAACGAAATTCACAAAAGGCAAATATACATAATGGCATATTTATAGATATATTTCCCTTTGACAATGCACCAAGGGGTCGTTTTGAGAAGAACATACAAAATGCAACAACCTATGTTTTAAAAAGGATGATTCTAGTTAGACAAGGGTATGAGGTCTGGGAAGAACAAGAGTTCCTAAAGAAGATTATGTACAAATCTCTAAATTTGATTGCTAAACGGGTATCATTAAACAAACTGAAAGCTACTCTAGGCAAGGTGATGGTTAGATACAATCATCAGCCATCAGATTGCGTGGTAGCATTCGGAGGTTCTTATGGATATCGGAAAGAAATGATAAGGCGAAACTGGATTGAACACTTAACTACAATTGAATTTGAAGGAGAAGAATTGCCTTGTCCAATGTATTTTCGAGAATATTTGACGCAGCTATATGGCGACTACATGACCCCACCACCAGAAGATAGCAGGTATGGTCGGCACAAGATAATAATGATTGAATTTGGCGACAACACATGAAAAAAATAATAACTTACGGAACTTTTGATTTGCTACACTATGGACATATCAACTTATTGAGGAGAGCAAAGGCGCAGGGCGACTACTTAATAGTTGCCCTATCGACAAATGAGTTTAACTGTATCAAAGACAAAAAATGCTATTTCTCCTACGAAGAGAGAAAAATACTTGTGGAATCAATTCGGTATGTGGATTTAGTTATACCAGAAAACAGCTGGGGACAAAAGTTCAGCGATATTAACGAGTATAAAGTTGATGTCTTTGTAATGGGGAGTGATTGGGAAGGTAGGTTCGATTTTCTGAAGGATTACTGTGAGGTAGTGTATTTGAGTAGAACACCTGAAATTTCTACAACAAAGATAAAGCAGGAGTTAGGCCTCAATGTTATGAAATAGAGAGCTTTCATAATGTGCCTAGTTGGGTCACGTAAGCGTCAGGTCTTGCACGCCACCACGGCCATTTGCGCCCCTTCCGAGTGAGCTGCCTGTGACATTTAGAGGCCAAAAAACCCCGCCACAACTATACTTTCAGGGAGACATCTGGGCAATTTATGCCCACATATGAAAATACCCCCTCGCAGGGCGGGGGCCAAGGTTTATAGTAAGCGTCAGGTCTTGCACGCCACCACGGCCATTTGCGCCCCTTCCGAGTGAGCTGCCTGTGACATTTAGAGGCCAAAAAACCCCGCCACAACTATACTTTCAGGAAGACAGCTACGCGATTTGTGTCCACCTATGAAAAGACCCCTGCGCAGGGCGGGGGCCAAGGTTTATATTTGTTTTTTGCTTCTACACCTTGCGGGCAACTCTTTAGACCAAGGGAACAGTCGCTCGAGCTGTTGTGGGTCTGCGATGTCCATGTTCGGCATCTCCTCGAAGAGATACTCAAGATATGTATATGGGTTAAGGCCGTTCTTCCTTGCCGTCTCCACAATGCTGTAGATAGTGGCGCTGGCTTTCGCGCGGCGATGGGCATTGCAAAACAGCCAGCCCCTCTGGCAGACAACAAGAGGCCTAATCGCACGTGTTGCGCAATTGTTGCTAAGCTCTAGACGACCGTCTCCAAGGAACATGACGAGCTTTGGCCACGATCTGGCTTCATCTCACTCAGAGATCTTTCGATCTTTGAGAGCTCATCGCAGAAAGCGATGGCCTCGTCAGTCAGCTCCTTGCCTTCCCGCTTGCCCGGCGGTAAGGCTTTAAGTGCGGCAGTGAACCCTCTCCGCGCATGACTGCAATTACATTGAGTAACGACGTGGTGTTTGGATGCTCTGCGGCGCCGAGGTATTTGTTGCTGGCATCCACAGGTGCGGATCAAAACCCAGCTGCACTTCGATACAAACTTGAGCCACCTTGATAACTAGGCCTGGCAAAGTGACATCTCGGAGAGCCACCTCTGCCCATTCTTCTGTTTGTGCCTTTGATTCACTCTCTTTCCTGACCCAATACCAGAGCTGATTTTCCTTAAGGCCCCCGGCCTTGCACCATTCCTTGCCGCCCATACCGCTGGCCTTATATTCAGCCACACTGTCAGACCATAAGCTGCGTAGTTTTTTGCTCATAAAAATCCCTCCCGCGAAATGTCTCAGAGAGATAGTCGTATGCGGGAGGGGCCGCGTGAAGTGTGTGGGATTTGACGCTTACGATTTAGTTGGTCAATGGACTGACTGACTACTCTCACCGCGTGGTCTGCCGGAATGAAGCTTTCGATGTCGATGGGCAGCCGTAGTTGATGAGGGTTGTAGTCGCGATACACTACATTGTCATGCACTTTCTTTCCCATCTGACCGCGCATCATTGTGGTCTCCACTCCCTTTTATAGAAGTTTACTACATTACTATTCTACCACAATTCCACCGCAACATAAAGAGCCGCTTGAAACATTACGTTCCAAACGGCTCTAGGGGAAGTCTTTTCACACAGCCCCACTAGATGCGAGGTGTGTAGTATTTGACGCTTACGGAACAACTAACTGCAACCCCGTTGCACTTACTGCGCCAAAGTGGCAATTACTTTGGCAAGTGACCGATCGAAGAGTTTTTCAGTGGCTACGCTCCGTCCCTAGTGCACGTTGTTCACGTTGTGTGCCATGGAGAAGCACATGCCCCATTTGTCCCTTGTTC
>Ga0209103_1000642_pt1 | contig 10707 bp, 7 predicted proteins | sample 4C3metaG_FD_184152 | JGI IMG/M metagenome (GOLD analysis project Ga0209103, IMG submission 184152) | Freshwater bacterial and archeal communities from Indian Creek, Illinois, USA - 4C3 metaG (SPAdes) (version 2) | ecosystem: Environmental > Aquatic > Freshwater > Unclassified | place: USA: Indian...
CGCCAGATCGGCCTGATGGATGAGCGCATCGGGTTCACTGGCATGCAAGGGTGCCACCGCCACCCCAACCGAAAGGCTCAGACTCAAACGGGCCCCGTTGACCCAGATCTCCAGCGCCGCAAAAGCCTGTCGCAACACTTGGGCGCGCTCATAGGCCACATCGGCCCCCATGCCGGGCAGCAGCAACAAAAACTCCTCGCCGCCGTAGCGGCAGGCAAGGTCTTCGCGGCGAATCGCATCATTTAGCAACTGCGCCAATCGAATCAGCACCTGATCGCCCGCGCCATGACCGTATCGGTCGTTGATTTGCTTGAAATGATCGATGTCAAGCAGCGCCACGCACAGCGGCAATTTCTCGCGCTGGCAACGCGCCCACTCTCTTTCTAGCGTTGATTGCAGGTAGCGCCGGTTGAACATGCCGGTGAGGGGGTCGCGAATGGCTTGTTCGCGCAGCTCCACCTGCAGCCGCTCGATTTCATGCAAGCGCTCGGACAGCGCGCCGTTGAGCGCTTGCAATTCAGACTCGCGCGCCCGCAGCGACTCCCGGGTTTTACGCAGCGCCAGCGTGCGCCGGTGTGCCAGCACACCGATACTGAGCAAATAAACCGACAAACCCAGCATAAAAATCAGCATCACCACGGTGCTCTCTTGGGGCTGAAATTGCCAGCCACCCAAGGTGCCGCCGAGCAGAGCCCCTGCAGCAAACAGACCGATCGCCCAGAAAATGCCGGAAACACCGCGAAAAATGGCATTATTGACCGCGCTGCTGATAAACAAGGCAAAAGCAATAAAGAATGGAAACCCCAGCCACGCCGCCCACGCACCAAACAAGAAGCTGTCAAGCCACAGATGCTGCAGCTCGGCCTGCCTAGGGTTGCCGGCCCGGCGAGCGCGCAGGTAAATCAGATGCGGGTACAGCAAAAACTGAACACCGAGCAAGACCCAAGCCCAAAGTGGCGGCTCTTGCCCCCACAAGTGAATGGCCAGCAATAGCAGCACGATCAGAAAACCCACGCTGCGAATCACCCAGTGGGTCGTGACGATCCAGTGCAAACGGGGTGCAGGCGTGGTGACAGACATGCCGAAAAATGTGATTTTTATAGTTTGGGTAGCATCTTGTTCAACTGCAAGCGGTTGTGCGTAGCAAGCAAGCGACCCGCATGGGCTGGCAAAAGAACAAGTGCTCGATTTGTATGAGAATAGCATATGCCCATGCAAACCGAACCCCCCTATTCCCATGATCAAAGCCCAAAAACCGGGCTTTTGTTGTGCAACCTCGGCACCCCCACCGCCCCCACCGCCGCGGCGCTGCGCCCTTATCTGGCGCAGTTTTTGAGCGACCCGCGGGTGGTCGAACTGCCGCGCTTGCTCTGGTGGCCGATTTTGCACGGCGTGGTGCTGCGGCTGCGGCCGCGCAAGTCAGCCGCCAAGTACGCCAGCATCTGGCTGCCCGATGGCTCGCCGCTCAAGGTCTGGACCGAACGCCAGGCCAAGCTGCTGCAGGGCTACTTGGGTGAGCGCGGGCACCACGTGCAGGTGCGCTGGGCCATGCGCTACGGCCAGCCGTCGGTGGCCAGCGGGCTCGATGCGCTCAAGGCCGCCGGTTGCACGCGCATTCTGGTGCTGTCCGCCTACCCCCAGTACAGCGCCGCCACCACCGCCAGCGTGGCCGACGCCGTATTTGCTTGGGGGCGCACGGTGCGCAACCTGCCTGAGCTGCGGCTGGTGCGCAACTACCACGACCAGCCCGAATACATAGCCGCGTTGGCGGCCTCGGTGCGCAGGCACTGGCAGGCACACGGACGCCCCAACGTGCTGCTGCTGAGCTTTCACGGCATGCCGGCGCGCACGCTCGAAAAAGGCGACCCCTACCACTGCGAATGCCACAAAACCGCGCGCCTGCTGGCCGAGGCGCTGGGCCTGAGCGCCGACCAGTACCGGGTCACCTTTCAGTCGCGTTTCGGCCGCGCCAAGTGGCTACAACCCTACACCGAACCCACGCTGATCGAACTGGCGCGCAGCGGTGTGGATCGGGTGGACGCGATCTGCCCCGGCTTCTCCTGCGACTGCATCGAGACACTGGAGGAAATCAACCTCGAAGCCCGCAGCGCTTTCCTTCAAGCCGGCGGCAAGGCGTTTCATTACATCCCCTGCCTCAACGACAGCCACGAGGGCATGCAAGCCTTGACCGCATTGTGCGAACAGCATCTGTTGGGCTGGCCCACTCGGCTGCCGCCCGACCCCAGCGCCTGCGCGCACAGCCGCCAGCGCGCTTTGAGCATGGGCGCCAAAAGCTGAGCAGGGCACTCCAATCTTTAACCCAAGGGCTCGCGAAAAGCCTACAATGGTAGAAGTGCTGCGGCGCAGCATGTGCAACCTGTCTGGCGTCCTTGATAGTTTAAGGCCCTCCCTGACCTGCGGTCGGGCTTAGCCGCCGCTGCGGACGCTGCCTTTGTTTTTTGACCCGATCCATTTTTTCCAAGGAGCCTGACCATGTTGACCGCCGAGCAAATGATTGCTGCCCACAAAGCCCAGATCGAAACCCTCTTTGGCCTTACCCAGACCGCCTTTGAGGGCGTCGAGCGCTTGCTGGAGCTCAACCTGCAAGCCACCCGGGCGGCGCTGTCCGAATCGTCCAACAACGCGCAAGCCTTGCTCAGCGTCAAGGACGCCCAGGAGCTGATGGCCTTGCAAGCCGCGCTGATGCAGCCCTTGGCCGAAAAAACCGCTGCCTACAGCCGCCAGTTGGTTGAAATCGCGGCCGGTACCGGCTCGGGCTTGGCGCGCTTGGCGCAAGCCCAAGGTGCCGAGGCCCAACAAAAATTCATGGCCGTGGTGGACAACGTGGCGCGCAACGCGCCGGCTGGCTCTGAAACGGCTGTGGTGGTGATGAAAAATGCCGTGGCCTCGGCCAACACCGCCATGGAAACGGTGCAGCGTGCCGTCAAGCAGGCCACCGAGGTGGCGCAATCCAATTTCCAAAACATGAGCGATTCGGCCTTGGCGACCGCCAAGGCCACCCCGACCCCGGGTGGCACAAAACGCTGATTGCGTCCGTTTAACCAGGGTTACGCCGCCGCAATGGGGCGCAGGTGTTGCCTGAGCTGGGGCAGCATGTGTTCCATGGCGGCGCGCCCGGCGGCAATGGCTTGTTGCCGCACGCCAAAGTCGGCGCTGCCCATGCCCGCCAAATCGGGCCGCACCACGGTATCGGCCCCGGCCAGCGCCAGCCGGTTGATGCTCTGGCCCATGATGGTGAAGGTGCGCAGCAGCACGCGCAGGGCATCGGTGGCATACCCTTCGCTGAGGGCGCTGGAAATGTCCACCGCCAGAACCCGCTCGGCGCCCATGGCGCGCGCCTGCTCCACCGGCACCGGCGCCACCAGCCCGCCATCCACGTAGTCGCGCCCGGCAATTGATACCGGCGTGAACACCCCCGGCACGGCGCTGGAGGCGCGCACCGCCAGCCCGCTGTCGCCACGCCTAAACAGCACCCCGGCGCCGCTGCCCAGGTCGGTGGCCAGCACACCCACCGGCAGCGCCAGCTCCTGCAAGGGCCGGTTTTGCACCATGCGGTTGACCATGCGCGCCAGCGCCTCGCCGCGCAGCAGGCCGCGGTTGAACAGCGGCAGCGACCAGTCGGTGATGGTCACCTCCTCCATCTCCAGTGCGGCTTGTTCCAACTGTTGCCCGTTCATGCCGCTGGCGTAGAGCACCGCCACCAGGCTGCCGGCCGAGGTGCCGGCCACCAGCGCCGGCCGTATGCCCTCGCGCTCCAACACCTGAATCACGCCAATGTGGGCAAAACCGCGTGCCGCGCCACCTCCGAGCGCCAAGCCCAGTCGCGGCGGGCGCAACGGGGCCGGGGTGGGTGGCGCAGGCACGGGCGCCGGGCCCACGCCCAAGGTCCCGCAACCGGCTAGCGCGAGCAGCATCCCGGCAGCCGCAGCGCGCCGGCTCAGGCCACCCAACCGAGTCGCGTCCGCACCCGTCGCGTCATCTGTGAAATTTTCCATCAACCGCCCGTAATTCAAACAGGAATCATTTTCGTTTGTGCTAAGATAGCGCCGCGTCTCTCCCACGCAACAGCAATCCGCCCGATCAACCCACCCACCGCAAACTCACCATGACACTGCGCAAAACCCTGACCTTAGCCTTGAGCGCGCTCACGATCTCAGCCCTTGCCGGCACGGCCATCGCCCAAGATCGGGTGCTCAACCTGTATTCTGCCCGCCACTACCAGTCGGATGAGCTGATCTTCGCCGAGTTCACGCGCACCACCGGCATACGCATCAACCAGGTGCAGGCCGACGACGCCGGCATCATGGCCCGCCTGCGTGCCGAAGGCGCGGCCTCTCCGGCTGACGTGGTGCTGCTGGTCGATGCCGCCCGGCTGGCGCTGGCCGACAGCCAAGGCATGTTCCGCCCGATCCAATCCGCCGCGCTCAACGCCGCCATTCCGCCCAACCTGCGCGCCGCCGCCACCCCGCAAGGCGTGACATGGTACGGCTTTTCGACCCGGGCGCGCGTGATCGCCTTTGACCCGGCGCGTGTGCGCCCCGAGCAAATCGCCACCTATGAGCAACTGAGCGACCCGGCCCTGCGCGGCATGATCTGCTCGCGCTCGGGCTCGCACCCCTACAACCTGACGCTGTTTGCTGCGATGATCGAGCGCCACGGCGAAGCACGCACCGAAACGTGGCTGCGCGGCGTGGTGGCCAACTTGGGCCGTGCACCGGTGGGCGGCGACACGGATCAGATTCGCGCCGTGGCTTCCGGCGAATGCGCCATCGGCATCACCAACAGCTACTACGCAGCGCGCCTGATGCGCTCGGCCCGCCCCGAAGACCGTGCCGTGATGGAGCGCGTGCGCCTGCTGCATCCCAACCAAGCCACCAGCGGCACGCACATGAACGTGGCCGGCGGTGCCGTGGCACGCCACACCCGCCAGCCTGAAATGGCGCAGCAGTTCATGGAGTTCTTGGCTACGCCGTTTGCGCAGCGCACCTTTGCCGATGCCAACAACGAGTTCCCGGCCGCCCGTGGCGTGACCATCGACAACCCGGCCCTGCGCGCCTTGGGCGGTGCATCCGGCGCCTTTAAGCAAGACGAACTGCCGCTGGGCGACGTGGCGCGGCACCTGACGACGGCGCAGCGTCTGCTGGACCGCACCGGTTTTCGTTAATCGATGCAGTGGGTCGGCCTAGGCCGGCCTAGGCTCCCGACAAACCCGCCCCAAGCTCGCGCTGGGGGCGGGTTTTTTGTCCCATAATTGACGCACACGTCAACTAGGAGCGACGCTCATGCAGATCGAAGGCAAGGTATTCATCGTCACCGGCGGCGCATCGGGCTTGGGTGAAGGCACGGCGCGCCATTTGAGCAGCTTGGGCGGCCGGGTGCTGCTGGCCGACCTGAAGGTCGAAGCCGGCCAGGCGCTGGCAGCCGAAATCGGGGCCGAATTCATGCCCTGCGATGTATCGAGCGAGGCCGACGGCCAGGCGGTGGTGCAGCGCGCCTGCGAGCTGGGCTACTTGGCGGGCTTGGTCAACTGCGCCGGCATCGCTGCAGCCGAAAAAACCGTGGGCAAAAACGGGCCGCACGAATTGGCGCTGTTTGCCAAAACGCTGCAAGTCAACCTGCTGGGCAGCTTCAACATGATCCGCCTGGCCGCCGCCGCCATGAGCCGCAACGCGCCCGAGCCCAGTGGTGAGCGCGGGGTCTTGATCTCTACCGCATCGGTCGCCGCCTACGACGGCCAGATCGGGCAAGCCGCCTACGCCGCTTCCAAAGGTGGGGTGGTGGGCATGACGTTGCCGATCGCGCGCGACCTGGCGCGCAACGGCATCCGCAACATGACGATCGCCCCCGGTATTTTCGGCACTCCGATGCTCTTTGGCATGCCACAAGAGGTGCAAGACGCGCTCGCTGCCAGCGTGCCCTTCCCCTCGCGCCTAGGCCGGCCGCTGGACTACGCCCGGCTGGTGCAGCACATCATCGAAAACGAAATGCTCAACGGCGAAGTGATCCGCCTCGACGGCGCGATCCGGCTGCCGCCGCGCTAACGCAGCCGAGCGCCGGGGGCGCTAAGATGGGCGGCTCTAACATGCGAACCCCTCCCCTGCCATGACGGCCTCTACCCCCCAAGACATCGCGCGCGAAGCGGTCAAGCGCCTGACGGCGCGCAAACTGCCGCCCACGCCCGAGAATTTTCAAACCTACTACCACGAGGTGGCCGGCACCCGGCCGCTCAAGCCCTTTCCGCTCGAAAACCTGCGCCAGATCGCGCAGGCACTGCCCGACGCCACCCCGGCGCAGCAACGTTTCAAGACGCAGTTTGGCAAGGCGGTGTCGCTGCACAGTTGGGAAGATCTGGAAAAAGCCCTCACGCAGCAGATCAGGAGCCAAGCCCCCACCGAAGCCCCTGCAACAGCGCCTACCGTCACGCTCCCGGCCCAGGAACGGGAGCGCTTCCCGCCCGACTTGCTCGAACAAATGGCGCGCCTCGTCGGCAACGCCCTGCCCGCCGTGGGCAACGACGACCGCAAAGTGGTGGAGTTGGCCGATGACTTGATGCGCTATCTGCGCCTGCCCGACCAGCATCCGCCTGCGCTGCGCAAGCTCATGGCCGACTTTGCCTTTAGGCTCTCCTTCGTGGCCGAGGAACAGGCCGCCATCCGCGAGACGCTGCTCAAGCTGCTGCACGCCGTGCTCGACAACGTGCGCGCCCTCAACCCGGAGCAGCCGTGGCTGCAAAAGCAGCTCAGCGCCCTGATCGCAGTGGCCCAGCCGCCCTTGTCGATCCGCCGCCTCGAGGAAGCGCAGTCGCGCCTCAAAGACCTGACCCGGCTCCAGCTCGAGACGCAAGAGCAAATGCTGGCGGCCCAAAACGCGATGAAAGAGACCCTGGCCGTGTTCATGCAGCGCCTGGGCGAAACCGCCGCCAGCAGCGAGCAGTACCAGCAGCGCTTCGAGCACTTTGCGCACCAGCTCGAGCGCTCCACCAGCCTGGCCGAAATGACTCCGGTGCTGCAACAGGCCATTCAGTCGGCGCGCAACCTGGCGCTGGATAGCCAGCGCACCGGTGCCGATCTGGGGGCGCTGCGCCAGCGCGCCAGCCGGGCCGAAGCGCAAGTGGCGCAGTTGCGCGACGAACTGCAACGACTGAGCGAACAGGCCAGCCACGACGCGCTCACCGGCGCCCTGAACCGCAAGGGCATGACCGATGTGCTGGAGCGCGAAACCTCGCGCGCGCAGCGCCTGGGCAGCAGCTTGTGCCTGGCCTTGCTCGACCTGGACGACTTCAAACGCCTCAACGACCGCCTCGGCCACCTCACGGGCGATGCCGCTTTGCAGCATCTGGCCACCGTGGCCAAGGCCGCGCTGCGCCCGCACGACTCGCTGGCGCGCTACGGCGGTGAGGAGTTTTTGATCATCCTGCCCGACATCGAACCCGACGAAGCGCTCGAGGTGGTGCGCCGGGTGCAGCGCGAGCTTTCAACCCAGTTGTTCCTGAGCGGCAGCGAGCGCGTGCTGATCACCTTCAGCGCCGGCGTGACGCAACTGTTCGAGCACGAAACGCTGGCGCAGGCGCTGGAGCGCGCCGACCAAGCCATGTACGCGGCCAAGCGGGCCGGTAAAAACCGCGTCTTGCGTGCTTGAGGTGCTTGCGTTGTTTGAGGCTCCCTCGCCGTGAGCATTCCACAAGCCTTTTTGCAAGAGCTGCTGGCCCGGGTCGATATCGTTGAAGTCGTGGGGCGCCATGTGGCGCTCAAAAAGGGCGGCGCCAACTTTCTTGGTCTGTGCCCTTTTCACGACGAAAAATCGCCCTCCTTCACGGTCAGCCCGACGAAGCAGTTTTTTCACTGTTTCGGTTGTGGCAAGAGCGGCAGCGCGCTCGGCTTTTTGATGGAGCACACCGGCGCCGGCTTCATTGAGGCGGTGCAAGACCTGGCGCAGCAAGCCGGGCTGAGCGTGCCGCAAGATGAAGAAACCCCGGAACAAAGGGCGCAGGCGTCGGCCCTGCGGCGCCAGCGCAGCAGCCTCTCGGAGTTGCTGGAGCAGGCCGCGCAAGCCTACCAGCAGCAGCTCAAGGGGGCGCCGCAAGCGGTGGATTACCTCAAGCGCCGCGGCTTGAGTGGCCAAATTGCCAAACAGTATGGGATCGGCTACGCCCCCGGGCAGTGGCGCTTTTTGTCCACCGCAGTGGCCGATTATCAAAATCCGCTGCTGGTCGAGGCCGGGTTGGTGATCGAGGCCCATGCGGCCCATGAAGCGGGTGCCGATGCGGCCGCTGCGCCTGAATCGGGCAGCGGCTCGGGGCGCAGCGGCAAGCGCTACGACCGCTTCCGGGACCGCATCATGTTCCCGATCCGCAACGTCAAAGGCCAGTGCATCGGCTTTGGCGGCCGGGTGCTGGGAGCGGGCGAACCCAAATACCTGAACTCGCCCGAGACGCCCCTGTTTTCCAAGGGGCGCGAGCTCTATGGCCTGTTCGAGGCGCGCAGCGCCATCCGCCACGCCGGCTGCGTGCTGGTCACCGAAGGCTATATGGACGTGGTGGCGCTGGCCCAGCACGGCTTGGGCTATGCGGTGGCCACGCTGGGCACCGCCTGCACGCCGGAGCAGGTGCGGCTGCTGTTTCGCTTCAGCGACACGGTGGTGTTTGCCTTCGACGGCGACAGCGCCGGCCGACGCGCCGCCCGCAAGGCCCTGCCTGCTGCCCTGCCTTGGGTGGGCGACAGGCGCAGCGTCAAATTTCTTTTTTTGCCGCCCGAACACGACCCCGACAGCTACATTCGAGCCCACGGCGCGCAGGCCTTCGAGCAAGCGCTCGCGCAGGCCCTGCCCTTGAGCCGCTTTTTGCTCGATGTGGCCGCCGAGGGTTGCGCGCTCGATACGCCCGAAGGCCGGGCGCGCCTGGCCAGTCAGGCCGAGCCCCTTTGGAGCGCGCTGCCCGAGGGGGCCTTCAAACACCAGATGTTGCTGGAGCTGGCCGATCGGGTGGCCTTGGACGGGCGCGACCTGCTGGCGCTGTGGCAGCCCAAGCCACAGCCTTCGTTCAAAGCGCCGCGCCGTGTGCCGGCACGGACCACTGCCGATCCAGCCCACCCCCGGGGCCCATCCAACCCGCCCTACCCGGCCACTGCTGCGGCTTCAGCGGCGGTCGATCTGGCTCCCCATGCACGGCCGCGCGACTTCGAGCCGCCGTCGGCGGGCGCACGCGGCAGCGCCATTGGGGCCGGCTTTGCCCCCTTGCGCGCCCAGCGCCCGCATCGCCGCACGCCGCGCGGTCTGCTCGGGCGCGCCGACCGGGTGGCGCGCATCGTGCTGGCCGCCTCGCAGGCCTGGGACTGGCTCAGCGCCGACGACCACCAACTGCTGGCCCAGCAACCGGCACCACACGGGGCGCTGTTTGCCTGGCTCGAGGGGCAGTGGCTCGAGCATGGCCCGCAGCCGTGGGCAGCGGTGCGCGAAGCGCTGCGCGGTCAAGCTTTCGAGGCGCTGGCGCTGGAATTGCACAGCGGCGGCATGGTGCTGGAACAAGCTGAGGCGCAAACGAACACGCCCGCCGAAGCCGTTGACCCCACCGACCCCTCCGGCGTGCGCAGCGAACTGCGCGAATTGCTGCGGCTGCTGCACATCGAGCGGCTGATGCAGATCGAAAACGAATTGATTGCCCATGCCGAAACCGACGCCGGGCAAATGCAGCGCTACCGAGAGGTCACGGCTCAACGCAAAATCCTGCAAAACAGCAAGCCGTAGGGCCGTTCGTTAATCAGGTACAATGGTCAGTTAGCACAAGTGCGACAGCAGCACCTCCGAACCGGCCAACGCCCATGAACGGGCAACAGGGGCTCAAAGCCCCCGGCCACTGGTCCTCCAGCCCTCGCAAGGACTGCACCCCAAATGTTCGCCCTCCCAACTTGTGCCGCACTCCCCCAACGGGCTTGAGTGCCTTTCGCGTTGTCCTTGTCCGCCCCTATTCGTTCCTGTGTGCGCCGGCTGGCTCCATGCCGCCGCCGCCCCACCCATCGCTCGGGTTTTGGCCCGTGCAGAAAGCGCCGTTCGTGAGCTCGAAAAAACCGACCGCCAAAAGCCCAGCCAGTGCCCCCGTGCCCAGCGCAACCGCCGCCAGCCTAGAGCCGATTGCCGCGGCGGCGCCCACAGCCAGCAACCAGCCGGCCCGCAGCAGTGCGAGCAAGCCGGCGGCAGCACCCCGGGCGACCAAGGCCGCGGTGGCCAAGCCCGCCCCGGTGGCTGCGCCAGAGGCTGCCGCGGCCCCCGCCGAAGCGGTTGCAGCGGTGAGCAAGCGCGCACGCAAGCCCAAAGCCCCCAGCGCACAGGCCTCGCAAGCCATTGCGGCTGCGCCAGCGCTCAGGGACGAGGTTGACTTGATCGATTTGGAAGAGGACTTCAGCGTCGAGCCCGAATCGGGTGCAACGGAGTTGGCCTCTGATACGCCCGAGTTGGCCGAATCGGGTGAAAAAGCCAAGCCCTTGCGCATGAAAATCAGCAAGGCCAAAGAGCGCGCCCTGATGAAGGAGTTCGGGCTCGACGACACCGTGCTCACCGAAGAAGAAGCCAAGGCCCGGCGCGACCACCTCAAGGCCCTGATCAAGCTCGGCAAAACGCGCGGCTACCTCACGCACGGCGAAATCAACGACCACCTGCCCGACAAACTGGCCGAAGCCGAAACGCTGGAGGTGG
>Ga0209103_1000643_pt1:0-5000 | contig 10706 bp, 4 predicted proteins | sample 4C3metaG_FD_184152 | JGI IMG/M metagenome (GOLD analysis project Ga0209103, IMG submission 184152) | Freshwater bacterial and archeal communities from Indian Creek, Illinois, USA - 4C3 metaG (SPAdes) (version 2) | ecosystem: Environmental > Aquatic > Freshwater > Unclassified | place: USA...
TGATGTCATAGGCAATCGCGTGGAAGGTCCGCGCGACGATGGGCACGCCGGATCGGGCTTCGACCCGTTCCGACATTTCCTCGGCCGCATTCTTCGCGAAGGCCAGAAGCAGGATTTCCTCCGGCTGGCGGATGCCCGCCTTGACCAGATAGGCTGCCTTGGCGGTGATGACGCTGGTCTTTCCGGATCCCGCCCCGGCAAGGACCAGAGTCGCATCCTCGTCGACGACAACCGAAAGGCGCTGTTCCGGGGTCAGCGGCTTGCTTTCGATAGTGTCGAAGAACTCCTTCCAACGGTCCAGTTCGGCCGTGACGAAGGCGGCGATGGCATTCGCCCGTGCTGATCGCGGGTCGGCGGCGAATTTTCGGACCGGTGCGATGCGCGCCGCGACCTCTGGACCGATGGCCTCGGCATTCAGCTTTGACAGAAGCGATGCATCCAGAGCCTTGGCGTCATCCAAGAGCGGCGCGATCTTGCACGCCGAGGGATAGTGCGGCGGTGCCGCTAGTCTCAGCACCCCGGCAAGAACTCTGTCCAGCCGCGCCGCTTCCTTCTCAAGGGCTGCGAGATTGACGCGCGTCCAGGCTTCCTTGACCTCTTCCGCGAACTCCCTGGCTGCGACGTGCCCCGCCCCCTTCAGCGTGACATTGTTATGCTCCTGCGACTTTATGGTCAGCGCAGTTCCGAGCATCCCTTTCCGGAGAACTGGTGCACAGGTCAGCGCCTGCAGTGACACGGTCGCAACCTGACCGCGTCGCGTGATCCTGATGTGATCCCCGTCTAGCGCCATGGCACGAGCAGACATCCCGAATGGGTCAATCAGGAAACCAAGCAAAGGGCGTTGTTGCAGTCGAATCAATGAACTGGGCCTCGTCGTCGCGTCCTGTCAGCTTGTGCTGCGACCGGCTTGAACTGCAACTGGCGAGTGCACAGACCGTGATTGGGAGTTCTACAGCTTCATTGGCCGACAAGCGACGAAACCACGCGTTCGTGTCGTGCGGAGATTAGCCCCCCATTCTCCGCATATCTTGCGGTGTTTTTCCTTGCGCTTGCGGAGAATGCGGCCCACAATCGCCGCACTTAGCGCGGAGAATGTCGTGTACATCTGGGAACAAACAGACTGGCCCAGGCTAACCTGGCAGGACGGCAGCATTGCTGCCCCCCTGGCTGCTGTGCGTCACGACCAGGGGCGGCTGATCGGCCGGATGGAGGCGCTGGGCTTCAAGCTGCGCGAGGAGGCGGTCCTGCACACGTTGACGCAGGATGTCGTCAAGACGAGCGAGATCGAGGGTGAGCAGCTGGACGCCACACAGGTGCGGTCATCGCTCGCCCGGCGGCTCGGCATAGACATCGGCGCCCTGCCCCCGACCGATCGCAATGTGGAAGGCATCGTCGAGGTGATGCTGGACGCAACGCGGAACTTTCAGGCCCCGCTCACCGCCGAGCGCCTTTTTGGCTGGCATGCGGCGTTGTTCCCCACCGGCCGCAGCGGCATGACGAAGATCATCGTCGGGGACTGGCGCGATGACAGCACCGGCCCGATGCAGGTGGTGTCCGGGCCCTATGGCCGGGAGAAGGTTCACTACTCGGCCCCGCCCGCACCGCGGATCGCTGCGGAGATGGAAGCCTTCCTCACATGGTTCAACGCGCCCCTGGCCACCGACCCTGTGATCAAGGCGGCACTGGCGCATCTGTGGTTCGTGACGAATCACCCCTTCGAGGACGGCAACGGGCGCATCGCCCGCGCCATCGCCGACCTGGCGCTTGCCCGGTCGGAGGGGAGCTCGCAGCGGTTCTACAGCATGTCCGCGCAGATCAGGACCGAGCGGAACGCCTACTACGACCAGCTGGAGCGCACCCAGAAAGGCGGCACGGACGTCACGGCTTGGATCCTGTGGTTCCTCGACTGCCTCGGCCGTGCCATCCACGGCGCAGATGGTGTCTTGGCGGCGGTCGTCGCCAAGGGGCAGTTCTGGGAACGCACTGCAGGGCTGGCGCTGAACGAGCGCCAGATCAAGGTGCTGAATCGCCTGCTCGATGGGTTCGAAGGCAAGATGACCTCGTCGAAGTGGGCCATCATCGCCAAGTGCTCACAGGACACCGCGAACCGCGACATCACGGCTCTACTGGACCTCGGTCTGCTGCGGAAGGGCGAAGGCGGCGGCCGCAGCACGCACTATGAGTTGGTGCTGTGACGGTACTGGCGGCGATTATTCGCCCCGTCGAAGGGGGGCTCGTAAAACGTTGACCAGGTGTTGACAAGAATTTGGAATGACAAAAGCCGAGTGTTATGCTCGGCTTTGAAGTATTTGATAACACTGGAAGATTTGGTTGCGGGGGCAGGATTTGAACCTGCGGCCTTCAGGTTATGAGCCTGACGAGCTACCGGGCTGCTCCACCCCGCGACGGTTGTGCCCTTGTCTTTGGCACATGTGTCCCGAGGGCTTTTGGGCGATCGGGTATATTGGATCGTTTTTGAGTGAGCTGTCTCTTTTCAGGTCTGGCGGTGACCTACTCTCCCACGTCTTGAGACGCAGTACCATTGGCGTGGGCGCACTTATCGGCCGAGTTCGGGATGGGATCGGGAGTTTTGCGTCCGCTATGGCCACCAGACCGGGGAAGAGACAGGCAGGGCCTATCTCTTCCCGTCCCGGACTTGATCCGGGACCTGGGGCTGAGGCAGGCGCTGCAAACATCAGTGTTGTTCCATGTCGTTTGTGCTTTTGACGTTTCCGGAAGGCGCGTCATTTTGCCTTGCTGTTACCGGATCAGATCAAGCCTGTCGGGCAATTAGTACCAGTCAGCTGAATGCATTGCTGCACTTACACCTCTGGCCTATCGACGTGGTGGTCTTCCACGGCCCTCAAGGGAGACCTTGTTTTGAAGGGGGCTTCCCGCTTAGATGCCTTCAGCGGTTATCCTGTCCGAACATAGCTACCCAGCACTACCGTTGGCACGATAACTGGTCCACCAGTGGTTCGTTCAACCCGGTCCTCTCGTACTAGGGTCAACTCTTCTCAAGTCTCCTGCACCCACGGCAGATAGGGACCGAACTGTCTCACGACGTTCTAAACCCAGCTCACGTACCTCTTTAAATGGCGAACAGCCATACCCTTGGGACCTGCTCCAGCCCCAGGATGAGATGAGCCGACATCGAGGTGCCAAACGATGCCGTCGATATGGACTCTTGGGCATCATCAGCCTGTTATCCCCAGCGTACCTTTTATCCGTTGAGCGATGGCCCTCCCACTTGGGACCACCGGATCACTATGACCGACTTTCGTCTCTGCTCGACTTGTCAGTCTTGCAGTCAGGCGGGCTTCTGCCATTGCACTCAACGACCGATTTCCGACCGGTCTGAGCCCACCATCGCGCGCCTCCGTTACTGTTTGGGAGGCGACCGCCCCAGTCAAACTCCCCACCATGCAGGGTCCCGGACCCGGATGACGGGCCGCGGTTAGACATCAAGATGGCAAAGGGTGGTATCTCAAGGATGGCTCCACGAAGACTGGCGTCCCCGGCTCATAGCCTACCACCTATCCTGCACATCACAATCCTGATGCCAGTGCAAAGCTGGAGTAAAGGTGCATGGGGTCTTTCCGTCTAACCGCGGGTAGTGTGCATCTTAACACACAGTTCAATTTCGCTGAGTCCACGTTAGAGACAGCGGGGAGATCGTTACGCCATTCGTGCAGGTCGGAACTTACCCGACAAGGAATTTCGCTACCTTAGGACCGTTATAGTTACGGCCGCCGTTTACTGGGACTTCAATTCAGAGCTTGCACCCCTCCTCTTAATCTTCCAGCACCGGGCAGGCGTCAGACTGTATACGTCGCCTTGCGGCTTCGCACAGCCCTGTGTTTTAAGTAAACAGTCGCCACCCCCTAGTTTGTGCCCCCCACCAACAGTTGCCTGCCGATGGGGCCTCCTTCTCGCGAACTTACGGAGGCATTTTGCCGAGTTCCTTTAACGTGGTTCTCTCAAGCGCCTTGGTATACTCTACCAGTCCACCTGTGTCGGTTTAGGGTACGGTCTGATGTGGGGCTATTTCCAGGAACCAGTCAACGGCCCACCCAATCCGATAAGGGCAGACAATCTCTCTGATCCGTCACATCCCACTGGCCAGGGAATATTAACCCTGTTCCCATCGACTACGCCTTTCGGCCTCGCCTTAGGGGCCGGCTTACCCTGCTCAGATTAGCTTTAAGCAGGAACCCTTGGACTTTCGGCGAGAGGGTCTCTCACCCTCTTTGTCGCTACTCATGTCAACATTCTCGCTTCCGATCTCTCCACCGGTTGCCTTACGGCCCGGCTTCACAGAAAGCTCTCCATGTTGACCACCGCATGTCGGGGTGAACCCCGACCTACGATAACAACATGATGAGCTGTATCACGGAACGCTCCGCTACCACGCACATCGCTGTGCATCCCGAGCTTCGGCTCATGGCTTGAGCCCCGTTACATCTTCGCCGCAGGACAGCTTGTCTAGACCAGTGAGCTGTTACGCTATCTTTAAATGATGGCTGCTTCTAAGCCAACATCCTGGTTGTTTTGGCCGTCCCACATGCTTTCCCACTTAGCCATGAATTAGGGGCCTTAGCTGCAGGTCAGGGTTGTTTCCCTCTTCACGACGGACGTTAGCACCCGCCGTGTGTCTCCCGACTAGTACTCCTCGGTATTCGGAGTTTGCTTAGACTCAGTAAGGCTGTGGGCCCCCATCATCCATGCAGTGCTCTACCCCCGAGGGTATTCGGTCGAGGCGCTACCTAAATAGCTTTCGCGGAGAACCAGCTATCTCCAGGTTTGATTAGCCTTTCACCCCTAGCCACAAGTCATCCAGACCCTTTTCAACGGGTGTTGGTTCGGACCTCCAGTTGGTGTTACCCAACCTTCATCCTGCTCATGGCTAGATCACCTGGTTTCGGGTCTGATCCCACGAACTCATGCGCCCTTTTAAGACTCGCTTTCGCTGCGCCTACACCTACCGGCTTAAGCTTGCT
>Ga0209103_1000644_pt1 | contig 10700 bp, 8 predicted proteins | sample 4C3metaG_FD_184152 | JGI IMG/M metagenome (GOLD analysis project Ga0209103, IMG submission 184152) | Freshwater bacterial and archeal communities from Indian Creek, Illinois, USA - 4C3 metaG (SPAdes) (version 2) | ecosystem: Environmental > Aquatic > Freshwater > Unclassified | place: USA: Indian...
GGGTTGGGTGGGGTCATGGGCGCACGGTCCTGGGCGCTGATACGGGGCAAGGGGCGGCGCCGCAGCCCCGCGCACCGTGGCGCCAGAGTTTGCCACAATACGCCCATGAGCCTGCTGCCCCCTGCCCCATTCCCGCTGTCGCGCCCACGCCGCCTGCGCCGCGACGCCTTTAGCCGCAACCTGGTGCGCGAACACCGGCTCATGGCGCACGACCTGATCTACCCGGTGTTCCTGCTCGACGGCAGCGATCGCTGCGAGCCGGTGGCCTCCATGCCTGGCGTGGAGCGCTTGAGCCTAGACCGGTTGCTGCCCGTGGCGCAGGAGTGCGTAGAGCTTGGCATTCCGGCGCTGGCGCTGTTTCCGGTGCTCGACCCGGCGCTCAAAACCCCAGACGGGCGCGAAGCCTGCAACCCCGAAGGCCTGGTGCCGCGTGCGGTGGCGGCGTTGAAAGCGCGCTTTCCCATGCTGGGCCTAATGACCGACGTGGCGCTAGACCCCTACACCAGCCACGGCCAAGACGGCCTGCTCGATGAGAGCGGCTACATCGTCAACGACGCCACGGTGCAGGTGCTGGTGCAGCAGGCGCTGTGCCAAGCGGCGGCCGGGGTCGATATCGTGGCCCCGAGCGACATGATGGATGGCCGCATCGGCGCCATCCGGCAGGCGCTGGAGGCGCAGGGCCAGGTGCACACCCGCATCATGGCCTACAGCGCCAAGTACGCCAGCGCCTTTTACGGCCCGTTTCGCGATGCCGTGGGCAGCGCCGCCAACCTGGGCCGCGCCGACAAAAAGGTCTATCAGATGGACCCCGGCAACAGCGACGAGGCGCTGCGCGAAGTGGCGCTGGACCTGGCCGAAGGGGCCGATATGGTGATGGTCAAACCGGGCCTGCCCTACCTCGACATCGTGCGCCGGGTGAAAGACGAATTTCGCGTTCCCACCTTTGCCTACCAAGTGAGCGGCGAATACGCCATGCTCAAGGCGGCGGCGCAAAACGGCTGGCTGGCGCACGACGCCGTGATGCTGGAAAGCCTGCTGGCCTTCAAGCGCGCCGGGGCCGACGGCGTGCTGACCTATTTTGCACGCGAGGCGGCGCGGCTGCTGCGGCGAGAATAGGGCCCTATGCAACACCTCTTACCCCGCCAGGCTTGGGACTGGCTGCAAAGCCTCAGCGCGCGCCCCGCCGAACAACGCCCGCTGTTTGTCGATGTGCGCATGGAAATCGAATCGCTCTACGTCGGCCGCCCGCCCGGTGTGGTGCAGGTGCCGTGGTACGAATACCCCGAGCTGCGCCCGGATGCGCAGCGTTTCGTGCAGCAAGTGGAGCGCGAAGCCGGCAGCAAAGAGCGCCCGCTGCTGCTGCTCTGCCGCAGCGGCAAGCGCACGCTCGATGCCGGGGCGGCGCTGGAGGCGGCCGGCTTTAGCGAAGTCGTGCACGTGCTGCACGGCTTCGAGGGCGACTTGGATGCGAACTTTCACCGCTCCACCCGCAACGGCTGGCGTTTCGACGGCCTGCCGTGGGAGCAGATGTGAACGCGCCCCGTGTCTGAGGCGGCGCTGGCGGCCACCCTAGGGCTGCAGGCCAGCGCCGACCCCTGCTTGCAAGTGCTGCAAGAGGTGTTTGGCTACCCCGCCTTTCGCGGCGCGCAAGCCCAGATCGTGGCGCACCTGAGCGCGGGCGGCGACGCGCTGGTGCTCATGCCCACCGGCGGCGGCAAATCGCTGTGCTACCAGGTGCCCGCCATCGTGCGCCAGCGCGCCGGGCACGGTCTCACGGTGGTGGTCTCGCCGCTGATCGCGCTCATGCACGACCAAGTCGGTGCCTTGCTCGAAGCCGGGGTGGATGCGGCCTACCTCAACTCCAGCCTGAGCCCGGAGCAGGCCGCGGCGGTCGAGCGGCGCATGATGAGCGGCGCGCTCACCTTGCTCTACGCCGCCCCCGAGCGCCTGGCCACGGCGCGCTGCATGGCGCAACTGCAAACCCTGTACCAGCGCGGCGCGCTGAGCCTGTTTGCCATCGACGAGGCGCACTGCGTGAGCCAGTGGGGGCACGATTTCCGGCCCGACTACCGCAGCCTGGTGGCGCTGCACGAGCGCTTTCCCGGTGTGCCGCGCATCGCCCTGACCGCCACCGCCGATGCGCTCACCCGCGCCGACATCGTCGAGCAGTTGCAGTTGCAGCAGGCGCGCGCCTTTGTGAGCAGCTTCGACCGGCCCAATATTCGCTACGCCATCGTCGAGAAAAAAGACAGCCTGCAGCAGTTGCTGCGCTTCATCGAGCGCGAGCACAGCAGCCAAGTCAACGGCCAGATGCAGCACGACGCGGGTGTGGTCTATTGCCAGTCCAGGCGCAAGGTCGAAGACGTGGCGGCGCAACTGGCGGCGCACGGCCTGCAGGCGCTGCCCTATCACGCCGGGCTCGAAGCCGCCACGCGCCAGCGGCACCAAGACCGCTTCTTGCGCGAAGACGGGCTGATCATGGTCGCCACCATCGCCTTTGGCATGGGCATAGACAAGCCCGATGTGCGCTTCGTCGCGCACCTCGATTTGCCCAAAAACATCGAGGGCTACTACCAAGAGACCGGCCGCGCCGGGCGCGACGGCCAAGCGGCCAACGCCTGGATGGCCTACGGGCTGCAAGACGTGATCCAGCAGCGCAGCCTGATCGACGCCAGCCCAGCCACCGACGAGTTCAAGCAAGCCATGCGCGGCAAGCTCGATGCCCTGCTGGCCCTGGCCGAAGCCAGCGACTGCCGCCGCGTGCGCCTGCTGGGCTATTTTGGCGAGGCCTCCAGCGCCTGCCACAACTGCGACAACTGCCTGGCCCCGCCCCAAACCTGGGACGCCAGCGAGGCGGCGCGCAAGCTGCTCTCGTGCATCTTTCGGGTGCAGCAGGCCAGCGGCAGCGCCTTTGGGGCCGGGCACCTGATCGACATTTTGCGCGGCAAGGCCACCGACAAGGTGCAGCAGCACGGGCACCAGCGCCTGAGCACCTTTGGCATCGGGGCTGAACTGGGCGAGAGCGAATGGCGCAGCCTGCTGCGCCAGCTCATTGCGCGCGCGGCAGTGTGGGTCGATGGCGAGCACTTCAACACCCTGCGCCTGGGCGAAGGCGCGCGCGCCGTGCTCAAGGGCGAGCAAAGCGTGTATTTGAAACTGCAGGCCCGCACCCGCACCACGCCGGCCGCTACCGCGCGCACGCGCAGCAGCGCCGCCAGCACGCTGCCGCTGGCCGCACGCGAAACGCTGGCCGCGCTCAAAGCCTGGCGCGCCGAAGTGGCGCGCGAGCACAACCTGCCCGCCTATGTGATTTTTCACGACGCCACGCTGGAGGCGCTGGCGCAGCGCCAGCCGCGCACCTTGGCCGACCTGCACGGCATCCCCGGCCTAGGGCAGAAAAAATTGCAGGCTTATGGCACCGAAGTGCTGCGCGTGCTCGAGCGCCGACTCTGAGGCCCGGCCCGCTTGCCACCGGTGTGCGAGCCAAGTCGGACCGGTGCAGGGCGCATAGGCGGCATCATCTTATGCAAGTATTGCATAGAACAAGCCAGCCAATTTCACGCGATTTTCATAAAATTCAAGGTTATTTTTGGGCGGCAGCGCGTGCGCCCACCAGCAAGGCCCCAAAACGGATTCGGCAAGTCCCCAGTCGGAGGCTTGCCACATCCGTTTTTAATCTTTGGAGTCGATTGCATGAACGCACCTTTGATGCCGGGCTTGGCCCTGAACGCACCCGAGTGGGTCAAACACCCCCGCCTGCTGGCCTGGGTGGCCGACATGGCCGCCCTGTGCCAGCCCGAGCGCATCGAGTGGTGCGACGGCAGCGTGGCCGAATACGATCGCCTGTGCCAGCAGATGGTCGATGCCGGCACCCTGGAGCGCCTGAACCCGGCCAAGCGCCCCAATTCCTACCTGGCCCGCACCGACCCCTCCGACGTGGCCCGGGTCGAAGACCGCACCTACATCTGCTCCGAAAAAGCCGATGACGCCGGCCCGACCAACAACTGGATGGCCCCGGCGCAGATGCGCGCCACCTTGCAGCCGCTGTTTGACGGCTGCATGCGCGGGCGCACCCTGTACGTGATCGCATTTTCCATGGGGCCGCTGGGCTCGCCCATTGCGCACATCGGGGTCGAGCTCTCCGACAGCCCCTACGTGGTGGTCAATATGCGCCACATGACGCGCATGGGCCGCGCCGTCTATGAGGTGCTGGGCCGCGAGGGCGAGTTCGTGCCCTGTATGCACACCGTGGGCGCACCATTGCAGCCGGGGCAGGCCGATGCGGTTTGGCCCTGCAACCCGCAGACCAAATACATCGTTCACTACCCCGAAACGCGCGAAATCTGGTCCTACGGCTCGGGCTACGGCGGCAACGCGCTGCTGGGCAAAAAGTGCCTGGCGCTGCGCATCGCCTCGGCCATGGGGCGCGAGGCCGCGCAAGGCCCCAACGGTGGCCCGGGCTGGCTGGCCGAGCACATGCTGATTTTGGGCGTGACCAACCCGCAGGGCAAGAAGTACCACATCGCCGCCGCCTTCCCCAGCGCCTGTGGCAAAACCAACTTCGCCATGCTGATCCCGCCCAAGGCCTTTGCCGGCTGGCAAGTGAGCACCGTGGGCGACGACATCGCCTGGATCAAGCCCGGCGCCGACGGGCGCTTGTACGCCATCAACCCCGAAGCGGGCTACTTTGGCGTGGCCCCCGGCACCAACACCCTGACCAACCCCAACTGCATGCGCAGCCTCGAGCGCGACGTGATTTTCACCAACGTGGCGCGCACCGACGACGGCGACGTCTGGTGGGAAGGCATGGGCCCGGCCCCGGCGCACGCGATCGACTGGCAGGGACGCGACTGGACCCCGCAACTGGCCCAAGCCAGCGGGGTCAAGGCGGCGCACCCGAACGCGCGCTTCACCGTCTCGGCCACCAACAACCCGGCGCTCGACCCGGCCTGGGACGATCCGGCCGGGGTGCCGATCGACGCCTTCATTTTCGGCGGCCGGCGCAGCAGCACGGTGCCCTTGGTGACGCAGGCGCGCAACTGGAACGAGGGCGTCTATATGGCCGCCACCATGGGCTCCGAGACCACCGCCGCCGCCTTTGGGGCGCAGGGCGTGGTGCGCCGCGACCCCTTCGCCATGCTGCCCTTTTGCGGCTACCACATGAGCGACTACTTCCAGCACTGGATCGACCTCGGGGCCAGCCTAGCGGCCAGCGGGGCCCGTGTGCCGGCGATTTTCTGCGTCAACTGGTTTCGCAAAGGCGCCGACGGCAAATTCGTCTGGCCCGGTTTTGGCGACAATATGCGCGTGCTGCACTGGATGCTGCAGCGCATCGAGGGCCAAGCCGACGGGCAGGAACACGCCTTTGGCACCAGCCCGCGCTACGCCGACCTAAACTGGGATGGGCTGGTTTTCAGCGCGCAGCAGTTCGAGACCGTGAGCCACATCGACGCCGCCGACTGGGCGCACGAGCTGTCCAGCCACGGCACGCACTTCGAGCAACTGTCGCACCACCTGCCGCCCGAGCTGCTGGCGGTCAAGGCGCGGCTGGAGCAGCGGTTGGCGGCGGGCGCGCTCGCTTAAGGCGGCAGGCGCAAATCCGTGGCCTCGGTGGCCGCTGCCTTCGCCACCGCATCTGCCGCCGCCTCCTCCTCGGCCCGCACGGCCGCGGCCTCGCTGGCGGCCCACTCCCGCCAGATGGCCAGCAGCACCGCGAGGATGACCGGGCCGACGAACAGCCCGATCAGGCCGAACGCGCCCAGCCCGCCGAGCACGCCGAACAGCACGATCAGGAACGGCACATTGGATACGCCGCTGATGACCATCGGGCGCACCAGGTTGTCGATCCAGCTCACCGCCAGCATGCCCCAGAGCAGCAGGCCGACGCCAGCGGCGATGTGGCCGGTGAGCAGCAGCCACAGCCCCATCGGCACCCAGATCAGCGTCGCGCCGAACGGGATCAGCGCCAGCATCGCGGTTGCTGCGCCCCAAAAGACCGGCGCCGAGATGCCCGCCGCCCAGTAGCCCAGCCCAGCCATAAAGCCCTGCACGATGGCCGCCAACAACAGGCCATAGACGACCGCACGGGTGGTGTTGCCGACTGCGTCGAAGTAGGCGTGTACGCGCGCACCGAGCAGGCTCTGCAACACCTGGCGCGATTGCGCAATCAACTCCTCGCCGTCGCGGAACAAGAAGAAGGCGGTCAGCAAGGCGATCGCGAAGCGCATCGCATTCAGGCCCAGATCGCCCAGCAGGCTGACCGCATGCGCGCCCAGCCACTGCCCCCATTGCTCGCCCATTGCGGCGAGCTGGCGGCCCAGCGTCTCGCCGTCGCCGCCGAGCAGCGCCAGCCGCTCCTCCAGCCAGGGGCCGAGCCAGGGAATTGCCGCCAGCGGCTCGGGTAGCTCGACCCCGGCGCGCAGCAGGGCGACCGCGTCGCGCATCGCGCCATAGCCTTCGCGCTGCAGCATGAACAGCAGCCAGGCCGGCACCGCGACCAGGACCACGGCCAGCGCCATGGTCATCGTGAACGCGGCCCAGCCGCGCCGGCCATGAAAGCGGGCCAGCAGGCGCTGGTACAGCGGCCACGAGACATAGACCAAGATCGCCGCCCAGGCGACGGCGGTGACGAAGGGCTGCAACACGACCAGCCCAGCCAGCAGCAGCACGCTCAGCAGTGCGGCGATCAGGGCGCGGCGCAGCCAGAGCGGAGGGTGGGCTTCGTTCATCGGTGCGTGGAGGTGGGCAAAGGGCGGGTAAGGGCATTATCAGGCAGGAGCGTTGGCGGCATGGTCAACCCAGATCGGCCGGACCAGGTGCGACCGCGGGCTGCGCAGGTGGCCGGGGCGTTCGATGAGGGCGTCATCACACGTTTTTTGCTGCCATGTGGCATAACCAGGCCCAGATATTGGGGTAAACCTTTGGCAAGGTCTTCGCTATCCCTTACATTTGAAGGCCCATTTCGACCCTGGGCAGGCGGTGTAGGCTGTTGTGGGCCGCCTCCGTTGCGCGCTGCCCTTTTTGCGCCATGAAAATCCAGCTCCTGAGCGATTTGCACCTCGAAGTGCAGCCCGGCTGGCAGCCCAGCCCCGCTCCTGGGGCCGATCTGCTGGTGCTGGCGGGCGACATCGGCTCCTACCAGCGCGCATCGGCACCCAAACCGGCCCCGGCAGCCGCAGCCAGCCCGGCCGCCCACCGGGCGCAGCCGCCAGAGCCGCAGCCGCCGAGCCCAGCACCGCCCCTGATGCGCGAGCCCGACTGGGGCCTGCGCCGCTTCTCGCCCTTGCCGCAATATGCGGGCTGGCCCACGCCGGTGCTGTTTTGCCCTGGCAACCACGAATACGACGGGCTCGATTTCGACCAAGCGCACCAAGATTTGCGCGCCTGCTGTGAGCGGCTGGGCATCGTCTGGCTGGAGCGCGAGCAGTGGCTGCACCAGGGGGTGCGCTTTCTGGGCACCACGCTGTGGAGCGACTACGACGCGCTGGCCGAAGTGACCCAGGCCGGGCGCGGACTACCGGCCGACCCGCTGCAGCGCGCCCTCAAGCTGCGCCAGCGCGCCTTTAGGGCCGCCGACCACTACCTGAGCAAAATGCAGACGCTGCGCCAGGGCCGCCTGTACGACGCTGCCGCCATGCGCGAGCAGGCGCTGCAGTGCCAAGCCTGGTTGCGCGCCGCGCTGGCGCAGCCACATGCCGGGCCGACGGTGGTGGTGACGCACTTTGCCCCCAGCCTGCGCAGCCACGACCCGCGCTATGGGATCAACCCCGGCACCGCCGGTTTTTGCAACGCGCTCGATGATCTGCTGCCCCTGGCCGATCTGTGGCTGCACGGGCATTTGCACTGCGCCCAAGACTACACCGTGGGGCGCTGCCGGGTGCGGGCCAACCCGCTGGGCTACATCCAGAAAAACGAGCACCTGGCTTTTCAGGCGCAGCACCTGATCGCCGGCCCAAGCGCACAGAATTGGGGCAAAATGGGCCTGCACAGCGGGTCTTTGCAGTAAAGGAGCGCAAATGCGGGTCGTCGTCTTGGGTGCGGGTATCTTGGGCACCAGCAGTGCCTGGCACTTGTTGCAAGCCGGGCATGAGGTCGTGCTGGTCGATCGCCAGGGCGATGCCGCGCTCGAAGCCAGCTTTGCCAACGCGGCCCAAATCTCGGTCGGCTACAGCGCGCCCTGGGCGCACCCCGACACCCCGCTCAAGGCGCTGCGCTGGCTGTTCGACCGCCAGGCCCCGCTGCTGTGGCGGCCGCAGTGGGATCGGGCGCAGTGGTCGTGGCTGCTGCGTTTTTTGCGCCAGTGCAGGCACAGCGCGTTCGAGCACAACCTGCGCCAACTGGTGGCGCTGGCGCGCTACAGCCAGGCCAGCCTGGAGCAAATGGTGCAGCAGACCGGCATCGAGTACCAGCGCAGCCAGCGCGGCATCGCGCTCTTTTGTGAAGATGCCGCCGCTTTGCAAGGGGCGGCCGAGCTCAGCGCGCGCATGACCGAGCTGGGTGTGCCGCGGCGCCAGGTGAGCCGCGCCGAGCTGCTGCAGATCGAGCCCGCCCTGAGCCACTTTGGGCCGCGGCTGGCGGGTGGCAGCTACACCCCCAGCGACGAGCACGGCGATGCGCGCCTGTTCACCCAGCAACTGGCGCTGCGCTGCCAGGCGGGCGGGGCCGAATTGCTGTTTCACGAGCAGATCGAACAACTGGGTTTGGAGGGTGGTGCCCTCAAGCGCGTGGTGCTCAAGCAGGTGCGCACCGGCGTCACGCGGGTGCTGCAGGCCGACGCCTTCGTGCTCGCTTGCGGGGCCGAATCGGTGCGGCTGGGGCGCTCGCTCGGGCTTAGGCTGCCGATCTACCCGTGCAAGGGCTACAGCGCCACCCTGCCCTTGCTGGCCCCGCAGCGCGCCCCGGCCCTGAGCCTGATCGACGAGAGCCACAAAATCGCCATTTCGCGCTTGGGCGATAGCCTGCGCGTGGCCGGCACCATCGAGCTCGGTGGCTTTGACCTGGCGCTCGACACCCCTTTGGCGCGCGCACGCAGCCAGCGCCTGCTGCAGCGGGTTGAGGCGGTGTTTCCGGGTCTGGCCGATACCCGGCTGCCCGAACAAGGCGGCACGCCGCAATTCTGGTGCGGCCTGCGCCCGACCACACCCAGCAACGTGCCCCTGATCGGGCGCAGCCGCATTCCGGGGCTGTGGATCAACAGCGGCCACGGCACCCTGGGCTGGACGCTAGGGGCTGGCTCCGGGCGTGCGCTGGCGCAACTGATGAGCGGCCAGCGGCCCGAAGTGGGTTTTCGCTTTATGGGGCTTGATTCAAGCCCGTAGTCAGCAGATAATGCTCGGCTTGGTTGCATAAGCTTGCACAAAAAACGCAGAAGGAGAAACGGCTTGGCCAAACGACTGTTGATTGTCGATGACAGCCGCGTATCGCGGATGATCATCCGCAGCAAGGTGGCTTCATTGGGCTTGGAATGGGAGTTGCTAGAGGCCGCATCGGGTGACGAGGCGCTGGAGCAGGCGCGCCAGTGGCGGCCCGATTTCGTCACCATGGACGTCAACATGCCGGGCATGAGCGGCTTCGATGCCACGCAGCGCTTGCGCGAGCTGCTGCCCCAGGTCTGCGTGGTCTTGCTCACGGCCAACGTGCAAGAGAGCAGCCGCGAGCGCGCCGCCTTGCTGGGGGTCAAGTTTGTCCCCAAGCCAGTCACCGAAGCCGCCATCGTGCAGGCGGTGCAGCATTTTCAGGCGGCGGCATGAAACTCACCGAACTCGAACACGATGCCTTGATCGAGGTCTTCAACCTGGGAGTGGGGCAGGCCGCCGACGCCTTGAGCCAACTGGCCGGAGAGCCGGTGCTGCTGACGGTGCCCAAAGTCGAGCTGCTGAGCAAACAGGAGGTGATCGACCAACTCGCGGGCGACGCCGAGCAGCGCATCAGCGCGGTGCGCCAGACTTTCGAGGGCGCTTTGTGCACCGATGCCCTGCTCATGTTCCCGGCGGCGCAGAGCCTGCAATTGGTGCAGATCATGGTCGGCGAGAACCTGCCGCTCGAAGACCTGGGCGAGATGGAGCAGGAAGCGCTGGCAGAAATCGGCAACATCCTGCTCAATTCGGTGGTGGCCAGCGTGTCGGATCAGCTCGATCTGGCGCTGCAGGGCTCCTTGCCCGAAGTCGAACTGGGGGTGATTTCGGAGCTGTTGTTGGCCGAGCACGACAGTTGTCAGCCGCTGCTGAGTTTGCAGGTGCGCTTCGAAATCGCCGCCCGGCGCATCGAGGGCTATTTGGTGTTTTTGCTCGACATCCGCTCCGCCGGTTTGCTGGAGTGTAAATTGTCACAATTGATCAAACGCTTGCAATTCTCATGACGATGAAGTCCATGCCGCCTTCTATGTCCGGTCTGGAGTGGGTTCTGGGCAATGTGCAGTCCGGCGTGCTGGTGCTCGATGCCGCGCTGCGGGTGCGGTTGGCCAACCCCTGGCTGTTGCGCCGTGCGCGCCTCAAGCCCGAGCAGGTGTTGGAGCGGGGGCTGTTCGAGGTCTTTCCCGAACTGCTCGGCGGTCACTTCGAGCGCCGCCTGTTGGCTTGCCTGGAAACCGGTTTCCCGGCCCTGCTCTCCGAAACCCTGAACCCGGCTGAGTTGCCCCTGTATGCGCTTTCCGGCTTGGCCACACCCGACAAGCGGCTCAAGCAATCGATCCAGATCGTCCC
>Ga0209103_1000645_pt1 | contig 10689 bp, 8 predicted proteins | sample 4C3metaG_FD_184152 | JGI IMG/M metagenome (GOLD analysis project Ga0209103, IMG submission 184152) | Freshwater bacterial and archeal communities from Indian Creek, Illinois, USA - 4C3 metaG (SPAdes) (version 2) | ecosystem: Environmental > Aquatic > Freshwater > Unclassified | place: USA: Indian...
CGCCCATCCTCATGCTCACCGCCCGCGGCGACCCCGATGACCGCGTGGCGGGCTTCGAGCATGGCGCCGATGACTACCTCGCCAAGCCCTTCGACCCGCGCGAATTGGCGCTGCGAATCCGCACCATCCTGCGCCGCGTGGCGCCCCGTGCCGCGCCCGCCGCCCTGCCGGAAGGCCCGATGCAACTCGGCCAGCGCTGGTTCGACGCCGAGCGCTGCGAATTGCGCGGCCCCGACGGCACGCAGCGCCTGACGGGTGGCGAGGCCGCGCTGCTGACCGCCCTGGCCCGCCGCGCGGGGGAAGTGCTCTCACGCGAGGATATCGCCGAGGCACTGGGCACGCCCGATGCGGGGGAGCGCAGCGTGGATGTCCAGGTGACACGCCTGCGCCGCAAGATCGAGACCGACCCGCGTGAGCCGCGCTTCCTGCACACCATTCGCCACAAGGGCTACGTGCTGAGGCCCGGTCCATGAGCTTGGCGGGATCGAAGCCGGCTCCCAGGCGGCTGGACAAATCCCTGCTGCGGGGCCTGGGCGTGCTGCTGCCGCGCGGCCTGCTGGCGCGCACGCTGCTCATCATGCTGCTGCCGCTGATCGTGCTGCAGGCGGTGGCGCTTCAGTTGTTCTATGGCGCGCATCTCGACGTCATCTCGCGCCGGCTTTCCGCGGGCCTGGCCGGCGATGTCGCCTTCGTGGCCCATCTGGTGGATCAGGCGCCGGAGGCGATGCGCAGCCAGATCCTGCGCGAGGGGAATTGGCGGCTGGGCCTCTCGCTCGGCTTCGAGCCGGGCCAGATGCTGGGAACGCCGCCCGCCCGCCCGGCCTGGATGCGCTTCCTGCCGCTGGAGGAGGATCTGGACCACGCGCTGCGCGAACGCATGAGCTTCACCTTTGACGCCGATTGGCACAGCGACCCGCAGGCCATCGTCATTCGCGTGCAGACCGACACCGGCCTGCTTTCGGTGGAGGCCCCGCGCAAGCGGCTGTTCAGCACCACGCTCTACGTCTTCGTGCTCTGGCTGGTCGGCTCGGCGCTGCTGCTGGCGGGGATCGCGATTGTCTTCATGAAGAACCAGGTGCGCGCCATCCGAAGGCTGGCCGAGGCGTCCGAATCCTTCGGCTTTGGCCGGGATACGGCCCCCATCAAGCCCGAGGGCGCGCGCGAGGTGCGCCAGGCGGCGCTGGCCTTCAACGCCATGCAGGGGCGCATCCTGCGCTTCGTGAACCAGCGCACGGAAATGCTGGCCGGCATCAGCCATGATCTCCGCACGCCGCTGACGCGCATGCGCCTCGCCATCGCCATGCTGCCGCGCTCGGCCGAGACAGCGGAGGATCTGGACGCGCTCAACCAGGATCTGGAGGAGATGGAGCGCATGGTGGAGACCTACCTCGCCTTCGCCCGTGGCGAGGGGATGGAGGCGCCACGCCCCTCCGACCTCGTGGAACTGGTGGAGGAAATGGCCGCCAAGTCCCGCCGCAGCGGTGCCGATGTGAGCGTGACCCTGCCCGAGTCGCTGACCCTGCCGCTGCGCGCCGATGCGCTGAAGCGCGCGCTCGGCAACCTGCTCGACAATGCGCGGCGGCATGCGCGGCGCATCGGGATTGGCGTGGCGCCGGTGCAGGAGGGCGGGCGGCATTGGGCGGAGTTGACTGTGGATGATGACGGCCCCGGCATCCCCGCCACCGACCGGGCGGATGCCTTCCGGCCCTTCAGCTCCGGCTCGGCCACAGGAACCGGCCTGGGCCTTGCCATCGCGCGCGACATCGTGCGCGCCCATGGCGGCGAGATCCTGCTGGAGGAAAGCCCGATGGGCGGGCTGCGGGCGCGGATCCGCCTGCCGGTTTGAGGGCTGCCTACTCCACGCGACCGATGCGCTGCACGGCGGCGACGAGGCGCGCGGAATCCTCGGCGAAGAAGCGCGCGAAATCCGGCGCGTCCAGATAGCGCGGGGGTGAGCCCGCCGTTTCGAAGGCGCGCAGCAGATCGGCATCCTGCATGGCGGCGCGCAGGCTTTCGCGCAGGCGCAGCTGGATCGGCGCGGGGGTGGCGACGGGCGCGAAAAGCCCGGCCCAGATGTAGAATTCGACGTCCCGGAAGCCGGATTCCATGAAGGTCGGCACATCGGGGAAGGCGGGCGCGCGCTCACGCCCCCAGCAGCCCAGCACGCGCAGCCGGCCGCTCTGGACATGCTGCGTCAGCGTGCCCGGCGCGCTGGCCAGCGCCTGGATATTGCCCGAGAGCAGCGCGGTGATGGCCGGCCCGGCGCCCTGGAAGGGCACATGCAGCAGGCGGATCTGCGCGGAGGAGGCGAACATCTCCATCGCCACATGCAGCGTGCCATAGGCCCCGGACGAGCCATAGGGGATATCGCCGGGCCGGGCGCGGGCGGCGGCGACGAATTCCGCCAGGTTCCGCCAGGGCGCATTGGCCGGCACGGCCAGCATGGTGGGGTCGGCATTGACCAGCCCGATTGGGGCGAATTGATCCACCGTATAGGGCGGCGCGCGGCCGAACAGCCGCTCGGCCTCGGGGATCACGGCGAGCGAGGAGAGCGCCATGAGCAGCGTCTGCCCATCGGCGGGCGCGCGGGCCACGAAGCCCGAGCCGATGGCGCCAGCGCCGCCGGGACGGTTCTGCACCACCACGGGTTGGCGGAGGTTGCGCTCCATGGCGGCCGAGACCGGGCGCGCGGCCAGATCAGCCTGGCCGCCGGGCGGAAAGCCCACGACCATGGTGATGGGGCGTGTCGGGAAATCACTGGTCTGCGCGGCAGCGGTGCCGGGCAGAAGGGTCAGAAGGCCGCGTCGCGGGAGCCTCATGCCGCGGCGGCGGCTTCGGGATCTTCGGCCAGGCGGGGGGCCGCCGGCTCGCCACCGCGGGGCGGTTCATAGAAAGCGGCGGCACGCGGGAAGCCTGCGGCGCGGGGCGCCTGCTCCGGCAGGGTGCAGATTTGCGTCGCCGTCAAAGGCCGGCGCCGGAGCATGGGCAAGGGGCTGGGTCCGCGCAAGAAAATTCCTCCCACCGAATGTGTCACGCAATAGTCGCAATCGTGGCTTCAGGCTACCCGATTCTCCAGAATCCCGATTCCCGGAACCTCGATCCGAACCACATCGCCCGAGGCGAGGAAGCGCGGCGGAGAAAATCCAATGCCCACGCCAGCCGGGGTGCCGGTGGCGATGACGTCGCCCGGCTCCAGCGTGATGGCGGCGCTGATCGCCTCGATCAGCGTGGGAATGTCGAAAATCAAGTCCGAGACCGGGGCGTGCTGCCGGCGCTCGCCATTCACCCAGGTGGTGAGGGTGAGTGCCGTGGGATCGGGCACTTCGTCGGCGGTGAGGATGGCGGGGCCCATGGGGCAGAAGCTGTCCAGCCCCTTGCCCAGGATCCATTGGCTGTGGCGCTTCTGCAAATGCCGCGCCGTCACGTCATTGATGATGGTGTAGCCAAAGACATGGCGCAGGGCGCCGGCTTTGGTGATGCCGCGGCCACCTTTCCCAATGACAACACCCAGCTCGCCCTCGTAATCCAGCCCGCCCGTGGGATCGAGATGGCCCAGGATGGGCTCGCCCGTCGCGATGATGGCGGTGTGCGGCTTGCTGAACACGACAGGGAAGGGTGGGACCACATCCTTGGCGCCGCCATCGAAGCCGGAGCCCGCGAATTCCTTCGCGTGCTCATGATAGTTCTTGCCGACGCAAAACACATTCTTCGGCGTGCGCGGGATGGGGGCGAGCAACCGCGCCTCGGAGACGATGGGCGCATCGCCAATGGCCGGCATGCGTCCAGACGCGATCAGGCCCAGCATGTCCCGCGGCAGGGAGGCATCCATGGCGGTGATGTCGCGCACGGCGCCCGAAGCATCCAGGGCGCCAATGCGGGCGCCCATGCCATCCGTAAAGGTCACAAGCCGCACGTCATGCTCCCGTCACATTCAGTGGCGGGGGTGAAGCATCTTTTCGTGGAGGTTACAAGACAGGTGCGGCGGGTGACTGGAGCGCAATTTCGATGGCCCGCGCCGCCCGGAAACACAAATCATCGCGGTACAGCGCCGCCGCCACCTGCACGGCGCGCGGCATCCCCTCGGAATCCAGGCCCACGGGCACGGAGATCGCCGGCTGGCGGGTCAGGTTGTGGGTGAAGGTCCAGGGCGCCCAGTCGCGCCAGAGCGCCATGCGTGGGTTGATCGTCGGCTGGTCGGCCGCGAAGGCGGCGGTGGGGGTGCAGGGGGTGAGCATGATGTCGTAGCGCTGGTGGAAGCGCGCCATGGCATGCGCGGCCTCGATCCGCAGCACATCCGCACCGAGGAAATCCACGGCGCTCATCTGGCCCTCGGCGGCGGCGACCTCGGCGATGCCGTCATCCAGCAAATGGCGCTTCTCCGGGGGCGCGGAGGCGACGAGCCGGGCCAGCGCCACGCCCCAGACGCGGCCGAAAATGGCGCGGGTATCGGGCAGATGCGGGTCCGCTTCCTCGATGATGGCGCCGGCCGCTTCCAGGGCGCGGGCGGCTTCCAGCAGCGCGGCCTCGCCATCGGCATCGACCGGCGCGTCGAAGCCCATGCGGCGGACGATGGCCACGCGCAGGCCCTTCACGCCATCCTCGATGCCATCGCGCCACTCGCGCTTGTCGCCATCAGAAAAGAGGGGGGGAAGCGAGAAGGGGTCGCGCAGGTCATGCCGGGCCATGGCATTCATCATCAGGGCGGCATCGCGCACGCTGCGCGCCATGGGGCCGGCAACGGCGACATTGGCGAAGGCGCCCAGCGGCCATTGCGGGATTTTCCCGAAGCTCGGCTTCACGCCCACCACGCCGCAAAACGCCGCCGGAATCCGGATCGAGCCGCCGGCATCGGTGCCGATATGCAGCGGCCCGAAGCAGGCCGCCGCCGCCGCACCGGCGCCGCTGGAGGAACCACCGGGAGTGCGCTCGCGATTCCAGGGGTTGCGGGTGATGCCGTGCAGCGGGCAATCGCCCGGCGATTTCCAGCCGAATTCCGTCGTCGTCGTCTTGCCGATGATGACGGCGCCGGCGAGCCTCAGGCCCAGCACCGCGGGCGCATCCTCGGTGGCGGGGGTGTTGTCCGTCGTGCGGCTGCCGCGCCGCGTGGGAAAGCCCGCGACGTTCAGCAGATCCTTTACCGTGACCGGCACGCCATCCAAGCCCCCCATGGGGCGGCCGGCGGCCCAGCGCGCCTCGCTCTCGCCCGCTTGTTGCAGGGCGCGGGGGTTCAGCGCCGCGAAGGCATTCACCCAGGGATTCATCCGCGCGATGCGCTCGGTGATGGCCTTCAGGGCCTCCACCGGCGAAAGGGCGCGGCGGGCATAGAGGGAGAGAAGCTGCTCGGCTTCCATCAAAGCGGGGTCGGTCTGGGTCATGGGCGCAGGATGCCCGCCCGCGCGTGTCCCGTCACCTGGGCGCGGCCCAATCAGCGCCAGTTGCGTGGCGGGCCGCTCGGGTTCGGCGCGGTGGAGCAGCTCAGGATGGTGACGGTCGCCGATGGGCTGGCGAGCGTGGCCGGGAGGGTCGGGATCAGCCCCCGGATCAACACCACCCCATCCGCGCCTGGTGGACGGGCGCCCGTGTGTGCGGGGGTGGTGACGGTGCGCGTGAAGCCGGTGCCCGTCAGCCTCACCTGGACGCCGAAGCTGATCCAGTTGGTGCCGGCATTATTGTAGCTGAAAACCAGCTGGGTCCCGTCAGCGCTCGATGTGAGCTGCCGCGCGGTGATCGAGCAGCCATTATTGTTGTCATGATTCAGGGTGATGGAGGTCGCGGGCACAAAGATCTGCGCCTGGGCGGGCGCGATGACGGCAAGGCCGCCCAGCAAGGCCAGGGCCGGAAGTCTGAACATGGATGCCTCTCCTCAATCTGTCGGGCTACGGCCAGCATTGCGGCGGTACATGCGTCTTTGCCAATCGGACGCGGCGATACGCCCCAAAGCCGATGCCTATCGCCAGGCGCCCGCGACCGGCGCGCGGGGTGATATGGGGCGCGCGCCTCACCGCAGCTCCGGGAAATCCTCCTCGCGGAACTCGGCCTCGCCACGGGCGCCGCTGGCGAAGCGCTTTTCCTCCATCTGGCGCAGCTCGACGCGGCGGATCTTGCCCGAGATGGTCTTGGGCAGGTCATAGACCTCCAGCCGGCGCAGGCGCTTATAGGGGGCGAGGCGCTCGCGCAGGTGCCGGAAAATGGAGAGCATGGTGGCGGCATCCGGCTCCACGCCCTCGGCGAGCACGATATAGCCCTTGGGGACGGCCAGGCGCACGGCATCGGGCGCGGGCACCACGGCGGCTTCCACCACGGCCTCATGCTCGATCAGCGCGCTCTCCAGCTCGAAGGGCGAGATGCGGTAGTCGGAGGCCTTGAACACGTCATCGGCGCGGCCGACGTAAGTGAAATAGCCCTCGGCATCGCGCCTCGCGACATCGCCGGTGCGGTAGGCAATGGAACCCAGCGGCACGAAGCTGCCATCATCATTCTGGTAGCCCCGCATCAGCCCCATGGGCGGCGGGTCGAGCAGGATGGAGACCTCGCCCTCGGCCACTTCGACGTCATCGGGATCGAGCAGGCGGATGCGGTAGCCGGGCGATTCCTGGCCCATGCTGCCGGGCTTCACCTCCTGGCCGGGGAAGCTGGCGATTTGCAGCGTCGTCTCGGTCTGGCCGTAGCCCTCGCGGATGGTCATGCCCCAGATCTTCTGGACATGCTCGATCACCTCGGGGTTCAGCGGCTCACCCGCCGAGCAGACTTCGCGCAAGCTCCCCCGGTGCGGCGCCATGTCCTGCTGCACCATCATGCGCCAGACGGTGGGGGGCGCGCAGAAGGTGTTCACGCCCTGGGCGGCCATCATCTCCAGCGTCCTACGCGCATCAAAGCGCGGCTGGTTGTTGACCAGGATGGTAGCGCCCGCATTCCAGGGGGCGAAGACATTGCTCCAGGCATGCTTGGCCCAGCCGGGCGAGGAGATGTTGAAATGCAGATCGCCTGGCTGCAGCCCCAGCCAATACATCGTGATCAGGTGACCGACCGGGTAGGAGCATTGGTCATGCAGCACGAGCTTGGGCTTGGCCGTGGTGCCGGAGGTGAAATAGAGCAGCAGCGGATCGCGCGCCCGTGTCACGCCCTGGGGCGTGAAATCGGCGCTGTTCTCCAGCAGCGCGTCGTAATCCACCCAACCCGTGGCACCGCCCACGGCGATGCGTGAGACCTTGGGATCAAGCCCCTCGAATTTTTGGGCATCGGCGCCATTGGCGACCACATGCTGCACCCGGCCGCGCTCGAAGCGATCCTTCAAATCGGCCGGCGTCAGCAGGGTGGTGGCGGGGATGACGACGGCGCCGAGCTTTTGCGCCGCCAGCATCGTCTCCCAAAGCGGCGCGATATTGCCGAGCATCATCAGGATGCGGTCGCCGCGCTTCACCCCCATGCCGCGCAGCCCATTGGCCAGGCGGCTGGAATCGGCGGAAAGCTGGGCGAAGCTGCGGGTGGTGGCGCCTTCGCCCAAAATCCGCAGCGCCTCGGTGTTGCCCCCTGGGCCGCGCGCCAATTCGGCGTCGAACCAATCGAGCGCGTAGTTGAAGTGCTCCAGCGCGGGCCAGCGGAAATTGCGGTGCGCGGCGGCGTAATCGCCGCGATGGGCGAAAAGCAGGTCCCGCGCCTGTTTGAAGGACTCGTTGCTCATCAGGGCCTCCCCGCCTTGTGCTTATGTGGGAAGGGTAGGGCCTGGACGGCTACCCCGCAAACGGATCCCGCAGCGCGATGGTGTCATCGCGGTCCGGCGAGGTGCTGAGCATCATCACCGGCGCTTCCACCAGTTCCTCGATTCGGCGCACATATTTCACCGCCTGGGCGGGAAGCTGGGCGTAGCTGCGGGCACCGCGCGTGGAGCCGGACCAGCCTTCCATCGCCTCGAAGATCGGCTCGGCCTTGGCCTGGGCGCGCATGGCGGCGGGAAGGTGGCGCATTTCCACGCCATCCACGCGATAGCCGGTGCAGATTCGCAGTTCCGGCAGCCCGTCCAGCACGTCGAGCTTCGTCAGGACAAGGCCCTTCACACCGCCGATCTTCACCGCCTGGCGGACCATGGCGGCGTCGAACCAGCCGCAGCGGCGCGGGCGGCCCGTGACGGTGCCGAATTCATGGCCGCGCTCACCCAGCAGCTTGCCCGTCGCGTCATGCAGTTCGGAGGGGAAGGGGCCGGAACCCACGCGCGTCGCATAGGCCTTGGCGATGCCGAGCACCAGGCCGATGGCATCCGGCCCCACGCCAGCGCCCGCCGCCGCATTGCCGGCCACGGTGTTGCTGCTGGTCACATAGGGGTAGGTGCCGTGATCCACGTCGAGCATCACGGCCTGCGCGCCCTCGAAGAGCACGCGCTTGCCCTCGTGCCGGGCGCGGTCCAGCCGCTCCCATACGGGTTCCGAATAGGGGAGGAGCTGGGGGGCCAGGGCCAGCAGCGCATCGAGCAGCGGCTGCTTCTCGAAGGGCGTGGCGCCCAGGCCGCGCAGCAGCGAATTGTGGTGCAGCAGCAATTCGTCGAGCTTGGCGGAGAGTGTCTCGGGCTCGGCCAGGTCGCAGAGGCGGATGGCGCGGCGGCCCACCTTGTCCTCATAGGCGGGGCCGATGCCGCGGCCCGTGGTGCCGATCTTGTCCTCGCCGCGGGCTGCCTCGCGCGCGCGGTCCAGCGCCGGGTGCAGCGGCAGGATCAGCGGCACATTGTCGGCGATGCGGAGATTGTGCGGCCCGACATCCAGCCCCTGGCCGCGCACCTTGGCGATTTCGCCCAGCAGCGCATCGGGGTCCAGCACCACGCCATTGCCGATGACGCCGAGCTTGCCGCGCACCACGCCTGAGGGCAGCAGCGAAAGCTTATAGGTGGTGTCACCCACCACCAGCGTGTGGCCGGCATTGTGGCCGCCCTGGAAGCGCACCACGATATCGGCGCGGCTTGCCAGCCAATCCACAACCTTGCCCTTGCCTTCGTCGCCCCATTGGGCGCCGATCACGGCGACATTGGCCATAACGCTTAACCTTTCTGAACCAGCGGGACGGGGTTTGCGCCATCCCAGACATGGGTGCAACGCAGCGCCCCGGCCGAATCCTCGGCCGAGAGGGCGGCCACGGTGGCAAAGCCTTGCTCGCGCAGGGCGGCACTCGTGTGGGCCGAGGTGCCGAGCGGCAGGAAGCAGCGCGGGCGCGGCGGTGTGGCGGGGGCGGCGCGCAGCACGGCATCGGGATAGAGTGTCATCCCCGTCGCCGGCTCGTCATTGGCCGAGAGGTAGCGCCCGCCCTTGGCCAATTCGCCGGAACCGCCCGGGCCGAAAATCGTGAAGGCGACGCCCACATGATAGCGGAAGCCGCGGAATTCCACGGGGTCGAGCGTGATGCGAAGCCCCGGCGCGCGCGCCGCGATGGCCTCGATGATGCGGGCCGCGTTCTCCGCGATGGCGCGCGCGGCCTCGGGCAGATCGGCCTCGCGCAACACGGAAAGCGCATGGCCAGCCGGGCCGGCGGCGGCGAGCAGGCGGGGCAGCAGCAGGGCCACGGGGCCTGCGCCCTCGGCCAGCGCGGTGACGGCGGCGGTGTCCTTGCGGTCCAGCGCATGGATCAGCCGCTGGGCCAGCGCGTCATGGATGCCGGCGGCGGCCAGCAGCGCCTGGGCCATGCGGGGCAGCGTCACATCCAGCGTGATGCCGATGACGCCGATGCGCGCCAGCGCCTCGGCCGCGACCAGCGCCACTTCCGCATCCGCCTCGGGCGCCGCGCCGCCGATCAATTCCACGCCGGCCTGGGCCAATTGGCGGGAGGGGGCGAGTTCGCTGCCGCGCACGCGCAGCACCTGGCCGGCATAGCAAAGCCGCAAGGGCCGGGCCTGGAGGGCGAGGCGGGTGGCCGCGATGCGCGCCACTTGCGGCGTGGTGTCGGCCCGCAGCCCCATCATGCGCTGGCTGACCGGGTCCATCAGGCGGAAGGTCTGCTCGGCCACGGCGGCGCCGGAGCCGGCCAGCAGCCCTTCCTCGAATTCCAGCAAGGGTGGCTTCACGCGCTCATAGCCGTAGCGGGCGAAGGCCTCCATCAGCGCCTCGACGAGCGCGGCTTCGCGCTCCGCCTGGGGCGGCAGCAGGTCCATCAGCCCGGCCGGCAGCAGGCCGGGCGGCGACACAGGGGGGGGGGCATCATTCATGCAGTTACCATCTGTGGCAGTCAGGATGCTGACCGGCAAGATGCCGCTATGGCATACGAGGCACCATGAAACGACGAACCCTCCTGACCCTCCCCTTGTTCCTGGCCGCCTGCGACGTGGATCCGGTGACGGATTACCTGGGCGGGATTGGCGATCCGGTGCGGGGTGCGGCGTTGTTCGCGCCCCGGAACCTGGGCGATACCTCGCGTTGGCGGGGTGATCCGGCCAGTGCCGCCATCGCCGCGGCGCAGCTGGAATTCCTGGCGCGAAGCTTTCGGGAGAATCCGCTTTACGCCGTGGACAGCAACCCGGCGACCAGCCAGACCCTCGATTCGGCGGTGGGGGAGATGCGCCAGGCCCTTGGCATCCGCCTGGATGCGCGCAACGCCGATGTGGAAATCCTGCTGCGCCGCGCGGGCGAGGCGCTGCGTGAGGGCAGCGAGGCCCGTGCCCTGGTGGCGCTGACCGGCCCGAATTTCACCGAACCCGCCGCCGAGGTGCTGCGC
>Ga0209103_1000648_pt1 | contig 10664 bp, 9 predicted proteins | sample 4C3metaG_FD_184152 | JGI IMG/M metagenome (GOLD analysis project Ga0209103, IMG submission 184152) | Freshwater bacterial and archeal communities from Indian Creek, Illinois, USA - 4C3 metaG (SPAdes) (version 2) | ecosystem: Environmental > Aquatic > Freshwater > Unclassified | place: USA: Indian...
GGAGGATGGGCGGGCGCGCAAGCTGCTGATGCGGCTGCTGCCCCGCGTGGCGGGCGGGCCGGGCGCCGCGCCGGTCGTGGCGCGCGTCCTGCGTAGCCTGCTGGCGGGCGGCCAGCACCAGGCGGTCTTCGACCTGGCACTGGCCCAGATCAAGACCGCGCTGCTGGCCAAGCAGGATGAGCTGCGCGACGCCATCAAGCGCCGCGTGCGCGAGACGGGCGGCGCCGTCGTCGGCTGGGCGGCGGGCGCCTATGTGGCGGACCGCGTGCTGGCCGTGCTGAACGCCGAACTCGACAAGCAGGAACCCGGCGACAGCGAGCTGCGCCTCGCTTTCGAAGCCTGGATCGAGGCCGAGATCACCCGCCTGGAGACCGAGCCGGAGCGCGCTGCCGCCCTGGGTGCCGCCATCCGCCGCGCGCTCAGCCACCCCACCGTCTCCGACTGGCTGGGCGATGCCTGGTCCCGCCTGCGTGGGGCGTTGGCGGCCGATGCGGTGAATCCCAATGGCCGCACCGTCGCCATGCTGGCGGGCGCCATGGCCAATGCCGGGCAATTCCTGACGGAGGACGAGGTGGCGCGGGCCAGGCTGAACGGCATGGTGGAGCGCATGCTGGCCACCATGATGCCCTCGGCCCAGGCGCATCTGGCCGAGTTCATCGCCGGTGTGGTGAAGGGCTGGGATGGCGCGATGGTGACGGAAAAAATCGAGCTGCGGGTGGGGCGGGACCTGCAATTCGTGCGGATCAATGGCACGCTGGTGGGCGCGTTCGCCGGTGGGGCGCTCTATCTGCTGATCTACTGGCTGACCGGGGGGAGGGTGATCCATTGAAGCCGCTGCAATCCTTTGACGAACTCAGCCTCGGCCAGCGTTTCGTCTTTGGCGATTTCTCGCTCACCGAGGCCGAGATCATCGCCTATGCCGGAAAATTCGACCCCCAGCCCTTCCACACCGACCCCGTGGCCGCGAAATCCGCGCCGCTGTTCGGCGGGCTCGTGGCGAGCGGCCTTCACACCATGGGCGCCTGCTTCGGCCTGATCCTGGGCAGCGGCATCTTCCGCGAGGTCAGCCTGGGCGGCAGCGAGATCACCACCAAATGGCCGGCACCCCTGCGCCCGGACGAGGCGGTGGGCGTGGAGAGCATCGTGCACAGCCTCAAGCCCTCGCGCTCCAGGCCGGAGCTGGGCGTCGCGGTCTTCCGGCATATCGGCACCAGGCGGGCCGATGGGGTGATGGTCATCGAGATGACGGCCACGCATTTCTTCAAGCGCTGAGGCCGGCCCTCGATTGTTGCAATTGAGTGTGCATGCCCTGCTGTCGCAACCCTTGGTGGCGACGGAATGGGGAAGGCATGCGCCCCGCCAGGCAGAACGGAAAACAACTCGCCATTCCCATGACCATCCCGGTGCTCGACCAGGCCGCCAGCACGGTGAGCTTCATCCGTCCGCCGGCCCCAACCGCACCGTGACGGCCATGAATCCGCAGGTGCAGGCCTTCATCCGCCAGCTCCGCCCGGGTGAGCAGGTGGACATGCTCCATGAGGAAGCGCTGGCCGTCTCGATCGAGCCGATGCGCTGGAGCATTGACGCCCCGGCGCCCAGGCCATGAAGTGCGGGGATGCCTCGTATCCTCACGCTCGCCGGCGCGCAGACCGGCCCCATCCAGCGCGCCGATAGCCGCGCGCATACTCTTGATCGCCTGATCGCGCTGCTCGAAGCGGCGGCGAAGCAGGGGGCGCAAATCGTGGTCTTCCCCGAACTGCCGCTCACCACTTTCTTTCCGCGCTGGTTCATCGAGAGCCCGCAGGAGCTTGACACCTATTTCGAGCGCGAGATGCCCAATCCCAATTGCCAGCGCCTGTTCGACCGCGCGCGCGAATTGGGCGTGGGCTTCCATCTCGGCTATGCGGAGCTGACGCCCGATGGGCATCGCTTCAACTCCGCCATCATGGTCGGACCTGACGGCGCGATCCTCGGCAAGTACCGCAAGGTGCATCTGCCCGGCTCGGTGGAACCACGGCCCGGCGCGCGCTTCCAGCAGTTGGAAAAGCGCTATTTCGAATATGGCGATCTCGGCTTTCCGGCCTTCCGCGGCCCCGCGGATTGGCACCGCGCCATCATGGGCATGCTGATCTGCAATGACCGCCGCTGGCCCGAGGGCTGGCGCTGCTACGGCTTGCAGGGGGTCGAACTCATGGTGATGGGCTACAACTCCGCCGCCTATGACCCCAATGGCGGCGAGGGCGAGAGCGCCGAACTCCGCACGCATCATTCCACCATGGCCGTGCAGGCCAATGCCTATATGAACGCCAGCTGGGCCGTCAGTGTTGCCAAGGCCGGCAATGAGGATGGCTCGGGGCTGATCGGTGGCTCCTGCATCATCAGCCCCAATGGCCTCATCATGGCCCAGGCGAAGACGCTGGGGGACGAGGTGATCCTGGCGGAGGCCGATCTGGATGACTGCCTGCAGGGCAAGGAGAAAATGTTCAACTTCGCCCAGCATCGCAGGCCCGAGCATTACCGCCGCATCGTGGACCAGATTGGCGCCGAACCGCCGGCCTGATCATCCCTTCTTGGTCAGCGTCGCCCATTCCTCGCCATGGGCTGTCCCGCCCGAGTTCCATATCGGGATGGCGAAGCGGCCCGGACCTCGACGTTGGGGGGGCTCACTCCTGCCCCTTGGCGTAGAGCCTCGTCAGCCCCGGCTCATGGAGCATCATCCCATCAAACAGAATCGTTTGATGGGATAAAGATGCTCGTGAATCAGTGATCTGGAGCTTTTGCCGTGAGCCCTTCCGAACGGAAAAAGCTCTGGGCGCCCAGCGGCAGGCCGAAGGGCGCGCTCACCGCCTCCAGGCTGCATCCGGCGGGCAGGGCGGCCTGGGCGGCTCGGGCGATGCGCTGTGTCACGGAATCCGCGGTGTTGCTGTTCACGACGAGAATGCGGCAGGTCATTTGGCGGGTCCTGATCCAGATGTGGCCGAGGCGGCTATAATGCGCTTATTCTACGCGCCGATGGCTCCCGACACCCAGGCCCCGGCCCCCATGACCCTCCCCGCGAGCGCACCGCCAGCCGCGCGCATGCGCGTGCGGCTGCTGGGGCGCATTGGCACCCGCGCCTTCGTGATCCTTGTGCTGATGCTCTCGGTCCTCGGCTTCCTCGCGGGCAACTCGCTGGTGCTGCTGACCCGCCAGGGCGCCATCATCGAGCAGATGGGCGTGCGTGATCGCGCGGCGATCGAGGCGGTGGATGATTTCTCCAACGACGTGTCGGATTTCGCCCAGGCCTTCGCGGCCGTGCTGGCGGGCGTGCTGCCCCCCACCGTCACGGCGCCGCGCATGGAGCGCAATGCGGCCGGCATCGCCGAAAGCTTCGAGGTGCTGTTCGGCCTTGTGGGGCCGCGGATCGATTCCGTGGCGCGCGAGGGCGCGCGCGACATGGCCGCCCGCCTGCCTGACCTGGGTGCGCGCGTGCGTGATGCCTTCGCCCGCCGCGCGCGCGACCAATACGCCCCGCTCCAGGAGGAGTGGTTGGACATGGTGGTGGCCTTCAACAGGCTCTCGCGCCTCGCCCGTGACATCGCCAGGGCCGATGCGGATGCCAATCTCAGCCGGGCGCATGCGCTGCAGGAGGAAGGGCGCCGATATACCTATATCGCCGCCGGGTTCGGCCTGCTCGGCCTCTGCCTCGTCTGGTTCGTGCTGGTGCAGTTGACGGCGCGCCCGCTCTCGCGCCTGGCGCGCTCGATGCAGCGTCTGGCGCGCGGCGATGCGGAAGTGGCGGTCACTGAGGCCGACCGCTCCGACCAGGTGGGCGAAATGGCACGCGCGGTGGAGGTGTTCAAAACCAACCTCGCCAATTCCAACCGCCTCATGGAGCAGGCACTGGAAGGCGCGCGGCGCACCGCCGTCGTCACCAACCAGGCGAGCCAGGCAATCGGTCAGGTGAGCGACGGCGCGATGACGCAGCTGGCCGAATTGCGGCAGGTGTCGGATGCGCTCTCCCACACCGCCGATGCCGTGGCCGATGTGGGCCGCAGCACGCAGCAGGCGCGCGATACGGCCAGCCGCGCGCAAAGCCTGCTCGGCGAAAGCCTGGAGAAGGTGCGCCTGCTGATCGAGACGGTGGATGCGGTGGGCGAGGATACCGAGCGCGTGACGCGCATCGCCGGCACCATCGCCAAGATCGCGACGCAGACCAACATCCTGGCGATCAACGCCGCCATCGAGGCGGCGCGCGCGGGCGAGCATGGCCGCGGCCTCGCCGTCGTGGCCGAGGAAGTGCGCGCGCTGGCAGCCAATACCGAGGCACTGGCCCAGGAGATCGCCGATGTTGTGCTCGCCGCCGGGCGCCGCACCCGTGAAGGGGCCGGCACCGCCGCCGCCGTGGGCGAGGCGATGGACGGCTTCGAGCAATTGACGGGCGAGAGCGCCCGCCTCGCCGCCGCCATCGCGGTGGCGATGGAGGAACAACAGACCACGGTCGCCTCGCTCGATGAGCGTGTGGCGACCCTCACCCGCATCGGCCAGTCCAACGCGACGGCCGCCGAGGAAATCACCGTGACCATGATTGACCTCTCACGCCTCGCCGCCGAATCCCGGCGGGCGGTGGAAAGCATGGCGGTGCGCGCGGAATGAGTGCCGAACTCCCGGTGTCGCCCCGGATTCTTGTTGTGGATGACAGCAGCTTCAACCGCCTGTTGCTGAAGCGCCGCCTGGCCGAGCTCGGCTACCCAGAGCCGGCGACCGCGACCAATGGCGTGGAGGCGCTGGTCGCCATCGGCGCCAAATCCTTCGACGTGGTGCTGCTGGACCTCGAAATGCCCGAGCTGGACGGCATCGGCGTGCTGGAGCGGCTGCACACGCAAAGCAACCCGCCGCCGGTGATCGTGATTTCCGCGCAAACGGAAATGTCGGGCGTGATCCGCTGTATCGAGCTGGGCGCCGAGGACTACCTGCCCAAATCCTTCGACCCGCCGCTGCTGCGCGCCCGCCTCCAGGCGGTGCTGGAAAAGAAGCGCCTGCGGGATTTGGCAGCCGAGCGCCTGCGCGCCCTGGAAGCCGAGCTGGAAAGTGCGCGCCTCGCGCAGCTCTCTCTGGTGCCCGGCGATTTTGCGGGGCTTTCGCGCGGGCGCATCACGGTGGCGGCCCATATGGAGCCGGCGCGCGAGGTGGGGGGGGACCTCTATGACATGCACTGGATCGGCCCGCGGCACCTGATGTTCGTGCTTGCCGATGTGGCGGGGAAGGGGGCTTCGGCCGGCCTGACCATGGCGCGCAGCATGGGCCTCATCCGCGCGGGCGTGCGCTTGGCCGATGCGCGCGGCGAAATCCCCGATCCGGCGGATTTGCTGGCGCTGGCCAATGGCGATCTCTCCGCCAACAATCCCGAGATGACCTTCGTGACGGCCGCCCTCGCCATCCTCGATGCCGAGACGGGCGAGGGCCGCATCTGCGTGGCCGGGCATGAGGCACCGCTGCGGCTCTCAGCCAGGGGCGTCACCATCATGGACGGCTTCAAGATCCAGCCGCCGCTCGGCATCATCGAGGACCTGCCCTATGCCAGCGCGCCTTTCCGGCTGGAGCCGGGCGAGGCGATGCTGTTGTTGAGCGACGGCGTGACCGAGGCGCATGACATGCAAAGCGAGCTGTTTGGCAAGGATCGCGTTCTGGCCGCCCTGGGCACCGAGTCGGACCCCGCCACCGCCATTGCCGCCCTGTTGCGGGACGTGGCGGGCTTTGTGCGCGAAGCCCCGCCGGCTGATGACGTGACGGTTCTCGCGGTTCGCTACGCCGGCTGAACCGCCGGCAGCAAAGCCTCCAGGCTGTCAGGCTCCAGCAGCAGCACCGGATCGCCATTGCCCAGCACGCCCACGCCGCCCACGCCGGGCGTGCCGGCCAGCGCCGGATGCAGCGGCTTGAGCAGCAGATCGGTCCGCCGCCCCACGCGCTCCACGGCCAGCGCCAGCGGCCCCACCGGGCGGCGCACCAGCACGACGGCGCTGCTTTCGGCGGGCGGGAGGTGCAGCACGGATTCCAGCGTGGTGATGGCCTGGCCCGGCGCCACCTGCTCCGGCCGGATCACGGATTCCACGCGGCCCGCCGGCAGCGCATAGGGCTGGCCGCCCGCTTCCACGAGAAGCACCGGCTGCATCGCCGCCGTCAGCGGCAAATCCAGCACGAAACGTGTGCCCCGGCCCCGCCGGCTTTCCACCCGCACCGCGCCCCCCGCGCGCCGGGTCGCATCCTGCACCACGTCCAGCCCCACGCCGCGGCCCGAGGTCTCGCTGATGGCGTTCCGCGTGGAGAAGCCGGGCAGGAACAGCAGCGCGTGGATTTCCTCCTGGCTGAGCCGCGCCGCCGCCTCCGCGCTGATCAGCCCGCGTGCCAACGCGCGGGAGAGCACGGCCGCATCGTCAATGCCGCGCCCATCATCGGAGAAGCTGAGCACCAGCCGGCCGGGCAGTCTTTCGGCGACCAGCAGCAGCCGCGCCGTGGCGGGCTTGCCCAGGGCCAGGCGTTCCTCCGCCGTCTCGATGCCGTGATCCACCGCGTTGCGGACCAGGTGCAGCAGCGGATCGGCCAACAGATCGGAGAGGGAGCGGTCCATCTGCACTTCCTCCCCCACCACTTCGAGGGTGACGAGCTTGTTCTGCGCCTCGGCGGTTGCGCGCAGCACGCGGGGCAGGCGCATGGCGAGCGTTGCAAAGGGCGTCACCCGCAATTCCAGCACCGCCTCATCCAACTGGCCCAGCGCAATGGAAAGCCGCCCTTGCGCGCGTTCAGCGGCACCTGTCGCGGCGCGCAGCCGCTCCAGCGCGCCGGCGAGGCGGGCGGCGGAGCCCGGCGGCAGCGCGGCCTGGAGGGCGGCCAATTCCTCGAAGGCGCTGCGGGCCTGGGGGGCGGCGATGGCCTCGCCCAGCGAAAGGGCGGCGGCGCGGAGTTCGGCCTCCAGCGCGATCACCGCGTCGATCCGGTCCTGCCGGACGCGCATGGTGGGGGCCGGCGGCGGCGCATCGGCGGCGGCGAGGTCGGTCAGCGCGCCGCCATCGGGGTCGGCCTCGGCGCGCAGGGCGGCGAGTTCCTCGGGCGGCAGGTCGCTCGCCAGGAAGATGTCCAGCGCCTCGGGCGGGCCGGAACTTCCCAGCACTTCGCCGACGCGCGTCAGGAAGGGCTCGGCAATGATCTCGGCGGTGGGAAGCGGCCCCAGGCGCAGGCGCCAGATGCGGCGGCCCGCCCCCATGGCGGCGGCGGCGCGGGCATGGGCCGATGGCGGCAGCGCGACGGCGAGGCTGGGGGTCAGCGGCGGCGGCGCGGGGCGCAGCGTTTCCACCCGCGGTGCGAGGCTGGGGGCCGCAAGCAGCGCGGCGAAGGCGGCGCGGGCTTCCTCCAGCCGCTGCGCCGGCTCCTCGCCGTGGCGCACCGCCAGGTCCTGGATCTGCCGGGCCAGCAATTCGGCCTGGTCATCGCCCAGCGCGTCGGCAGCGGCGGCCAGGCGCTCGGCGGCGCGGGCCAGGTTGGCGCGGGGGCCAGAGAGGGCGGCACGGGTGGCCTCTGCCTGGGCGCGCAAATCGCCAGGGAGGCAGGGCACCGCCTCGCCCGCCTGGAGCAGGATCAGCGCGCGGCGCAACCGGCCAAGTGCCGCCAGCGGGTCGGCCGCGCCGGGGATGGCTTCCAGCAGGGTGGCGAGGCGCGGCAACTGGCCCTCTCGCGCCAGCGCGGCCAGCCGTGTGGCGCGGCCCGGCTCGGCCTGGAGTCGGGGCAATTCATCGGCGAGGCGGGAGGCGAGGGTGACGCGCAGCGGGTCCTCGCGCGGGTCCTCGCGCGGGGCGGCGGCGGGGGCTGGCTCGGGCCGGCCCTCCGCCAGGGCGCCGAGGCGGGCCAGCAATTCTGTGGGCGGCGCCTGGTCCTGCCGGCGTTCCAGCAGCGCCAGGCGTTGGCCGCGCAGCGCATCCACCGCCGCCAGCAGCGCCGCACGCACGGGCGGGCCGAGGGCGAGCCGCCCGGCGCGGGCCAGGCCCAGCACATCCTCCGCCTTATGCGCCAGCGTGCCGATGCCATGCGCCCCAATCGCCGAGGACATGCCCTTCAGGCTGTGCATGGCGCGGAACAGCACATCCACGGTGCCCCCTTGGGTGCCATCCCCGGCGAGGCCGGCTTCCAGCGAATCCAGGTGCTCGGCCGTCTCGGCCGCGAATTCCTGCCAGAGGGGATCGTCGGCTTCCATCGCGCTAGCCCTCCAGCCGGACCGCTTCGCGGATCGTGCCCAGGATTTCCGCCCCGCTGCGCTCGGCGAGGTCGGGCGAGAGCGCGCCGGATGGCTTGGCCACCGCCGCCCAGGCGCCGCGCCGCAGCACCTCCATCGCGGCGGCGCTGCCCGGATGCGCGGCGGAGGAAACCACCACCACCTGCCCATGCCCGGCCAGCGCCCATTCGGCGAGGAAGCCCATGCCATCCAGCACGGGCATCTCCAGATCGAGCAGGGTGAGGTCCGGCTTCAGCTCGGCCTGGGCGGCCAGGCCAGCCGCCCCATCCACCGCCTCGCCCACCACCATCAAGCGCGGGTCGCCCGCCAGGATGCCGCGCAGCAGGCGGCGCATCATGGCGCTGTCATCCACGATGAGGGTGCGGATGGCGCGGGGCGGGGCCGGCTCCTGGGCTACGGTATTCGCCAGCGCCGCGGCGGCATCCCGCAATTGCGTGAGCGATTCCGTCTCGGCCAAAGCGTGCAGCCGGGCCTGGAGGGGGGCGATCTCCATGCCATCGGCCATGGCCTGCATTTGCGCCAGCAGGCGCTGGGCGGCGGGCAGGTCGGCCGCGCCGGCCAGGGCCGCGCAGAGGGGGGCGAATTCCTCCCGGAAGGCGGCCAGCAATTCCTCGTCCATCACGCCCTCCACATCTGGCGGAGACGCAAACCCAGCGCCTCGGGCGGGAGCGCTTCCGCCCCGCCCACGCGCAAGCTTGCCGCCTGGGGCATGCCGGCGACAACCGAAGTTTCGGTGCTCTGCACCAGGATGCGCCCGCCTTCCTCTGCCAGGGCCGCGGCCCCCGCCGCGCCATCCTGGCCCATCCCGGTCAGCACCACGCCGCAGGCGGGCAGGCCCAGCAGCGCGGCCGAGCGGAACAGCAGATCCGCCGAGGGGTGCACCGCCGCGTCGCTCGGCGCCAGCCGCAGGGCGAGGCCGCCGGGCATGCGCCACAACACGCCATCCGTGGGCAGCAGCGTGGCGACGCCGCTTGCCACGGCCTCGCCATTGCGCGCGACGTGGACGGGCCAGCCGGCGCGGCGGGCCAGCAGCGTCGCGAGTTCGGGCGCCAGCCCATCGGGCATGTGTTGCGCGATCAGCACGGGCACCGGCAGCGGGCCGCTGGCCGCCAGCAGCGCCGCCAGCGCATCCGGCCCGCCGGTGGAGGCGGCAATGAGGATGAGGGGCGGTGGCCCTTGCGCGGCCATGCCGGGGGCGGCGGCCGGAGATGCGGCATTCGGCGCCGGGCGGCGTTGTGCCGCCCAATACCGCAGCCGCCCGCGCAGCGACTGGTCCAGATGGCCGAGATCCAGTCCGCCCAGCCCGGCCTCCTTGCTGATATAATCGGCCGCGCCGGCCGCCAGCGCGGCGATGGCGGCCGGGCTGTCATCCTGGGTGTGCTGGCTGACCATGATGATGGCCGGTGGATGCGGCAGCGCCATGATCCGCCGCGTCGCCTCGATGCCGCCCAGCACCGGCATTTCCACATCCATCGCCACCACGGCGGGCTGGTGCTCGCGCACGGCGGCGATGGCGGCCTCGCCATTCGCGGCCTCGGCTACCACGCGCAAATCGCCATCCGCCTCGATGATGCGGCGCAGCGCCATGCGCATGAAGGCGCTGTCATCCACGATGAGGACGGGGATGGGCGGGCTCACAACGCGCCGAAACGGTGCGGGGCGAGGACCGGGGTGGGCGCGCCACCCAGCCGGGCATAGGCGGCCACCATGCCATCGCGCTGGGCCAGCGGCGTGACATCGGCGGCGGGCAGCGCGCGCACGCCGCCGATCTGCTCGACCGCCACCAGCACCTCGGGCCAGAGGGCGAGGCGGATCAGCGGCGCCGGGCCATCGGCGAGCGCGGCGCGCCCCCCCAGCACCAGCCCGCCATCCAGCACCGGCAGCACCGCACCCCGATGCGCGGCAAGCCCTGCCAGGCCCAGGCGGGGCGTGGGCAAGGGCTGGGTGGCGGGCAGCACGGCCACCACGGATTCGGCGGGCAGGGCCAGCTCCATCCCGGCGGCGTGGAACATCACCAGGCGGCGCTGCGGGACGGGTTGCAGCGGCACGGCCTCCAGCGCAAGCGGGGCATGGGCCAGGGCGGCGAAGGCCTCGGCCGAGGCGAGCCAGGCCTGGAAGCCGTGCGTCGCGGCGATGGCGGGGCCAGCCTCGATGCGCGCGGCTGGCAGGGCGAAGCGGCGGCCAGCCTCGCGCAGTATCAGCAACAGGGCGGGGGCCTCGGCCTGGGCGGTGGGTTGGCCCGCCACGAAGCCGGTTTCCAGCACCAGCACGGGCGCGCCTAGCGCCTCGGCCAGGCCTGCCACGCCGGGGGCGGCGCCGGGCAGCGGGCGCAGCGGCGGCATGGCGATGATGCGCTCGGCCAGCGCGGCGGGGATGGCAAGCGCGATGCCCCCCAGCGAGA
>Ga0209103_1000649_pt1 | contig 10652 bp, 8 predicted proteins | sample 4C3metaG_FD_184152 | JGI IMG/M metagenome (GOLD analysis project Ga0209103, IMG submission 184152) | Freshwater bacterial and archeal communities from Indian Creek, Illinois, USA - 4C3 metaG (SPAdes) (version 2) | ecosystem: Environmental > Aquatic > Freshwater > Unclassified | place: USA: Indian...
ATCCTCAACCTCGAACGCCCCGAATCGCGCTCGGTGCTCAGCTCCAAGGTGGGTTCGCTCTGGCTGACCCGCGAGGAGTTCAAGCGGGCCACGCCGGCGGTGCTGCGCGGCACGGTGGTGGGCAGCTTCCTCGGCATCCTGCCGGGTGGCGGCGCCTCGCTCGCGGCTTTCGGCTCCTATATGATGGAGCGGAAGATGTCGAAGGGCCGGCATCTGTTCGGCACCGGCGCCATCGAAGGCGTGGCCGGCCCTGAAGCGGCCAATAACGCCGCGGCGCAGACCAGCTTCATTCCGCTGCTGACGCTGGGCATCCCCTCCAACGCCGTGATGGCGCTGATGGTCGGCGCGCTGATCATCCAGGGCATCCAGCCGGGGCCGCGCATGGTGGAGGCCCAGCCGGACCTGTTCTGGGGCCTGATCGCCTCGATGTGGATCGGCAACCTCATGCTGCTCGTCATCAACCTGCCGATGATCGGCATGTGGGTGAAGCTGCTGCAGGTTCCCTACCGCTTCCTGTACCCCTCGATCCTCGTCTTCTGCTGCATCGGCGTGTACTCGCTGAACAACAACGTGTTCGACGTCTACATGACCGTGCTGTTCACCGTGTTCGGCTACATGTGCAACAAGCTGAAGCTGGAGCCGGCGCCGCTGCTGATCGGCTTCGTGCTCGGGCCGATGATGGAGGAACACCTCCGCCGCGCCATGCTGCTCTCGCGCGGCGATTGGGGCGTGTTCATCCAGCGCCCGATCTCGGCAACCATGCTGGGCATCGCGGTGTTCGCACTGGGCCTCATGCTCATGCCGAATATCCGCAAGGGCAAGGACAAGGCTCTCGCCGAGTAGGGCGGGACGCATTTCACGAGACGCGCCGCGGTGGGCAACCTCCGCGGCGTTTTTCGTCAGAGCCTGATCGCAGAAGGCGTGAATCAGTCTCCCAATTCAGTTGAGGTTATCCGATGGATCTTCTGTTGCGGGGCAAGGTGGCACTCGTCACCGGTGCATCGGCCGGGCTGGGCCGGGCCATCGCGAAGGAATTGGCGGCCGAGGGCTGCCGCCTCGCCATCCTCGCCCGCCGCCGCCCGCTGCTGGAGGCGCTGGCCGCCGAACTCCCCGCCAGCGCCGAGCCCCTGATCATCGAGCAGGATTTCACCGCGAAGGATGCGGGCGAGCGCGTGCGCGACGCCATGCAGGCGCGCTTCGGCCACTGCGACATCCTGGTGAATAATGCCGGCTCCTCCCGCCCGCAGGAGGGGCTGGGGAGCGACGAGGCCTGGATGGACGCGATGGAGATCAATTTCCACGCCGGCCGCCGCATCACCCATGCGCTGGTGCCGATGATGCAGGCGCAGAAATTCGGCCGCATCATCAACCTGACCGGCCAGGACGAGGCCTGGATGATCAATGCCGCCAATGCCCCCAACGGCGCCGTACACATCTGGGCCAAGGCGCTGAGCCGTACCCTGGGGCGCGATGGCATCACGGTGAACTCCATCCCGCCCGGCCGCATCCGCTCCGAGCAGATTGACGCCCGCATCCTGCCGACCGAGGAAGCCCGCCGCGCCTGGGCGGAGGCGCAGGTGCCGGTGGGCTATATCGGCGAGGCGCGGGACCTGGCGGTGCTGGCCACCTTCCTCGCCTCGCCGCTCGCGCATTACATCACCGGCCAGGTGATCCATGTGGATGGGGGCACGCGCCGCTTCCCGCATTAGGGTCTGATCGTCTTTGGTGGCTTCACCAAGGGCGTGAATCCGCCTCTCAGCGCCACGCGCTTGGTTACAATTGGCGACGGACCGAAACGCGGGCGGCTGTTACAATTCACGCATGGAACACGCCCCGCATATCCTTGTCCTCGATGATGACCGCGAAATCCGCGAGCTTCTCGGCAAGTTCCTGGAGAAACAGGGGCTGCGCGTCACCCTGGCGCGGGATGCGCGGGAATTGCGGAAGCTCTGGCCGCTCGCGCGCTACAGCCTGGTGGTGCTGGATCTGATGCTGCCCGGCGAATCGGGCCTGGATGTCGCGCGCTGGCTGCGTGGGCAGTCCAACATCCCCATCGTCATGCTGACCGCGATGGGCGAGGAGACGGACCGCATCGTTGGCCTCGAACTCGGCGCCGATGACTACATGGCCAAGCCTTTCAACCCGCGCGAATTGCTGGCCCGCATCCGCGCCGTGCTGCGGCGTGCCGAAGGCGGGCAGGCGCAGGCCCGGAATCGCGAGGATGCCAGCGCCCATATCCGCTTCGCCGGCTGGGTGCTGGAGCCCACGCGCCGCCGGCTGGTGAACCCCCAGGGCGCCGAGGTGCCGCTGACCGGCGGCGAGTATGAGCTTCTCACCACCCTGCTGGAGCGCCCGAACCGTGTCCTGACGCGCGACATGCTGATGGACCTGCTGCACAACCGCCAGCCCGGCCCCTTCGACCGCGCGATTGACGTCGCCGTCTCGCGCCTGCGCCGCAAGCTGGAGGATGACGGGCGCAACCCCTCGGTCATCAAGACGGTGCGCGGGGGCGGCTATGTGCTCTCCACCACGGTCGAGAAAACCGCCGCCGAGCATGGCCGCGCCGAATGAGGCGCCCTGGCTCATGAAAAGATTTTGGCCCGGCAGCCTGGCCGGGCGCACCGCGCTGGTCCTGATCCTGGGGTTGATGGTGGTGCAGGCGGTCGGCCTGACGATCCACGCCTTTGACCGCGTGGAATTGCAGCGCGCGGCCGAGGCGCGGGAGACCGCCTTGCGCAGCTTCAACCTGTGGCGCGCCCTGGTGACGGTGCCGCCCGAGCGCCGCCTCGCCATCCTGGCGGACACTGACCTCCCGCCCACGCTGGCCGCGAGCTACGACGCCTTCTCCACCATGCCGCCCGGCTTGCCGCATGTGCCGCTGCCGCTGGCGCGCTGGTTCCGGCTGGATGGCGCGGCGCCCTCTCCCATGCCGCCGCCGCCCCGGCGCTTCCGCCCGATCGAGGTGCAGTCGGGTGCGCTGACTCGCAGCAGCTTCGCGGTTTCCATGCGCTTTCCGGACCAGGGCTGGCTGAACCTCGTCATTCGCATGCCGGCACCCAGGCCCTGGCATTCCGACAATTTCCTGGTCGCCTTCCTGGCCATGTCGCTGGCCGCCGCGCTGATGATCTGGTGGGCCGTGCGGCGCCTGACGCGCCCGGTGACCGACCTGGCCGCGGCGGCCGAGCGCCTGGGCCGCGGCGTGAATGCGCCACCCTTGCCGGAAAACGGCCCGCGCGAGGTCGCGACCGCGGCGGCCGCCTTCAACACCATGGCCAGCAATATCAGCCGTTTCGTGGCGGATCGTACGCAGATGCTGGCCGCCATCAGCCATGATCTGCGGACGCCCATCACCCGCCTCAGGCTGCGCGCCGAATTCCTGGAGGATGACGAGCAGCGGGCGAAGATGCTGGCCGATCTCGCGGAAATGGAGGCGATGATCGCCGCCACCCTGACCTTCGCGCGCGATGACGCGGCCAATGAGCCGGCCGGCGCGGTGGACCTCGCCAGCCTCGCGCGGACGGTGCTGGATGAGGCGGTGGACGCCCATCCGGAATTCGCCTCCGCCATCACCTTCGAGGGGCCGGAGCATCTGGTGCTGCAATTGCGCCCGGTGGCGATGAAGCGGGCGCTGACCAACCTGGTCGGCAATGCGCTGAAATACGGCGATGCGGCGCGGCTGAGGCTGGAGCAGCGGGATAGCGGCGCGGTGCTGATCCTGGATGATGACGGCCCCGGCATCCCAGAGGCGGCCCAGGAAGCCGTGTTCCAGCCCTTCCACCGCGTCGAGGGCAGCCGCAACCGCGAGACGGGCGGCACGGGCCTCGGCCTCACCATTGCGCGCAGCATCCTGCGCGCCCATGGCGGCGAGGTGACGCTGGCCAATCGCGAGGATGGCGGGTTGAGGGTGGTGGTGAGGCTGCCCGGGTGATAGAGGCGAAATCTCATCGGAGAGCGTCCATGCCCCTCAAGGCCAGCATCATCCCCGTCACGCCCTTCCAGCAGAACTGCGTGCTGGTCTGGAACGATGCCACCATGGAGGGCACCGTCATTGACCCCGGCGGCGATGTCCCGGCCATCCTGGCGGAGATCAAGGCGCGCGGCGTGACGCTCACGCAGATCCTGCTCACCCATGGGCATATTGACCATGCCGGCGGCGCCGATGAACTGCGCGAGATCACCGGCATTCCCGTCACCGGCCCGCATCGCGCGGATGCCATCCTGCTGGACCATCTGGAGCAGCAGGGCCGCGCCTATGGCATCGCCGGCGCGCGCAACCTCACGCCAGATCGCTGGCTGGATGAGGGGGAGAGCATCACCCTGGGCGGCGAGGCCTTCGCCGTGCTGCATTGCCCCGGCCATTCGCCCGGCAGCCTGGTCTATGTGAGCGAGGCGCTGCGCTTGGCCTTTGTGGGCGATGTGCTGTTCCAGGGCTCCATCGGCCGCACCGATTTCCCCCATGGCGACCATGCCGCGCTGATTGACGCGATCATGACCAAACTGCTGCCGCTGGGCGATGACATCGCCTTTGTCTGCGGCCACGGACCCGGTTCGGATTTCGGGACGGAGCGGCGGAGCAATCCCTTCCTCCAGGTGTGAGGCCTCAGACCGCCGCGCTGTGCCGCCCCTTGCCCTGGCCGAGATAGGCGTCGAAGCAGGCCGCGACATGGCGCAGGAAGGGGCGTGATTCCTCGGGCACGGTGAGCCAGGTGGGCATCAGCCGCACTAGCCCCTGCGCCTCCAGCGCCTCCAGCGCCGGGCGGGCGGTGGCGAGGATGCCGGGCGGCAACGCGTCCAGGTCCAGCGCCAACTCGCACATGACGCGCTCGATGGCGGCGCGGCGGGCGATGTCGTCCCCGGTCAGGGTCAGGCCGCGGGCGATGGGCAGGTGCCCGGCCTCGACCGCGGTGACATAGCTGCGCTCATCGGGGATGTTCTGGGCATAGCCCTGGGGCGTGGCGCCGATGGAGGAAGCGCCCAGGCCGAGCAGCCAGGCCGCCTGGTCCGTGGTATAGCCCTGGAAGTTGCGGCGCAGGCGGCCATCCCGGCAGGCGCGCGCCATGGAATCGCCCGGCAGCGCGAAGTGATCCAGGCCGATGCTGGCATAGCCGGCGGCCCGCAGCGCCTGGGCGGCGCTGTCCGCCTGGGCCAGGCGTTCCTCGGCGCCGGGAAGCTCCTCGATGCGGATGGCGTTTTGCGAGGGCTTCATCCAGGGAACATGGGCATAGCCGAAGACAGCCACGCGGTCGGCTCCCAACTGCGCCGCCAGGGCGGCTGTCGCGCGCACATGGTCGCAATCCTGGCCCGGCAGGCCATACATCATGTCGAGGTTGATACGGCTGATCCCGCCGCGGCGCAGGCGATGGACGGCGGCCTGCACCATCTCGGCCGGCTGGATGCGGCCCATGCGCGCCTGCACCTCCGGATTGGCGTCCTGCAGGCCGAGCGAGGCGCGGTTGAAGCCGGCCATGGCCAGCGCATCCACCGCTTCCTGCGTCAGGGTGCGGGGGTCCAGTTCCACCGAAAGCTCCGCCTGGGGCGAGAAGGGGAACAGCGCGCGCAGCCGGCCCATGAGGCGTGTGAGCCGCGCGGCCCCCAGGGCGCTTGGCGTGCCGCCGCCCAGATGCAGGTGCTGCACCAGGCCATCATGGGGCAGGGCCTGGGCCAGGCTATCCGCCTCCCGCTCCAGCGCCGCTGCATAGCGGGCGATGCGCGCTTCGTTGCGGGTGACGGAGGTGTGGCAGCCGCAATACCAGCACAGCTCATGGCAGAAGGGGATATGCAGGTAGAGCGAGAGCGATGCGGCTTTCGGCATTCCCGCCAGCCATGCGCGGTAGGTGGTTTCCTCCAGCGGCCCGAAATGCGGCGCCGTGGGATAGCTGGTGTAGCGCGGCAGATTGACGGAAAGGGCAGCAGCTGAGGGCAGGATGGGACGGGCAAGGGTTTCCATGGCGCGTAGGTGGCGCGCGGCACCCTGGCCTGTCCTTGCGCCGGATCAATCCCCCGCGCCATGCTCGGCCCGCCAACAAGGAGATGGGCCGGCATGGCGGAATACGATCTGGCCCCCGCGCCATGCTCGGCCCGCCAACAAGGAGATGGGCCGGCATGGCGGAATACGATCTGGCCCCCGCGCCATGCTCGGCCCGCCAACAAGGAGATGGGCCGGCATGGCGGAATACGATCTGGCCCCCGCGCCATGCTCGGCCCGCCAACAAGGAGATGGGCCGGCATGACGGAATACGATCTGGTGGTGCGGGGCGGCGAGGTGGCGACGGGCTTTGGCACCACGCGCTGCGATATCGGCGTGAAGGCGGGGCGCATCGTGGCCCTGGCCGAGCAATTGCCCCCCGGTGGCGCCAGCGTCGAGGCCGGGGGGCTGCTGGTGCTGCCCGGCGGCGTGGACAGCCATTGCCACATCGAGGAGCCCTCGCCCTCCGGCGTGAATGAGGAGAGCTTCGCAAGCGCCAGCCGCGCCGCCTTCGCCGGCGGCACCACATCGGTCGTCTGCTTCGTGCCGCAATGGAAGGGCGGCGGCGTGCTGGAGCGCTTCGCCGACAGCTCGGCCCGCGCGGCGAAGGGCATGGTGGACTACGCCTTCCACCAGATCATCAGCGACGCGACGGAGGAGGTGCTGGAGCGCGAAATCCCGCAACTGGTGGCGCGCGGCGTGCGCAGCCTCAAGGTGTTCCTCACCTATGAGCCGCTGCATGTCAGCGACGCCGATTTCCTCAAGGTGCTGGTCACGGCGCGCAAGCATGGCTGCCTCGTCACCGTGCATTGCGAGAACTACGCGGCCATCAACTGGCGCACCGAGGCGCTGCTGAAGGCCGGCCTGACCGCGCCCAAATACCACGCCTGGTCCCGCCCGCCCGTGGTGGAGCGCGAGGCCACGCACCGCGCCATCGCGCTGGCCGAACTGGTGGACCAGCCGATCCAGGTCTTCCATGTCAGCTGCGCGGAAGCCGCCGAGGAAATCGCCCGCGCCCAAAGGCGCGGCGTGAAGGTCTGGGGCGAGACCTGCCCGCAATACATCGCGCTGACCGCGGAGCAGATGGAGCAGCCCGGCTTCGAGGGCGCGAAATTCATGTGCAGCCCGGCCCCGCGTGACACGACGGAGCATGCCCGCATCTGGGACCTGATCCGGCGCGGCGTGCTGGATGTCGTCTCCTCCGACCATTGCGCCTTCAGTTTCGCGGGCGACAAGGGCAAGGGGCAGAATGGCCGCGATGCAAGCTTTCGCGACATTCCGAACGGCATTCCCGGCCTGACGGCGCGACTGCCCATCCTGTTCAGCGAGGGCGTCTCCAAGGGGCGCATCAGCCTGGATGAATTCGTGCGACTGACCGCGACCAACCCCGCGCGGCTGATGGGCCTGGCGCCGCGCAAGGGCAGCATCGCCATCGGCGCCGATGCGGATCTCGCGCTCTGGGATCCGAAGGCCAAGCGCATCATCACCAACGCGCTGATGCAGCACGCCATTGACTACACGCCCTATGAGGGCATGGAGGTGACGGGCTGGCCCGTCATGACCATCCGCCGGGGCGAGGTGGTGATGCGCGACGGCGTGGTGCAGGCCGAGCCCGGCACGTCGCGGTATTTGCCGCGCGGACCCTATGACATGGTGAAGCCGCGCGGTGTGCTGGCGAACGGGTTTGATGCCGCCCCGCCCCTGGGGGCGTGAGGCCCGCCGCTACACCAGCCCCGCCAGCCGTCCCGGCAATTCCGCCAGCCGCTCCGCCTCCGCATTGGCGAAGGCGAGCCTGAGATGCCGCTCCTGTCCCGGCCCGAAGAAGGGGCCGGGCAGGGTCATCAGGCCCTGCTCGGCGGCGAGGTGCTCGGCCGCCGCCATCGCATCCGGCGCGCCTTCGGGCAGGCGCAGATAGGCGAAATAGCTGCCCATCGCGTCAATCCAGTCGCTGTTCAGCGCGGCGCGGCAGGCGCTTGCGCGGGCCTGCATGATCTTGCGGTTATCCGAGCGCCAGTCGCGCAGCGCCGGGATCGCCCAGGCCAGCACCCGCTGCGCGGCCCGTGCCGGGCAGATCTGCAAGGTGTCCAGCGCTTTGGCCAGTTGGTGCTGGAAGGCCTCGCCCGCGATGACGGCGCCAAGCCTGTGGCCCGGAATGCAATAGGCCTTGGAGAAGCTGTAGAGGTGCACCAGCACATCGCCCCAATCGGGGGCGCTGAAGACGCGGTGCGGCACGGCATTGGGCAGGAAGTCGCGATAGGTCTCGTCCAGCACCAGCCAGATGCCGCGGCTCCGCGCGAGTTCCGCGAAACCCGCGATCACCTCTGCCGGATAGACCGCGCCGGTCGGATTGTTCGGGCTGACCAGCAGGATGGCGCGCGTGCGCGCATCCGTCAGCGTGGCGGCCAAGGCCACATCCGGCACGAAGCCTTGCGCGGCGTTGCAGGGCAGGGGGCGGGCCTGCACCCCCGCCATGCATAGCGCCATCTCGTGGTTGAAATACCAGGGCGTGGGGACCAGCACATTGTCGCCTGGCGCCGCGATCACCTTCATCGCCATGGCGAAGGCCAGATTGCAGCCGGCGGTGATGGCGACATGCTCGGGCGCGATGGATGCGCCATAGAAGCCGCTGGCATCCTCGGCCAGGGCCGCGCGCAGCGCCTCATCCCCCGCGATGGGGCCATAGCTGGCGGCTGCACGACTGGCCGCCGCCTCGCCCAGCCGGGCCAGCAATTCGGGATGCGGCGGATAGCCGGGCACCGCCTGCGTCAGGTCGAGCGCCGGGCCGCGCTGGCCCTGGTAGCGGGCGGCCCAGGCGCGGGCAGCGGGAATGGCGGGCTCGGCCGTGGCGAGGATTTGGGGGGAGAAGCGCATCAAGGGTCCTCGATCAGCGGGCGGCCGGTTTCATGTCGCCAATGATGCCACAGCAACCGCGCCGCCAGCGAACGCGCGGGGGACCACGCCTCGGCCATGCGCGCCAGGGCCTTGGGTGCCGGGCGCGCCTCCAGCGCAAAGAGATGCCGTGCCGAATTGGCCAGCGCGATATCGCCCGAGGGGAAGATGTCGCGCCGGCTTTCAGCGAAGATCAGATGCACCTCGGCCGTCCAGGGGCCCAGGCCCTTCACGCCGCTCAGTATCGCGATCGCCGCCGCATCGGGCAGCGTCGCCAGCCGCTCGAAAACCAGCGTGCCATCCAGGCAGGCGGTGGCGAGGCTGCGCGCATGCGCGGCCTTGGGGCGCGAGAGGCCCGCCACGCCGCATAATGTCGCGTCATCCATCGCCAGCAGCCCTTCGGGTGTCAGCGCGCCCGGCAGGGCGGAAAGCCGCCGCCAGATGGCGCCCGCCGCCTGGTTGCTGATCTGCTGGCCGCAAATGGCCCACAATATGCCGGGAAAGCCGCGCGGCCGGCTGCGCCAGGGCAGCGGTCCGGCGCGTCCCTCGATGCCGGCGAAACGCGGCTCGGCGGCGCAGAGTGCCGCCACATCACAGGGCAGCGCGCCACCGGGGGCGGGAGATGGGGAGGATGCCACGAAGATCAGTCTAGCCCTGGCGCGTCATTCCGTCATCGCCGCGCGGCTTGACACCCGGAAATCCCCTTGGCACCACCTGGATGCCTCGCCTGACACGACAAAATCACCCTGGGATCCGTTGCATGGCCTCCCCCTCTCGATATCTCGCCATGCTTCTCGCGCTCCTCGTGGCGATGGGTTCGGCGCAGGCGCAGATCGAGGAGCGCGGCCCGCGTTCCGATGGTCCGGCCGAATCCACGCTGCGCCGCGTGCTGCCCGATGGCGGCGATCCCTTGGGTCTGGTGAGCCGCCTTTCGCTGAGCGGCATCGAGTTCCGGCTCTCCTACATCACGGATGCGCTGGGCAATCTTCGCGGTGGCCAGCGGCGGGGCTGGGTCAACCAGGGCCTGTTCGAACCCTCGATCGAGGTGGATTTCGAGAAGCTCGCCGGGCTGCGTGGCCTGCGCGGCTATGCGAACGCCTTCTTCATCCACAACACCGGCCGCATCCGCCGCGACTATGTGGGGGGCGTAAACACCATCGCGGCCATCGAGGCCATGCCCCGCATTCGCCTCTCCGAATTATGGCTGGAGCAGCGCTTCGCGGGCGGCGTGGTGCGATTGCGGGCGGGGCAGCTCGCCGCCGATGTGGAGTTTTTCTATTCCGATCTCTCGGTGATGTTCCTGCAAAGCGACTTCCCCACGATCAGCGCGCTGAACCTGCCCGGCGGCGGGCCGGCCTTTCCCCTCGCGACGCCCGGCATTTTCCTCCAGATCGAGCCGAATGACCGCTTCAACTTCCGTGCGGCGCTGTTCAACGGGCAGGTCGCGCCGCCGGGCCCGGGCAGCGAGCAGGTCCGCAACCGCTACAGCACCAATTTCCGCGTGAGGGATCCCGGCCTGATCTTCGCGGAGGCACGGCTGCAAGCCAATCAGGCGGCTGATGCCAGTGGCCTCGCGCGGATCCTGCGCCTGGGCGGCTGGGCGCATCTGGGTCACTTCGATCACACCTCCCGCGCCGCCGATGGCATGCTGCTGGCCGATCCCGCCAGCTCGGCCGTGCCGCTGCGACGGCGCGGCAATGCCGGCCTCTATGCCGTGCTGGATCAGCAGCTCTGGCGGCCCGAGGGCGGCGATGCGCTGTCCGGCGTGTCGGTGTTTGGTCGCGTCTCGGTGGCGCCA
>Ga0209103_1000650_pt1 | contig 10647 bp, 11 predicted proteins | sample 4C3metaG_FD_184152 | JGI IMG/M metagenome (GOLD analysis project Ga0209103, IMG submission 184152) | Freshwater bacterial and archeal communities from Indian Creek, Illinois, USA - 4C3 metaG (SPAdes) (version 2) | ecosystem: Environmental > Aquatic > Freshwater > Unclassified | place: USA...
GGTGAAGCCCCGCTTCCCCGCCTATGTCGAAGCCAGCCGCGCGATCCGGGCGATGATGGAGGAACTGACCCCCGCCATCGAACCCCTCTCGCTCGACGAGGCGTTCCTCGACCTGACCGGCACCGCCCGCCTGCACGGAGCACCCCCCGCGGTGCTGCTGGCCCGCCTGACGCGGCGGATGGAGGCGGAGCTGGGCCTGACCGGCTCCATCGGACTGTCCCACAACAAGTTCCTGGCCAAGATCGCCTCCGACCTCGACAAGCCGCGCGGGTTCTCGGTGATCGGCCGCGCCGAGACCGGGGCCTTCCTGAAGCCCCGCCCCGTGCGCATCATCTGGGGGGTGGGCCAGGCCACCCAGACCGCCCTGGAACAGGCCGGCATCCGCACCATCGCCGATCTTTTGCGCTGGGACCGCGCCGACCTGGGCGCGCGCTTCGGGTCGATGGGCGACCGGCTCTGGCACCTTGCGCGCGGCCTCGACACCCGGCGCGTGAACCGGGACGAAAGGCTGAAATCGATCTCGAAGGAGACGACCTTCCTCGAGGACACTGCCGACCCCGAGCTTCTGGACGGCCATCTCTGGCGGCTCTCGGAACAGGTGGCCGACCGTGCCAAGGCCAGGGCGCTCGCGGGCCGCACCGTGACGCTGAAGCTCAAGCGCGGCGATTTCCAGCTCGTCACCCGCCGCCATGCGCTGAGCGACCCGACCCAGCTGACCGACCGCATCTACCGCGCCGCCCGCGACCTGTTCGACCACGCCGGCACGCCCGGCCCCTTCCGCCTGATCGGCGTCGGGATTTCCGACCTCGCGCCCGAAGCGGAAGCGGACCTGTCCCGCGATCTCCTCGATCCCGGAGCCGGCCGCCGCGCCGCCGCCGAGCGGGCAACCGACGCCATCCGCGCCCGATTCGGCGCGGATGCGATCATCAAGGGTCGGGCCCTGCGCTGACCGTCGGGCGCAACGGCGCTTTCGCCAAGCCGTGCCCGGCCGCCCCTATTCGGCCGCCAGCGCCAGGCCGGGGGGGCGGATCAGCTCGGACACGACCCCGGCCATGCGGTCGCGAAACGCCTCGAAGCCGGGCAACGGCTCGACCCGGGCCTCGTCAAGATACAGCGCCCGGTCGATTTCGACCTGCACCACATGCACCCCGCGCGAGGGGCGACCATAGGCCTGCGCGACATAGGCCCCGGCGAAAGGGGCGTTCCGCCCGACCCTGAGACCCGCCCCGGCGAATGCCGCCTCGACCCGATCCGTCACGTCGCGCCCTGCGGCCACGCCATGACGATCGCCCAGCACCACCTCGGGCCGCGACTGCCCCGGCCGGGCATGGGCCTCGATCGCCTCGTGCGGCATCGAATGGCAATCGATCAGCACCGCCTGGCCAAAGCGGCCGAGCGTCTCGCGGATCAGACCGGCAAGCGCCTGGTGATAGGGGTGCCAGTAGCGGGTGATTCGCGCTTCGGCCTCGGCCAGGGTCAGCTTGCCGCGATAGATCGGCCGCCCCCCCGCCACGACGCGGGGAACCACCCCGAGGCCCGAGTTGACCCGCGGATTGTGCGGCAGCCGCTGAAGCCCCTCGATCACCCCGGGGTCAAGCTCGTCCGGCGCCCGGTTCAGATCGATGAACGCGCGCGGCGTCAGGGCCGCCAGAAGCGGCGCGCCCATCCGGGGCGCGGTGTCGAACAGCCGGTCGACAAAGGCATCCTCCGAAGACCGGATCGCCCGCGCGTCGAGCGCGACCCTTTCCAGGAAGGCCGCCCCATAGCTGCGCCCGGAATGCGGCGAGGCAAAGATCACCGGCCCCGCCTGAACCAGGGGCCGCATCAGCAGATATGCCTCGGTTTCGGTCTTGTCCACGCGCGTCCCCCTGCCGATGCCACTGGTATAGAGCCAGTCGCGCGAAAAGCCAAAACCCCTTGCGGGCCCGAAGGCTTGTCAGTATAGACCCGCCCTGACCGACGCGGATCCGCCCGCGTCCTTTTCGTTTCGCGACGGGGACAGGTGGGGGCGCTGCGGCTCGTGTGGGCGGTTAGCTCAGCGGTAGAGCACTACGTTGACATCGTAGTGGCCACTGGTTCGATCCCAGTACCGCCCACCATTCGCCGCTTCCCCCGGGAGGCACGGGTTTCAATCTGGCGCATCTCGCGCCGCGCAGAAGGAGGACGACCATGAAAGTCGCCAACTCGCTCCGCTCGCTGAAGACGCGGCATCGCGATTGCCAGGTCGTGCGCCGCAAGGGCCGCGTCTATGTGATCAACAAGACGCAAAAGCGCTACAAGGCCCGCCAGGGCTGATCGCGCGTCCGGGTGACCGGACTGAGGGCCGCCTCGAGGAACCCCGGGCGGCTTTTTTCGTCGGCTCCGGCCGGACGGACCACCCAGGCAGCCCGCCCCCGGGGGGCGCGTTCCAGGGGCAAAGCCGGGCAGCAGGCCAGCTCGGCCCCGGTGGGGGCGGCCTGGCAACCGGGCAGGCGTGGCTCTCCGGCCGGCGGCACCTCGCAGGGTCTCGACCCTCTCGAGGCACGACCGCGCAGAACCGCGGGCCTCGCCTCGCTGCTGTTTACAGGACCCCGCTCCGGCCCTAGTCTGGCGCGCAATGTCCGGAGGTTGCCATGCCCCTGCCCCTTGCCCCCCTGCTTCCCTTCGCGCTGCGGCTGGGCGCGGTCGCGACGGCCGGCTACGCCTTGACCCGCTGGGTCCGGGCCCGCGCCCACCCCGGCCGCACCGACCAGCGGGCCGAGGACGCGCTGGACGCGCTGGGCGAAGGCCTTTCGCTGCACCGCCCGGCTGATCGGGCCGGCGACAGCCAGACCAATGCCGGCGCCCGGGTTCGACGGGTGATCCGTCTGGGCGGCAGGTCCTGGGAACTGGACGCCGGCCTGATGGCGCGCATCCGGCTGCGGCAGAGGGACGGATGAAGCTTTACCACTCCCCCACCTCTCCTTTCGTGCGCAAGGTCATGGTCCTGCTCCACGAAGCCGGCGCGACCGACCGGGTGGCGCTGATCCCGGCCTCCGGCACCCCGCTCGATCCCGGCACGATGCCCGTCGATCGCAATCCCCTGGGCAAGATCCCCGCGCTGGAGCGGTCTGACGGGCCGACCCTCTATGACAGCCGGGTCATCTGCCGCTACCTTGACGAAACGCTTGCCGCCGGCCTCTACCCGGCCGCACCCCGGCTTTGGGAAACGCTCGTGCTGGAAGCGACGGCCGACGGCATCGCCGAGGCCGCCGTTCTTGTCCGCTACGAGACCCATGTCCGGGCCGAGGGCAGCCGCTCGCCCGACTGGGCTGCCGGGCAATGGGCCAAGATCGACCGGGCGCTCGACACGCTCGAGGCGCGCTGGATGAGCCATCTCGCGGGCCCGCTTGATCTCGGCCAGATCGCGCTCGGGGCGGCGCTGGGGTATCTGGACTTCCGCTTTGCCGATCGTGCCTGGGGTGCGAGCAGGCCCTCGCTGGCCGGCTGGTGGGGCCGTTTCCAGCTGAAGCCTTCGGTTCAGGCGACCGCGCCCGGCTGAAGCGACTGCGCGCCTTTGTCCGCTGGACGGGGGCGAATTGCCTCGCTACATAACCATGAGGCGGAGCTTGGCATGGCCATGGCTCCCCGAATGCGGTGTGGGTCGGCGGCGCCGGCCCGAATGGGGAGAATATCGCGTGTCGCAGGCAGATGATCATGCAGGCTCCGGCGAAGGGTCTCGGCGGAATTTCCTTTACTACGCGACGGCAGGTGCCGGGGCGGTGGCGACGGGTGCCGCTGTCTGGCCGCTGATCAACCAGATGAATCCCTCGGCCGATGTGCAGGCCCTGTCGTCGATCCGGGTCGATGTCTCGACGATCGAGGTTGGCACCCAGCTGACCGTGAAATGGCTGGGCAGGCCCGTGTTCATCCGCCGCCGGACCCCCGAGGAGATCGAGGCCGCGCGCGCCACGCCGCTCGCCGACCTTGTCGACACGAGCGCCGAGAACGCGAACCGACCCGAAGCCGATGCCCTCGACGCGAACCGCGCGCTGGACGAGGCGGGCGAATGGCTGGTGATGATCGGCGTCTGCACCCATCTGGGCTGCGTTCCGATCGGCGACGGCGCGGGCGACTTCGGAGGCTGGTTCTGCCCCTGCCACGGCTCGCACTACGACACCTCCGGCCGCATCCGGCGGGGTCCCGCGCCGCGCAACCTTGCCGTGCCGGTCGCGGCGTTCGTCGACGAAACCACCATTCAGCTCGGGTAGGAAGGGGTATCATGTCCGGAATTCCGCACGATCATTACGAGCCAAAGACCCGCAGCGCAAAGTGGCTGCACCGGCGCCTGCCGATTGTGGGGCTCATGTACGACACGCTGACGATCCCGACCCCGAAGAACCTCAACTGGATGTGGATCTGGGGCATCGTGCTGACCTTCTGCCTCGGTTTGCAGATCGTCACCGGGATCGTGCTGGCGATGCATTACACGCCGCATGTCGACCATGCCTTCGCATCCGTCGAGCACATCATGCGCAACGTCAACGGCGGCACGATGCTGCGTTACCTGCACCAGAACGGGGCATCGCTGTTCTTCTTCGCGGTCTATATGCACATCGCCCGGGGGCTCTACTACGGGTCCTACAAGGCCCCGCGCGAGGTGACCTGGATCATCGGGATGATCATCTTCGTCCTCATGATGGCGACGGCGTTCATGGGCTATGTGCTGCCCTGGGGCCAGATGTCGTTCTGGGGCGCGACCGTGATCACCGGCTTTTTCGGCGTGATCCCCGGCATCGGGCCCGAAATCCAGACCTGGCTGCTGGGCGGGCCGGCCGTCGGCAATCCCACGCTGAACCGGTTCTTCAGCCTGCACTACCTCTTGCCCTTCGTCATCGCGGCGCTGGTCGCGGTTCACATCTGGGCCTTCCACACCACCGGCAACAACAACCCGACCGGGGTCGAGGTGCGCCGCGGCTCGAAGGAAGAGGCCGAGCGTGACACGCTGCCCTTCTGGCCCTACTTCGTGATCAAGGACCTCTTCGCGCTGGCGGTGATCCTGGCGATCTTCTTCGCGGTGGTTGGCTTCATGCCGAACTACCTCGGCCACCCCGACAACTTCATCCCGGCCAATCCGCTGGTCACGCCGGCCAACATCGTGCCGGAATGGTATTTCCTGCCGTTCTACGCGGTCCTGAAGGCGTTCACCGCCGATGTCTGGCTGGTGATCGCGCTGAACTGGCTGACCTTCGGCATTGTCGATGCGTCGCTGTTCGGGGTTCTGGCGATGTTCGCCTCGATCGTGGTCCTGGCGCTGGTGCCCTGGCTTGACACCTCGGCCGTCCGGTCGGGCCGCTATCGGCCGATGTTCAAGTGGTGCTTCGCGCTTCTGGTGGTCACCTTCATCATCCTGGGCTGGGTCGGGAGCATGTCGCCCGATGCGCTCGGCGGGTGGGTTCCGGCGCTGTCGCTGCTGTTCACGACCTACTGGTTCGCGTATTTCCTGGTCATCCTGCCGCTGCTGGGCGTGATCGAGAAGCCGCTGCCACAGCCCGCGACAATCGAGGAAGACTTCAGCGCCCGTCACGCCCCGAAGGCGCAGACCGGCTTCACGACCCAGCCGGCCGAGTGAGAGGATCGCAAAAATGTTGAGGACAACCGCACTCATGGCCGCCACGGTTCTGGCGTTGGCCGTCGGCGGCACGCCCGCCGCCGCCAAGGTCGGAACGGTCGAGGACATCGAGTTCGCGCATGAAGGGCCCTTTGGTCGCTTCGACCAGTTCCAGCTTCAGCGCGGGCTGCAGATCTATACCGAGGCCTGCGCTGCCTGCCACGGTCTGAAGTTTGTCGCCTTCCGCTCCCTGGCCGACGAGGGTGGGCCGATGCTGCCCGAAGAGCAGGTGCGCGCCTATGCGGCCCGCTTCCTCGTGACCGACCCGGAGACCGGCGAAAGCCGCGACGGCCTGCCGACCGACCACTTCCCCGCGTCCATGCTGGAGAACGCGCCCGACCTGAGCCTGCAGGCCAAGGCGCGGGCCGGGTTCAGCGGGCCCTACCAGCTTGGCCTCAACCAGCTGTTCCGCGGGATGGGCGGGCCCGAGTACATCTATTCGGTCCTGACCGGCTATACCGGCGAGGAAAAGGAAGAATTCGGCACCGTCTTTTATGCCAACACCGCCTTTTCGGGCGGCTGGATCGCGATGGCCCCGCCGCTCTGGGATGGCCAGGTCACCTATGCCGACGGCACCCCGGCCACGGTGTCGCAGATGTCCGAGGATGTGGCATCCTTCCTGATGTGGACGGCCGAGCCAAAGCTGATGGATCGCCGCAATGCCGGCTTTGTCGCGGTGATCTTCCTGTCGATCCTTGCCACCCTGCTGTACCTGACGAACAAGCAGCTTTGGGCGGGCGTCAAGCCGCGCAAATCGACCTGACCGGCGGCAGGGGTTCGACGGCAAAGCCCCGCCTCTGGCGGGGCTTTTCAGTTCTGCCCCAGATAGGCGCGCAGGGCTGGTGGCGGATCGTCCAGCAGTTGGCCCGTGTCGCGCGGCGCATGTGCGACACCGCCCTCGACAAAGCTGGTCAGGCCGCCCAGCGCGCGCGCCTCGCGCGGGTCATGCGTCACCATCAGCACCAGCGCGGCCGTGGCGCCTGCCACCTCGCGGACCAGCGCCAGCATTTCGGCCCGGAGCGCGGGGCCGAGCGCCGCAAACGGCTCGTCCAGCAGCAGGATCGGGCGGGCACGCAGCAGCGCCCGCGCCAGGGCGGCGCGGCTGGCCTGACCTCCTGACAGCTCGCCCGGACGGCGCTGGCCGAGGCCGTCGAGCCCGGTGCGGGCAAGGGCCTCCGCGATCCGCGCCTGCTCGTCGGCGGACAGCCGAAGGTTCGGGTGCAGGCCCAGCCCGAGGTTCTGCGCGATGGTCAGATGCGGAAAGAGGTTCTGCTCCTGAAAGAGGATCGTCACCGGACGCGCGCCGGGCAGAACCGGCGCCAGGTCGCACCCCTGCCAGCGAACCGCGCCTTCGGCCGGGGGCAGGAACCCCGCGACCGCTTCCAGCAGCGTCGACTTGCCCGCACCCGACGGGCCGATCAGCGCGATCCTCTGGCCCGGCTCGGCGCCCCAGTCGGCGGTCAGGCGGAAATCGCCCCGGCGCAGCACGAGACGGTCAAGCCGCAGCATGGCGGCCTCCGGCATCGCAGACCCAGAACAGCGCAAGGGAAAGCCCGACAAGGATCAGCGCCGCCGCCGCCGCCGCCTCGGTCCGGTAGGCGGCGGCCAGGTGCTGGACGACCAGCGGCAAGGTGGCCTGCTGCTCGCCGGCGAAAAGCGCGATCACCCCGAGATCGCCCATCGCCAGGGCCGCCGCCAGCCCGGCGCCAAAGCCCAGGGGCCGGCCCAGGCGCGGCAGGACGAGCCGGCGAAGCCGCGCCCACCCCGCGAGGCCCAGACTGTCGGCCAGCCGGCCGTAGTCGCGCTGCAGCGCCCGCGCCTCGGGCAGCAGGATGCGGTAGAGGAAGGGCAGGCTGAGCGCGACGTTCACCAGCACCGTGACCGGCAGCGCCAGCGACATCGGCGATGCGAAGGGTTGCACCAGCAGGAACAGGCCGGTCCCCAGCGCCAGACCCGAAGTGGCCAGCGGCAGGGTCGCGGCACCTTCCAGCAGCAGGCTGGGCCGTCGCGCGGCCGCCAGCGCAAGCGCCAGGGCCGCCGACGTGGCCAGGGCCGCCGAGGCCAACGCCACCATCAGGGATCGTCCGGCAGCCGGCAGGACCTCGGGCGCCAGCTGCGTCAGGCCGGGAACTCCGCGCAGCAGCACCGCCAGAAGCGGCAGGGCAAGAAACAGCGCCGCCAGACCGATCGCCAGCGCGTCACCCGCCCGCCGCCAGCCGGCCGGGGCCGGCACCGGCACGGCCCGCCCGAGCCCGGTGCCGAAACCGGCATGGCGCGTGACCGACCAGGCCAGAATGGCGACCGCCGCACAGATGCCGACCTGGACCACCGCCAGCCCGGCGGCTCGGGCGAGATCAAAGTCGAACCGCACCGCCTGGTAGATCGCAAGCTCGATCGTCGTGGCCGCCGGGCCTCCGCCCAGCGTCAGGACCACGGCAAAACTGCCCAGGCAGATCACCAGGATGATCAGCACCACCCCCGGCAGCACCTCGCGCAGCATCGGCCGTTCGAGGTGGCGATGGATCTCGCGCGGGCCGAAGCCGAGCGATCGGGCAAGCCGGAACCGTTCGGCCGGAATGGCCTGCCAGCCGTGCAGGATCATCCTGACCGCGAGCGGCAGGTTCAGGAACACATGCGCCATGAGGACCCCGGCAAGGCCATAGATCGACAGCGGCGCCACGCCGAAGGCCCCAAGGGCATCGTTCAGCCAGCCCGCGCGGCCGAAGACGGCCAGCAGGCCAAGCACCGCCACGACCGCCGGCAGAAGGAACGGCGCCCCCATGACCGCGATCAGCACCCCGCGTCCCGGAAACGACCGCCGTGCCAGGGCCCGGGCCACCGGAACCGCCAGCAGGGTCGCCAGAAGCGCCGAAAGCATGGCCTGCACCAGGGTAAAGCGCACCGCCGCCCAGTCCGCGCGGTCAAGCGACAGCCCGGCCCCCCGGACCGCCACGGCGATCAGGGGGGCGAGCACCAGCGCCAGCAGCACCAGCGCCAGCGCCAGCACGGCGGGCGCTAGCGGGCCAGCGCGTCGCGCCATTCCTGCACGGCCGGATCGCGGGCCTCCATCGCGGCCTGGGGCGACAGGTGAAGCGACCTCGCCGGACGGAAGCGGTCGAACCCTTCGGGCAGGCCGCCTTGCAGCGTGATCGCGGGATACATCCAGTTGGTTTGCGGGATCACCGACTGGAAGGCCTCGCTCAGCATGAAGGCCAGGAACTGGTCGGCCAGGGCTGGCGCGTCGGTCGCGGCAAGCTTGCCGGCCACCTCGATCTGCAGCAGATGCCCTTCGTCGAACAGGGCGGCGGCCTTGGTCGCGTCGCCTTCGGCCAGCAGGTGATAGGCCGGCGAGGTGGTGTAGCTGAGAACCATGTCCGCCTCGCCTTCGAGAAACAGGCCATAGGCCTCGGACCAGCCGGGCGTCACGGTGACGATGTTGTCGGCCAGCCCGCGCCAGATTTCGCCCGCCCGGTCGCCATGCGCCGCATGCACCCAAAGCAGCAGGCCAAGCCCGGGGGTGGAGGACCGGGGGTCCTGGATCACGATCGAAAGCTCCGAAGCGGCCAGGCCCTCGAACGAGGTGGGCGCGACGGCAACCCGGTCGCGGTCGTAGACAAAGGCGAACCAGCCCCAGTCGAAGGGCAGGAACAAGGGGTCTTCGAACGGAACCGGCAGCGAGGTCTGCGGGCTTTGGCCGTGCGGGGCGAAAAGGCCGGTGGCTGCGGCCGCCGCGACCAGGCTGGTGTCGAGGCCCAGCACGATGTCGGCGTCCGAGGCCGCCCCCTCGAGCTGGATGCGCGCCAGCAGGCTCGCGCCGTCTCCGGCCGGCACCAGCCGCAGGTCGCAGGCGCAGGTCGCCTCGAACGCCGCCTCGATGGCGGGGCCGGGCCCCCATTCCGAGGTGAAACTGTCATAGGTCAGGATGGTCAGGACGGGTGTCTCGGCCAGCGCGGGAAATGCGCCGGTGACGAGGCCCGCAGCAAGGAGGATTCGCATGACGTTCTCCATGATGCGACGGAACGGTCGGGGATGGAGAACCCATGCACCTTCCCTCCGCCGGTATGATCCGGTTCAGGTTCGACGGGTTCGCATCGCTGCGTCTCAGCCCTGGCGGGCACCCCGAGGTGGGGTCAGGATAGGCGCAACCGCAATGCCGATGCAAGACCCTCTAGCGGTGCAGCCGGGCCAGAACCTGGGCGTGCAGCGCGGGTGGCAGGGTCAGCACCCCGTTGGCCCGGGCCGAGGCGGTGTTGAACCGGATCTCGGCGCCGGTCCGATCGGTCACCGCAGCCCCGGCCCGCGCGGCGATCAGGCTGCCGGCAGCGATGTCCCATTCCCAGGCCTGCCGCAGGGTCAGCATGCCGTCGTACCGCCCCTCGGCTGCAAGACACAGGCGGTAGGCCAGCGAGGCGCGAAAGCTGCGGGTGATCTCCGGCACCCCGCCCGGCCAGTTTTCGGGCGCAATGCTGGCCCTGGTCGTCAGGATGTCGGCGCCTTCCAGCCGGTCGCGCCGGCTGGATGTGATCGGCTGGCCATCCTTCAGGGGCGGCGAGGCGGTGGAAGCCGTGTAGGCCTTGTCGAGTGCCGGAAGGTAGACCACTCCGGCCACGACCCGCCCCCGCTGTGCGACCGCGAGCGAATGGGCAAAGGTTTCCTCGCCCGCGATGAAGGCGCGGGTTCCGTCGATCGGATCGATGATGAAGACCGACTCGGTCGCAAGACGGGATCCGTCGTCCGGCGTTTCCTCGGACAGCCAGCCATAATCCGGCCGCGCCGCCAGGAGCTTGGCCTTCAGCATGTCGTTCACGGCCAGGTCGGCTTCGGTCACCGGGCCGTGCTCGCCACCCTTGTCCCAGACCTTCGGGTCCCGTTTCCAGTAGCGCAGCGCGATGCGCCCCGCCTCGCGCGCGGCATGGGTCAGAAGGGCAAGGTCACGCTCCGGCAAGGGTCATTCCGTCAACCAGCAGCGAGGGAACGCGCATCGACAGATGCGGCCGGGCGTCGTTGGCCGCAACGAT
>Ga0209103_1000651_pt1 | contig 10642 bp, 11 predicted proteins | sample 4C3metaG_FD_184152 | JGI IMG/M metagenome (GOLD analysis project Ga0209103, IMG submission 184152) | Freshwater bacterial and archeal communities from Indian Creek, Illinois, USA - 4C3 metaG (SPAdes) (version 2) | ecosystem: Environmental > Aquatic > Freshwater > Unclassified | place: USA...
ATAATCACAAGTGAAGCCCATTAATGTAGGAAAAAAGAGAATGTCGGATCGTTCTGATATCAACCGCGGCGAGGTCGTCCTGATGGCGCTGCGCTTCTCACTTCTCGCTGCTTCCGCCGCCCTGGTCGGCGTGCTCGCGCATATCGCCTGGAAAATCGTCTCCGCCTGACCAAAGCCGCCCTTCGCCCGAAGGGGCGAGCCGACCACCACGATCCTGCGGCGACGCGGCCCGCGCTGCCGCTCGGCCGCCATGCCCGCCACGAATTGGCTTGGGATCAGGCCCCTCCCCCGGGGGTTCCTTGATCCTGGCCTCCGCCATCCCCCCCTGACCGGGGCAGCAGCGGCCGAACTCTGCCGTGATCCTGCGCGGATTATCCGCTAAGCCTCGCGGCATGCGCTACCGACCCATTGCCGTGCTTGGGCTCGGCGCCCTGATCTGGGGCACCTTGCTCCTGGCCTCCAGCATCCCCACCCCCCCCTTGGTGGAGAGCTTTTTTATCCCGGAAGGCCTGTTCCTGGCCTGTCTGGCGCTGCTCAGCCCCTGGATCGCGCTGGCCTCGGTCAATGCGATACTGGGCTGGGCGCTGCTCATCTTCACGCGCGATCCGCCGGCCCATGTGGTGCCGGCCCTGCGCGATCTCGACCTCGACGCGCCGCCGGTGGGCCGCACCGCCATCGCCGTCTGTCTCCGCAACGAGGAGATGGTGCCGGTCCTGGCCGCGCTTGACCCGTTGCTGGATGGGTTGCCGGCCAGCCATTTCTCGCTGTGGTTCCTCTCCGACACGCAGGACCGCGAATTCCGCGCCGCCGAGGACGCAGCCCTGGCCGCCTGGCGCCCGCAGGATGCCGGCCGCATCCATTTGCGCCGCCGCGCGGACAACACCGGCTTCAAGGCCGGCAATGTCATGGAATTCCTGGAACACGAGGGCGCGGCCTTCGACTACCTGCTCTGCCTGGATGCGGATTCCCAGATGTCGCCCGCCGCCGTGCGCCGCCTGGCACTGGCCCTGGACGCCGCGCCGCGCATCGCCATCCTGCAGCAATTGATCGTGGGCCGGCCGGTCGCCGCAGTGTTCCCGCGCCTGTTCCAGTTCGGCATGCGCGCCGGCATGCGCGCCTGGGCCACCGGCCAGGGCTGGTGGCAGGGGCCGAAGGGCCCCTATTGGGGCCATAACGCGATGATCCGCATCGCGCCCTTCCGCGCCCATGGCAAGCTCGACACCCTGCCCGACGGTTCCACCATCCTCAGCCATGACCAGGTGGAGGCCATCCGCCTGCATGGCGCGGGCTGGGAAGTCTGGTGCCTGCCGGATGAGGAAGGCAGCCTGGAGGGCAACCCGCCCGCCTTGCCCGAATTCATGGCGCGGGACCTGCGCTGGGCGGCGGGTAACATGCAATACCTGCCGCTGCTGCGCCGGCCTGGGCTTTCCGGCATGGCGCGCTTCCAGTTGCTCCAGGCGATCCTGATGTTCCTCTGCGCGCCGCTCTGGGTGCTGGCCTTCATCCTGGCGGCGACCCTGGCCGCGCTGGGCCGCTTCGACGAGATGGGCGCCGGGCACCTGGCCGCCATCATGGCGATGTTTTGGGTGGCGCAGCATTCCCCCAAGCTCGCCGGCTACGCGCAGGTCATGATGCAGGGCGCGCAGGCGCGGCGTTATGGCGGGCGGCGGGCCTTCGCCTGGGGCGCCCTGGCGGAGATCCTCTTCACCACCATCCTCTCGCCCATCTCCTGCCTCAACAAATCCCGCTTTCTTCTCGCGCTGCCCTTCGGCGCGCGGATGGGTTGGGGCGCGCAGAACCGTGCGGCGCGCGATGTGGGCTGGATGGATGCCGCGCGGCTGCTCTGGTTCCACACGCTGATGGGCGTGCTGGCCTTCGCCTTCCTGGCGCTGACCGCCCCCTGGGCCATCGGCTTCGCGCTCCCCTGGGCTGGCGGGTTGCTGCTGGCCATTCCCTTCTGCGTGCTGACCGCCTCACCGCGCCTCGCCCGCTTCCTCACCGCGCGTGGCTGGGCCGCGACGCCCGAGGAAGTGGCGGGATATCAAGGCTCCGCGAGGGCGTAGAGCAACAGCATCGTCTGCTGGAACGGGCTTTGATTATCGTCCGAGATGAGGGCCACCAGCACCCGCCCCGCATGCCGCAGCACGGCCACGCCCTCCCAATTCTCGGCCGGGGCGTCGGGCGGCAGGTCGAGCCAGGTCTCGGCCACCAGGGGCGCGCCGCTGCCCAGGGCGGCCGGTGACAGCCGCGCGAGCCGCCCGGTGAAGCCGCCAAGGATCGAGAAGCGGCGCTCCAGAACCAGCGCGCCGCCATCGGGCAGCCCCGCCACATCGGTGGGCTCCAACCCCGGCGCCGGCAGATAATCCGTGGCCCGCCATGTGATGCGCCCGCCCTGCGGCGTGCCGAACCAGGCGGCGCGGCTTTCCGGGCCGCCATGGCCGGGCAATTGCTCGGCCAGCGCGAGCAGGCGGCCATCGGCCAGCATCGCCAGGCCTTCCAGCCCGCCATTGCTGGGCGCATTCTCGATCCCCGGCAGCGCCTCGACCGGCAAGCCCGGCCCCGCAAGGTCCCGATAGCGCAGGATGCGATGCCGGCGCTCGAACCCCACCAGCCAATCGCCATCGGGCAGCCGCGTCAGGCTTTCGGCATCGCCCTGCACGCCCCGGCGCAGGATGCCCCCGCCTGAATCGCGCAGCGGGCCGTGCAGCGCCTCGCCAATCCCAGCGAGTTGGCCATCACGGAGCAGCAGCGGCGCGCGCCACCACCAGCCGAGATCACTGATGGCGGTGAGCGTCAGATCCGGCGCCAGGTGAATGCCCGACAAGCCGCCAAACCCCCAGGGCGAGGTATCCAGCACCAGCCCGCCCAGCGGCACGAGAAACGGGCGGGAAGGCGCGGCCAGGACAACAGGCCCCGCCCCGGCGCAGCCCGGCAGCAGCGCGAGGACGGCCAGCAGGGCGGCGCGGCGCCTCAGCGGATCAGCCCGGCGCCGCGATGGCGCGGCGCGATGCGGTCCGCACCGATCAGAGAATCGCGGGCGCCCGTTCGGCCGCGGCGCGGTGCCAGGCCTCGGCGGCATCCTCGTCAAAGAGTTCGGTCAGCTTCTTCATCATGGTGCCGCCCAGTTCCTCGGCATCCACGATGGTCACGGCGCGGCGATAATAGCGCGTGACGTCATGGCCGATGCCGATGGCGATGAGTTCCACCGCGCTGCGGCTTTCGATCTCCCTGATCACCTCGCGCAGATGGCGCTCCAGGTAATTGCCGGGATTGACCGAGAGCGTGCTGTCATCCACCGGCGCGCCATCGCTGATCACCATCAGGATGCGGCGATGCTCCGAGCGCGCGAGGATGCGGCGATAGGCCCAGTTCAGCGCCTCGCCATCGATGTTTTCCTTGAGCAGCCCCTCGCGCAGCATCAGGCCGATGGCCCGGCGCGAGCGGCGCCAGGGCGCGTCGGCGCCCTTGTAGATGATGTGGCGCAAATCATTCAGGCGGCCCGGATTGCGCGGCTTGCCCTCCTGCACCCAACGCTCGCGGCTCTGCCCGCCCTTCCAGGCGCGCGTCGTGAAGCCCAGGATTTCCACCTTCACGCCGCAGCGCTCCAGCGTGCGGGCCAGGATATCGGCGCACATGGCGGCAACCGTGATGGGCCGCCCGCGCATCGAGCCGGAATTGTCGATCAGCAGCGTGACCACGGTATCGCGGAAATCCGCCTCGCGCTCATGCTTGTAGGAGAGCGAGAGCGTCGGGTTCGCGACCACGCGCGCCAGGCGCGCCACGTCGAGGATGCCCTCCTCCAGGTCGAAATCCCAGGCGCGCTGCTGCTGCGCCATGAGGCGGCGCTGCAAGCGGTTGGCGAGCTTGGAGACCACGCCCTGCAAATGCTGGAGCTGCTGGTCGAGTTGCTGGCGCAGCCGCGTCAGCTCATCGGGGTCGCAAAGGTCATCGGCCTCCACCACCTCGTCGAATTGGGTGACGAAGGCGCGGTAGCGCGTCGTGTCGTCGGTCTGCGGGACTTCCTTGCGGGCTTGCGGGCCGCCGGGCTTCTCGTCGCCCTCGGCGGCGGCGCCTTCTTCCTCGCTATCCTGGGCTTCCTCGTCGGCGGCCTCGCCCTGCATGCTTTCGGGCTCGGCGCCCTGCATGGATTCCTGATCCTGGCTCTGCGCCTCGCCGGCGCTGGACTGGTCCTGCTGGGAGGATTGGTCGCCGCCCTCGTCGCCCTCCTCATCCTGGTCGGATTCGCTCTCCATCTCGGCCTCGGCGAGGTCGAGGGCGGTGAGGAGCTTGCGGGCGGCGCGGGCGAAGCTCTCCTGGTCATCGGTGGAGGAGACCAGCTCCTCCATCGCGGCGGCGGCCTTCTCGTCCAGGCTGCCGCGCCACATCTCCAGGATGCGGGTGGCGGCGGCGGGCGCGGGCTCGCCCGAGATGCGTTCGCGCGCCATGAGCGAGAGGGCGGTGTGCAGCGGAAGCTGATCCTTCCGCGTCATCCGGTCATAGCCCTCGGATTCGCATTCCTCCGAGAGGCGGGCGCGGAGGTTGGCGGCCACACCCGCCATGTGGCGGCTGCCGACGGACTGCACGCGCACATCCTCCAGCGCGTCGAACACCTCGCGCGCTTCCTTGCGGCTGGGCGCGCGGGCGGCGTGGGTGCCCTCATCGTGGTGGCGCAGCTTGAGTGCCACGGCATCGGCGGCGCCACGCAGCTTGGCCATCTCGGCGGGCGGCAGGCTGCGGGTGGGCAGCGGCAGGCGCGCGCGCTTGCCCGAGACGCCGGCCGGGCCAGGCTGGAAGGCGACCTGCACTTCGGCCTGCTGCGCGATGGCGCGGACCACGCCGGCCGTCGCGCGCTTGAACTCTTCCTGGCGGGTGAGGTCCTGCTTGGTCACATCAGCCCGCCTTCTTGTAGAGCCCCGTCGCGATCTCGGCGTTGAAGCAGCGCTGATAGTATTCCGCCACCGTCGAACGCTCGGCTTCGTCGCACTTGTTGAGGAAGGTCAGGCGGAAGGCGAAGCCGATATCGCCGAAGATGCGCGTATTGTCGGCCCAGGTGATGACCGTGCGCGGCGACATGACGGTGCTGATATCGCCCGCGATGAAGCCGGCGCGCGTCAAATCGGCCAGCGCCACCATGGCTTCCACCTGCTTCTTCATCTTGGCGTCGGTCGAGCCGATCTTCGCCATGACGATTTCCGTCTCCTGCGCGTGCGGCAGGTAGTTCAGCGTGGCGACGATGTTCCAGCGGTCCATCTGGCCCTGGTTGATCTGCTGCGTGCCGTGATAGAGGCCGGTCGTGTCACCCAGGCCCACCGTATTCGCCGTGGCAAAGAGGCGGAACATCGGGTGCGGGCGGATCACGCGGTTCTGGTCGAGCAGGGTGAGCTTGCCCTCCACTTCCAGCACGCGCTGGATCACGAACATCACATCCGGGCGGCCGGCATCATACTCGTCGAACACCAGGGCGCAGGGATGCTGCAAGGCCCAGGGGAGGATGCCCTCGCGGAATTCGGTGATCTGCTTGCCATCCTTGAGAACGATGGCGTCCTTGCCGATCAGGTCAATGCGGCTGATGTGGCTGTCCAGGTTGACGCGGATGCAGGGCCAGTTGAGGCGGGCGGCCACCTGCTCGATATGCGTGGACTTGCCCGTGCCGTGATAGCCCTGGATCATCACGCGGCGGTTATGCGCGAAGCCGGCCACGATCGCGAGCGTCGTCTCGCGGTCGAAGCGGTAGGAGGGGTCGAGCTCGGGGACGTGCTCGGTGCGGATCGAATAGGCCGGCACCTGCATGTCGATATCCACGCCGAAAGCCTCGCGCGCATTCACCGTGGTGTCGGGCATGTTGATTGCCGCGGTTGGGCTCAGGTCGGGGCTCACATCGCCGCTTTGGGCCAGCTTGGTCATTACGCTTCCGCTTCGTTCTATGAGGTGGGCTATGGAGTGGGCATGTCAGGTCTGGACGAATGTTAGGGCAGCCCATCCAAATGGGCTACCCGGCAAGGCAGGTGACTTCAGGCGGGTGAGGTCGCATGGGCCGGCTCGGCCCGGCCGAGCTTCTGCCGCAACAGGGAATAGGCCCGGTTGATGTCCTTCAGCCGGTCCTCGGTGCTGCGATCCCCGCCATTGGCGTCGGGGTGGTAGCGCTTGGCGAGTTCCTTGTAGCGGGCCCTGAGCGTCGCGGGGTCCAGCGGCCATTCCAGTTCCAGCAGGCCCAGCGCCGCGCGCAATTCGGGTGGGGCTTCGTTGCGCGGCGGCGCGCGGCGCTTCTCGTGCAGGGCCGTCTCCCGCAGGATGCCGAGTGGGTCCACCATGCGGTCCGGGTCCAGCCGGACGCCGCCCAGCCGCCCCAGCGGCCAGGTCGGGCGCTGGCCGACGGAGTCGAGGCGGATGGCGCTCTCGATATCGGCCGGGCCCATGCCGCGGTAGAAATCCCAGCCGGAATTGTACTGGCGCACATGCTCCAGGCAGAACCAGAGATATTCCCGCAGCGCGCGGTCCTTGGGTGCGCGGAACTCGCCGGCCGCCGCGCAGCCGGGGGCGGCGCAACCCCGCGGCGGCGCCTTCGGGTCGGTCTGGGGTTGGAAGCTCGCACGCCGTGGCATCGAGACTTTATGGGTGCGCCCCCCCAACTTGGCAACGAGGTGGGGCAACGATGGCTTGGCAATCGCGCGCGCCTCTGGGATTCTCCCCCTCATGCAGAATCGCGCCCAACGCATCCATGCCGCCCTCACGGCCGGCTTCACCCCGATCCGGCTGGAAGTGGTGGATGACAGCCAAAGCCATGCGGGCCATGCCGGCGCCGCCCCGGGGGGCGAGACGCATTACAACGTGCTGCTGGTGAGCGACGCCTTCACCGGCATGAACCGCGTGGCACGATCGCGGGCCGTGCATGCGGCGCTGGACGCTGAATTCTCCTCCGGGCTGCATGCCCTGGCGCTCACGCTGCGCGCGCCGGCCGAAATGAATTAACCGCTCGCAAGGCTGCGCCGGAGTGGCTAAAGCCCATCGGAGAAAAGACCCGATGGAGAAACGTCCTTGCACGAGATTCAACGCCGCGCCCTGCTGGCCGGGGGCGTCGCCCTGGCTGCCCCGGCTCTTGCCAACGCGCAGACCGTGCCGCGCAATGCCCGCATCATCATCGGCTTTCCGGCCGGCGGCAGCTCGGACATCGTGGCGCGGATCTATGCCGAGCGGCTGCGTGGCATCTACGCGCCCAACCTGATCGTGGAGGGCCGCGTGGGTGCCGCCGGGCGGATCGCCGTGGAATTCGTGCGCGACACCGACAAGGACGGCACGACCTATCTGCAAACCCCGGCCTCGATGCTGACCTTGCAGCCGCATCTTTTCCCGCGCGAGGTGCGCTATGACGCGCTGACCGATTTCATCCCCATCAGCACCGTCTGCACCTTTCCCTTCGCCTTCTGCGTGCCGATGACGCATCCGGCGCGCAACCTCGCCGAATTCGGCGCCTGGGCGCGGGCGCAGCCCAGTGAAATCCCCTTCGCCTCGCCCGCCGCCGGCGCCTCGCCGCATTTCATGGGGCTGATGCTGGCCCAGGCGCTGGGCATCCGTATGACGCATGTGCCCTATCGCGGCGCCGTGCCCGCCGTGCAGGACCTGATCGCCGGGCGGCTGAATGCCTTCATGGGCGTGTTGGGCGATGTCTCGCCGCAGGCTGGCGTGGGCCTGCGGATGCTCGCCGTCTCCTCCGCTGCGCGCAATCCGCGCTTCCCCGATGTGCCGACCTTCCAGGAACTCGGCCATCCCGCACTCACCAAGGATGAGTGGTTCGGCGCCCTGCTGCCGGCCGGCACGCCCGCGCCCGTGGCGCAGGGCCTGTTCGCCGCCATCACCCAGGTGGGCAACTCGCCCGAGATGCGGACAGCGCTGGAGCGGCTGGATTTCAACGTCGGCACCTCGGCGAGCCCCGCCGCCTTCGCCGCGCGCATCCGCACCGAGCGCGAGGAATGGGGGCCGATCATCCGCGCTTCCGGCTTCACGCCGGAATAGGGCTGGCGGCCCCGGCCCGTTGACTCCGAAGCCCCTGGGCGCGAAGGGGCTTCGGTCACACGCCATTTACGGAATTGCCATGTCACTCGCTTTTGTGTTCCCCGGCCAGGGCAGCCAGGCCCCCGGCATGGGCCGCGACCTCGCCGATGCCTTCCCCATCGCCCGCGAAACCTTCCAGGAGGTGGATGACGCGCTGGGGCAAAAGCTCTCGCGCCTCATCTTCGAGGGCCCGGGCGAGGAACTCACCCTCACCGCCAATGCCCAGCCGGCGCTGATGGCCGTCTCGGTCGCCATTGCCCGCGTGCTGGCGAAGGAGGGCGGCTTTGACATGTCCCGCCAGGTGTCGCTCGTGGCGGGGCACAGCCTCGGCGAATACAGCGCGCTGACGGCGGCTGGCAGCTTCGACCTCGGCACCGCCGCGCGCCTTCTGCGCCTGCGCGGCGATTCCATGCAGGCCGCCGTGCCGCCGGGCGAGGGCGCGATGGCTGCCCTGCTGGGCGCCGAGGCCGGGCAGGCCGCGACCATCTGCGCGGGCGTGGCGCAAGGCGAAGTGCTGGAGGTCGCCAACGATAATGGCGGCGGCCAGGTGGTGATCTCGGGCGCCAAGGCCGCCGTGGAGCGCGCGGTGGAAGCGGCCAAGACCGCCGGCATCAAGCGGGCCATGATCCTGCCCGTCTCCGCCCCCTTCCATTGCGCGATGATGGAACCGGCTGCGCGGGTGATGGAGGAAGCACTCGGCAGGGCCGCCATGGCGCACCCCGCCGTGCCGGTCGTGGCCAATGTCACCGCCGCCCCCGTCTCGGACCCCGATGTGATCCGCGGCCTGCTGGTGCGCCAGGTGACAGGCACGGTCCGCTGGCGCGAATGCGTCGCCGCCATGGTCGCCGCCGGATGCACCCGCTTCGCGGAAGTTGGCGCGGGCAAGGTGCTGACCGGGCTGATGAAGCGCAACGCGCCCGAGGCCACGGCCCTGGCCATCAACAACCCCGCTGATATCGAAGCCTTCCTGAAGTCGCTCTGATGCGGATCGAACTCTCCGAGGCGGAAGTCACCCCGCTGGCGGAGGTGCTGTCGAAGGGCTTCGAGGCCTTCAACGGCCCCTTCATCGGCGGGCATGGCTACAAGCCGCTGCGCCTGATGGTCTTCCGCGAGGGCGAGGACGTGCCCTGCGGCGGCATACAGGGGCGCTGCTACGGTGCCTGGCTGCATGTGCAAATGTTCTATCTGCCCGAGGATCTGCGCGGCGGCGGCCTCGGCGCGCGCCTGCTGGCCCGGATCGAGGATGAGGGCCGTGCGCGCGGCTGCATCGGCGCCTGGCTGGACACGCTGAGCTTCCAGGCGCGGCCCTTCTATGAGAAGGCGGGCTACACCCATTTCGCGACGCTGCCGGATTGCCCGCCCGGCCATGCGCGCTTCTTCATGAAAAAACGCCTCGACGGAGAGCCCAATGTTTGACCTGACCGGGAAAATCGCCCTCGTGACCGGAGCCTCCTCGGGCATCGGCATCGGCATCGCGCAGGCGCTGCACGCCCAGGGCGCGCATGTGGTGCTGACCGGCCGCCGCGAGGCCGAACTCAACGCCGTGGCGAGCGACCTTGGCGAGCGCGCCAGCGTCATGCCGGCCGACCTCAACGACCCCGCGGCACCCGCCACGCTGGTGGAAGCCATCGAGGCCGCGCATGGCCGGCTGGACATCCTGGTGAACAATGCCGGCTTCACGCGGGACATGCTGGCACTGCGTATGAGCGATGAGGATTGGAATGCCGTCCTCGAAGTGGACCTCAACGCCCCCTTCCGCCTGGCGCGTGCGGCACTACGCGGCATGATGAAGCGGCGCAGCGGTCGCATCGTCTCCATCGCCTCCATCGTGGGCGTCACGGGCAATGCCGGCCAGGCGAATTACGCCGCCGCCAAGGCGGGGCTGATCGGCATGAGCAAGGCGCTGGCGCAGGAGGTCGCGCCGCGTGGCGTCACCATCAACGTCGTCGCCCCCGGCTTCATCGCGACGCCCATGACCGACAAGCTGAGCGAGGAGCAGAAATCCGGCCTGCTCTCGCGCATCCCGATGAAGCGGATGGGCAGCGCGGGCGATGTGGCCTCGGCCGTGGCCTATCTCGCCTCGGATGAGGCAGCCTGGGTAACCGGCACCACCATCCATGTGAATGGCGGGATGCTGATGGTCTGACGCGAGCGCGTCAGGCCTCCTTCTTCCAGGTCGTAAGCTTGCGGTAGATCGTGCTGGGATTCACGTCCAGCAGGGCGGCGGCGCGCGGCACATCCTGGCCGGTGTGTTCCAGCGCCGCCAGGATCAGCCGCTTTTCGGAAATGGCCAATGGCTCGATCGCCGCCGTGGCGCTGGCCGCCTGGGCCGGGGCGGGCGGCGGCGGGCCGGGCATGACGGGGGCGCCCTGCAACAGCAGGTCCGGCAGCATGGCGCGGGTGATCACCTCGCCCTCATGCAGCACCACGGCGTTGCGCAGCACATTCTGCAATTGCCGGACATTGCCGGGCCAGGGATGGGCGCGGATGGCGGCCTCGGCCGCCACGTCGAATTGCTTGAAGCGCTTGCCCTCATCGCGGGCGAAATGCTGGAGCAAATGGCGGGCGATCAGCAGCACATCCTCGCCGCGCG
>Ga0209103_1000653_pt1 | contig 10623 bp, 9 predicted proteins | sample 4C3metaG_FD_184152 | JGI IMG/M metagenome (GOLD analysis project Ga0209103, IMG submission 184152) | Freshwater bacterial and archeal communities from Indian Creek, Illinois, USA - 4C3 metaG (SPAdes) (version 2) | ecosystem: Environmental > Aquatic > Freshwater > Unclassified | place: USA: Indian...
ACCAAATCTCGCGGATCGTGACCGATCCGCCCTCAGACGCCGGCGCGCGCATCCGCGCGCTTGGCTTCGCCGCATAAGCGGCGGGCCGCAGTCGCGGCCTCGGCCCGCGGCGCGGGCCGCAGGTTCTGCTCAATGGGATCTGGTATTACCCATATCCGCGGTTCTGCGATAACAGGCCCCATGCCCATCAGCCCCCGCTTCCGCCCTGCCCGCACCCATGGCGCCCTCGGCGGGGAATTCTTCGATGCCGTGGTGCCGGCGCGCTTCCCGAAGCACATCCTGCGCCACCGGGACCAGCGCCAGGCTGCGCGCCTGGGGCTGGAGGCCCTGACGGATGAGGAATGGATCGCGCATTTCGGCCGGTTCGAACCGCTGCCGGGCAGCTTCGAGCAGCCCTTGGCGCTGCGCTACCACGGCCACCAATTCCGCCACTACAACCCTGACCTCGGCGATGGGCGCGGCTTTCTCTTTGCCCAGATGCATGATCTGGAGGATGGCCGGCTGCTGGATTTCGGCACCAAGGGCAGCGGGCAGACGCCCTGGTCCCGCACCGCCGATGGGCGGCTGACGCTGAAGGGCGGCATCCGCGAAATCCTCGCCACCACGATGCTGGAGGCGCTGGGCGTCAATACCTCCAAGAGCTTCTCGCTGATCGAGACGGGCGAGGATTTGCAGCGCAATGACGAGCCATCGCCCACGCGTTCCTCCGTGCTGGTGCGGCTGTCGCATTCGCATATCCGCATTGGCAGCTTCCAGCGCCTCGCTTATCTGGGGGATGCCGCCTCGATCGGCGCGCTGCTGGCGCATGCGGTGCGGCATTACCTGCCCGAAGCCGCCGCCGATTCCGAGCCGGAACGGGCCGCGCTGTTCTTCGCCGAAATCTGCCGCCGCGTGGCGCGAATGGGCGCGCAATGGATGGCGGCGGGCTTCGTGCATGGCGTGCTGAACACCGACAACATCAACATCACCGGCGAGAGCTTCGACTACGGCCCCTGGCGCTTCCTGCCGAAATACGACCCAAGCTTCACCGCGGCGTATTTTGACCATGGCGGCCTCTACGCCTTTGGCCGCCAGCCCGAGACGCTGCTTTGGAACCTGGCGCGGCTGGGTGGCTGCCTGCTGCCGCTGGCCGGCGAGACCGACCTCAAGGCCCGGCTGGAAGAATCGCTGCACGGCTTCGGCGCGCTGGTGCAGGCGGAATTCGCCCGGGCGGTGCTCTGGCGCCTCGGCCTCAAGCCCATCGAGGCCGAGCGCGACGCGGCGCTGGCCGGCCTGTTCTTCAACGCGCTGCTGGAAAGCGCGGCCCCCTTCGAGCGCGCCTTCTTCGATTGGCGCGGCGGCCGGCAGCGCGATGACCCGCACGCAAGCTGGGCGCCCTTCCGCGCGGCGCTGGCGGGCTATGAGCGCGCGGCGGGCGAGCATCCGTATTTCGAGGGGCCAGGGCCGGCGACGCTGCTCATCGAGGAGGTCGAAGCGCTTTGGGCGCCCATCGCCGAGAGCGATGACTGGGGCGCGTTCCACGCCAAGCTGGCAGAGATCGAGACGGCACGGCTGGCTTATGGCGGGATGGCGCCCCGGGCGGATTGAAGGGTGGCATCTGCGTCCAGCGGGGCGTCTCGCGCCAGTCGCTCCGTCACCTGCTCAGGCGTCGCGCCAGGCAGCCGCGTGAACAGCATCGGGTTGACCGCGATGTTGTGCATGCTGGCCGTGCCGATGCTGTGGCCATCGGGCGTGGCGCGCGCCAAGGCCTCGGTGCCGATATTGCCCGAGGCGCCGCTGCGGATTTCCACCACGAAGCTCTGGCCCAGGGGGTGCTGGCGCCCAGGAGGCCGCGGCGCTGGATCATCGTTTCATCTCCCTCTTGACGGGAGGCTCGAACGGGATCCGCGCAGATGGAAGCGCGCCCCCCTCATTGCGGCTGGATGCCCGCCGCGCGGATCACGGTCGCCCAGCGCTCCACCTCGCTGCGGACCAGCGCTTGCAGTGCCGCGGGGCCACGCTGATCCGGGCGGGCGGGCAGCGAGCCCAGTTCCTCGATGCGGCGAATGATGGCCGGATCATCCAGTGCCGCGCGCAGCGCCTGGTCCAGCCGCGCCACCACGGCGGGCGGCGTGCCGCGCGGAGCGAAGATCGCATTCCACCCCTGGAACACATATTCCGGCACGCCCGCCTCCACGGCGGAGGGCACATTCGGCGCATTGGGATTGCGCGTGGTGGCGGCGACGGCCAGGCCGCGCATCGTACCCGAGGCGATCTGCGGCACGGCGGCGGGTGCAAGCAGGCAGGCGCTGTCCACCTGCTGCGCCACGATGTCATTCAGCGCCGGCCCCTCGCCGCGATAGGGGATCTCGTTCATCCGCGCGCCCGTGACGTGGGAGAACAGGGCGCAGCCCAGATGGTTGGTGCTGCCCACGCCGGCATTGGCGTTGGAGATGCGGCCCGGTGCCTCGCGCGCCATGGAGAGGAATTCCTGCATGGTGCGGGCCGGGTGGCCATTGCGGACCACAAAGAACATCGGCGTGCCGGCGATCAGGCCGATCGGCTGCAATTCGCGCGGGTCATAGCCGGGATTGCGATAGATCGAGACCGAAGCCGAATGGCTGCCCAGGCTGCCGACCGTGAGCGTATAGCCGTCAGGTGCCGCATTGGCGCCGCGCGTTCCGCCGATGGTGCCGCCCGCGCCGGCCACATTCTCGACCACCACGGACTGGCCCAGCGTGCGTGTCATGCTCTGCGCCACGATGCGCGCCAGCACATCGGTGGCACCGCCGGGTGCGAAGACCACGATCATGTTGATGGTGCGGGTGGGAAATTCCTGCGCCATGGCGGGCGGCGCGAGGCCGAGCCAAAGGGCCGCGGTGGCGGCAAGGACGCGCTTGATCATCCGGCGTTCTCCCTGTGCGTGGGGCATCTTTGGCCCCGTTTCATCTGGACGTGAGAACCATGTTGCGGGCGGTCGTTGCCGGCGTCCATTCATTTCTTTCGGCAAAACGCTTTTCGTTGAGCGAAGTGCCGTGTATCAAGCTGTCACGGTATTTCGCCGGCCGAGAGCAGGGCATGATGATTGGCGCCAAGGACCCCTACCACCTCGCCTCCCTCCACCGGGGGCTGGAGGTGATTGGCTGCTTCGCCCGCCGCCCCTCCTGGAGCCTCGCCGAACTCGCCGCCGAACTGGGTCAGAACAAGGCCACCCTGTTCCGTGTGCTGCACACGCTGGAAGCCGCGGGCTACGTCATCAAGGACGCGAATGGCCGCCACGCCCCGGGCCTGGCCCTGCACGCGCTCGGCAATGCAGCGCTCCGGCAGGAGCAGTTGCGCTGGCAATCCCTGCCGCCCATCCAATCCCTGGCCGAAGAAACCGGCGAGACCGTCCATGTCGGCATCCTGCATGAGGGCGAGGTCGTCACCGTGCAGGTGGTGGAAGGCACGCATGCGGTGCGGATGCATTCGCGCGTGGGCAAGCGCAGCCCCGCCCATGCCAGCGCGCTGGGCAAGCTGCTCATGGCCTATCTGCCCGATGCCGAGGTCGAGGCCATCATCGCCCGCCACGGCCTGCCGCGCTTCACCCCCTCCACCCTCACCACGCCCGGGGCCCTGCGCGAGGCGCTGCACCAAATCCGCCAGCAAGGCTTCGCCCCGGATGAGGAGGAGATCGAGCCTGGCCTGCGCTGCCTTGCCGCGCCCATCACCGACCATTCCGGCCGGCCCAGCGCCGCGCTGGGCATCTCGGCGCCCGCCAGCCGCATGGATGCGGCGCGCCGCGCCGTCCTGCTGCCGCGCGTGAAGGCGGCCGCGTTGCAGGTCTCGCGCATGCTGGGCAGCCCGAGTTCCGCCGCCGCCTGAACCATAACGACAACCGGGGAAACATCATGGACAGCCAAGGCCGCGCGACGCTGATGAACGGCGCCGACATCATCGTGGATCACCTGACCAAGCAGGGCGTGCCCTATCTGTTCGGGCTTTGCGGCCATGGCATCACGGGCTTCATGGATTCGGCCTTCAAGGCGCAGAACCGCATCAAGACCATCTCCACCCATCACGAGCAGACCGCCGGCCACATGGCCGACGCCTATTACAAGGTGCGCGGCGAGCCGGTGGCGACCTTCACCTCCTGCGGCCCTGGCTCGGCCAATCTCGTGGTGGCGCTGGCCGCCGCCATGATGGACAGCTCCGCCTTCCTCGCCATCACCGGGAACGTGCCCACCGGGCAGTTCAACCGCGGCCCCTTCCAGGAAACCGGCCGCCATTTCCAGGGCGATTTCCCGAGCGTCATCCGCCCCTACGTCAAGCGCAGCTACCAGCCCACCCGCGCCGACATGGTGCAGCTCGCCGTCACCCAAGCCTGGGACCAGCTGACCGCCGGGCGGCCCGGCCCGGTCAATCTGGACGTGCCGCTGAACGTCTTCGTCGAGGAGGCCTGGGTCACGCCCTCGGCCACGGTGAAGGCCGTGATCAATGGCAGCCCGGGCAATCCCAAGGCGCTCTCGGCCGCGCTCGACCTGCTGCTGAAGGCGGAGCAGCCCGTCATCATCGCGGGCCAGGGCGTCATCATCGGCCAGGCCTGCGACGCGCTGCTGGCCTTCGCCGAGGCCACCGGCATCCCCGTCGTCACCAGCCCCAACGGCAAGGGCGCGATCCCGGACCGCCATCGCCTGGCCTTCGGCGCGATTGGCCGCAACGGCGCCTATGCGGCCAATGACGCGACACGCAATGCCGATGTGATCCTGGCCATCGGCTTCTCCTTCGATGACCGCGCGACCAGCGCCTGGCTCGATGGCTACACGCTTTCCGTGCCGCCCTCGAAGCTGATCCAGATTGACCTCGACCCCACCGAGATCGGCCGCAACTATCCCACCGAATACGGCATCCTGGGCGATGCGAAGGCCAGCCTGGAATTGCTGCTGGAAATGGCGGCGGGCCGCATGGCTGGTCCGCGCGAAGGCAGCGCCTGGTTCGACCGCCTGGCGCGCGGCCGTGACGTCTGGCGCGAATACCAGGGCGGCCTCGCCCTCTCCGACCAGATGCCGCTGCGCCCCGAGCGGCTGATGGCGGCGCTGGCCCGCGCCGTGCCGGAGAACGCGGTGGTGGCGAGCGATGTGGGCGTGCACCACAACTGGATCATCCAGCTGATGGACACGCTGCGCCCGCGCCATTTGATCCATAGCTGGGGCTTCGCGGCCATGGGCTTCGCGACCAGCGGCATCCTGGGCGCCAAGCTCGCCGCCCCTGACCGCCCCTGCGTGGCCGTGGTGGGCGATGGCTCCTTCCTGATGACGCCGCACGCGCTGGCGACCGCGGTGGAATACGGCATCCCGGTGGTCTGGGTGGTGTGGAACAATTCGGGCTTCTGCTCGATCCGCGACATCCAGCACGGCATGTTCGGCGGGCGCGAGCTCGCCACCGCCTTCGAAATCCAGAACACCGGCGAGAGCTACAGCCCGGACTTCGCCATGATGGCCAAGAGCATGGGCGTCGCCTCCCACCGCGTCACCCATGCGGGCGAGTTGGAAGATGCGATCGCGACCGCGGTGAAGGCCAATATCCCCTATCTGGTGGAAGTCCCGGTGGATCGTGACATCCGCCCGATCGGCACCGGAAGCTGGGACCTGCCGCCCCTGCCCAACCCGGAGCCGAACTTCCTCAAGGCGCTGGCGGCGCGCGGGATCACCTTCTGAAGCGATGGCGGCGCGGTCAGGCCCGCGCCGCATCCGTCACGAAGAAGCTCGCGCTGGTCTGCTCGTTCCAGACCTCCGCGCGCAAATGCCCGGCCAGCATCAGCGGCGCGGCGCCCTGGGCCATCAGCGCCTCGGCCAGCGGGCCTTCCTTGGCGCGGAAGCAGACGGCCTTGAGTCGCCCGCCATCCTCGCCCTCCAGGAAGGCGCGGATGGTCGCGCCCTCCTTGCCCACGCGGCTGGCCTTCACCACGCGGGCACGGGAAATGCCGAAAGCCGGCTCGTCATTGCCGGCGCCGAAAGGTGCCAGGCGGCCGATGCTCTCCGCGATTTCGGCGGTGGCGCCCCGCACGGTCAGCGCGCCTTCCAGCACCTGCTCGGCCGCGCCGGGCAGATCCCGCGCGGCGGCCAGGCGCTCATTCAGATGGGCGTGCAGGTCAGGCAGGCGGCTTGCCTCGATCGTGAAGCCCGCCGCCATGGCGTGGCCGCCGCCGGCAATCAGCATCCCCGATTGCCGCGCCGCGATGATGGCCGCCCCCAGATCCAGCCCCGGCACCGAGCGGCCAGAGCCCTTGCCCTTGCCATTCTCGAACCCGGCGACGCAGGTGGGGCGATTGAAGCGCTCCCGCACGCGGCCGGCCACGATGCCGACCACGCCAGGGTGCCAGCCCTCATCCTGGAGCAGGAAGACCGCATGCCCTGCCGCCTGCTGCGCCTCGGCCTGGAGCATGGCGGCGTGCAGCACGCCGGCCTCCACCTCCTGGCGCTTGCGGTTTACCGCATCCAGCCGCTCGGCCATGCCACGCGCCTCGATGGGGTCTTCTTCCAGCAACAGGCGCAGGCCGAGATCGGGGATGGAAATCCGCCCGCCGGCATTGATGCGCGGGCCGAGCACGAAGCCCAGCGTATGGGCGCTGGGCGCGTCGCGCACCGCGTTGAGTTCCATCAGCGCGGCCAGGCCGGCACGCTCGCGCTTGGCCAGGATACGCAGGCCATGCTGCACGAAGGCGCGGTTGACGCCGGTCAGCGGCACCACGTCACACACCGTCGCCAGCGCCACCATGTCCAGCAATTCGCGCAGATCAGGCTCGGGCCGGCTCGCGAAGAAGCCGCGCCGGCGCAATTCGCGCTGCGTCGCCACCGCCGCGAGAAAGGCCACGCCCGCCGCGCATAATTGCCGCAGGCCCGAGGGGCAATCCAGCCGGTTGGGGTTCACAGCCGCCACCACGCGCGGCGGCGGGCCTTCGGCCTTGTGATGGTCCAGCACCACGATATCGGCGCCGGCGCCGGCCAGCGCCTCATGCGCCGCGATGCCGCAATCCACACAGATGATCAGCGTGGCGCCCTTCGCCACCAGCCCCGCAATGGCCGGGCCATTGGGGCCGTAGCCCTCGGCCAGGCGGTCGGGCACATAGGGCAGCACGGTGCAGCCCAGCACGCGCAGAGCCTGGACCATGATGGCGCCCGAGCAAGCGCCATCCACGTCATAATCCGCGAAGACGGCGACCGTCTCGCTGCGCTGCACCGCATCAGCGAGGCGCGCGGCGGCGGCATCCATCTCCAGCAATACCGAGGGGTCGGGCAGCAGGGCGCGCAGCGTGGGCTCCAGGAAGCGCCCGGCCGAATCCGGGTCCAGGCCACGCGCCGCCAGCAACCGGCCCAGGATTTCGGGCAGGCCCAGCTGTTGCGAAAGGGCCGCCACCAGGCGGGGCTCGCTGTGCCGCCACACCCAGCGGCGGCCCGTCAGGCTGCGCTCGACGCCGAGCGCCGTCTGCATCAGATGGGCTTGAGGTTGAAGTTGTGGCGCCCCTCGACGTAGCGCACCGTGCCGGACTTGCTGCGCATCACGATGGAATAAGTGATGGCGCCGCCGGGCACCAGGCGCACGCCGCGCAGCATGGGGCCGCTGGTCACGCCCGTGGCCGCGAACATCACCTCGCCGCTCGCCATGTCCATCATCGAGTATTTGCGATGCGGGTCGGAGATGCCCATTTCCTTGGCGCGGATCACCTGGCCCTCATCCTCGAAGATCAAACGCCCCTGCATCTGGCCGCCGATGCAGCGCAGGGCCGCGGCCGCCAACACGCCCTCGGGCGCGCCGCCCCAGCCGAGATACATGTCCACGCCCGTCTCGGGCTGGGCGCAGGCGACGACGCCGAAGACATCGCCATCGGGGATCAGCATCAGGCGCGCGCCGGCGGCGCGGCAGGCCTTGATGATGTCCTTGTGGCGGTCCCGGTCCAGCATGCAGACCGTCAATTCGCCCACCGTCACGCCCTTGGCCTTGGCCAGCGCCCCCAGATTCTCGGCCGGCGTGCGGTCGAGGTCCACGATGCCCTCGGGATAGCCGGGCCCGATCGCGATCTTGTCCATGTAGCAATCAGGCGCGTGGAGAAAACCACCGCGATTGGCCAGCGCCACGACGGCCATGGCATTCGGCCCGCCCTTGGCGGTCAGCGTCGTGCCCTCCAGCGGGTCCACCGCGATATCGGCCAGCACGCCGCCGCCGGTCTTGGCGTAGAGGCCCACCTTCTCGCCGATATAGAGCATCGGCGCCTCATCCATCTCGCCCTCGCCGATGACGACGGTGCCCTGGATGGCCACGCTGTCAAAGGCGCGGCGCATGGCTTCCACGGCGGCGCCATCGGCCGCGTTCTTGTCACCCTTGCCGACCCAGAGGCTGGCGGCCAGCGCCGCCGCCTCGGTCACACGGACCAGTTCCAGGGCCAGGTTGCGGTCGGCGACGGTTTTGGTCTCGGACATGGTGGTTTTTCCTTAGCGACGGAGCAGAAGATCGGCGGTGACGCGGGCGGTGACGGTGATCGTCTCGGCGGTGACGCTGGGCGGCGTGGGGCTGGCGGCGCGGGCGGCCATCATCATCGGCCGCGCATCGGGTGCGGCCTCCACATGGAGGTCGCGCATGGCGGAGACCCGCAGGCCAAGGTCGCGTGCGATGGCGGCACCCCGTTCCTGCACGGCGCGGATGGCGGCGCGGGTGGCGTCATCGCGGCCCTGGCGGGCGGCGGTTTCACTCAACTGCCAGGTGATGTGGTCCAGCAGCAGCCCCTCGGCCTGCAAGCGGCCCACCAGCGCGACCAGCGCCTCCGGGCCACGCAGGTTGAGCGATTGCTGCGCCACCACCTCCTGCTTGTCGCGGTCGCTGCGGGCGGCGTAATTCCCGGTGGTGACGCGCGCATCGGGCACGGCGCGCGCGGCGGCCAGCGCCGCGGCCATGGCCCGGTTCACCCGCTCCTGCGCCTCGGCCGCCGTATCGGCGCGGGCCTCGACGCGCAGCGAGGCGACGAGTTCATCGGGCTGCAACGCGACGCTGCCCGATTCCGAAACACGCAGCCGCGTCTCGGATTGCGCCATGGCGGAGGCCGGCAGCAGCAGCGCGGCCAGCAGCAGAAGCGGACGGAGCATCACAGCACCTCGATGCGGATCATGGCCGGCGGCTCCACCACGCTGGGCAGGGCCGCGATGCGGGTGAGCGCGGATTGCATCTGCGCCTCCTCGCATTCATGCGTGACGAGCACGACCGGCACGGCCTCGCCCGGCGCGCGGCCACGCTGAAGCATGGATTCCAGGCTGATCCGCGCATCGCGCAGCGCACCCGTCACATCGGCGATGACGCCGGGCTGGTCCAGCACCATCAGGCGCAGGTAATAGGCGCCGCGATGGCGCTCCATCGGCAAACCGGCCGCGGTGTCGAGCGTGGCCGAAGCCGCGCCCCACACCGGCGCCATGCGGCCGCGCGCAATATCAATCAGGTCGGCCACCACGGCGCTCGCGGTCGGGCCGGCGCCGGCGCCGCGGCCTTGCAGCACCACGCGGCCCACGGCATCGCCCTCGGCCAGGACGGCGTTGAAGACGCCATCCACGCTGGCGATCGGGCTCGCCTCGGGCACCATGCAGGGATGCACGCGCGCGGTCACGCCCCGTTCATCCAGCGACGCGATGCCAAGCAGCTTGATCCGGTAGCCGAGTTCGCCCGCCAGCGCGATGTCGAGTGCGGACACATTGCGAATGCCCTCGATATGCAGCGCCTTGAGATCCACCTGGTGGCCGAACGCAAGCGCCGCGAGAATCGCCAGCTTGTGCGCCGCATCCACGCCGTCAATGTCGAAGGCGGGGTCGGCCTCGGCATAGCCCAGCTCCTGCGCGGTCTTCAGCACCACGTCGAAGGGCAGGCCCTTCACGCGCATTTCGGTCAGGATGTAGTTGCAGGTGCCGTTCAGGATGCCGGCGACGCGGCTGATGCGGTTGCCCGCCAGGCCTTCCCGCAGCGCCTTGATGGCCGGGATGCCGCCGGCCACGGCCGCTTCATAGGCCAGCGGCGTGGCCTTTGCCTCCGAAAGCACGGCCAGCGCCGCGCCATGCGTGGCCAGCAGCGCCTTGTTCGCGGTAACGACCGGCTTGCCGGCTTGCAGCGCCGCTTCCACCAGCGCGCGCGCCGGGCCTTCGGAGCCGCCGATCAGCTCGACGACGACCTCAACCTCGGGGTCGGCGGCGAGCGAGACGGCATCCTCATGCCAGCGCAGCCCCGCGACATCCACGCCGCGATCCCGCATGCGGTCCCGCGCCGAGACGGCCACCACCTCGATCGGCCGCCCCGCGCGGGCCGCGATGATCTCCGCATTGGCGCGCAGCAGGTTGACCAGGCCAGCGCCAACCGTGCCGAGGCCGGCCACGCCGAGTTTCATGGGCTTGCTCATGCCACGTCTTCCACGGGGGCCGCGTTGTCGCCTTGCAGGAAGCCGCGAATCCCACGCAACGCCTGCCGGATGCGATGATTATTCTCAACGAGGGCGATGCGGACATGCCCATCGCCATGCTCGCCAAAGCCGATGCCGGGCGCGACCGCGACCTTGGCCTTCTCCAGCAGCAGCTTGGAGAAGCCGACGGAGCCCAGGTGGCGGAACTTCTCGGGGATGGGCGCCCAGAGGAACAT
>Ga0209103_1000654_pt1 | contig 10620 bp, 9 predicted proteins | sample 4C3metaG_FD_184152 | JGI IMG/M metagenome (GOLD analysis project Ga0209103, IMG submission 184152) | Freshwater bacterial and archeal communities from Indian Creek, Illinois, USA - 4C3 metaG (SPAdes) (version 2) | ecosystem: Environmental > Aquatic > Freshwater > Unclassified | place: USA: Indian...
GTGATCGGCGAGCCGGACAGCCTACTCATCGTGGAATTCCACGGCGATGATGACGCGAAGCTGAAGCGGCAACTGGCCTTGCTTGATGAGATGATGAGTGACCTCGGCCTGCCCGGCCAGGTGGTGCATGCGACCGATGCCGCCTTCCAGGCAGCCATCGCCGAGGTGCGCGAAGCCGGGCTCAACATCATGATGAGCCAGAAGCAGGATGCGAAGCCGGTCAGCTTCATCGAGGATGCGGCGGTCAGCCTGGAGGACCTGCCTGACTACACCGAGCGCCTGACCGCCGTGTTCGATGAATATGGCGTGAAGGGCACCTGGTATGCCCATGCCAGCGTCGGCTGCCTGCATGTCCGCCCCGTGCTGAACATGAAGGAGGGCGGCGACGTCCGGAAGATGCGCGAAATCGCCGAGCGCTGCTTCGCGCTGGTGCGCGAATACAAGGGCAGCCATTCGGGCGAGCATGGCGATGGCATCGTCCGCTCGGAATTCCATGAGAGCATGTTCGGCGCCCGCATCGTGCGCGCCTTCGAGGCGGTGAAGGACGAATTCGACCCCAACGGGCTGCTCAACCCCGGCCGCGTGGTGCGCCCGCCGCGCATGGATGACCGCAGCCTGTTTCGCTACCCGGCCGATTATACGCCGCTGGCCGATGTGAAGCCGGTGCTGGACTGGTCGGCGCATCCCGGCCCGCAGGCGGGTTTCCTCGGCGCGGTCGAGATGTGCAACAACAACGGCACCTGCCGGAAATTCGATGCGAATGTGATGTGCCCGAGCTATCGCGTGACGCGCGATGAGCAGCACCTCACGCGTGGCCGCGCGAACACGCTCCGCCTGGCGCTGACCGGGCAGATTCCGGGCGGCATCGCGAGCGAGCAGGTGCAGGAGGCGATGTCGCTCTGCGTCTCCTGCAAGGGCTGCAAGCGCGAATGCCCGACCGGCGTGGACATGGCGCGCATGAAGATCGAGGTGCTGGCCGCACGCAACGCCAAGCAGGGCGTGCCGCTGAAGGACAAGCTGGTGGCCTATCTGCCGGTGATCGCGCGCTATGCCCGCTTCGCGCCCTGGCTGGCGAATATGCGCGACACGGTGCCGGGCCTCGCCAGGCTGTCCGAGAAATTCCTGGGCCTCGCCGCGGGCCGCAGCCTGCCGCGCTTCCGCAGCGATGTGTTTTCCGACAGCGAAGCCAAGGGTGGCACGGGCCGCGAGGTGCTGCTGTTCGGCGACACCTTCAACCGCAATTTCGAGCCGGAAAACCTGCGCGCCGCGGTCCGCGTCCTCGCCGCCTCGGGCTACAGCGTGAAGCCGGCGGCGGGTGATGATGGCCGCCCGCTGTGCTGCGGCCGCACCTACCTGGCCGCCGGCATGGTGGAGGAGGCGCGGGCCGAGGCGCGGCGCACGCTCGCGGCACTCGCGAAATCCGACGCGCCGGTGCTGGGCCTCGAACCCTCCTGCCTGATGACCTTGCGCGACGAATTCGTGGCGATGCTGCCGGGTGCCGAGAGCGAGGCCCTGGCCAAGCGCGCCTTCCTCGTCACCGAATTCCTGGAGGCCGAGGGCACGCTTCCCGCGCTCAAGCCCGGCGCAACGGCCGCGCATATTCATGGGCATTGTCACCAGAAGGCCTTTGGCGCGTTTCCTGCGGCGGTGAAGGCGTTGCGGCGCGTGCCGGGCATGGAGGTGAAGCCCATCGCCTCCAGCTGCTGCGGCATGGCCGGCGCCTTCGGCTATGAGGCGAAGAACCTGGAGACATCCAAGGCCATGGCCGAGCTCTCCCTCTTGCCCGCGGTGCGCGCCGCCGCACCGGGCGATGTGATCGTGGCGGATGGCACCTCCTGCCGGCATCAGATCCATGACCTGAGCGGGCGAGAGGCGCTGCATTCCATCCGCGTGCTGGACCGCTCGCTGTGACCACGGACGCCCTGGTGCGGGATATCCTCGGCTTCTGGTTCGCCGAGGGGCCGGACCAGTTCCGCCAGGCCTGGTTCACCAAGGATGCGGCCTTCGATGCCAAGATCGCCCGCCGCTTCGGCACGCTTGTGGGGCCGGCGCGGCAGGGCACGCTGGATGCCTGGGCCGAGACGCCCGAGGGCGCGCTGGCCCTGCTCATCCTGCTGGACCAGTTTCCGCGCAACCTGTTTCGCGGCGCGCCCGATGCCTTCGCCAGCGACGCGCACGCCCTGGCCGTGGCGCGGCGTGTCGTCATCCAGGGGCGCCTGGACCTCGCGCTCACGCCGACGCAGCGCGTCTTTCTCTATCTGCCCTTCGAGCATGCGGAGTCGCTGGAGGCGCAGAACCTCTCCGTCGCGCTGTTCGAGGGGCTGCGCGATTGGCGGCCGCATGCCGCACCCGGCGGCACCATCGCGTATGCCTGGGCGCATCGCGCGGTGATTGCGCGGTTCGGCCGTTTCCCGCATCGCAACGGGATTCTGGGGCGCGAGAGCACGGCCGCCGAGCGCGCCTACCTGGCGCAGCCCGGCGCGGGTTTCTGAGAAGGCCCGCCAGTTTCGTGCTATGCATGCGGCATGTCTGGCCATGCGCGTCAGCACCCCCGAAGCCGGAGACCATGCCATGCTGCGAGATTTTTTCCTTTGGGCGCTCACGAGCTTCGTGATTGAGCCAGCAATGGGCGAAATGAATGACCGCCTGGCGCAATTGCGTGCGCCGCCGGCCGTGGTCCAGCAGTTGCAGGCTTGCGCGCTGGAGGCCCCGGCCGCGCTGGCGGGGAAGGCCGCGAATGATTTCTGGTGGGGCGCCAGCACGGTCATCAAGGTCGCCATCGGCCTCGCGGATGCCAAGAGCGTGCTGGCCGAGGCAACGCCGGGCTGTGCGGCGGCGGTCGGCGCGGTCCGTCCCCTGCTCTCGGGCCAGGCGACCTGATCCTGGCGGGGCGGGGCTGGCCGGTGGATTTGACCCGCCCCGGCTGATCCGCTCATTTGCCGTGTCCCCATCCAGGAAGTCCCGATGCAACTCGTTGGCCGCACCCTCTCCCCCTTTGTTCGCCGCGTGGCGGTGACGCTCAGCGTCTATGACATGCCGTTCGAGAGCCTGCCGCTCTCGACCGTGACGGATGGCGCGGCCATCAAGGACTACAACCCGGTGGGACGCGTTCCCGCGCTCATCCTGGACGGGGGCGAAGTGCTGATCGATTCCAGCGCCATCATTGACCATCTGGACGAAATGGCGGGCGACGCCGCCCTCATGCCCCGCAGCGGCGCCGAGCGCCGGCAGGTGATGCGCGTCATGCAGATCGCGCTTGGTGCCGCCGAGAAAAGCGTCGCCGCTTATTACGAAGGTCAACGCCGGCCGGAGGGGCTGACCTGGGCCGAAGGCTTGGCCCATCTCGAAGCCCAGGCGCTGGGCGGCTTTGCCGCGCTGGAGGCGATCCTGACCGGCGATTTCCTTTGCCAAGGCCGATTGACCCAGGCGGATGTGACGGCGCTTTGCGGCCATGACTTCGTGGCCCGCGTCATGCCCGCGCTGATCGAGGGCCGCTTCCCGCGCCTCGCCGCGCTCTCGGCCCGCTTGAATGCCGACCCGCGCATAGGTGCCACCGCCTTCAAGGGTTAGCGGCTTCTTGGGCGGAATGACGCAACTGTAAGCCTAATCCAGCCCGCGCAGCACGGCGGCGCAGACGCGATCCACCTCGCTTTCGGTCAGATAGGGGTGCATGGGCAGGGACATGACCTGATGGCACAGCGCCTCGCTCACCGTGAGCGGCGGGGCGGCGCTGAGCGCCGCGGCATGGCTCGCCGCATAGGCCGGCTGATGGTGCAGGGGCTTGGGGTAATAGACGCCGAAGGGAATGCCGTCGGCCCTCAGGGATTCTTGCACGCGGCTACGCCCCGCCGCGTCCTGGCAGCGGATGGTGTAGAGGCCCCAGGCGCTTTGCGCCTCGGCTGGCACGCGTTGCAGCCCGACCCGACCTGCGAGCCGCGCGCCATACCAGCCGGCGACCTTCGCGCGATCCAGCAATTCCTGGTCGAACAGGTCCATCTTGCAGAGCAGGATGGCGGCCTGGATCGTGTCCAGCCGGCCATTCATGCCGACGCGCAGCACGTCATAGCGCCCGCCGCCCTCGCCATGGGTCCGCAGCGAGCGATACAGCGCGGCGCGTTCCTCGGACGGCGTCAGGATGGCGCCGCCATCGCCGTAGCAGCCCAGGGTCTTGGTGGGATAGAAGCTCAGCGTCGTCGCGTCGCTGTGCTGGCCGAGGGATTTTCCGTGCAGCCTGGCGCCGAAGGCCTGGGCCGCGTCATCGAGCGTGAACATGCCATGCTTGGCGGCGATGGCGCGGATGCCGTCCCAATCGGCCGGCAGGCCGAACAGGTCCACGCCGACAATGGCGCGCGGCTTGAGCTTGCCCTCGGCCAGCACGAGGCCGATGCGCCGCTCAAGATCGGCCAGGTCCATGTCGAAGCTGTCGGCGTCCACATCCACGAAGATGGGCGTCGCACCCAGCACCAGCGGCACCTCGGCCGTCGCGGTGTAGGTGAAGGCGGGCAGGAAGACGGCATCCCCGCGGCCGATCCCCTCGGCCATCATGGCGATCTGCAAGGCATCCGTGCCGGAGGAGACGCCCACCGCATGCACGCCGGAAAACGCCGCGAGGCGGGCTTCCAGCTCGACCACTTCCGGGCCGTTGATGAAACGGCCGGAGGAGATGACATCCGCCACGCGGCGGTCCAGCTCGGTGCGGATCAGCGCCTGCTGCGCCTGCATGTCGAAAAGGGCGATGGGCCTGGGGGTCTGGTTCATACCCGCTTCGTGATCCACTGGCCGCCGGGGATCAAGCCCCCGGCGCTTCAAGCCGTGTGACCGAAGGTGTCAGCTGTTTCCCCAATTGGCATCAGAGGCTGCTTTTCTGCGCAGACTTGCCATCCTGGTGATCAAATTCCGGCACCAGCCGCGCCAGTTGCGTCAGCGCCATCCGCCCATGGCCGCCGCGTGCGGCCGCAGCGATCTCGTCCAGCGCGCGGCCGACCAGCGCGGCATCGGCGGTGCGGGGCGTGGCCACCAGCAGGCCGTCGAATTGCGTGGGGCGTGGCGGTTCCTGGCCGTGGAACATTTCCTCGAACAGCTTTTCGCCGGGGCGCAGGCCGGTGAAGCGGATCTCCACATCCTCCTCCGGGCGCAGGCCGGCCAGGCGGATCATGCGGCGCGCGAGGTCCACGATCTTCACCGGGCTGCCCATGTCGAGCACGAAGATGCCGCCCTCGCGCAATTCGGGCGGCGCGTCGTCGCGGTCCACGGCGCCGATCACGGCGGCCTGGAGCACCAGGCCCACCGCCTCGCGCACCGTCATGAAATAGCGGCGCATGTCGGGGTGGGTGACGGTCAGCGGCCCGCCGCGCTCCAATTGCCGGCGGAACAGCGGCACGACGGAGCCGGTGGAGCCGAGCACATTGCCGAAGCGCACGGTGATGCAGCGCATGCCCTGGCCGGTGGCCCGCGCTTCGCGGTCGAGCGCCTGGCAATACATCTCGGCCAGGCGCTTGGAGGCGCCCATCACGCTGGTCGGGTTCACCGCCTTGTCGGTCGAGATGAAGACCATCAGGCCGCAGCCGGCCGCGCGCCCGGTATCGGCCACGATGCGCGTGCCGTGGGCGTTGGTCAGCAGCCCTTCCAGCGGGTCATTTTCCACCATGGGCACATGCTTCAGGGCCGCGGCATGGAAGATCAGCTCGGGGCGGACTTCCTCCATCAGCCGGCGCATCCGCGCCTCGTCGCGCACATCGGCCAGCATGGCGCGGCGGGGCACGGCGGGGTGGCGCTCGGAGAGTTCGAGGTCAATCTCGTAGAGCACGTATTCGCCGTGGTCGAGCAGCGTCAGCATGGCGGGGCCAAGGGCCGCCACCTGCCGCGCCAATTCGCCGCCGATGGTGCCGCCCGCGCCCGTCACCAGCACGCGCTTGCCCTGGACCAGCCGGGCCATCCCCTCGCGGTCCAGGGGCAGCTGGGGCCGGTCGAGCAGTTCCTCGATGGAGACGGGGCGCAGGTCAATCCGCACCGCATCATCCGTGCTGCGCGCGGCATGGCCGAGCGAGGTGGGCTGCGGCGCGCGGCGGATCGGCACGCCGTGGCGGTCGGCTGCGTCCAGCACGGCTTCCAGCGCCGTGCCGTTCAGATCGGGCGAGGCGAGGACGAGAAGGCTCGGCAGGCGCTGTTCGGCGCGCAGGCGCTCCAGCACCGCATCGGTTTCCTCCAGCGTGCCGAGGATGGGATGGCCCTGGATGCGCCGGCCCGACTGGCGGGAGCGGCGGGCCAGGATGCCCTGGACGCGATAGGCCGGCTTGCGCTGCTGCGCGAGTGCGCGAATGAACAGGTCGGCCTGGTCCACGCCCCCCACCACCAGCACGGGCTGGGTGGCGCCTTCCTCGGCCGTGCGGCGGATCATCCGCAGGCGACCGACCAGGCGGGGCACGCCCAGCAGGCTGGTCAGCGCCAGCGCGTGCAGCGCGGGGAAAGCCAAATTGGGCGAATGCCACATCCCGCCCAGCCACAGGATCAGCGTGAACAGCACCGCCGCGGCGGTGCAGGCGCCGAGCACGGCCAGCAGGTCCTGCACGCCGGAATAGCGCCAATATTGCTGCGGCAGCCCCAGCGCCCAGCCCGGTGGCACCAGCACCAGCACCGAGAGCGGCACGGCCAGCGCCCACCACCCGGCAGGCGGCACGCTGCCCGGCCCGGCCAGGGCGAGCGCCAGCGGCAAGGCCAGCAGCGCGAGCGCCGCGTCCAGCGATAGGTTCAGCAAAATCCGCGTGGGGGCCCAGGGCATGCCCCTGTATAGGCCGTTCCGCCCTCGCTCTCAAACGCGGTATCCCGGCCCTGCGGGTTGCGGGGCGAAAATCCTCGCCTATCCTGCCCGCGTCGCAAACGGGGTGCAGCATGGCGCAGTTGGATACGGACCGCTTTCTTCGCGATCTGAACGAGCTTCGGAAGATCGGCGAATACAAGACCGGCGTGCACCGGCCCACCTTCTCGCCCGAGGATATGGAAAGCCGCCACTGGCTGGTGGAGCGCCTGCGCGAATGCGGCCTGGAAGCCTCGATTGACGGCATCGGCAACGTCTTTGGCCGCCACCCCGGCCCCGGCCCGCATCTGCTGGTAGGCAGCCACCTGGAGACGCAGAACCAGGCCGGCTGGCTGGATGGCGCGCTTGGCGTCGTGGCGGGCGTGGCTCTCGCCCGCGCCGGCCTGCCCGTGGATGTCGTCGCCTTCGCGGATGAGGAGGGGCATTACGGCAGCTTCATCGGCAGCCGCAGCCTCATCGGCGCGCTGGAGGAGAGCGAGATTGACGGCCTCACCAACCGCTACCACGGCAAGAAGCTGCGCCAGGCGCTGAAGGAAGCCGGGCTGGAGGGCGTGGCGCGGCCCCGGCTGGACCCCGCCCGCTACAAGGGCTTCTTCGAGATGCATATCGAACAGGGCACGCAGCTCGAATCGCAGAATCTCCGCACGGGCGTCGTCACCGGCATCGTCGCCATCTGGCAATTCCGCATCGTGATCGAGGGCATGCAGGACCATGCGGGCGGCACCACCATGGCCGAGCGGCGCGATGCCGGCCTCACCGCCGTTCGCATGCTGGCGCGAATTGATCGCGAATTCCCGATGCTCTGCGGCCCGCGCACCGTCTGGACCTGCGGGCGCATCGCGCTCGACCCCGGCGCGCCTTCCATCATCCCAGGCCGTGCCGAGGTGCTGTTCCAGTTCCGCGACATCGATACCGAGGTGCTGGAACGGCTGGAGCGCTGCATGCGCGCCGTGGTGCAGGAGATGAACCGCACCGAGCGCACCACCAGCACCGTGGAGGTGATGAGCCGCAGCAAGCCCGCCCCCTGCGACCCCGCCATGCAGGCCGCCCTGGCCGAGGCCGCCACCCGCCACGCCAATGGCCAGTGGCAGCACATGCCCAGCGGCGCGGGGCATGACGCCCAATACATGGCCCGCATCATGCCCTCGGCCATGATCTTCACGCCTTCGATCAACGGCATCAGCCATCACTGGGCCGAGGACACGAAGGAGGAGGATCTGGCGCTCAACCTGCGAATCCTCGCCGATGCGGCTCAGGCCTTCCTCCGTGGTTGAAGTCAACACCACCCGCTTCCTCGCGGACCTGCATGAGCTGCGCCAGATCGGCAGGTTCAAGACCGGCGTGCACCGCCCGACCTACACGCCCGAGGATATGGAAAGCCGCCGCTGGCTGATGGACCGGCTGCGCGAAGTGGGCCTGGCGCCCAGCATGGACGGCATCGGCAATGTGATCGGCCGCCACCCCGGCCCTGGCCCGCATCTGCTGGTCGGCAGCCATCTGGAAACCCAGAATGAGGCGGGCTGGCTGGATGGCGCGCTGGGCGTGCTGGCGGGCCTGGCCCTGGCCCGCGCCGGGCTGCCGGTGGATGTGGTCGCCTTCGCCGATGAGGAGGGCCATTACGGCACCTTCCTGGGCAGCCGCAGCCTGATCGGCGATGTGACGGAGGCGCAGATGGATGCGGCCAGGCACAACATGACCGGCAAGCCCCTGCGTGAAGCGCTGCGCGAGGCCGGGCTGGAAGGCCTGCCGCGCGAACGCCTGGACCCCGCCCGCTACAAGGGCTTCTTCGAGCTGCATATCGAGCAGGGGACGCAGCTCGAAAATGCCGGGCTGCGGAGTGGCGTCGTCACCGGCATCGTGGGCATCCGCTATTTCAGGATCACCATCATCGGCCAGCAGGACCACACCGGCGGCACCACCATGGCCGAGCGCCGCGATGCCGCCGTCGCCGCCATGCGCGTGCTGAGCCTGATTGATGAGCGCTTCCCGATGCATATCGCCGAACGCACCGTCTGGACCTGCGGGCGCATCACGCTGGAGCCGAACGCACCGCACATCATCCCCGGCCGCGCCGAGTTGGTCTTCCAGTTCCGCGACATCTCGGAGGAGGTGATGGACCGGCTGGAGGCGCTGTTGCACAGCATCGTCCAGGAAGTCGGCCGGCGGGATCGCTGCACGCTGAGCGTGGAATGTCTGAACCGCTCACCCCCCGCGCTCGCCCACCCCGCCATGCATGCGGCGCTTTGCGAGGCCGCGACGAAGCACGCCAATGGCCAGTGGCAGCCCATGGCCAGCGGCGCCATCCATGACGCGCAGCAAATGGCCAAGATCATGCCGACGGCGATGCTCTTTACCCCCTCCATCGGCGGCATCAGCCACCATTGGGCGGAGGATACGAAGGAGGAGGACCTGACGCTGGCGCTGCGCGTCCTGGCCGATGCGGCGGAGAGCCACCTCCGGGCTTGACGCCCGCCAGCCCTGGATCAGCGGTGGCGCGGCATGTCGGGCGGCGGGGCCGCGAAATACCGCGCGTGGATCTCGGCCAGGCGTCCATCCATGCGAAGTTGCTCGATGATCGTGTTGACGGCGCGCCGCGGGTCATGCGCGCCATAGGCGACGGCGGCGCCGAAGATGCCGGGGCTCACCGCGAGTTGCACGCCCGGATTCGCCTCGGGGAGGAGCCGCACCAGGGAGTCCGCCATGACCCTGCCGAGGATGATGCCGTCGAGCTGCCCGTCCAGAAGCTGCCGCACCATCAGCCAGGGCGTTGGGAAGGGCAGAATGTCGGCCAGGGCTGCCGCAGGCCCTCCAGGCTGGGCCGCCCGCGCCTGTCGCGCGGGAGGCTCCGGCCCACCGCCAGGAGGTCCATCTCGGCATGCGGCGCGCAGAACATGAATTGGCGGAGCAGGCCGCGGGTGACGGGCGGGGCGAGAGCCATGTCCGACTCGCCCGCGAGCAGCCGGCGCCCATCCTCGCCCGATTGCTGCGAAGCCTGAAGCTCGGCGCGCACGCCCACCCCCCCCCGCCGCGCGATCATGCGGGCCATGCCTTCGTGGAAGCCATCCTGCATGCGGGGCTCCGCCTCGCCCGGCTGGGCCATGAAGCGGGCCGTCCGGAAGCTGATATTCACGCGCAGCACGCCGCGCCGCATCACGCCGGTGAGGGAGCCGTCCGGCGCCTCAGCCCGCGCCGGGCCAAGGGGAGGAAAGGCGTGGCCAGGACGGCCCGCTCATCCCGTTACTGGCCCTGGTCATGCTCTCGACGGCGTTCTTCGGCGCAGGAACTCATCGGGCGACGCCTCCTTCGTGAACCACTGTCCAGGCTTCTCGTCAGGCTGGAGCGATGAAGGCCTTGATGCAACGCAAACCGGGGCCGGTGTCGAACCGGCCGGCATTTTCGGATGCGCTCCGCCTGCCCGGAGCCGCCCGGGGCCCGGCCATCATCATTGCGGTCATCAGGGGCTGGTGCGGGCCAGCGTCAGGCGCCGGCTTTCGCCGCCAGATGCGCCCGCCAGCCGCCGCGCGCGGTGATTTCCGGCGCGGTGGCGACCCCTTCGCTCTCGGCCTGGAAGCCGAGCACGGTGCTGCCATCCTCCAGCGTCACCCGGCCAAAGCCCAGCGGCGGCGGGATGACGGCCAGGAAGGGGCCGATCTGCGCGGCGGGCAGGGCCCAGATCTCGCCCAGGATGGCAGCGCCCCTGGCGCTGTCCCGCACCATGCCGGGACGGTTGCCGAGGTCATGGAGCCGATAGCCGGGCGCGGTGCGGGCGGCGCGGAGAAAGCGCCCGGCTATCGGCTCCATGACCT
>Ga0209103_1000656_pt1 | contig 10608 bp, 10 predicted proteins | sample 4C3metaG_FD_184152 | JGI IMG/M metagenome (GOLD analysis project Ga0209103, IMG submission 184152) | Freshwater bacterial and archeal communities from Indian Creek, Illinois, USA - 4C3 metaG (SPAdes) (version 2) | ecosystem: Environmental > Aquatic > Freshwater > Unclassified | place: USA...
GACTTGCCGGCGGCGAAGATGCGCGGCCCCGGGATGATGCCCTGGTTGATGGCGTCGCGCAGGTGCGGGGCGATCTCGCCGCCCATGTCGCGCACCGTGGTGAATCCGGCCTCGACGGTGCGCCGGGTGAACTGGGTGGCGCGCAGGGCGAAATCGACATCGTCGAGGCGGAAGCCCTCGGTGAAGCTGTTCGGATTGGACTGCTGGCCGACGTGCACGTGCAGGTCGATCCAGCCCGGCGAGCAGGTGTGGCCGGCGAGGTCGATGACGGTGGCATCGGCCACCTCGACCCGACCGGAGCGCACGGCCTGCACCCGGTCGCCCTGGACGATGACCGTGCTCGGTCCGACCAGTCGGCCGCTGGCGGCATCGAACAGATCGCCGCAGTGCAGGGCGGTGGTGGCGGCATGGGCGGGCAGAGCAAGCACGATCGAAGCCGAAATCAAGCTGTGGCGCAGGCGCATGGCGAGTTCTCCGGGGTTATTGCTGACTGTAAGCTCACCGACTTGCCGGTGCCAGCTCTGGCGAGACGGTGACGGTTTGCATGGGATCCCCTTGTTCGGTGGCGACAGCGTAGTGGGGCATCGCTATCGATGCATCGGCAGCAGCCTCACGAGTAGACCTGCACGCCGCGCACCTTCGAGAAATCGCGGTCGTGCGTGACCAGCGCATCGGCGTTGATGGCGAGCGCGCTCGCGAGTTGGATGGCGTCGGGGAGTTTCAATGCGTATTGGGCCCGCAGCCGCGCGGCGCTTTCGGCGATGTCCGCAGTGAGATCAACGACCTGCCACGACTCCAGCGCGGCGCGATAGCGCTTGGCGAGCGCTTCCTCGCCGGCTTTCAGCGGCCCGGTGAGCACCTCGGCGATCGTGACCGTGCTTACCGCCAAGGCGATCTCGCCGTTGGCGTGGCGCTGGAACAGCGGCGCAAAGCGCGCAGCGAAGCGTTCGTTCGCCTCGAGCGTGTAGATGATGGGTGCGCTGTCGATGAGCAGTAAGGCGCCGGCCGGCAGCGCCTCGACGTTCAGCGCGTCCATTCGTCGCGCAGCTCGGCCACGATTCGCGTGCTGTCGCGGCCCCAGAGCTTGCGCCCGCTTCCCGCCAGCGACAGCAGCGACACGGGCTTTTCCGCACTGACGGCCGACACGGGCACGACCGCGGCGATCTTCCGGCCGTGGCGGGTGATCAGCGTCGTGCGGCCTGCGGCGGCGGCGGCGAGGATCGCCGGCAGCTGCTGGCGGGCTTCCTCGGCACCTTTCGATGGGAGTCTTGTGATCGGTTTCATGGCCAAACTGTAGGGTATGTACGGAATGCCGGCAAGGGCCGCAGGATTCACTTCGTCGCGGACGGCCCGGAGGTCCTGTGCGGTACTCTTGCAGGCTGACTTTTGATGTGGGCGACCCCGCCCGGACCCATGCACAACGCCGCCGCCCACGCCGCCGCCCCGACCGCCACGCACGACGCCCACCCCGAGGCCGGCTTCCAGCCCAAGGCCCTCGAGGCCGCCGCGCAAGCCTGCTGGGACGCCGCCCGCGCCTTCGAGGTGGTCGAAGACCCGTCCAAGCCCAAGTATTACGCGCTGTGCATGCTGCCCTATCCCTCGGGCGCGCTGCACATGGGCCATGTGCGCAACTACACGATCGGCGACGTGATCAGCCGCTTCAAGCGCATGCAGGGCTTCAACGTGCTGCAGCCGATGGGCTGGGACGCCTTCGGCCTGCCGGCCGAGAACGCCGCGATCAAGAACCACACCGCGCCGGCGAAGTGGACCTACGAGAACATCGCGAAGATGCGGGCGCAATTGAAGTCGCTGGGCTATGCCTACGACTGGTCGCGCGAGCTCACCACCTGCACGCCCGAGTACTACCGCTGGGAGCAGCAGTTCTTCACCCGCCTGTATGCCAAGGGCCTCGTCTACCGCAAGAACAGCGTCGTCAACTGGGACCCCATCGACCAGACCGTGCTGGCCAACGAACAGGTCGTCGACGGCCGCGGCTGGCGCTCGGGTGCACTGGTGGAGAAACGCGAGATCCCGCAGTGGTTTTTGAAGATCACCGACTATGCGCAGGAACTGCTGGATGGGCTGGATGCACTGCCGGGCTGGCCGGAGTCGGTCAAGACCATGCAGCGCAACTGGATCGGCCGTTCCGAAGGCCTGGAGATCAGCTTCGCGATCGAAGGCGAAAGCGAACCGATGGTGGTGTTCACCACCCGCCCCGACACGCTGATGGGCGTCACCTACGTCGCCGTCGCCGCCGAGCATCCGCTGGCGGCGAAAGCCGCCGCGCTGAACCCTGAAGTTGCCGCCTTCGTTGCCGGCTGCAAGCAGGGTGGCGTGTCGGAAGCCGAGCTGGAGACGCAGGAGAAGCGCGGCATCGCGACCGGCCTGTTCGCCGTGCATCCGATCAGCGGCGAGAAAGTGCCGGTGTGGATCGCCAACTTCGTGCTGATGGGCTACGGCACCGGTGCGGTGATGGCCGTGCCCGGCCACGACGAGCGCGATTTCGAGTTCGCCACCAAATACGGCCTGCCGATCACCCAGGTGATCGCCATCGACGGCGTGGAGTGGACGACCGATCGCTGGCAGGACGGCTACGCCGACAAGGCCGCGCCAAGCCTGCGCTGTGTCAACTCCGGCGCGATGGACGGCTTGGGCTACCAGGCCGCCTTCGACAAGTGCGCCGAGCTGCTGGGGGCGAAAGCCACCCGCCGGGTGAACTACCGCCTGCGCGACTGGGGCGTTTCCCGCCAGCGCTACTGGGGCTGCCCGATCCCGATGCTTTACGACGCGGAAGGGCAGGCGCATGCGGTGCCGGAAGAGCAGCTGCCGGTCGTGCTGCCCGAGGACGTGCGCTTCGAGGGCGTGGCCTCGCCGATCAAGTCGAACCCGTCCTGGCGTGAGTTCATCGACCCGGCCACCGGCCAGCGCTTCGAGCGCGAGACCGACACCTTCGACACCTTCATGGAGTCGAGCTGGTACTACGCCCGCTACTGCTGCCCCGGTGCCGCCGATATGCTCGACGACCGCGCCAAGTACTGGCTGCCGGTCGACCAGTACATCGGCGGCATCGAGCACGCGGTGATGCACCTGATGTACTTCCGCTTCTTCCACAAGCTGCTGCGCGATGCCGGTTACGTCGACAGCGACGAGCCGGCCACCAACCTGCTCTGCCAGGGCATGGTGATCGCCGAAACGTTCTATCGCGAAAACGCAGACGGTTCGAAGGACTGGCACAACCCGGCCGACGTCGAGGTGACGCGCGACGAGCGCGGCCGTGTCATCGCCGCCCGGCTGCGCAGTGATGGCCAGCCGGTACACATCGGCGGCACCGAGAAGATGTCGAAGTCGAAGAACAACGGGGTCGATCCGCAGCTGATGGTCGACCGCTACGGTGCCGACACCGTGCGCCTGTTCTCGATGTTCGCCGCCCCGCCGGAGCAATCGCTCGATTGGAACGAGTCGGGCGTCGAGGGCATGGCGCGCTTCCTGCGCCGGCTCTGGAACCAGGTGGGCAAGCACGTCGATGCCGGCGCGATCGCGGCCTTGCCGCGCTCGGGCCTCGATGCATCGGCGTTCTCGCCGGCGGCCAGAGCGATCCGCCGCCAGTTGCACGAGACGATCCAGAAGGTCACCGACGACTACGCCCGCCGCTACAGCTTCAACACCGCCATCGCCGCGGTGATGGAGCTGCTGAACGCGCTGTCGAAGTTCGACGAGGCCGGTGAAGCCGCCCGCGCGCTGCGCCAGGAGGTTTTCGAAGCCGTCACCCTGCTGCTCAATCCGATCACCCCGCACACCAGTCACGCCCTGTGGCAGCGGCTCGGCCACGCCGAGACGGTGCTGGAAACCCTGCCGTTCCCGGTGGCTAACGCGGCAGCCCTCGTGCGCGACTCGTTGACGCTGGCGGTGCAGGTGAACGGCAAGCTGCGCGGTACCATCGAAGTGCCGGCCGGTGCCGACAAGGCCAGCATCGAGGCGATGGCGCTGGCCGAGTCGAACGTGCTGAAGTTCATCGACGGGCAGGTGGTGAAGAAAGCCATCATCGTGCCCGGCAAGATCGTCAACCTCGTCGTCGGATGACCCGCATGCACGCTGCTTCCCGTGTCGCCTCGTTCCATCCGCTTCCCCGGCTGGGCGCCATGGCCGTCCTTGGCCTGGTGCTGCTGCTCGCCGGCTGCGGTTTCGCCCCGCGTGGTGCGCTGAAGTTGCCGGAGGGTTTCGGTGCCATCGCCGTGAGCACCGCCGACCCCTACAGCCCGCTGGCCGAGGGCCTGCGCCGTGATTTGCGGCGGGCCGGTGCCCCGGTGTTCGACGGCGCCGATGCCGAGGGTGTGGCGATGCTGGCGATCACCGCCGAGGCATGGAGCACACGGGCGCTTTCGGTCGACGCCTTCGTTGCCACCCGCGAGGTCGAGACCCGCTACGCGGTGACCTTCGACCTGATCGACGCCGCCGGCAGGCGGCGCCTGGAGCAGCAGCGCATCGAGCTCGCGCGCGACTACCTCTACGACGTGGTCGAGGCCTTCGGCAATCCCGGCGAACAAGAGATCGTCCAGGACGAACTGCGCCGCGACATGCAGGCCGCCATCCTGCGCCGCGTCGACATCGCTTTGCGTACCGACTGAAACGCCGTGGAACTGCGCCCCGACCTGCTGCTGCGCCGGGCCGCCAGTGGCCCTTTGCCGCCGGTGGTGCTGGTGGCCGGTGACGAGCCGCTGATCGTGCAGGAATGTGCCGATGCCGTGCGCGCCCGCGCCCGTGCGGAGGGCTATGGCGAGCGCGAAGTGCTCGATGCCGACGCCCACTTCGACTGGAGCCGGCTGACCATGGGTCTGGCCTCCCTGAGCCTGTTCGCGCAGCGCCGGCTGTTCGACCTGCGCCTGCCGAGCGGCAAGCCCGGCAAGGACGGCAGCGAGGCGATCCGCCAGTACTGCGCCCATCCGCCGCCAGACACCGTGCTGCTGGTGACCGGCCAGGACTGGAGCCGCCAGCACGCCGGAAAATGGAGCGAGGCGATCGCCGAGGTCGGCTGGTTCGTGCCGGTCTGGCCGCTCAAGCCGCAGGAACTGCCGGATTGGCTGGCCGCCCGCCTGCGCCGGCACGGACTGGTGGCCCGCCCCGAGGCACTCGACCGGCTGGTGGAGCGGGTCGAGGGCAATCTGCTGGCCGCCGCCCAGGAGATCGACAAGCTTGGCCTGCTGCTGGGCCGGGACGCCCCGCCGATCGATGTCGACACGCTGGAACGGCTGGTGGCCGAGGCTTCGCGCTACGACGTTTTCCAACTGCTGGATGCCGCACTGGCCGGCGACGCCGGCCGCGTGCCGCGCATCCTCGCCGGCCTGCGTGGCGAGGGCGAGACGGTGGCCGGCCTGCTGGGCTGGATCCTGCTGGAACTGCCCCGCATCGCCGGCTTCGCGGCGGTGCAGGCGGCGGGCGGCAACCTGATGGCGGCCATGCGCGAGGCCAAGCTCTGGGAGACGAAAATGGCCCAGATCCGGCGGGCGCTCGAACGCCATTCCGCCGCCGACTGGGAACGCTTCGCGGTGGCCGCAGGCCAGGTCGAGCGGATCGCCAAGGGACGGGCCGAGGGCGATGCCTGGCAGGCACTGGAACGCCTGTTGCTGGCCATCGCCAAGCCGCGCACCGCGTCGATCCTGCTGGCCCGCTGAACCCGACATGGGCGCGAACGCCGCCATCGCACCGCTGCATCTGCTCTACGGTGGCACTTTCGATCCGGTCCACCACGGCCACCTCGCTACCGCGCGTGCGGCATTGGCCGCCACCGCCGCTACCGGGCTGGATTTCGTGCCGGCGGCCGACCCACCGCATCGTGCCGCGCCCGGCGCGAGCCTCGCTGAGCGCGTGGCCCTGCTGGAAGCCGCGCTGACGAGCGAACCGCCACCGGTGGCTGGCGGCTGGGGCCTCGACCTGCGTGAAAGCCGGCGTGTCGGCCCCAGCTACACCGTCGATACCCTGCGCGACTGGCGACACCAGTACGGCAGTGCCCGCCCGCTCGGTTTTCTGCTCGGAGCCGACGCTTTTCTCGGCCTGCCGGGCTGGCGGGAATGGACGGCCCTGTTCGATCTCGCGCACCTCGTGGTGGCACGCCGTTCGGGCAGTGCGCTGGAGCCCTCCAGCGATGGCGCGGCCGTGACCGGCCTCCTCGGCCCGCTGCATGCGGCCACAGCCGGCCGCTGGGTCACCCGGTCGGACGCACTGCATGCCTCGCCCGCGGGCCGGGTGTTCCTGCTCGATCTGCCGCTACAGCCCGAGAGCGCCACGGCGGTCCGCCGTGCCCTGGCGGAAGGCCGGGCACCGCAGGATCTGCCGGCCGCCGTGGCTGCCCGCATCGCGGCCCGCGGCCTGTATCGCGACCGATCGCCGGGTTGAGTCGGGAGGGCGCGGGTATACTGCCTGCCACCCCACTCAGGACCGCCCCGTTGTCGCACCCGCAGCACGTCATCAAGCCGCAGCCCCCGAACCCGCTGCCGGCCCCTGCCGACCTCCTCAAACTCGCCATCGGCGCGCTGGAGGAGATCAAGGCCAAAGACCTCGTCGAGATCGATGTGCGCGGCAAGACCTCGGTCTGCGACTATCTGCTGATCGCCTCGGGCACCTCGACCCGCCACGTCAAATCGCTGGCCGATGAAGTGGTCAAGGCCTCGAAGCAGGCCGGCTACCTGCCCTTGGGCGTCGAAGGCGAGCGCGAGGCCGAGTGGGTGCTGGTCGATCTCGGCGACGTCGTGGTCCACGTCATGCTGCCGCGGATCCGCGAGTACTACGCGCTGGAGCGCTTGTGGACGGTCGGCGACCAGCCGCCGGAAGCCTGATTCCGCCGCAGCGTCGCGCTCGCGTCGCCGCGCCACCTCGATGAAAGCCCGTCTGGTCGCCGTCGGTGAGCGGCCGCCCGCCTGGGTGGCCGAGGGCTACGCCGACTACGCGAAGCGGCTCTCGCGAGATCTGCCCTTGGAGCTCCTCGAAGTCACGCCCGGAATGCGCGGCAAGGGCCGCGACGCCGCTCGCGCGATGCAGGACGAAGGCGAGCGCGTGCTGGCGGCGCTGCCGAAGAACGCCTGGGTCGTGGCGCTGGACGGCCGTGGCAAGCCCTACACCTCGGAACAGCTCGCCGACCGGCTCGCCGCGTGGCGGCAACAGGGCCGCGACCTCGCCTTCCTGATCGGCGGGCCGGAGGGGCATGCGCCCGACGTGTGGGCCCGCGCCGACGAGCGCTGGGCCTTCGGCCCGATGACGCTGCCGCACATGCTGGTACGCCTGCTGGTGGCCGAGCAGCTCTACCGTGCCTGCTCGATCCTCGGCAAGCATCCCTACCACCGGGCCTGAGCCGCGCCCCGAACGCGGCCAGCGGATCGGCAGTCGGGGTGGGTATGCTTGGGGCATGCTGATGCTCGCCTCCCGATCGCCCCGCCGCCTCGATCTTCTGCGCCAACTGGGCCTCGACCCGCTGTTGCTGGAGATCGAGGTGCCCGAACTGCGCAGTGCCGGTGAGCCGGCCCTCGACTACGTCCACCGCGTGGCCCGCGAGAAGGCCGGTGCCGGCCTGCTGGCGGTGGCTTCACGGCCTGGATGGGTGGTGCTGGCCGCCGACACCGAGGTGATTCTCGATGGCGCGGTGTTCGGCAAGCCGGCCGACGTCGACGAGGCCGCCGCGATGCTGCGGCGGCTCGCCGGCCGCACGCACCGCGTGGCCACCGTGGTCTGGGCCGTTTCTTCGGCCCGCGAGGCGAGCGCCTGTTCCGTCTCCGAGGTCGCCATCGCACCGCTCGATGCCGCCGCTATCGGCGCCTACCTGGCCACCGGCGAGTGGTGCGGCAAGGCCGGTGCCTACGCCGTGCAGGGCCGGGCGGCGGCCTTCATCGCCCACCTTTCCGGCAGCTACAGCGGCGTGATGGGCCTGCCGCTGTTCGAGACTGCCGCATTGCTGCGCCAGCATGGAGTCGCCGTTTGAGCGCCGAGATCCTGATCAATGTCACCCCGCGCGAAACGCGGGTCGCCCTGGTCGAGCAGGGCATGCTGCAGGAGCTGCACCTCGAACGCAGCCAGCGTCGCGGGGTGGTCGGCAACCTCTACAAGGGTCGGGTGCAGCGGGTCATGCCGGGCATGCAGGCGGCCTTCGTCGATGTCGGGCTGGGGCGTGCCGCCTTCCTGCATGCCTCCGACATCGTGCGTCCTCCGCAAGGGGCACCGACCGATGGCGAGGAGGCGGGACCACCACCACCGCCGCCGTCGATCACGGCACTGGTGCACGAAGGCCAGGAGCTGGTCGTGCAGGTGGTCAAGGACCCGATCGGCGGCAAGGGGGCCAGGCTCACCGCGCAGGTCAGCATTCCTTCGCGCTACCTCGTGCTGCTGCCCTACTCGAAGGTGATCGGCGTTTCCGCCCGCATCGAGGACGACGCCGAGCGCACGCGGCTGAAGGCACTCGTCACCGAGCTGGCGGAGGGTAGTGGCATGGGCTTCATCGTCCGCACCAATGCCGAAGGCCTGGCCCGCGAGGCGCTCGAAGCCGACGTGGCCTACCTGCGGCTGGCCTGGCAGCTGATCCGCGAGGCCTCGCTGAGCACGCCGGTCGGGGGCCGGATCTACGAGGACCTCTCGCTGCCGATGCGCGCGCTGAGGGACATGATGAGCGTCCAGATCGACCGCGTGCTGGTCGATTCCCGCGAGACGCATGAACGGCTGCTGCGCTTCGCCGGCCAGTTCATGCCCGAGTTGGCCGGCCGCATCGAACATTACCCCGGCGAACGGCCGCTGTTCGACCTGAACGGTGTCGAGGACGAGATCTCCCGCGCCCTGCAGAGGGAAGTGCCGCTGAAATCGGGCGGTTACCTGGTGCTCGACCAGACCGAGGCGATGACCACGGTGGACGTCAACACCGGCTCTTTCCTCGGCCAGCGCAACCTCGAGGAAACCGCCTTCCGCACCAACCTCGAGGCCGCGCAGGCGGTGGCGAGGCAGCTCCGGCTTCGCAACCTCGGCGGCATCATCATCATCGACTTCATCGACATGCACGACGTCGACCACCGCCGCCAGGTGCTGCGCACCCTGGAGAAGGGGCTGGCGCGCGACCACGCCAAGACGACGGCCTACGATTTCTCGCCGCTCGGCCTCGTCGAGATGACCCGCAAGCGCACCACCGAAAGCCTGGAGCGCCAGCTTTGCGAACCCTGCACGGCCTGCAACGGCCGCGGCGTGGTCAAGTCGCCGGAAACAGTGACCTACGAAGTGTTCCGCGAATGCACCCGCGCCGTGCGCCAGTTCGAGGCCGAACGGCTGCTGGTGATCGCCGCGCCGGCCGTCGTCCACCGCATCACCGAGGAGGAGTCGGTGGCGGTGGCCGAGCTGGAGGAGTTCCTCGGCAAGTCGATCCGCTTCCAGGCCGACGAGCAGTACGGCCAGGAGCAGTACGACGTGGTCCTGCTCTGAGATCGCCCAGGTCGCGCACGTGCACACCCGCCCCCGCCGCCACTGGCGTCGTTTCCGCCGGACCCTGACCTATGGCAGCTTGGTTGCGCTGATCCTGCTGGCCACTCTGGTCGGTCTGGCCAACCAGCTTCTGCCGGTGGTCGACCGGCATCCCGACGAAGTGGCGGCCTGGCTCTCCGAACGGGTCGGTCAGCCGGTGGCGTTTTCCGCCCTCGATGCCCGCTGGACCCGACGCGGCCCGCGCTTGCGCCTGCACGATCTGGTGGTCGGTGAGGGCGAGGCGGCGTTGGCGGTGGGCACGGCCGAACTGCAGCTCTCGGTCTATTCCGGCCTGCTGCCCGGAATGCCCTTCACCGAACTGAGCATCGCCGGGCTCGCCCTCACCTTGCACCAGGACGGCGAGGGTCGCTGGCGGGTCGAGGGTCTGCCGAGGCCGCGGGTACCGCTGGTCGATCCACTCGACCTGCTCGAAGGCTTTGGCGAGTTGCGGGTGCAGAACGCCCGACTCGTGATCGCGGCCGAGCGCTGGGGCATGCAGCAGGCGCTGCCACGCGCCGATCTGCGGCTGCGGGTCGATGGCGGCCAACTGCGTGGCGGTGCCCGGCTCTGGCCGACGCAAGGCGGCGAACCGCTCGACCTTGCCGTGCGGCTGGCCCGCGACGGCAGCGAAGGGGAATTCTGGATCGGCACCGAAGGCGAGGGCTTGGCCGACTGGCGCGGCCTGCTCGCCGGCCGGCAGTTGGAGTGGACGGCCGGTGCCGGCCGTTTGGCGGTCTGGGGACAGCTTCAGGAACGCCGCGTCACCGTCTTGCAGTTCGATGCCGATCTGCGCGGCCTGGACTTGGCGCGGCAGGGCGGTGGGCCAGCACTGCGCTTCGAGGAGGCGCGTTTCGCCGCGCGCTGGAGTGCCCAGACCGAGGGTGGCTGGCAGTTGTCGGTGCCGGAAGGACGCTTCCGCCATACCGGTGCGCTGCAGCGGATCGAGCGGTTCTGGATGGCCGGCGGCCCGGTCCGCGCGATCGAGGCCGGTCGTATCGATGTCGCACCGCTGCTGGCTCTGGCCGCACTCAGCGGGCAGCTGCCGCCCACACTGGCGGACTGGCTGGCTGCGGCGCGACCGTCCGGCACCTTGCGCGATCTCGTCCTGGAGGGTGGCCACGAGGC
>Ga0209103_1000657_pt1 | contig 10608 bp, 11 predicted proteins | sample 4C3metaG_FD_184152 | JGI IMG/M metagenome (GOLD analysis project Ga0209103, IMG submission 184152) | Freshwater bacterial and archeal communities from Indian Creek, Illinois, USA - 4C3 metaG (SPAdes) (version 2) | ecosystem: Environmental > Aquatic > Freshwater > Unclassified | place: USA...
CATTGACTCACTGGCCGATATGGAGCTGTTGTTCAAAGATATTCCTCTCGAAAAAGTCAGCACTTCCATGACTATTAATGCCCCCGCGGCCGTGCTCTTGGCCATGTATATCGCTGTGGCAGAAAAGCAGGGCGCAAGTATGGAGAAGCTCTCTGGCACCATCCAGAATGACATCCTCAAGGAATATGTAGCGCGCGGTACTTATATCTTCCCCCCGGCCCCCTCCATGCGCCTCATTACCGATATTTTTGCTTTTTGTGCCCAGCATGTGCCTGAATGGAACACCATCAGTATCAGCGGCTACCATATTCGTGAGGCCGGATCCACAGCCGTGCAAGAAGTAGCTTTTACCCTGAGCGATGGCATTGCTTATGTGGAGGCAGCCATCAAGGCGGGCCTTAATGTAGACGATTTTGCCCCACGCCTTTCCTTTTTCTTTAACTCCCATGTCGATTTCTTTGAGGAAGTAGCTAAATTTAGAGCCGCCCGCAGACTATGGGCTAAGATCATGAAGGAGCGTTTTGCGGCTAAGAATCCTAAGTCCATGATGCTTCGTTTCCATACCCAGACCGGGGGTTCAACGCTCACGGCGCAGCAACCTGACAACAATGTGGTGAGAGTGACTTTGCAGGCCTTGGCCGCAGTTCTAGGTGGGACGCAGTCTCTGCACACGAATTCGCGCGATGAGGCTTTGGCTCTGCCAACGGAAGACTCTGTGCGCATTGCGCTCCGCACGCAGCAGATTATCGCCTACGAAAGTGGAGTAGCCGACACAGTCGATCCCTTGGCGGGTTCGTACTATCTTGAAAAGATGACAGATGACATCGAAAATGCGGCCTTTGCCCTCATCGAAAAAGTCGATGCTCTGGGTGGCGCGGTAGCGGCCATTGAAAAAGGCTTTATGCAGCGCGAAATCCAAGATGCGGCCTATGACTGGCAGATGCAGGTCGAGAGTAAGGACCGTGTGGTGGTGGGAGTAAATCAATTTCACATCAAAGAGCCTTCGCCGCGCGGTTTACTGCGAGTGGACGGCAGTGTAGGAGAGAATCAGAAACAAAAATTGCAGCAACTTCGCAGCAGCCGCGACAATGAGGCAGTTAGGCAAACATTACTGCATCTTGAGGCTTGTGCGCTAGGAACAGAAAATTGTATGCCAGCCATACTTGCGGCCGTGCGCGTCTATGCCACTCTAGGAGAAATCTGCGACACATTGCGCAAGGTCTTCGGCGAATATCATGCCGATAATGTCCTTTAACAGGAGGGGTAGTAGATGGCAGAAGAGAAGCGGACTAGGGTACTAGTGGCCAAGCCAGGCTTAGACGGTCATGACCGTGGCGCAAAAGTGGTAGCTCGGGCTTTGCGGGACGCTGGCATGGAAGTAATTTACACGGGGCTTAGGCAGACACCCGAACAAATTGTCGAGGCCGCCCTGCAAGAAGATGTTGACGTCATTGGCCTGAGCTGTCTGTCGGGGGCGCACAATCACCTCTTTCCGCAAGTAGTCGCCTTACTAAAGAAGCATCAGGCCGAAGATATCTTGGTGGTGGGTGGCGGCGTAATCCCTGACGAAGACATACCATTTCTCAAGGAGCATGGGGTGAAGGAAATTTTTACTCCTGGCACGGGTACGAATGTCCTAGTGGATTTTATCAAGAAGCATGTTGTCCATAGATAGGCTGCGCGAGAGGTTCTTGTCTGGCGAGACGCGAGCTCTGGCCCAAAGCATCTCTTTGGTAGAAGATAGCGCTCAAGAGGCTGCGAAATTTTTGCGCTCGCTAGGTGCGCCACTGAAGCTGCCGCGAGTAGTTGGCGTGACCGGACCGCCCGGGGCGGGCAAGAGCACCTTGACAGCGCGGCTTGCGCTGTCCCTTCTGGAGAGAGGTGAGAAAGTAGCCCTCTTGCTAATTGATCCTGCCAGTCCGTTTTCGGGGGGTGCCATTTTAGGGGATCGCATACGTATGCACGATCTGGCTGGAAGAACAGATGTGTTTATTCGGAGCCTTAGCTCGCGGGGCAGCCTAGGTGGTCTTTCCGCTGCGGCCATCCGCGTGTTGCGCTTGCTCGAGTACTGTGATTTTTCTACCATCATACTGGAAACCGTAGGCACGGGACAGGCAGAGACCGATGTCGTCGAGGCAGTAGACACGGTAATAGTTGTCGCCGTACCTGGTCTAGGCGATGATGTTCAGGCGATGAAGGCTGGCATTATGGAGATCGCGGATATCTTTGTCGTCAACAAGGCCGATCGCGAGGGTGCAGAGCGCACGGCTAGGCAGATTGGAGCCATGTTGAGCTTGCAAGAGAGAAAGCAACTCTTGCCCGTTCCCGTTGTGCAGACAGTGGCGACGACAGGGCAGGGGATTAGCGAACTGCTGCAAGCCTTAGATAAGCACACTGCCTACTTGACGACAAGCCAGGAGCTAGAAGTCCGCCGTGAAAAACGGTTGCAAAAGGAATTCGACGCTTATGTAAAGAGTCTCCTGATGGACAATTTCTTGGTCTGGGCGCGAGGGACGAAGGAGGAAGTTACTCCTCATGGACGTCACGGGGCAGCCGAAATCTATGAGCGGGCGGAACAGCTCGTCGCAGAGTACTATGCGGAAAGGACGGGAAGAAATGCTGAAGAAAATTGACCATATCGGCATTGCAGTCAAGGATCTAGAGGCAGTTAGGCGATTTTACACTGCCATGCTTGGCCTGCCTGATGCGGGCGAGGAATTTGTAGCCGAACAAAAAGTAAGGGTGGCCTTTTTACCCATTGGCGAGACCAAGATCGAATTGCTCGAACCGACCGCAGCCGATAGCCCCATCGCCAAGTTTCTTGAGACCAAGGGTGAAGGCATCCATCATCTGTCCTTTGCAGTCGAGGACATTGCCGCGGCCTTAGCACAGCTTAAGGCGCAAGGGGTGCGACTAATTGATGAGGTGCCAAGGATTGGCGCGCATGGGGCCAAGATCGCTTTTGTACACCCAAAGGCCAGTAACGGGGTGCTCATTGAACTGTGCGAGCGCAACGAGCATGAGGAGGCTTAAACGTTAATGTTAGAGAAAATTCATGAACTTGAGGCTAAGAGACAAACACTGTCTCTAGGCGGCGGGCAGAAACGAATTGACAAACACAAAGAGAAGGGCAAACTTACCGCCCGTGAGCGCATCGAGTTCTTGCTCGATCCACACACTTTTGTGGAAATTGACCTCTTTATGAAGCATCGCTGTACAGATTTTGGCATGGAGGACACCGAGACTCCAGGCGAAGGCGTGGTTACCGGCTATGGCACTATTGACGGCCGTCTAGTCTACGTGGCCTCGCAGGACTTTACCGTGGTGGGTGGCTCGCTGGGTGAAGCCCATGCGCAAAAGATTTGCAAAGTCATGGACATGGCCGTGCGTAACGGGGCGCCCATGATCTCTATCAATGACTCCGGCGGTGCACGTATCCAAGAGGGGGTTGACGCCCTCAACGGTTACGGCAATATTTTCTACCGCAATACCATTGCCTCCGGGGTCATCCCGCAGATCTCGGTTATCATGGGACCCTGTGCGGGTGGCGCAGTCTATTCCCCTGCCTTGACCGATTTTGTCTTTATGACTACCGGGCATAGCCAAATGTTTATCACCGGGCCCCAAGTCATCAAGGCCGTTACCGGCGAAGATGTTTCTATGGAAGACTTAGGCGGAGCCTCGGTCCACAATACTACGAGCGGAGTGGCCCACTTTTTGGCCGCGAGCGATGAAGACTGCCTAACCGAAGTCCAACGCCTAGTCAGTTTTTTGCCTAGCAATAACTTAGCACAAGCCCCGGCTAACTTTACGGATGACCCCGTGAGCCGCGCGCAAGATCATCTGCTCGAGCTTATTCCCGCGGAAGCGAATCGCGGCTATGACGCCAGACAGTTGATTGCCGAGATTGTCGACGATGGGGACTTCATGGAAGTGCAGCCCTTCTATGCCGAAAATATCGTGGTCGGTTTCGCTAGACTAAACAGCAATACCGTAGGGATTATCGCTAATCAACCCAAGGTTATCGCTGGCAGTCTGGATATAAACGCTTCGGACAAAGCTGCACGCTTTATTCGTTTCTGCGACAGTTTTAACATCCCCTTGGTTACTTTTGTCGACACTCCCGGCTACCTTCCCGGCGTCAACCAGGAGTATGGGGGGATCATTCGTCACGGCGCAAAACTACTCTACGCTTATTCCGAGGCCACCGTTCCTAAGATAACCGTAATTGTGCGCAAAGCTTACGGCGGGGCTTACCTGGCCATGTGCAGCCGCGCGCTTGGCGCAGATGCAGTCTTTGCCTTCCCTACAGCTGAAATCGCCGTCATGGGGCCAGAAGGCGCGGCCAATATCCTCTTCAAAGACGTGATCGCCCAGGCGGAGAATCCGGCTGTAACTCGTCAAGAGAAAATTGCTGAGTATCGGCAAAAATTCGCCAACCCCTATGTAGCTGCCTCACGCGGCATGGTGGACGATATCATCGACCCACGCGACACAAGAAGGGTGCTATGTAATGCCCTCGAAGCCAATGCCACCAAGCGCGAAAATCGCCCCACCCGAAAACACGGCAATATGCCGCTATAGGAGGACATCATGACGAGTGAGCTTTTTAATTATGGCTTAAAAATTACCGCCATCGGCATGGGCATAGTCTTTGTTACCCTCTACCTGATGCAGCTATTGCTCATCGCACTAGGGAAGATCGTCAGCTCCACCGCGAAAGCGAGCAAAATTGCGCCGATGGTGAGCAGCGAGCTGGTGGACAGTGCGGAATCCATGGAAGCAGTGGAAATCGTCGATGAGGATTTTACGGAAGTAGCGCCGAGGCCAGAAATCAACTTTGGCGTTATGATTGCCATTTCTGCGGCCTTGGCCGCAGCCATGGGTAGCCGGCCGGTTAATATTGTGAGCATACGCAGGGACCATGGAGCAAGTAGTCTATGGCAACAAGCTGGTCGTTCTGGCAATCCAGAGCGTCAACACAACTAGGAAGGAGCGATTTTATGCTTAAGAAATATCGCATCGTCGTCAACGGAGAGGTATATGAGGTAGAGGTGGAAGAAGTAGGCGCGCATACTCCTCAGAGAACCTCAGCCCCACTGTCAGCGCCTGCGCAAGTAATGGCCCCACCTCGGACTGTAGTTGCCGCGCCAGTTGCGCCGCTGGCTGTAAAGACTGCGCCGCAAAAGAGTGCAGCACCTAAAGTGACAGGCACGGGAGTAGTGGCTAGTCCCATGCCCGGTACCATTTTAGGAGTCAAAGTAAAAGTTGGCGATGCCGTGAAGTACGGTCAGCCCGTGGTGATACTCGAGGCCATGAAGATGGAGAACGAAATAGTCGCCACCATGGACGGTACTGTGCGCGAAGTTAGAGTCAACAAGGGCACCGCCGTCAACTCCGGTGACGTCCTCGTCGTCATTGGCTAAATAGAGGGAGGAAAAACATTGCTGGCTGAAATTGTAGAAATATTGATTGATCTCTGGAGTACGACGGGCTTTGCCAACATGACCTCAGGGCAACTAATTATGATGCTTGTCGCCTGTTTTTTTCTTTATCTAGCGCTAGTCAAAGAGTATGAGCCGCTCCTACTTGTTCCCATTAGTTTTGGAATGCTGATTACCAACCTTCCTTTGGGTGGTTTGATGGATCCTCCGTCTGGCAATTTGGCTGGAGGCTTAATGTACTATCTTTACCAGGGGGTAAAGCTGGGCATTTATCCACCCCTTATTTTCCTAGGTGTCGGAGCAATGACCGACTTTGGGCCCCTTATCGCCAACCCAAAAACTTTTCTCCTCGGCGCTGCAGCACAGATTGGTATATTTGCCACATTTATGGGGGCCTTAGCGCTTGATTTCACGCCCCAAGAGGCTGGTTCAATTGCCATCATTGGTGGAGCCGATGGTCCGACAGCTATTTTCTTGGCGGCGCGTCTGGCACCGCATCGTCTGGGCGCTATCGCGCTTGCTGCCTATTCATACATGGCGCTAGTTCCGGTCATTCAGCCCCCCATCATGCGCCTTCTGACCACTAAAAAAGAACGCGAATGCGTTATGCAGCAGCTTAGAGTTGTCACCAAGCTCGAGAAGGTGCTGTTCCCCATCATCGTCACGGTACTGGTCAGTCTCTTGCTTCCGCCAGCGACACCGCTGGTGGGTATGCTGATGTTGGGCAATCTCTTTAGAGAATCGGGAGTAGTGACTCGCTTGTCGGACACCGCACAGAATCAATTGATGAATATAATTGTCATATTTCTGGGGCTCACTGTGGGGGCAACAGCCCAAGCGGAGTATTTTCTCGCCTGGGAAACACTAGCTATTATCTTCCTCGGGTTGGCCGCGTTTGCCATTGGTACGGCAGGTGGCGTTTTGTTTGGTAAAATTATGTATTACGCTACCGGTGGTAAGGTCAACCCCTTGATCGGCTCAGCGGGCGTTTCGGCAGTTCCCATGGCCGCGCGCGTGTCACAAAATGAAGGACGCAGGGCCAACCCCAACAACTATCTGTTAATGCATGCCATGGGACCGAATGTGGCTGGAGTTATTGGTTCGGCCATTGCGGCAGGCGTACTCTTGTCCATCTTGGGCTAATAAAAAGGAGAGGCTTTGCCTCTCCTGATTGTTTAACTTTGTGAGTAAAGGAGCCATGAATATGAAAATTCCTGTAGGTGTATCCAGTCGTCACCTGCATTTGTCCGCGAAAGATCTGGCCACTTTGTTTGGTTCTAATCGCCAACTGCAGAAACTGCGCGACTTAAGTCAAACAGGGCAGTTCGCCGCGATGGAAGTGGTGAACTTAGTTGGTCCCAAGGGTGAGATTCCCAATGTGCGCGTCCTAGGTCCCGCTCGCGCTAGTACTCAGGTCGAGATCAGTTTTTCTGACGCTGTAAAACTAGGCATAAATCCACCCATTCGCGATTCTGGCTCCCTTATTGGGGCCGGCAACATTCGCATTGAAGGCCCCATGGGGGCAGTGGAAGCAGAAGATGCCGTGATAATCGCTTGGCGACATATCCATATGGCCCCCACTGATGCCGCTCTTTTTGGCGTGGCCGACAAGGAAAAGGTCAGTATTTGCGTGGGTGGGGATCGGGGTATGACCATGCATAATGTCTTGGTCCGGGTGCGCCCCGATTTCCGACTCGAAATGCATATTGACACCGACGAAGCTAACGCCTGTGGTTTGAGAAATGGAGATTTAGTAGAGATTTGTTCGTCCAAGGACTAATACTTACTCGACGGCAAAGCCTTCCCCGAGCACTTCATGGGCCTCGGTGACAACAATAAATGCTCTCTTGTCTACTTCTAGCACCACTTGCTTGGCGCGAATAAGTTCTGTACGGCTTACCACGCAGAGGAGGGTGGTCTTCTCTTCCTTGCTAAAGCCACCCTTGCTGGGGAACATGGTGACCCCACGCTCTAGCCTTATCATTAGTTCTGTGGCTATTTTGTCGGCTTCATGAGAAATTATAAAGAGGGCTTTAGCGGAGTAAATGCCTTCTAGCACCACATCAATGAGTTTGACGCTGACAAAAATGGCGATAAGTGCGTACATGGCGTATTCAGCCGTAAAAATTAGACCAGCTGCGAGGACGATCGCCGCATCAATAAGGAGGAGCGCTTGTCCGATACTCAGGCCGCTGTAGTGAGTGACGAATTTAGCCAATATATCAGTACCGCCCGTTGAACCACGGAAGCGAAAGACAATGCCCATGCCGATGCCGGTTACGACACCTCCGTAAATAGAAGCTAAGAGCGGGTCATGGGTGAGTACGACAATGCCTTGGGTGAATTCGACAGCGAGCGATGTGGCCAGTGAGCCTAGAATAGTGTAGATGCCAAAACGCATACCAAACACGCTAAAACTAGCAATAAGCAAGGGGATGTTAATCGCCAATAGCACCATGCCCGGCGACCAGCCCCAAAGATGGTATAATATAGTCGCAATGCCGCTGGCACCACCAGCGGCAATGCGATTAGGTATGAGTAAGGCGTTTAACCCTACGCCCACAATGATCGATCCGATAATAATTCCTGCATACTCAATTAGACGACGCCACCACATACATAATCACCTCAGCCTATTATACCATGCCGCAAGGTGGCAAACGCTCCCTAGTCGCAATCCAAACCTCCACTGTGATAGAATAGCTTTGTGAGATGTCTACCTAGGAGGCTGATCGATGAATATTATCATTTTCTCTGCCAACATAGGTCATGGCCACAATCTAGTTGCGGAGGCCACCGCAGAGGAACTACGCCTAGAGGGGCACACCGTCCAGCAGATAGATGCCTTGGAATTTGTCAGCCCCTTTTTTTCAAAAGTCCTGCTCGAAAGTTATCTTAAGTTGCTGCGTTACACACCCAATATCTACGGTAGGATTTACCAATGGACTGAGGAGCCTACTTTTTTTGACTTTTCATCCATTATCAATAATTTATTCTGTAATCTCTTTAAGAAGCTGCTCTCCCAGTTCAAGCCGGACGCCATTGTTTGTACGCACAGCTTTCCGGCGGGATTTCTCTCCGCCCTCAAGATTAAGCTAGATATCAATATCCCTTTATTCGCTGTAGTAACTGATTTTACGGTGCACTACACCTATGTGCATCCTGCCGTAAACTCCTATGTCATTGCCTCCCCAAAATTGGCCTATCAGTTAAGGCATATTGGGGTCGAAGAGCAGCAAATCGCCCCTATTGGCATACCCATTCGTCGCCGTTTCTCACATCCGCCCAGTAAGGAGGAGGCCAGGGAGGCCTTAGGCCTAGATAACCGCCCCACCTTGCTCCTTATGGGTGGCGGATTAGGGATGGGTACTCCGACTGAGATGGTGCGCGTCCTAGATTTCTACTTGGATGGTCCACAGCTGATGGTCATCGCAGGGAAGAATGAGTCCCTGTATCGCGAGTTACTGGCCTCGCGCTTTAGGAACAAAGTGCATATTGTTGGTTACGTGGATAATGTTGAGACCTACATGGCGGCCGCCGACCTACTTGTCACCAAGCCTGGGGGAGTCACTTGTGCCGAAGCCCTGGCCATTGGTTTACCCATGGCCGTCGTCTCCCCCATACCGGGGCAGGAGTTTCGCAATGCCTCTTTTCTCGTGGAGCAGCAGGCAGCGGTACAATTTGACATGAGCTTCTTGGCACCTAAACTTGCAGATTTAATGGTCGATGAGCTCCGTTTGTCTTGCATGAGCCAGTTGGCTAAGCGCTTGGCGCGTCCCATGGCCGCCCGTCACTTAGTAGATTTATTGCCTAGGTAGAAGTTCTGAGGGGGAAAAAATGAGATATCTTTTTCATATTTTTGGTTGCCAAATGAATGAAGCGGACGCCGAGGTCCTTGCGGGTCACCTCGAAAAAATGGGCTACTCCCCGACAACTGCAGAAAGCGAAGCTGACCTAATCCTACTTATAACTTGCTGTGTGAGAGAGCATGCCGAGAGCAAGGTGTATGGAAAGCTAGGCGAACTTTACAGCCTAAAACAGCAAAACCCACATCTCATACTAGGGATTTGTGGCTGCATGCCACAGCAAGAGGATGTGGCGAGAAAGCTTGAAACGCGCTTCCCCTATTTAGACTTGGTTTTTGGCACTCATAATCTACCTGACTTTCCAAAACTGCTGGCCGAAGTAGTGGCCACAGGGGAGGCGGTAGTCGAGGTCCTCGGTACGGCAGGCCTTGTGGCCGAAAATCTACCGCGGGCGAGGCGGGATAAATTAAAGGCCTGGGTCACCATTATGTATGGATGCAGTAATTTCTGCACCTACTGCATCGTGCCCTATGTCAGAGGGCATGAGCGCAGTCGTGAGGTTGCGGCCATTCTCACGGAAATCAGCGACTTGGCTAGCAGTGGTTATCGCGAAATCACTCTGCTTGGGCAAAATGTCAATTCTTATGGCCGCGATCTCGCCTCTCAACCCGATTTTGCCGATCTTTTGGTGGGTATCGAAACTATACCGGGGATTGACCGTGTGCGCTACATGACTTCTCACCCTAGGGATTTTACCGACAAGCTTATTCGCGTCATTGCCCAATCCGCAAAAGTCTGTGAACACTTCCATCTGCCTGTGCAGAGTGGCAGCAATAAAATCCTCAAGGCTATGAACCGCGGCTATTCGCGAGAACAGTACCTAGAATTAGTATATAAAATTCGCAGCTCCGTGCCTGACGCTGTCATCACAACTGACATCATCGTCGGGTTTCCTGGCGAGACGGAGGAAGACTTTGCTCTGACCTTGAGCTTGCTGGGGGAGGTGCGATTTGACGCCGCCTATACCTTTGCCTATTCCCCGCGTAGCGGCACCGCGGCGGCCGACTGGACCGAACATCTTAACAAAGAAGAGAAAAATGCGCGGTTGCGTCACTTGATCGATGTCGTCAATGAAATTTCCCTGGAACGAAATCTCCCCCTGTTAGACCAACGTGTCGAGTTGTTAGTGGAAGGGCCCAGTAGAACAGACCCTTCGCGACTCACCGGGCGCACACGTGGCAACAAACTTGTGCATTTTGTGGGCGATAACTCCTTGACAGGGAAAATTATCGAGGCGCGCATTACCAAGGTGCAGACATGGAGCATGCACGGGGAGCAGTCCGGGCTTCCTCGTTAGT
>Ga0209103_1000658_pt1 | contig 10577 bp, 9 predicted proteins | sample 4C3metaG_FD_184152 | JGI IMG/M metagenome (GOLD analysis project Ga0209103, IMG submission 184152) | Freshwater bacterial and archeal communities from Indian Creek, Illinois, USA - 4C3 metaG (SPAdes) (version 2) | ecosystem: Environmental > Aquatic > Freshwater > Unclassified | place: USA: Indian...
TGAGCGCGCTCACGCTGGGCGCCACCACGCGGTTGCTCGACCCGGCCACGGGCGCCGAGTGGGCCAACCTGAGCGTGGCGCAGCGGCTGCGGCTGCGCGACCAAGAGGTGGTGTTGCCCGGGCAGCAAGCCATACGCGAGCAGCTCAGCGATGTGCTGTTGAGCGGCTCCATCAACTGGAGCCCGCAGTGGGCCTTCAACGGCACCTTGCAGTACAACCCCGAGCTCGGGCAGACCGAGCGCACCACGCTGGCCGCCCGCTTCAGCCCAGGCGACTTCCGGGTCTTCAACGTGGCCTACCGCCTGCAACGCGACACCAGCGAGCAGATCGACTTTGGCTGGCAGTGGCCGCTGAGCGATTTGCTGCGTGGGCCAGCCATCCCGGCTCTGGGGCCGGGGCGTGGCCTCGGGCCGGGGCACTGGTTCAGTGTGGGCCGGATCAACTACAGCTTCAGCGAGCGCCGCATCGTCGATCTGATCGCCGGTTTCGAGTACGATGCCGGCTGCTGGATCGGCCGCATCGTGGTCGAGCGGCTGCAACAAAGCCGCACCCAAGCCAACCAGCGCATCCTGTTCCAGCTCGAGTTTGCCGGCTTTTCGCGCATCGGCTCCAACCCCTTGCAGGTGCTGCGCGACAATATCCCGCGCTACCAGTTCCTGCGTGAAGAAATCAACCCACCGAGCCGCTTCCAGCGCCATGAATAAGTTCCCCTCACGCCACCGGGCCCGCCCTGCGCCCTTGCCCCTGCTGCTCTGCGCCTTGGCTGGCTGCCTGTGGGCACCCGCCCACGCGCAACTGCAAAGGCCGGCCCAACCCGTTGCAGCCCCGCAGGCCACGCAGACCGTGCCCGCAGCGGCCCGCCCGGCAGCGCCGCCCAGCGCCCTGCCGGTGCGCGACCTCAACCGCATCGTGGCCTTGGTCAACTCGGAGCCAATCACCGAGCGCGAGCTGCGCACCCGCATCGAGCGGGTGCAGGCCACCCAAGGGGCCAACCTGCCGCCAGCGGCCGAGCTGGAACGCCAGCTGCTTGAGTTGCTGATCGTCGAGCGCACCCAGACCCAGTGGGCGCGCGCCTCCGGCATCGTCATCGACACCGCCGCGCTGGCCGAGGCCGAGGCCACGGTGGCGCGGCAAAACGGCGTCACGGTGGCGCAACTGCACCAGCGCCTGCAAGCCGACGGCCTGAGCCTGAGCGGCTTTCGCGCCAACCTAGAAAACGAACTGCTGCTGCTGCGCGTGCGCGAGCGCGAAGTGGCGGCGCGGGTGCGCATCACCGAACTCGAAATCGACGCCTACTTGCGCCAACACAGTGGCGCGGCGGCGTTGGCGCAGACGGCGCTGCACTTGGCCCAAATTCTGATCGCACTGCCCGAGGGGGCGGACGCCGCCACGGTGGCCGAACGCCAAGCCCGGGCCGCTGACCTTGCGCGTCGCGCCCGCGCCGGCGAGGACTTCGCGGCCTTGGCGCGCCAGCACTCCGATGGCCCCGAGCGCGCCGCCGGCGGCCAGATGGGCTTGCGCAGCGCCGACCGCTACCCCTCGCTGTTCGTCGAAGCGGTGCGGGGCCAGCCACGCGGGGCGCTGGTGGGGCCGCTGCGCAGCGGGGCCGGTTTTCATGTGCTGCTGGTGCTGGAGCAGCGCAACCTCAACCTGCCGCCCACGCACCTGACGCAGACGCGGACGCGCCACATCCTGCTGCGCCCGGCCCACGCCGCCGAAGAGGCCGCCGCGCTGCAACGCATGAACGAATGGCGCGCACGCCTGCTGGCCGGCACGGCGCGCTTCGAGGATTTGGCGCGCGAGCACAGCCAAGACGGCTCCGCTCCCGAAGGCGGCAACTTGGGCTGGTCCAGTCCGGGCCAGTTCGTGTCCGAGTTTGAGCAAACCATGAACCGGCTCGCGCCCGGTGAGGTGTCACAGCCGCTGCGCTCGCGCTTTGGCCTGCACCTGATCGAGGTGATGCAGCGGCGCGAGGTCGAAACCAGCGCGCTGGAGCGGCGCAACTGGGTGCGCGCCCGCTTGCGCGAGCAACGCTCCGAGCAGGCCTACGAGGAATGGGCGCGTGAGCTGCGTGGGCGGGCTTACGTCGAACTGCGGCTCAGCGAACGCTGAGGCCCGGGTGTCCGCGCGCCGCCCCCCTCACAGCGCCCCGGCGCTGCACCAAGGCCACCGGGCGCGCAAGCGTTTCGGTCAGCATTTTCTATCCGACTCGGCCATGATCGAGGCCTTGGTGAGCGCCATTGCGCCGCGCCCGGGCCAGTTCATGGTTGAAATCGGACCTGGCCTGGCGGCCCTGACGCAACCGCTGGTCGAGCGCTTGGGCCACCTGACGGTGATCGAACTGGACCGCGACCTGGCGCAACGCCTGCGTGCCCATCCGCAGTTGCGGGTGATCGAGTCCGATGTGCTGCGGGTTGATTTTTCCAGCTTGCTCGCCACGCCCGTGCGCGCCGGCCCAGAGGCCGGACAGCCCGCCATGGAACCACAGCGCCTGCGCATCGTGGGCAATTTGCCCTACAACCTCTCGAGCCCGATCTTGTTTCACCTGCTGCCTTGGGCCCACATGGTGCAAGACCAGCACTTCATGCTGCAAAAGGAAGTCATCGAGCGCATGGTGGCCGCTCCCTGCAGCGCCGAATATGGCCGCTTGAGCGTGGTGCTGCAGTGGCGCTACTCGATGGAAAACGTGCTGTTCGTGCCGCCACAAAGCTTCACACCGCCGCCGCGCGTCGACAGCGCGGTGGTGCGCATGGTGCCGCGCGCCCAACCCGCCGCGCTGCATCTGCGGACGCTGGAAGACACGGTGCGGGTGGCGTTTTCGCAGCGGCGCAAGCTGCTGCGCCACAGCCTAGGGCGCTGGCTTGGTAAACAAGGCTACGGCGGGCGCTTCGACCTGCAGCGCCGGGCCGAAGAAGTGCCGGTGGCCGAGTACGTGGCGCTGGCGCAAGCCCTTGCAGGCAGCACCGCGCCGGCGCAGCCGCAGCCGCCTCCTCAGGCCGCCGAGAGCCAGTAACCAGCGTTGAAGGGGCTGCTCATGCGCAGCGCCTGCGGACTGACATCGACCAGCTTGTCGGTCAGCTGCGGCTCTTGGCCCAGCTGTAAATCGGCTGCCTTGGGCGCGCGCGCCACCGAAAAAGAGTAGAAGCAGCGAAAGGGCACCTTGCGCTCGCTCCAGTAGTCGGCCACGTCGCGGAAAATGTCGAGCAACTGCTCGCGCGCTTCCTTGTCGAACTTCGGCCCAGTCGGGATGTGTTCGAGCACCACGATGAAGCCGGTTTGCGGGCCCGACTTGTGCAGCGCATCGGTGAGCTTGTCGTGCAAGGCGTCGAAGTTTTTGGTCGCCTGAACCGGCAGGCTCGGGTGCTGACCGACGAGGTCGATCACGTCTTGCTTGGTCAGGGCGGCAGCAAGGTCGGCATACACAAAACGGTGCCCGAGTTGCTCGGCCGCCGCTTGCAAGTCTTTGACCGTGTGGGCACGGATCGATTGCACGATGTTGGTTCGCACGTGACGAAGGGGGTTATCCATCTCGGCGCTGTTCCAGAAAATAGAAAAAAGAATCAAGACTAGCCAAACGCTGTGCGGCACCGCCACTAAAAAGCCCGTCCGGCTATTTCGTCGAGCGTGGTAACAAGCGGTTGGCTGCGTGAAAAAACACCATACCCAAATCGAGACCTAGCGGCGAACCACGGGCGCAGAACGCCGACCTTTGCCTCGAAACGATCACACGATTTTGCCTCAAACACCCCAAAAATGCAAGCAAAATCTTCCGGCACCAGCGGGTATCAAGCGCCTGCGGCAGCCGCCGCGACCGCGCGCGGCCCCACATTGGCCTCGGCCACGCACAGCGCCGTCATGTTGACGATGCGCCGCACGGTGGCGCTGGCGGTGAGCACGTGCACCGGCTTGGCCACCCCGAGCAGCATCGGCCCCACGGCGATGCCACCGCCAGCGGCGGTCTTGAGCAGGTTGTAAGAAATGTTGGCGGCGTCCACATTGGGCAGCACCAGCAGGTTGGCTTCGCCTTCGAGCGCGTTGCGCGGCATCAGGCGCGCGCGCGCGGCCGCGTCGAGCGCCACGTCACCGTGCATCTCGCCCTCCACCTCCAGCCACGGCGCGTGCTCGCGCAACAGCTCCAGCACGCGGCGCATCTTGAGCGCCGAGGGTTGGTCGGAGGAACCAAAGTTGGAATGCGACAGCAGCGCTGCCTTGGGTGTGATGCCAAAGCGCAGCATCTTGCGCGCCGCCATCTGGGTGATTTCGGCCAGTTGCTCGGCGCTGGGGTCGTAGTTGATGTGGGTATCGACCATGAACACCTGGCGCCCGGGCAGCATGAGCGCGTTCATGGCCGCATAGCAACTGGCGTGCGGGCGCTTGCCGATCACCTGGTCGATGTAGTGCAAGTGGATCTGCGGCGTGCCCCAGGTGCCGCAAATCAGTCCGTCGACATCGCCCCGGCGCAGCAGCATGGCACCAATCAGGGTCAGGCGGCGGCGCATCTCGATTTTGGCGATCTGCTCGGTGACACCGCGGCGCTCTTGCAATTGGTGGTAGGTCTGCCAGAGCTCGCGGTAACGCTCGTCGTGCTCGATATTGACCACATCGATATCGCGTCCAACCTGCAAGCGCAGCCCAAACTTGTCGATGCGCTGCCCGATCACGGCCGGGCGCCCGATCAGCGTCGGGCGCGCCAAGCCCTCATCGACCACGATCTGGCAGGCGCGCAACACGCGCTCCTCTTCGCCCTCGGCAAAAGCGATGCGCTTGTGCTGCGCCTGTTTGGCAATCGCATAGACCGGCTTCATGATGGTGCCGGAGGCAAAGACGAAGCTTTGCAACTTTTCGCGGTAGGCCTCGAGGTCGGCGATCGGGCGCAGCGCCACACCCGAGCGCGCCGCCGCCTCGGCCACCGCCGGCGCGATCTTGATCATCAGGCGCGGATCGAAGGGCTTGGGGATCAGGTACTGCGGCCCAAAGGACAACTGCTCACCCACGTAGGCCGCCGCCACCACCTCGTTTTGCTCGGCTTGGGCCAGTTCGGCGATGGCGTGCACGGCAGCGATCTCCATCTCGTCGCTGATGGTGCGCGCCCCGGCATCGAGCGCGCCGCGGAAGATGTAGGGGAAACACAGGACGTTGTTGACCTGATTCGGGTAGTCGCTGCGCCCGGTGGCCATGATGGCGTCGGGGCGCACCGCCTGCACCTCGTGGGGCAGGATTTCGGGTGTGGGGTTGGCCAGCGCAAAAATCAGCGGCCGCGCCGCCATGGTCTGCACCATGTCGGCTTTGAGCACGCCGCCGGCCGACAGGCCTAGGAAAATGTCCGCCCCTTCGATCACCTGCGCCAGCGTGCGCAGCGGGGTGTCTTGTGCGAACTGCTCCTTGTCGGGGTCCATCAGCTCGCTGCGCCCGGCATAGACCACCCCAGCCAAGTCGGTGACCCAGACGTTTTGACGCGGCAGCCCGAGCTTGAGCAACAGCCCCAAGCAGGCCAGTGCCGCCGCCCCGGCACCGGAAGTGACGAACTTGATCTCGTCGATGCGCTTGCCCACCACCTTGAGGCCGTTGAGCAGTGCCGCCCCGACCACGATCGCGGTGCCGTGCTGGTCGTCGTGGAAGACCGGGATTTGCATGCGCTCGCGCAAGCGCCGCTCGACATAAAAACAGTCTGGGGCCTTGATGTCTTCGAGGTTGATGCCGCCGAAGGTGGGCTCCAGCGCGGCGATAATTTCGACCAAGCGCTCCGGGTCTTTTTCGTTGATTTCGAGGTCGAACACGTCGATATCGGCGAACTTCTTGAACAGCACGCCCTTGCCTTCCATCACCGGCTTGGCCGCCAGCGGCCCGATGTCGCCCAAGCCCAGCACCGCCGTGCCGTTGGTGATGACGGCCACCAAGTTGCCGCGGCTGGTGTACTTGTAGGCATTCACCGGATCGGCCACGATCTCCTCGCACGGCGCCGCCACCCCGGGCGAGTAGGCCAGCGCCAAGTCGTGCTGGTTGGTGAGCTGCTTGGTGGCGCGAATGGCGACCTTGCCGGGCATCGGGAATTCGTGGTATTTGAGTGCCGCGCGGCGCAATTCGGCGCGCTGGTCTTCTGATTGGCTTGACATGGTGGCTGCTTTCGTCGGTTGAAAGGATCGACCGCCGGGCCGGGCGGCGCAAGGGCATTGTAGGACGGCCGCGTGGTGCGGACCGCCAGCGGCCGGAGCAGGGCCATCAGCCCGCTGGCAGGATGTGCAAGGGCAGATCGTGCGCTGCGGCCAGTTGCACGAGTTGCGCCCGGGTGCGTGGTGCCATGAAAGCGGCCACGGCCTGGTGCGTCTGCGCGCTGCCCCAGTCGGGCAGACGGGGCGCATCCAAGCCCACCAACTGCGCCAGCGCGGTGGCAAAGTGCGGCTCCAGCGCCGCCAGCGCCACGCGCCCGTCTAGGCAGGGGTAAATTCGGTAACCAGCGTGACCGCCTCCCAGCAGGGCCCCCTCAGAGGTCAAGCCCCATTGGCGCGGCAAGGCCAGCCAGTGCGCGGCCTCGGTGAGGGCCACCGCACGGTGCGCACCGCCGCCGCTGTGCTGGCGCTGCGCCAGCACCTGCAGCACCGCCTCGCTGGCCAGCAGGGCCCCGGCCATGTCGGCCAGCAGGCTCACCGGCATCTGCAAACCGGGCACCAGACCGGCTTGGGCCTGATAGCTCAAATCGTGGCCGGGCTCATCGGCCCGCGCGCCCGCTGCCCCCACGATGGCCACGGTGCACAAGGCCGGGTAGCGCGCGCGCAAAGACTCGGCATCGAGCCCGAGCCGGCGCAGGGCAGCGGGTCTAAAGGAGGTCAGCAACACGTCGGCACGCGCCAGCAAGGCGTGCAAACGCCGCTGCCCGGTGGCGATTTTGAGATCGAGCGTGGTCTGCCTGATGCCTTGACTGAGTTGCTGCTGCGCCTGCGGGCTGTACTGCGCCATCGGGTCGCCGCTGGGCGGCAGAACCTGGGTGCAACGCGCCCCCATGGCGCGCAGGCGCTGCAAGGCCGCTGGTCCGGGCAGGTTCAGCGCCAGACTGAGCAGGCGCGTGCCTTGCAGCGGTTTGAATTTTGGGCTGCTGGGCACGGCGGGGCGTCAAAGCGGCTCGTGGCCGGGTTTCCACTTGATGTTGCAACCCAAGCTGGGGCGTTGCTCGGCCGCCGGGGCGCGTCCGGCCAGCACGGCCCCGAGGGCGGCGCGCAGGTCTGCGCCTGTCACCGGCACCCCGTTGCCGGGGCGGGCGTCGTCGAACTGGCCGCGATAGACCAGATGATGCGCCGCGTCGTAGAGGAAGAAATCGGGCGTGCAGGCGGCTTGGTAGGCCCGCGCCACCGCCTGGTTTTCGTCGTACAGGTAGGGAAAGGCAAAGCCCTTGAGCTGCGCCAGTTGCGCCATTTTGTCGGGTGCATCGTCCGGATGGCGTGCCACGTCATTGGAGCTGATCGCCACCACCGCCAAGCCTTGGGCTTGGTAGTGGTTGAGCACGCGCACCAGCTCGTCCAAGATGTGCAGCACGAAGGGGCAGTGGTTGCAAGTGAACAGCACCAGCAACGGTCGGCCGCTGAAGTCGGCCAAGCCCAGATGCCGCCCACTGAGCGGTTCGGGCAAATGGAAATCGGGCGCGAGGCTGCCGAGCGTGCGCATGGTCGAGGGGGTGCGGGCCATGGTGTGGACCAATCTGAAAATGGTTTGCCCCGCATTGTATGCACCAAAGACACGGGACAGGTGGAAATGGGCGCGGGCGTCGGCTCGCGAGCGCGCGCTGTGCAACAGGGGCGCATTGCCACCGGGCAGCACATCATTCATGCTTAACTTACTCGACGATAAAATATTCGTAACTTTTCCTGAAGTTGCTTTGTGGTTCTAATCGGGCTCTGCCCCCTAGCAACCCACGGAGAGATCTCATGATGCCTGGCTTCGACCTGCTGATCGCCAACCTGATCCAACCCATCATCTTGGCCTTCATTTTGGGGGCCATCGCGGGCTTTTTGCGCAGCGAGCTCGAGTTGCCTGCGGCGGTGATCAGCCTGCTGGCGATCTACCTGCTGTTTTCCATCGGCCTCGAGGGCGGGCGCGAGCTGGCGCAGGCCGACTTGGGTGGGCTGCTGCCCCTGATCGGGCTGACGCTGTTCATGGTCATCGCCATTCCGCTGCTGGTCTATTCGGTGACGCGGCTGCTGGGGCGCTTTGACATCAGCAACGCGGCCGCGCTGGCGGCGCATTACGGCTCGGTTTCGACCGCCACTTTTTTCTCCTCGCTCACGCTGGCCACTGCCATGGGCACCCCGGCCGGTGGCTACATGGTGGCGATGGTGGCGCTGATGGAGTTTGCCGTCATCTTTTCGCTCTTGATTGCGCGCGTGGCGATGGCGCGCGAGCTGGCCGCCAGCAACCAAGCCAACCCGAACCAGATTCGCATCGGTGAGCTGCTGCTCGACACCCTGCGCGGGCGCGGCATCGTGTTGCTCGGCGGCGGGATGGTGATCGGTTTTCTCACCACCGACTCGCAGTGGGCACAGATTTCGCCTTTTTACGACGACCTGTTTCGCGGCATGCTGATGCTGTTCCTGCTCGAGATGGGCATGACCGCAGCGCGCCACATCCGTGCCTTTCGCGACGTGGGCTGGTTCATGCTCGGCTTTGGCACGCTGATGCCGGTCTTCAATGGCATCGTCGGGGTGACGCTGGGGCAGGCGATCGGGCTCGGCGTGGGCGGCTCCTTTGTGTTTGGGGCCCTGTGCGCCAGCGCCTCCTTCATCGACGCCCCGGCGGCCTGCCGGGCTTCGCTGCCGCAGGCCAATCCGGGCATTTACCTGACTTCGGCGCTGGGCATCACGCTGCCGTTCAACCTCCTGCTCGGGCTGCCGCTGTACTACAGTTATGCGGTCTGGCTCTTTGGCGCTGCGTGAGGCGCTGGCCTCAGCTCCAACTCGCCCGAGCATCGACTCGCCCCGCCCCATGGCCAGTGCACCGCCCCGCCCGAATTGGGCATATGCTTGCGCGCAGAGCCACTTGCCGCCCATACCCTACCCCGGAGACACCTGCCATGAAACGACAACTGGAACACAAGAAACTGCTCATTTTGATCACAGCCAAGCCCTTGCAGCGCATGGTGATCGAAACCCTCACCCCGCGCGGCATCGGCGGCTACACCATTGCCCCCGTTACCGGGGCTGGTGCCTCGGGGCTCAACACCGGCACCCTGCCCAGCGACAGCAATGTGATGATCCACATCATCTTGTCGGAGCGGCGGCTGCTGGGGGTGCTGGAAGACATCGACGCCCTGATGGAGCGCGGCTACCGCATCAAGGCGATCGTGCAAGACATCCAGATCCTGCCGCGCAAGATACCGGACGCCGCCACCGGGGCATAAAAAAACCCCGCTGTGAAGGCGGGGGTCTTTTGCACGGGGCAGGGCCCCTGTCGGGCGGGCGGTGGCAGCAGCAAACTGCGGCCGCCAAGCCCCCCGAGCCCGAAGCCCATTCCTTAACCGATTTGCGGCTTGAGTTCGCCCTTGTCGTAGCGCTTTTGCATGGTTTCCAGCGAGTAGATGGTGTCGATCTTGGCCGCCATGCCAGCCGAACCAAAGGCGCGGTAGCGGTCTTCGCAGATCGCTTGCATGGCTTTGGTGGCTTCCTTGAAGAACTTGCGCGGATCGAAGTTTTTGCGGTCGTTGGCCAGATGGCGGCGTATGGCCCCGGTGCTGGCCATGCGCAGGTCGGTGTCGATGTTGACCTTGCGCACCCCGTTTTTGATGCCTTCGACGATCTCCTCTACCGGCACGCCATAGGTCTGGCCCATGTCGCCGCCGTGCTGGTTGATGACCGCCAGCCAGTCTTCGGGCACGCTGGAAGAGCCGTGCATGACCAAGTGCACATTGGGGATGCGCTGGTGGATTTCCTTGACGCGGTCGATGCGCAGCACCTTGCCGGTGGGCTTGCTGCTGAATTTGTAGGCGCCGTGGCTGGTGCCGATGGCAATGGCCAGCGCATCGACCTGGGTTTTCTGCACGAAATCGGCGGCTTCGTCGGGGTCGGTGAGCAGCATCGAGTGGTCCAGCTCGCCCTCGGCCCCGTGGCCGTCTTCTTCGCCGGCTTGGCCGGTTTCGAGCGAGCCCAAGCAGCCCAATTCGCCTTCCACCGAAACGCCGCAGGCGTGCGCGAGTTCGACCACTTTGCGCGTGACTTCGACGTTGTACTCGTAAGAAGCCGGGGTCTTGCCGTCTTCACGCAAGCTGCCATCCATCATCACCGAACTGAAGCCGGACTGGATCGAGCGAAAGCAAATCCCCGGCGTGGCACCGTGGTCCTGGTGCATACAGACCGGGATGTGCGGGTACATCTCGATCGCGGCGGCGATCAGATGCCGCAAAAAGGGCTCGCCGGCGTAGGAGCGCGCCCCGGCCGAACCTTGCAGGATCACTGGGCTGTTGACCGCCGCGGCGGCCTGCATGATGGCTTGCACCTGCTCCAGGTTGTTGACGTTGAAAGCCGGCAGACCGTAGCCGTGTTCGGCGGCGTGGTCCAGCAGTTGACGCAGGGAAATGAGGGCCATGGAAGTCTCCG
>Ga0209103_1000661_pt1 | contig 10552 bp, 9 predicted proteins | sample 4C3metaG_FD_184152 | JGI IMG/M metagenome (GOLD analysis project Ga0209103, IMG submission 184152) | Freshwater bacterial and archeal communities from Indian Creek, Illinois, USA - 4C3 metaG (SPAdes) (version 2) | ecosystem: Environmental > Aquatic > Freshwater > Unclassified | place: USA: Indian...
GGTTGCCCACGCCATGGCGTCGCAGACAGCGATCCAGCCCGGAGCGCGAGGCCTTGCGGCAGAGGAACTCGCGCACCACCGAGAGCAGGTCGTCCAGCGGCAGCAACAGGGTTTTGCGCAGTTGCACGGCGATGATCTCCTGCTGCGGGCTCAGGGTAGTCTGCAAGCGGTGCGCCGTGTGGGACTTGTCGGTAAAGACGTCGCGCCGCTTCCACTTGTAGACGGTGCACAGGCTCAAGTTGTAGCGCTCGGCCAGCACGCTGGCGGGTTCGCTACTGGCGGCGATTTCGGCCCGGATGGCCGGTGTGGTGCGGGCGCATTTGTGCAGCGAAATGTTCATGTCGCAGGACTCCTGGATGGCTTGAGTTGCTCGATCAGCTCAGTCATGACCGCCCTGGCCATGAACAACGGTGAGCGCCTTGAGTCTATACGATCATCTGGGATGCGACAGCTAGGCAAGCTTGCCAAAACTGCAGCATGGCCAAAGTCGTGCAAAATTCATCTCACGGTTTATTTCAACCACTTTTACAGGGAGCACCGATGCAGCAGCGCAACTTATCAATCCAGATGCTGGCACCGGCTTTTTTGGGCGATGCCGAGCAAAAGGGCACCTGGCGCACGCCACCCTTCAAGGCCTTGCTGCGCGAGTGGTGGCGTGTGGCTGCTGCTGCCGAGCACGCCTTTGACCACCGCCGCCTGCGCGAGCACGAGGGCCTGCTGTTTGGCAACGCTTGGCTGGAACCGGTAGGCAAGCAAGACCGCTTTTGCCAGAGCAAGCTGCGGATGGCCTTCGAACACTGGAACCTAGGCACGCTCAAGGCGTGGGAGGGCGAAGCCACGGTGATGCATCCCGAAGTGGGGCGCCAAGTGGGCAGCCACCTGTACCTGGGCTACGGCCCCTTAACCTACGACAGGCAAAACAGGCAAAGCGCCCTCAAATCCGGCGCCGCCCTGCAAGCCGATGCCACCAATGTGCTGCGTCTGGCCTGGCCCGAAAAGCACAGCCCCGAGATGCGCATCGACCACACCTTGCAGCTCATCGACTGGTTTGGCACCGTGGGCGGGCGCAGCCGCAACGGCTGGGGCTCGCTGGCCTTGAGCGATTTGCCGCAACGCGCCGCTTTGCACGACACACACCCGCTGCTGCGTGCGGTGCTGCGCCCGCTAGAGCAGTGCCTGAAGCTAGACTGGCCGCACGCCATCGGGCAAGACGCCCAAGGCGCGCTGGTTTGGCACAGCAGCAAAGCCTTCACCAGTTGGCGCGAAGCGATGCAGTTCCTAGCCCAGACCAAAATCGGGTTTCGCACCGCGCTGGATTTTCGCGGTGGCGGGCCTCACCACAGCGCCCAAGAGCGGCACCTGTTGGCCTACCCGGTCACCAACCACGACTTGGCCCATGCAGGCCGCAACGCCCGCCAAGCCAACCAGTTGCGCTTCAAGCTCTACCAATGCCCAGACGGCAAGTTGCGTGTGCGCATATTCCACACCCCGCACGGAAATGCGCTGTCCGAGCTCAAAGGCCCCGATCCCCTCGCCACTTGGGCCAAAGTCCACCGCTGGCTCGACGACCCAACCCACCAACTGCAACGCTTGGGAGCAGCCACATGAGCGAGCAAAACTCCACACTCTGGCTCACCAAGCTGGCCGCCTGGAGCCACGACCCTGCTGAAAAAGCCTTGGTGCTGCTGCGCGACCCGGCAGGCCACGAAGGTGGCACGGTGCGCGAACTGCGCCAGCAAATCTTCCCGGCTGGCGTGCCAGGCACCATCCAGCAAGCCGTGCGCCGTGCCGACCACTGGGCCTCGGCAGCCGACCGCCCCCAGTTTGGCGGCGGCGGGCGCGAGCATTGGGCTCAGGTACGCTTCGATCAGCGCCCGGTGCTCATCCACCCACTTTCGGGCGAGCAATTCGATTTGGGCAAACTCGGCGAAGTCGATCCGGCCCAGATCAAGGCGTTGTCGCAAGCGCATTTCGAAAGCCTGCTGGTGCGCGATGCTGCTGGTGCCTTGGATGCAAGGCGCACCGCTCTCAACTTTTGGCGCTTTGGCCCGCAACTTGACTCCACCCAACTGGGTGCGCTCTGGCAACTGCTGCCAGCCGATACGCGCGTGCCCGACCACACCATCTGGGCGCACTTGGATTTGAGCAGCGCCTTTGCCGCCGCCTTTGTGAGCGACGCCGCCCAAGACGCGGCCTTGCTCGCCGTGAGCTTTGGCCCGGTGCAAGGTTTCATTGCCGCCGCCAAAAGCACCTCCGACCTCTGGGCCGGATCGCACCTGCTCTCGCGCATCGCCTGGGAGGGGCTGAAGGTCATCGCGAGCGAAATCGGGCCCGACGCCGTGGTCTTTCCGCAACTGCGCGGCGTGCCGCAAGTCGATCTGTGGCTGCAACAAGAAATCGGCTTGCCCGAAGCGCGTTTTTCTGGCGCCGACTGGATGCGCATCAAAACCGATGCCAACCCGCTCTTCATGGCGGCCTTGCCCAACAAGTTCGTGGCCATCGTCCCGGCCGATCGCGCCGCCGAACTGGCCGAGAAGGTGGCCACTGCGGTGCGCGACTGGGTGCAAGGCGAGGCGCGTGCCATCTTGGCCGAGTTGCTTGGCAGCCTCGACGATCCGGCGCTGCCCTGCCACGCCCAGCTCCAAGCGCAATTGGCCGACTTCCCCGAAGTGCACTGGGCCAGCGTGCCCTTCGGCTTGGTTGAAACCGATGCCCAAGGCAAAGCCCTGCCTCAGCAAGCAGCACTCGCAGCAGCCAGCCAGCCCTACCTCGGCCCCAACCCGGAAGCAAACTCCGCCCCTGGCTTTCTGGGCTCCAAAGGCTGGAAATTGCTCAGCAAAGAACTCGCCACCGATGGCGCCACACTCTTTAGCCCAAACCCCGGCGTGCTCTATCCGGCCATCTACGAACTGCTGGACCGGGTAGCGGCCGCAGCCAAAACGCTGCGCCCCTTTGCGCCACAAAGCCACGAAGGCTACCGCTGTGAGCTCACCGGCGAAGCCGAATGGCTCTGCACCGATCGCGCCCATCTGCTTCTGAGCAGTGGCCAGCGCCAACAAATCGACACCCTCTGGACCCGCGCCGCCAAAAACCACCCCGGCTTGCTCAAAAAAGGGGAACACCTGTCGGCCTTGGCCATGCTCAAGCGCTTTTGGCCGCGCCGCTTCGCCACCGAACTTCGCACCCAACTCGGGCTCGATGTGCAGCGCTACGTGGTTTCCACCCACACACTGGCGCTGGCTGGCGCACTCGAAGCTTTCATCGATGCCGACCGGGGCCGCCCGGATCTGCTGCCCGACGCCGACACCCCCAGCGCCTTGCCCGCACGCCTGATGCACAAACTGCGCGGCAAGTCTGAACACACCCGCCGCCTGGCGCGCAACCTGCCCGTCTGGCTCGACGACGCCCCCGACCAAGAACGCGCCGCCAGGCGCTTGCTCGGGGCCGATCTGCTCGACAGCAAACCCGACGCCTACTACGCCTTCATCCTCATGGACGGCGACCGCATGGGGGCTTGGCTGGCGGGCAGCGACGAACAGTACCTGCAGCCCTACCGAGCCACCTTCCACCCGGCCATTCAGGCCTCGGCCAGCACCCGCCTGCCGCACGAGTACCTCGATGCGCGACGCCCGGTATCACCCGCCCGGCACATGGCCATTTCGGCGGCCCTGAACGATTTTTCCCTGCACCTGGCGCGCCACGTGGTAGAGGATTTGTGCAGCGGCAAGCTCATCTATGCCGGCGGCGACGACGTGCTGGCCATGGTCTCGGTAGCCGACCTGCTGCGCTGCCTCTGGCTGCTGCGCTTGGCCTACAGCGGCCAGTGGCCCCGGCAAGGCAATGCCTTGATCGATCTGCTGGGCCTGCACGGTGAGCAGTCAATGGCCCAATTGCGCCACGGGCATGCGCTGCACCAAGGCCAATTGCTGCGCCTCATGGGCCATCGCGCCACCGCCTCGGCCGGGGCTGTGGTTGCGCACCACCAAACCCCGCTCACGCGCGTGTTGCGCGACCTGCGCAGCACCGAACAAAAGGCCAAAAACCAAGGCGGGCGCGACGCCTTTGCCCTCAAACTGCTCAAACGCTCGGGCGGCGCCACCGAGCTCACCCTGCCTTGGCTACAGCCTGGCAGCACCTGGCAGCAAGCCTTGCAAGGCGACTTGATTGCGGATTCGCCCATGGCGCTGCTGCTGGGCTTGCGCCAGTGCTTTGCCAGCGACACCTCGCGCCGGGCCGCCTACATTACCCAAGGCTGGCTCGAAGGCTTGCCCACCACCGGGCAAATCGGCCCCGAAGCCATGCAAGCCATGCTTTCGGCCAATTTATCGCGCCAGCTCAAGCGCCAAGGCGATGAGGCCTCTGCCAGCCTCGGCCCGCGCTTGGCCGCACTGGCTTGCAGCCTGCACCAAGGCAAGCAGGCCATCGAGGTGGTGCGCGACACCCTCGCCGTAGCTGAATTTTTGGCCCGTGAAGGGCGCGCTGGCCGCGCCGGAGTCCGCCCATGAACACCACCACCGTATTCATCGAAGCCCTCGACGTGCTCTTTTTGCGCGGCAACCAGCACTTTGGCAGCGCCGGTGCGCACGGTGCTGCGCTCATGCCGCCTTGGCCCTCGCTGGCTGCCGGCGCCCTGCGCAGCCGTCTGATGGCTGCGGGCCACACGATCGAGAGCCTGCACGCCTTTCGCCTCACACACTTCGGGCTGGCGCGGCTGCAAAGCCACACAGCCCAAACGGGTGCCCCAGCCAGCGCGCCAGCTTGGGCCGAACCCCTGCTGCCCCTGCCGGCCGACCTCATGGTCACCAGCGACGCACCCAACCTGGCCCGGTATGCCCGCCCCACCCCACTGCACCCGGCCGTGCGCAGCAGCCACACGCTGGAGCAACTGGCGGTGCAGGCGCTGCCCCAGCCCGCCAAGCCCGTAGGCGGCCTGTGGCTCAACGGCCAAGGCATAGGCGCTTGGCAGGCCGGGCAAGCCATCGGCGCCGCTCACCTGATCCAGTCCAGCAAACTCTGGCGCATCGATGAGCGGCTCGGCATCGCGCTCGACCCGCATAGCCGCAGCGCCGCCGACGGCAAAATCTACACCGCCGAAGCCGTCGCGCTGCAAGCCGGAGTCGGCCTGCTTGCCAGCTACGTTGGGGCCCCAGCACTGCCTGCACAAACCCTGCTGCGCCTAGGCGGAGACGGCCGCGCTGGCGTGCTGCACAGCCCACGCTTTAACCTGCCCGCCCCCGACTGGGCCCGCATCGAGCGCGAGCGCCGTTTTCGGCTGCTGTTGCGCACCCCCGGCCTATTTGCCAACGGCTGGCAGCCCGACGGCATCCCCGCGCACCTGGTTGCGGCCAGCGTAGGGCGCAGCGAAACCGTCTCGGGTTGGGACTTGCTCACCGGCGCACCCAAACCGGCGCAGCGTCTCGCCCCAGCCGGCAGCGTGTATTGGTTCGACAAGCTTGCCGACCCCGCCGCCCTGCGCCACCTGCTCGACAATGGCTTGCCCCTGCCCGATGGCAGCCGCCGCGCCGAAGGCTTCAACCATTGCCTGATCGCCCCCTGGGTTGCCTAACCCACCCACCCCAAACCCTCCTAGAAAGCGCACCATGTACCAAGCCCAAGCCGCCATTTTTTGCTACGCCGTCAGCCCCGTACACATGGGCGCTGGCAGTGCCTTTGGCCTTATCGACAGCCCGATCCAACGAGAGCGCCACACCGAGTACCCGCACTTTGCCGGCTCCGGCCTCAAAGGCGCGCTGCGCCACCACTTCGCACACCAACCCGGCTGGGACGGGGAGATGATCAACCGCCTCTTCGGCCCTGAAGGCGGCGAACTCCACGCCGGTGCGATCAGCTTGGGCGATGCCCAACTCATCGCCTTTCCGGTGCGCTCGGTCAAACACGGCTACGTCTATGCCACCAGCGCGCTGGCCTTGCAACGCGCCGTGCGCCAGTTGGCCCTGCTCGGCAAAGCGCACTGGAGCAGCAAAATCGCGCCACCAGACGAAGGCAAATGTGCCTGCGCCAGCGACGAAGCCATCAGCGGCAGCAAGCTCTACCTCGAAACCTTCGAATACACCGCCAGCGTAAGCGCAGAACTCAAGCAAATTGCCACCTGGCTGGCCGAACATGCCCTGCCCAAAGGCGAAGCACACCAATACTTCCGCGACAAATTCAGCCGCCACTTGGTGCTGCTGCCAGACGAAGACTTTAGCCACTTCGTTAAACACGCCACCGTCGTCGAGCCCCATGTGCGCATCGACGACGCCACCGGCACCGCCAGCGATGGCGGCCTGTTCTACGTAGAAAACCTGCCGCCCGAGAGCCTGCTGCTCACCGCCCTCATGGCCAGCCACGAGCGCAGCAGCAAAGGCAGCTTGGCCGCCGAGGCCGTGCTCAGCCACGTGATCCAAACCCTCAATGGCCAGCAGGTGCAAATCGGCGGCGACGCCACCACCGGCCGCGGTCAAGTCGTATTCACCGCCCACCTAACTGCCCACCAGTGAGCGCCGCCATGAACCAAGCCACCCCCGCCAAACAGCCCAAACCCAGCTTGGAGCAGCAGCGCTCCCAAGCCGCCTGGAAAATGGCCCAGCAGGGCGTTACCAGCCAAGCAGGCAAAAAATACACCAACCTGGCCAAAGCCGCCCCAGCCTTGATCATGCAAAACGGCCTGCTGCAAACCCTGGCTTTTTATGAAAGCAAAAACGAGGAGCAGCACAAGCAGCTCTCGGGTCACCTGCGCCGCTGGATCAGCCTGCGCCTCAATGGCATCGACAAAGACCCGGGCTTTTCCCCCTTGGCCGAGGCCCTGCTAGGCAGCAACAGTGCCGACTATCGCTTAGCGACCCAAGAAGCCCTGCTGCTGCTGCGCTGGCTGCGCCAGTTCGCCGCCGCCCTAGGAGATTAACCATGCGCGCCGCCGTACCCAACTACCTCCAGGCCCACATCGGCCAAGCCGCCCCCGGCCACCGCTTCGGCCTCTACTACGCTGGCTGGAACGACGATCTGAGCGCGACCAAAACCGGCAAAACCGAGGTTCTCAAAGCCCTCTGCACGCTGCCCGAACACAGCCAAACACTCCACACCGCCCTGCTGGCACGCCAGAGCGCCCAAGCCGCAGCCCTTGCGCCCAGCACTGTCCTCACCTTGCCTCTGCTCAGCAGCAGCCCCTTTGCCACCGGCTTGGGCAACGAACACCCGCTCGAAAACGGCTTTTCCTTCCTCAGCCCCTACGGCCTGCCCTACTTGCCTGGCTCCGGTGTCAAAGGCGTGCTGCGCCGTGCTGCCGAAGAACTCGCCAGCGGCGACTGGGGCGCGGCCCAAGGCTGGAGCCAGTCCGCCATCGACGCCCTCTTTGGCCCCGGCGAGCAAGTCATCCAGGCCGACCCAGAGGCTGCGGCCCGCCAGGGTGCGCTCATCTTCTGGGATGTGTTGCCCAGACCCGCCAAGCAAAGCCTCGCCGTCGAGATCATGACCCCGCACCTGGGCGACTACTACCAAGGCAAAAAAAGCCCCAACACCAGCCTGCTGCCCGTGCCCATCCCCTTCTTGGCGCTGCCCGCTGGCTCGGGCTTCATGTTTCACGTCCAGTGCCAGCTCAAGCGCCTGCCCGATGCCAGCCTGCGCGAAAGCTGGCGCGCACTCGTTGAAACCGCCTTCGAGCACGCCGGCCAGTGGCTAGGCTTTGGGGCCAAAACCGCCGTCGGCTACGGCCGCATGGGGCTCGACCCCCAAGAAATAAAGCGCCGCCAGCAGGCACAACAACAGGCCCTAGAAGCGCAACAGAAAGCCGAAAAAGCCGCCCGCGAGCAAGCCCTGCCCCCCGCGCAAAAGCTGCTCAGCCAACTGGCCGACCGCTTGGCCCTGCTGCCCAAAGATCCGCGCAACGGCCAAGCCCTGTTGCAAAAAACCGACCGTCCGCAATGGAAGGAAACGCTGGACTGGCTCACCAGCGCCGCCCCCACCTTGGCCGCTTGCAGTGCCAGCGAACGCGAAGCCTTGGCCGCCGAAGTCAAAAAACGCCTTCAGGCCCACTACAAAGTCGAGGGCAACGCCGAAAAAGCCATGAAAAGCACCCTCGCCACCCTGCGCACCGGCCCATGATCGACCTACCCTTGGCCCGCTACCGGCTCGAATTCAAGGTCAAGCGGCCCCTGCACCTGCCCGCCTACGCCGGCTCCACCCTGCGCGGCGCTTGGGGCATGGCGCTGCGGTCGGCCAGTTGCATCACCCAGCGCCCCGACTGCACCGGCTGCCCCATGCTGCACAGCACCTGCCCCTATGCCGCCATCTTCGAGCCCCGGCCACCGGCCGGCGCAGCCACGGCACCAAGCCTGCAAGACTTCAGCCAAATCCCAAGGCCCTACGTCATCGAGCCGCCCGCCTTGGGCGAGCGCGACTACGCCAGCGGCGAAACCCTGCACTTTCACCTCGTCCTCATAGGGCGCGCACTGGCGCACCTGCCCCTCATATTGCTGGCCTTTGTGCGCGCCTTTGAAAAAGGGGTAGGCCGCGGCGACGGCAGCGCCACCTTGCAGCGTGTGCTGCACATAGGCAACACCGAAAGCACCGTACTCGAAGGCCAGCACGGCCAATTGGCCCCCCACCCACAGCACATCCCCGAGCCCGACAGCCAGACCAGCCAGCGCGTGCGGCTGCACTTTCACAGCCCCTTGCGCCTGCAAACCAACGGCCAGCGCGCCAGCGCCAGCGAACACACCGCCCGCAAACTGCTCATGGCACTGGTGCGCCGCACCGCCTTGCTGCACGAATTTCACGGCAGCGGTCCGCTCGCGCTCGATTTTGGCGAACTTGCTCAGCGTGCCGAAGGCATAGCCAGCCAGACCCAACTGCACTGGCACGAAACCCCGCGCTACTCCAACCGGCAGCAGCGCGGCATCGACCTAGGCGGCGTGCTCGGCACCTGGAGCCTGCAAGGCGAGCTCGGCCCCTTCCTGCCCTACTTGCACCTAGGCCAGTGGCTGCACGTAGGCAAAGAAGCCACATTCGGCCTAGGCGGCTACCAGCTCCAACACCAGCCCTAGCACCCCACTCCAGCCAACCCATGCCCACCACCTACTTGGTTACCCGCCACCCCGGCGCGCTCGAATGGGTGCGTCTGCACGGCATCAGCTACGACCAGCACCTGCCCCACCTCGACCCCGCCCTCATCCAACCCGGCGACTGCGTCATCGGTTCCCTGCCCGTACACCTAGCCGCACAGGTATGCGCCCGCCAAGGCCGCTACTTCAACCTCAGCGTCAACCTACCCGCCCACCTGCGCGGCCGCGAACTCGACGCCACCACCCTGAGTGCCCATCAAGCCCGGTTAGAAGAATTCCACGTTCAACACCATCCATGAAAACCCACATCTGCCTCGTTTCTGCACAAGCCGCACCCAACCTTTTGCCAGCTCTTGATCCCAGTCTCAAGCCACAACAGATTGTGCTAGTCGTGAGCCCGGCGATGCAAAGGGCCGCTCTATCGCTCGAGGCAGTCTTCAAAGAGGTCGGCATCAAAACCCGCATTCACACAATTGCTGACATACACCAGTATGCGCAAATCGAAGAAGCGCTGCTCACCCTTGCCACCGAATTCGAAGGGCAGGACACATACCTCAACCTCACCGGAGGAACCAAACTGATGGCCCTGGTTGCACTGGCCGTGGCCCAAGAGGCAAACTGGCGCAGCTTTTATGTGGACCTTGATACCGACCAAGTCATCTGGCTCAACCGCGACTCCCCGCCTCAAGAACTTGGAGAACAACTGCGGCTGCGCCACTACCTGCGCTCTTACGGCTTTGATCTTATAGAGGCACCGGTGCGGCCTCAAAACAGCGCTGCACAAAGCCAACTGACCCAAACGCTGGTCTCGCAAATCGGCAGCCTTGAGGGCTCCATTGCCCAACTCAACTGGTTGTCACAACAAGCCGAAGCACACAACCAACTCACCATTCAGCTAAGCACACAACAACAAGACAGCCGCTCCCTTGAAGCCTTGCTGCGCGAATTCTCGCATGCAGGTATTTTGCAAGTGTCTGCATCCGGTGACAGCATCAAGTTTTCCGACCGAGACAGCCTCAACTACGCCAAAGGCGGTTGGCTCGAAAGCCATGTTTTTGAATGCATTACACGGGTCAGCGCCGATCTTCGCCTTCGCGACAAGGCAGCCAACCTCAGGGTCACAAGCCAAGGTGTGGAAAACGAGCTCGACATTGCCCTCATGGCACACAACCGGCTTTTCGTGATCGAATGCAAAACCGCCCGCATGGATCAAGCACAAGCCCCCAAGGCCAACGATGCCCTATACAAGCTCGAAGGCTTGTGCAAGCGCATTGGCGGCATCGGCACCCGTGGCATGCTCGCGTCCTACCGCGCCCTGCGAGACTCAGAGAAAAGACTTGCCGCAGCTTTAAACATCGAACTGGTATGCGGACGCGAACTCGGCCAGCTTGATCAACACTTGAGACGCTGGATCGGCAAATGAGCAGGCCCACGCAAGCTTGCCCAACCTCACCCAGCATCCGCAAGGCACTACCATGCGTACATGGCTTACA